>Ga0114933_10002127_pt1 | contig 21008 bp, 20 predicted proteins | sample 4SBtaG_FD_89691 | JGI IMG/M metagenome (GOLD analysis project Ga0114933, IMG submission 89691) | Deep subsurface microbial communities from Kolumbo volcano to uncover new lineages of life (NeLLi) - 4SBTROV12_W25 metaG | ecosystem: Environmental > Aquatic > Marine > Volcanic | place: Kolumbo... | reverse complement strand
TGCGCTTTCGGGTTGGCGTAAATATTGGCGATGTGATGATATCAGATAATAATTTATATGGAGATGCTGTTAACGTGGCAGCCAGACTTGAAGCCCAGGCAGACCCGGAGGGTATTTGTGTTTCTAAAGCCGTTTTTGACATGGTAAATCAAAAAATCAAGATGTCCTTTGAACCCAAGGGCGCTCTTGAATTAAAAAATTCAGTCGGTCCGGTATCATCATGAGAAAGCGAGAAGTCTATGTCCTAGCGATCCATACATCAGTGCAAAATATGCCACTGCGCTGATATTTTTAGGCGAACCGGAAGCGGCTCTTAAAGAAATAGAAAGAGCTATGCGTTTGGATCCGTTCTGTCCGGACATTCTCTTTGAGGATGAGGGTATAATTCATTTTTGTTTAGAGAATTTTAAAGATGCTGTTGAAAGTTTTAAGAAACTCAAAGCTCCAACAATAAATAGCTTGTTTTACTTGTCGGCTACGTTTCAAAAACTCGAACGTATGGAGGATGCAGCCAGTACACTGTCCCAAGCTATTGCTCATTCGGGTATAAATGTGGAACAATTTGTTGAAACTCAGCATTATGAGGACCAAGAAAAATCCAAAAATTTACGTAACGTTTTAAATGCTATTAATTAAAAAAACAGTTTTGAAAAAATTTTTGTGATCAGCTTTAAATGCAAATAAAAACTTGTTTTTTTTCGGAGAATTAGGTGTCTTATTGCGTCCGGTGGTGGATATGTTGATTTGGTGCGGTCGAGAAGACTTGAACTTCCACCCGGTTGCCCGGACAGCGACCTCAACGCTGCGCGTCTACCAATTCCGCCACGACCGCACAATCCAACATCGCCCTTTTGTACAGATTAAAGTTGCCAGAGGCAAATATGAATTTAACAATTATTAAAATGAAGGAAAGTATTTTAGTAATAGCAATTTTATTACACCAAACTTTAAAAGTAGGGGTAAAATTTGAACGAGGTTGAATGGATAATATCACCTGGATTGGTAGAGTACCCGGACGCGCTTAAAGTGATGGATGAACGGGTTGATTTAATCCAAAAGGGAAATGCCAAGGAATTAGTCTGGCTTTTAGAGCATCCGCCGCTTTACTCGGCAGGCACCAGCGCAAAACCGCAGGACTTACTGACACCAAATCGATTTCCAGTATTTAAAACTGGGCGCGGCGGTCAGTATACGTATCATGGTCCGGGACAACGCGTGGCTTATGTAATGTTAGACCTCAATCGCCGACGGAGGGATATTCGTGCATACGTTTCTAGTCTTGAAACTTGGATTATAAATACACTCGCGAAGTTTAATATTCGGGGAGAGAGAAGGTCCGATAGAATAGGGATCTGGGTTAGGCGGACAGATCTCAATAATCCTGAGAGAGAAGACAAAATTGGTGCGATCGGAATTCGAATTAAGCGTTGGGTTACACTTCATGGTATTTCGATAAATGTTTCCTCTGATCTAGAACATTTCGGTGGAATTATACCTTGTGGAATAGGGGGTTATGGAGTGACCAGTTTTGAAGATATCGGGCAGCCATTAGAATTTTATGATTTAGATGTGGAACTTAGAACTGAATTTGACCGGTTATTCGGTGAATATGGGGAAATGGCTTTAAAATGATAATCGGGTAAGGCCCGTGATAATTAATTTCAATGATTTCTGAGCCTCTATTTCTAAATTTCTGTCATCATCAAATATATCGGCGTCGGTTATGGAATGAGTGCTAATGTCGGCATGAAGTAGTCGATTGCGACGATTTCTTAACCAAACGAAATTTTTACCCGTTCTTAGTTCATTAACGTATGCTCCATCTAGAAATTCGTTAGTTGCTAGTTCTACATCGAGAACAGCCTGAACTAAGATGATTGTTGCGACCCAGTTTCCTCCACAAAAACTATTCACAGCCTCCCCTAATAATGCTGTTGCATGAGGTGTTAGATTCATGTCATGTAAGTTGGCGCTATTTTTATCCAATGAATCATCGAGTAATCTTTGGATCCACTGGCTTCTTTTGCTGTGAGTTTGTGAAGAGATGAATTTTAGCCCGGTAATCATTTGACGGTTGCCCCTGTTTTTCTGGCGTACAACTCACAGTCACAATTTGTTAGGTTAATGATATGATAGACATGTTTGGTACTTTGTTGCCGATATTTGCAATTATTATTTTAGGTTGCCTGATTAAATTCTCAAACATTATGTCGCCACGTGCTTGGGAGGGAATGGAAAATTTAGTTTATTGGGTTCTGCTTCCTTCACTTCTAATTGTAAAGTTGGGTAATGCCGAGCTACAGGAATTCGATTTTCTCCCAATGGGTGCCGCTCTTTCTTTAGCAACTGTTTTGACGCTGGTAATTCTAATTTTGCTGAGAGTAGGTTTTAAAATCAAACAAAATAGCTACACGTCCGTGTTACAGGGTGGCATTCGACAGAATTCGTATATTGGACTGGCAGCGGCGGGACCTCTCTATGGAATAGGAGGAGAAGCACTCGCTGCTATTGGAATTCTAGCGGTTATCCCAATGGTTAACGTTATATCTGTTTTATCGTTGATGAAAATAAAAAAAACTAAAGGCTTAGGAGCAATTGTTGCCTTTAAGCAGTTGATTAAGAACCCGATTATTATAGCATGTACCCTCGGGGTATTCCTAAACGCCTCAGGTTTTGGAGTGCCGCTGTTTATAAACGAAACTTTAGAACTAGTTAGTAGGGGGGCTCTGCCGTTGGGATTGTTAGCGGTTGGTGCTGGGTTAAGTTTTGGAGGGCTGGTTCGGAACCCAATACTACTTTTGGGGAGTAATTTTCTTAAACTGATATTAATGCCTGTGCTAACAGCCTGGCTTTGTTGGTTTTTTGAGGTGGATACAGTAGCTTCAGGAGTAGCAATACTTTTTGCAGCATTACCATCATCGGCTTCATCCTATGTAATGTCCAGGCAGTTTGGTGGAGATCATGGATTGATGGCTGCTATTCTCACTTCCCAAGTTATAATGGCAATAGTTACTATCCCATTAGTTCTGCTATTTCTTACCTAGACGCAGCCGAAAGGTTTATATCAACCTTTTAAAAAAAGAGGTGCTCAGGTTTCAGTCTGTTTGAGTATGGTGCCTTGTTCATTTTCAATATATAGGTTAATACTTTTTTTTTAATGGTATCTGAAAAAAACAGTGTGGCTAGCGTTGAGCCAGTTTATCGCTTCAAGCATCTTCTTGGGATAGAGGGGCTGATGCGCACTGATATTGAAAAACTTCTCGATTTATCCGATAGATATGTCGAATCGAACCGCTTAGCGGATAAAAAACATTCGACACTTCGAGGCCGTACGCTCATCAATTTGTTTTTCGAAAATTCAACAAGAACCAGCACCTCTTTTGAACTCGCAGGGAAACGGCTTGGGGGTGATGTCATTAACATGTCTGTTGGTACGAGTTCGATAAAAAAGGGTGAAACGCTTATCGATACGGCAATGACGCTGAATGCCATGCATCCGGATGTTTTGGTGGTAAGGCATGCCGACTCGGGTTCAGTACATCTCCTGGCAGAGAAAGTGAATTGCTCGGTAATAAATGCTGGAGACGGAAGTCATGAGCACCCGACCCAAGCTTTACTTGACGCACTTGCTATTCGAAGAAGGATAAATAGAAAGTTGGATGGTCTGAAGGTGGTGATTTGTGGTGATATAGCCCATAGTCGTGTTGCGCGATCTAATATTCTTCTCTTAGGTAAAATGGGTGCGACAGTTCGGGTCGTGGGACCACCAACTCTTTTACCAGTGGGTCTAGAAAAATTTGGAGTAGAAGTTTTTCATGATATGGAGAGCGGTTTGAAAGATGCAGACATAATAATGATGTTGAGGCTTCAAACTGAAAGAATGACTGGTAATTTTGTTCCTTCAATACGTGAATACTATCAGTTGTACGGACTTGATTATAATAAGTTAAAATTTGCAAAGCCAAATGCCTTGATTATGCATCCTGGACCAATGAACCGTGGTGTGGAAATAGATTCCGAATTAGCAGATGATATTGATAGAAGTTTAATCAGGGAGCAAGTTGAAATGGGCGTTGCTGTAAGAATGGCCTGTTTAGAAGCACTTGTTTCCCAGCAAATGATCTCCACCAAAGATCACTGAATGAAAGATAATCTTTAAGATTTAGATATGAGCAAAAAAATCTATAAAAATGCCAGACTTTTAGATCCAGGATCAAAATTGGATGCTTTGGGTTCAGTTTTGATTGAGAATGGTGTGATCGTAGATGTAGGTCCCGGTGTGTTTGTAGATGCCATGCAGGATGACATTGAGGTGATTGATTGTTCTGGGGTTTGCTTGTGTCCAGGCCTTATTGATATGAGAGTTGCGACAGGAGAACCTGGAAATGAACATTTAGAGACATTTGATAGCGTTTCCAATTCTGCCGCCGCTGGAGGGATAACAAGTATAATCTGTTTGCCGAATACCGAACCAGCTATTGATGATGTTGCTTTACTTGAGTTTGTTGAACGAAGAGGTGCAGAAGTCGACTTGATTAACGTCCGTAGTTATGCTGCTGCTACTAAAGGTACTTTGGGTCTAGAAATGTCAGAGGTAGGGCTATTGTATCAAGCTGGAGCCTTGGGCTTTACTGATGGTCATAAAGCAATTCATGATGCTATGCTGATGCGCCGCTTACTTTCCTATACAACCGTTTTTAATACCATGGTTATACAGCATCCCGAGATGGTTGACTTGGTTGGGGAAGGGGTCATGTCTGAGGGCACTGTTGCCACTGAACTTGGACTTAATGGCATTCCGCCAGAAGCGGAGGTTATGTTAATAGAACGTGATTTACGACTGGTTGAAATGACCGGTGGTAAATATCATGTTTCTCGAGTATCTACAGCGGCTTCGGTTGATGCTATATCCCGAGCAAAATCGAGGGGTTTACCTGTGTCATGTGACACTGCACCTCATTATTTTACCTTGAATGAAGAGGCTGTTCGGGGTTATCGAACCTTTGCGAAGGTATCTCCCCCTCTGCGTTCGGAGAACGATAGGCAAGCCATTGTCGAGGGAATTTCATCTGGGGTTATTGACGCAGTTGTGAGTGATCATTCCCCTCGAGATCAGGATTCGAAACGTCTGCCTTTTAGTCAAGCCTCTTTTGGGGTGGTCGGTCTGGAAACCTTGTTGCCAGTTACATTGGAAAAAGTGCATGAAAAATCGATTTCCATACTAGATGCTCTAGCGCCTTTAACGTGCAATCCAGCAAAACTCCTTGGATTAAGGGAGGGGCGGCTGCAAAAAAAATATCCTGCTAATTTCGTCTTATTTGATTTGGATCGTTCGTTTATAATTGATGGAGATACTTTCCTAAGTAAATGTAAAAATAGTCCATTTAATGATAAAAAAGTTAACGCAAGTGTTTTAAAGACAATACGTGCTGGAAACATCGTTTTTGATATTAATAATTCATCAATAGATTAATTGAGAACTTAAATGCCTGATCCACTAGGTTCTTTCGATTATACGTGGCCGTTTTATTTATCGGCGATGCTCGGGTATATTGTTGGGTCAATCCCATTTGGGTTGCTACTTGTCAGATTAGCGGGACAGGGAGATATTAGGAGTGTTGGTTCTGGAAATATTGGGGCAACAAACGTTCTTAGGACTGGGCGCAAATCTCTTGCCGTTGCAACTTTAATTCTTGATGGTGGTAAAGGGTTTCTGGCTGTCGCTTTTGGTATTCAATATGGTCCTGACATTGCTATTTTTGCCGGTGGTGGAGCGATGGTTGGCCACTGTTTTCCTATTTGGTTAGGGTTTAAAGGCGGAAAAGGGGTGGCTACTGGAATTGGTGTATTTATTGGCTTTTCAGTTTTATTAGGACTAACGGCCATAGTGATATGGTTGGCCGTGGCTGCCTTATTCAGGTATTCTTCACTTGCCGCAATGATAACGTTTATTTCAGTACCAATTTTAGCCATGATTGTAATAGACCAACAGCACGCTGAATTTTTTGGGAGTGTGGCGATTTTGGTTGTCTTGCGGCATCATCAGAATATTCTTCGTCTGGTCCGGGGAGAGGAAGGCAAGATATCGTTTTCAAAGTCCCAAAAAAACAGCTAAATAGATCATATACTGTCTAAGATATAATTATTAAAAGTATAGGAGCAAAATTATGCCCAGTCACGCTAGTGAGTCTTTATTGTATGGTGCATCATTTTCTACGGCCGAATTTCTATCTATTTTTAATGATCATGCACGAGTTCAGGCGTGGTTTGACGTTGAGGTTGCATTGGCAAAAGCTCAAGGTCAATTGGGTGTCATTCCTAAGGAAGCTGCGCAAGAAATTGCTCAAAAGGCAGCTGTTGAAAATGTTGATGTGTCTGAAATTGGAAAAGGTATCAGCGCAACAGCCCATCCAATCGTTCCGGCGATCCGCGCGCTTGAAGAGATTTGCAATGATGGAGCTGGTGAATATATTCATTATGGTGCCACGACGCAGGATATTATGGATACGGGATTGGTGCTGCAAGTCAAAAAGTCGTGGCCCATTATTTTAAGAGATCTAACCGGAATTCAAGACGCTCTTATCAAATTGGCAAAGGAACATAGATCTACTCCAATGGTCGGAAGAACGCATGGGCAGCAAGCACTTCCTCTTACATTTGGCTACAAATGTGCGGTTTGGATTGATGAAATCGGCCGTCAGATCTCCCGGTTCAACGAATCTGAACCGAGGGTTTTGAGTGGGAATATTACTGGCGCGGTTGGAACCATGGCAGCATTTGGTCCCAAAGGAAGAGAAATACAAAAAATAGCGTTAGAGCATTTGGGTTTGACTGTTCCAAATATTTGTTGGCACTCGTCTCGTGATCGAATATGTGAATTGGCTAATTTAATGACGCAGATTTCGGGCAGTTTAGGCAAAATAGCTCGTGAGATTTATTCCCTGCAACAAGTGGAATTTGGAGAATTAGCAGAGCCACATCATCATGGAAAAGTGGGAAGTAGTACTATGCCACATAAGCGTAATCCGGCGGTTGTTGAGTTGGCGATTGGGTTGTCTCGTCTAATAAGGGCTCAACAGGTGGCAATAACGGATGCAGCATTCCAAGAGCATGAAAGATATTCGGCTTTATTGCGCATCGAACTTGCTGCGGTACCAGAAATGATGATCTACAGTGGTGCTCTATTATCTAAAATGCGAACTGTTTTAGAGAAATTAGAGGTTTATCCAAAGCGAATGCGCAGTAATTTGGATATGCTGGGGGGACTTTTATTATCAGAAAAAGTGATGTTGGCTTTAGGTGAAAAAATAGGGAAGCAAACAGCACATGAAGTAGTGTACGAAATAGCTATGGATTCATTTGAAAAAGAAATTCCATTTAAAGACGCTTTAAATGCTGATGAACGAGTCTCAAATCATTTGAACTCACAAGTAATTGGATCATTATTAGACCCCGTTAGTTATATTGGAGAATCAGAAAAAATTGTAGACGATGTTCTCTCTCGGGTTTGATCGAACGTTAACAATTCTATTTTAAAATTGTTAAGGGCAAAATAGTTGAAGCGTTTTCGAATAAGATAACTTTATTTCATCTGATTTTTGTTAATCGTGGCTTCGCGATGTGTGACATATGCTGTGGACAGAAAGATAACAGCTCCCCCTATCCACACCCAAATACTCGGTTGTTCAGCAAAAACTATGTAACCAAATAGTGCTATTATCGGAAGTCTTACGAAATCGATTGGTTGAAGTTGGGACACTTCAGCCAATTGAATAGCTTTAGTATACATCAAGTGTCCGATAGTGCCTGCGCCAGCGAGGCAGAAAAGCCAAGTCCAGGTGATCAGACTTGGCCACTCCCAATAAAATAGCGCGGGTATCAGCGCCATTGGCGTTTGTAATAACGCCATATAAGCAACGATCGTTATCGGCTTTTCAGTTGTTGTAAGTTTTTTTACAATTAAAACGGTAATCGCGATGGTTATAGCATTAGCTATTGCTAATAGTGCACCGGGCGAAATAGCTTCAATGCCAGGGCGTAAGATTATCAACATACCAATAAAACCGAAAAATATCGCGATTATCCGCCTTTGACGAACGACTTCCCCCAATATTAAGGCAGCCCCAAGGGTAGCGAATAAAGGTGCCGTAAAACTTAGTGCTGTAGCTTCTGCTAATGGTATTAACGTTAGCGCTGTAAAGCCAGCTGCCATACCAACAACATTAAAAACGGCCCTCAAAGTATATAATTTTTTGCGATTTGATTTAAATACAGTGGCCCTTTGTTGAAAAATCCATGGGGTCAGAAAAAAAAGAGCCAAAAAATTTCTAAAAAATACAACTTCTAATGGATGTAACTGGGAACTCGAAAGTTTGATGAATACTCCCATCGTCGAGAATAAAATCATAGCCCCGAGCATAAACACCGCGGCTACGATCGGCCCAGAATAACGATATCTTTCCTGTGTATTAAAAATTAAATTTAGCTTCCCGTTTGTAAGTTAATTCCATTATGCAATTACAAAACATTTTCGGCTAAAAAACGCACGGTATCTATATCGTCGGTGCGAGCAATTAAAGTATCGACATGTCTTTTATTAGCGGCTTCTTTCCATTCGGCTAGTTTATCTTTTATGCGGTCTTTTGATCCAACTAGAGCGACCTGATCAATGAGTTCCTGTGGAACTGCCGCCGTTGCCTCGGCTCTCTTACCATCTAAAAAAAGGTCTTGTATTTTTGTCGCCGCTTCTTCAAAACCTATTCGTTTTGCGTAATCGCAGTAGAAATTTTTATTTCTCGCACCCATTCCACCAACATAAAAAGCTATATTTTCCCGTGCAGGTCGGCTAGCAAGCTCGAGATCATCATGAATGTTGACGACGCACATAGGCATAACGGAAAACGTATCCAATGTCCGGTTTTGTCCTGCTTTAGAAAATCCAGATTCGATATGTTTTTCAAAGACATCGAACCTTGAAGGGTCCATGTAAATAGGTATGAAGCCATCAACGGTCTCTGCAGCGGCACTGACACCCGCCGGAGAGATTGCTCCGGTAACCATCTGCATGGAGGGGTCCCCGTGTAATATACTTTTTAATGGAATTCCTAAGCCTGTTGAGCCCTCACCACGGTAGGGGAATTGATAGTGTTCGCCGTGGTGCTCAAGTGGAGCTTTTCGGTCTAGAATAGACTTAATTATTTTTACGTACTCTTTAAGTCGAGTTAGTGGTTTTCCATAAGGCACACCATGCCAGCCTTCAACGACTTGAGGACCAGATGGACCAAGTCCCAGAATAAAGCGTCCAGATGATAATTGAGATAGAGTTATTGCTGTCATCGCTACCATAGTTGGAGTTCTGGTTGTCATTTGTATTATGCCTGTGCCAACATTTATTTTATTGGTTATGGCCAGTGCCCAAGCTGCAGGCGTTACCGCGTCATGCCCCCAGGACTCTGATGTCCAAAGAGAGGAAAAACCAAGGTTATCAGCCTCTTTTATCAGTGTTTCATTGAGTGAAAAATGGCTCCCGTTAGAACTTATAGTCAAACCCAGCTTCATAAGCGATAATCCTCGTTTTTTAAATGTAGTTTTCAATTCATCCCAGAATAGATAGCTTATAATAGTGAGGTTTTGAAAAAAATGCGACCATCTTTGGTAAAATAACCTAGGTCTTTAAAGAAGAGGAGTTCGAGATGCGAATGGGACTATTTATGGCTACGCAGTGGCCTGCAAATGCAGACCTGGATCTGGAGATGGCAAATCTTTGCGAGCAAACAAGAATAGCAAAGGATCATGGGTTTTCCTCAGTGATGGTAGGACAGCACTTTTTATCTCAACCTCTTCAAATGATTCAGGCCGAGCCTTTGATAGCTCGACTGGCTGCTGAAGGTGATGGAATGACGTTTGGGATAACGATCCTTTTATTAGCTATGCAAAATCCAATAGTTGTTGCGGAAAATGCTGCGTCATTGGATTGGATAACGAACGGAAATTATGTATTAGGTGTCGGTTTAGGTTACCGGCCTGAAGAATTTGAAGCGTTGGGGGTTGAATTTGAACAGCGGGTGAGCCGATTTGAGGAAGCGATACCGTTGATCCGAAGATTATGGAATGAGAAATCGGTAACACACCATGGTCGCCACTTTAATATTAGCGGATTGGGGGCAAGTATTAAACCTAAACGCGCTGGAGGACCTCCTATCTGGGTAGGTGGTGATGTAATTGCTGCGGTTCAAAGGGCCGCTAAATTAAATTGTCCATGGATAGCTCCCCCTACTATGACATTTCGCGAGATAGTTGAACGGGTTGAAGTTTACAGAAAAATCAGCGCAGAAATAAGTAGCAACTCTGTCAATGAGCAACCCATTATTCGTGAAGTGGCGATTGGAAAAACTAAAGCGGATGCATTGCGTGCGGCTCGACCGGCACTATTATCAAAATATGAGGCATATGCTAGTTGGGGACAAACAGCTACGAAGGAACAGGTAAGCTTATCAGATTCTTTTGATGAATTTATAAAAGATAGGTTTATTATTGGAGATGAGTCTGAGGTAGCTGATGAAGTGGCGCGCTATAAGGATAGTTTTGGGGAAGGGGAGTTCTTGGTAAGAATACAGTGGCCAGGTTTCGCCCAATCTAACGTACTTGAATCAATAGAACGACTTGGCAAAATAATTACTTAATACATGCATTAAAAACGGTTGTTATTGTATTAATTCTTTGATTCTCAAAATGCCATCTATACGATGCCGAAGCGGAAACAATTAAAACTTTTCCTTGTGTTATTTTATTGGAAATTAATTTGTATGATAAAGTCTAAATGGAGAAAAAATTAGATGGTAAGCGCTTCAAAGAAAATTACAATCGTTGGTGGATCGGGAGCATTAGGTGCTGGGCTTGCAAAACGTTGGGCAAGGAAAGGTCATCAAATAATCATAGGGTCTCGGGATGAAAAAAGGGCATCTGAAGCGGCTTCTCGTCTCAATAATGAAGCAGGTACTACAAGTATAGTAGGAATGGAAAACAAGGTGGCCTCAGAAAATGGAGAAATTGTTGTTCTTACTGTTCCGTTTTCTAATCATATGAGCACATTAAGTTTAATTGCCCCTGCCTTAGATAACAAAATTTTAATAGATGTTACAGTTCCTTTGGTTCCCCCAAAAGTTCGTACCGTACACATCCCCGAGGGCGGATCGTGTGCGAAAGCCGCGCAGGAATTTCTTGGCAAGGCAGTTCGGGTGGTCTCGGCATTTCAAAGCGTTGCCGCCACTCATTTAGACGATCTGGAGCATGAGATTGACTGTGATGTTCTCGTTTGTGGAAATGATCCCGAGGCAAGAGAAGTTGTTGTTGAACTTGCATCGGATGCGGATATGAAAGCTTGGCACGCTGGTGTTATAGCCAACTCAATTGTTGCTGAAGCCATGACGTCATCACTTATTTTTATGAATAATAGATATAAGATAGATGGGGCGGGACTGAGGATCACGGGTAAGCCAGGTTCAGCGGGTTAAAATATCAAGAAATGGTTAACCGAATAAATATTTTTGCGTTGGATGGCGTGCCTTTAGTTAAGCCGGGTGACGATCTCGTGGAAATTATAAAAGATGCATTAATTGTTTCGAATGAACGCCTGCAGGATGATGATATAGTTGTCATAGCGCAAAAAATTATCTCTAAAGCCGAAGGAAGGATCGTCTCGTTAAATTCGGTTAAACCACGTCCGCAGGCGGAAGCTTTGGCAACAAAATTAGAAAAAGATCCTCGCCAAATTGAACTGGTGTTGCAAGAGTCAAAAGAAATTGTTCGGTCAAAACCCGGAGTTGTGATTGTTGAGCAAAATCTGGGTTTAGTTATGGCAAATGCTGGAATAGATCGATCTAACGTTGTTGATCAGACCAATGATAATGATGAGTATGTTTTGTTGTTGCCTGAAGACCCTGATGCAAGTTGTGATCTTATTCGTCATGGAATTAATAAAAGGTTAGGGGTCAAAGTTGGTATAATTGTAAATGACAGCGTGGGAAGGGCATGGAGAATCGGTACCACCGGCCATGCTATTGGCATAGCAGGATTACCTGCCGTGATAGATCTTCGTGGCGAATTGGACATGTTTGGAAAAGAGCTACTGGTTAGCGAACAGGCTGTTGCAGATGAGCTGGCGTCGGCCGCATCCCTTCTTCAGGGACAAGCTTCAGAAGGAATGCCTGTGGTCGTTATAAGAGGATTTAAGTCGGATGCAGAGAAGCAAAAGGCCACAGCACTTATACGAGATCGTGAAATGGATATGTTCCGGTGACTGAGTTACGCTCTTGTCCCAATGGCCTGTGTGTTCTTTCGGGAGGAGTTGGAGGAGCCAAGCTTGTGCTGGGTCTTTCTAGGACCCTCAATAAGGAAGACTTTATTACGATAGTAAATACTGGGGACGATTTTGTTCATCTTGGACTAAAAATTTGTCCAGATATTGATACTATAATTTATACGCTAGCCGAACTTGTTGATCAGGAACGAGGGTGGGGGCTAAAAGACGAATCATGGAATTTTCTAGATAAAACTAAATTATTGGGCGGAGAGGGTTGGTTTAACCTAGGGGATAAAGACCTTGCAACTCATGTTCATCGGACACAACTCCTAGCAAAGGGTGAAGAGTTAACTTCTATTACAAAAAATTTAGCGTCCTCGTTTGGCGTTGAAGCCAAGCTTGTTCCGATGACTAATGATATTGTTTCTACTGTCGTGGAGACTCCGGAGGAAGACTTGGCGTTTCAACATTATTTTGTGCGGGATAGATGCTTGCCAACTGTAAAGGGATTTCGATTTGAAGGGGTAAAGTCCTCAGTGATTAATCCGTTGATACAAGAATACGCTAGAGCGAATGATAAATCAGCCGTTTTGCTTGCACCGTCAAACCCTTTTGTAAGTATAGATCCGATACTTAGTGTGCCAGCTATGACTGACGAATTGGTTGGAATGAAAGGGCCCAAAATAGCCATCTCTCCGATCATCAACAGTAAAGCTGTAAAGGGACCGGCGGCAAAAATGATGCAGGAACTCGGAGTTCCATCGACTTCTATTGAAATAGCAAATCACTACAAAGGGTTAATTGACGCGATAGTGATTGACCATGCAGATGCACCTTTATCTAAGAAGATTGAAGATCTGGGGATAAAGGTATTTACAACCAATACGGTGATGCATTCATTAAATGAAAAAATTACGTTAGCCAATGAATGTCTTAACTTCATCGAGGCGTATTGGGAAAATCGATGGTAGTCGCAGTTGTTCCATTAAAAAACCTTAAATTAGCTAAAAGCCGCCTCAGCAACATTCTAGCAGAAGGCGAAAGACAGGAACTCGTCCTTGCCATGTTCGATGATGTTTTAGTTTCTTTAAGAGAAAGCCACTTTATAGACGAAATATTTTTAGTCGCGGATAAATATTTTAATCCCATTGCCGATGTTCAAATGATCACAGAAATTAAAAACAGAGGTTATGATGAGGCAATAATTGAAGCTCTCAAAGACAGCCGAGTCAATCAAGCCCAAGCAATGCTAATACTCCCGGCAGACCTACCTTTGGTAAGTAGGGACGAGCTAAATACTTTAATTAGAGATCAAGAAGATGGAAGCATTCGCATAGCTGGGGCGCGAGATCAGGACGGGACAAATGCTTTAGTGATGAAGCCCCCAAGTCTGTTAGCAACCAGTTTTGGCGTAGGTAGTTTTGAACGCCATAAGAAATTTGCAAAAGCCCTTTCAGTTAAAATAGAAGAAGTAAATCTCCCTGGTCTCTCCTTTGACGTGGATACTGAAAAAGATTTAATAGATTTTGTTCAAACAAAAAGTGATACTAGAACTTACCGGTTTTTAGACGAAAGCGGTATAATCGGTCGGCTTAATAATTTATAGTCGAATAAAGAACTTTATATAGAAATAGAGAAAAAGCTTGGTTGCAAAGTTACAAAAGTTAGATTGGTTTTTAGAGGCGAAGCAGCCTAGTGATGCTCAGTCGCTAAAGCTAGTTGATATAAACGATTTGTCCGAGTTAATGGGAATAGCCTCTGATCTTCGGGACAAAGGTTTTGGAAGACATATTAGTTACTCTCGGAAAGTCTTTATTCCGCTGACACAATTGTGCAGAGATGTTTGTCATTATTGCACCTTCGCTCAGCCGCCGAGAAATCTTGCAGACGCATTTTTAAAACCCGATCAGGTACTTAAGATTGCAACTGCAGGGAAAGAAGCGGGTTGTAAAGAAGCATTGTTTACTTTGGGGGATAAGCCGGAACTAAGATATTCAACAGCTCAGAAGGAGTTATCTAAATTAGGTTTCCAGACTACGCTTGAATATCTGAGGGCTATGGCCCTTATGGTATTTGAAGAAACTGGCCTCTTACCCCATTTGAACCCCGGCATTTTAGATGCGAAAGATATCACTTCGCTTCGTGAGGTTTCCGTCAGTATGGGCATAATGCTGGAAAGTAGCTCTGATAGGTTAATGGAAAAAGGCAACTGTCATCATGGATCCCCAGATAAGGCTCCAAGTGTACGTCTATCAACGATAGATGAGGCTGGTCGACAAAAGGTTCCTTTCACCACAGGTATACTGATTGGGATTGGCGAGACTAGACGAGAGCGTATTGAAACACTTCTCGCGTTGCGAAAAAGCCATGAAAAATATGGACATATTCAGGAGATTATAGTTCAAAATTTTAGAGCTAAGTCAAATACCTTGATGGAATACTCGGAAGAGCCAAGTCTAGAGGATCTGCAATGGACTATATCAGTAGCGCGTCTAATTTTTGGCTCAGACATGTCTATACAAGCGCCGCCAAATTTATCATATGATGATGCTAGTAAATTAATTGAAGCAGGTATTAATGACTGGGGCGGTGTTTCTCCGGTTACTCCAGATCATGTGAATCCTGAGGCACCATGGCCGCATTTAGATTCTCTTGCAAAACAGACCGCTCAGCAAAACAAAATCTTGGTTGAGAGATTATCTATTTACCCCAGGTATCTTCAGGAAGCTGATAACTGGTTAGACAAGGCTTTTACTGGAACTGCCCTGGCGCTTTCGGACGCTGATGGTTTAGCTAGAACGGAAAACTGGTCGCCGGGACGGGCGGAGGCGATAGACAACCCTATTCCTAAAATAAATATCACACCAGGATTCTTGAGAGACCGTAAACTGGATATAATTTTAGATAATGCTTTATCTGGAAACCTACTCAACGAGTCGGACATTACAAGATTATTTCATGCTCGCGACGGTGAATTTGACATAGTAGTCCAGGCAGCCAACGAATTGAGAAAAAAAGTTAACGGCGAGTCTGTGCAATACGTTGTTAATAGGAATATTAATTATACGAATGTCTGTTATTTTGGATGCAAGTTTTGCGCTTTTTCGAAAGGTAAAACTGCAGAGTCACTGAGGGGAAAACCCTATGACTTAACCATTGAGGAAATCTCACGACGTGCAGTTGAAGCCTGGGATAGAGGAGCGACAGAGGTGTGCCTGCAAGGTGGTATTCATCCCGCGTATGACGGAAACACTTATTTAGATATCACCAAACAATTGAAACACATACTACCCGACCTGCACATTCATGCGTTCTCGCCATTAGAAGTGTATCAAGGGGCCAACACATTAGGTCTTTCATTGGATGAATTCTTAGGTCAACTTAAAGATGCGGGCTTGGGCAGCTTGCCAGGTACTGCCGCAGAAATTTTGGATGACGAAGTCCGTGCAATCTTATGTCCGGACAAAGTGAATACTTCTCAGTGGCTCGAAGTTATAGAGACTGCTCATAACGTTGGTTTAAAGACGACTTCTACTATTATGTTTGGGCATGTTGAAACTCCTACTCATTGGGCGCGTCATTTAGTTAGACTTCGAGATCTACAATCTCGAACAGGGGGAATAACTGAATTTGTGCCACTGCCTTTTGTGCACATGGAGGCGCCAATTTTTTTGAAGGGTGGAGCGCGTCGCGGTCCTAGTTGGCGCGAAACAGTTCTTATTCACTCAGTATCGCGTCTTGCATTACATCCTTTAATTCAAAACATACAGACATCCTGGGTAAAACTTGGTCCAACAGGAGCTAGTATTTGTCTGGAATCTGGGGCGAATGATCTTGGTGGCACGTTAATGAATGAGACAATAACAAGGTCTGCCGGGGCAAGCCATGGTCAAGAATTACCACCTGGCAAGATGGATGAGTTAATAAAAAAATTAGGAAGGAACCCGAGTCAGCGATCAACGCTGTATGGAGACGTTAATAAAGTGCAGGAAGCAAAATCATATAGCGCGATGCCTCTGGATGAAGTGGTCAACAACCCTGTGCGAAAATATTCAAAAAAAGTCAAACCTCAGTTTTTCAGTATATCAGAACAAAAGGCTCAGCAGCTGGCAGAGTGAGGATCATTTTTATTGAGGATGAAAAATGAGCGATAATGCTCCATCATATGGAATTATACTGTCTAATCGTGGCCCTGTTTTAGATTATTGTACGCCCTCTGATTTGATTGATTTGGGAGTTTATTCCGAGGAGAGCGGCGTATTTGACACAGTTTGGGCTGGTGACGCGTTTCTAACAAATCCAAGATTAGATGCGATTGTTCTTCTCTCTGCTGTCGCGTCTCGAACTAGTCGTGTCAGGCTTGGCCCAGCCTGCATGGGGAGTTTCACACAACGAGGAGCTCTTGATTTAGCTTATCAGTGGGCCAGTCTCGACCAAGTAGCGAAAGGCAGATCTGTAATGGTTGCTTGCGCTGGTGGGGGCAGTGGTGAAGCCTGGGTTAATGAAGGCCGTAATACGGGTGTGGATCCTGCTGATCGCAGGAAACTTATGTGGGAGAGGATTAAACTGCTCAGAGAACTATGGCGTGACAATGAAGTAGACTGCTCCGATTTTTTCCATGACTTCGAAGGTGTTTCGATAGAACCAAAACCGATTAGAAATGATTATCCTATATGGGCGGCGACAAATATAACTAGATTGGCAACAGGAAGTTCGACCGGTTCTCTGCCAGTAAAAACCCTAAAACGTGTGGGGGAAATTTGCGATGGGTGGATGACACACTCGGTAACACCTCATACATTCTTCAAAGCCTGGGAAAAAATTTTAAAATCTGCCAGAGAATCTAATAAGCAAGAGAAAAACATGGATAATGCATTAGTTGTCAACATTTGTATTAATGACGACCCTTCGATAGCTCTTGAGGAAGCAGGAAGTTTCTTGGCAGACTATTATAATATACAATTTTCGGCCGATCGGACGAGAGACTGGACAGCGCATGGGGCCCCAAGGGATTGTGCAAGAGCTTTAACAGAATATAAAGGAAGTGGCGTAAAACACATTGCCCTTCGAATTGCTTCAAGAGATCAGAAGGGGCAATTCGATAGATTTTTGAATGATGTTGTTCCGTTACTTAATTAGAAAATATTAAAAAGGGTGTAAGAATGGCAATAGGTCTTGGTTTAGGAATGGCGGCATATACGTTTACCTCTGCAAAAGGGTATTGGAAGTGGGTAAAACGTTGCGACACAGCTGGGATCGATTCTCTATGGCAAACGGACCGGCTTATTTCCAAAGAACCCTTTTTGGAATGCCTTACGGTTATGGCCGGTCTCGCTGGAGCAACAACAAAAATAAAGTTCGGTATGAATGTGGCCTCTTTGGGATTACGCGATCCGCTTATGACGGCTAAGCAATGCGCGACAATAGATTATTTATCAAACGGTAGACTTTTGCCTGCCTTTGGTCTTGGAAGCAATAGGTCAAGAGATTGGGTCGGATCTGGAACAGATACAAAAGCGCGTGGAAGAAGAATGAACGAAGCACTAGAAATAATGACGGCGCTATGGGAAGGAGAGGAAGTCTCATATCAAGGAAAGCACTTTAACTATGATAGAGCTTGTATTTCCCCGCTGCCAGTTCAAAAGCCGTTGCCATTGTGGATTGGTGGTAGTTCTGATGCAGCGATTGAGCGGTCGGGACGATATGGTACAGGCTGGCAGGCAGCTTTTGATACTCCGCAAGAGGCAGGTTTAGTGGTCGAAAAAATATTATCATCGGCCGAGAAGCATAAAAGGCCGATGGACCGTGATCATTTTAGTGCCGGGTTTGGAGTCAGGTTTGGTACTTGGGATGAAGAGCCGGTGAAAAGAATGGCTGCAGATTTCGAAGCTCGGACAGGAAAAGAAGCTAGTAGAGGCCTTGTCGTTGGCAATGGAGATGAAATTCTAAATCGTATTCAAGAGTATGTGAGCCACGGAGTTTCTAAATTTATATTGCGCCCCATTGGAAACGGTGACTCGGAAATGGAAGATCAGACGGAACAAGTTATTGAAAAGGTTTTATCCAGAGTATCGGAATTAAAAGAGCCTTGAATAGTAATTTGAAGCCATATTAATTAGCGTTTTTAAGCGAATGGATTGATTATATGAAATTTGGTTTTCAATTAATGTTGAGAGGAGTTGCATCCGATCCAGAGGGATTAACGGCAATCGTCCAAAAAGGCGAGCAATCGGGATTTGATATAGTAGCTCCAAACGATCACATTATCGTTCCAGCCGGCATAGATAGCACATACCCCTATTCGGAGGATGGTATCTGGGCGGGAGCGTCTGTGGTTGATTGCCATGATCAGTTGACGGCATTAACGTTCATTGCAGGCAAAACTGAGCGTATAAAAATACTGACTTCGGTGATGGTAGTCCCTTATCGTGAACCTGTTTTAACAGCGAAAATAATCTCTTCAGCTGATGTTCTCTCGAAAGGTCGAATAATAGTTGGTTGTGGAGCAGGTTGGATGCAAGAAGAAATGGATGCAATTGGGGCCCCACCGTTCAAAGAACGTGGAAAAGTTACAGATGAATACTTGCGTATTTTCAAAGAGTTATGGACAAAAGATAATCCGAAAGATCATGGTGACTACGCTAATTTCGAAAATATACATTTTAAGCCAAAGCCAGTTCAAAAACCGCATCCTCCACTTTGGATAGGTGGAGAAAGTAAAGCGGCCCTTAGAAGAACAGCTCGATTAGGTGACGGTTGGTTCCCAGCTGCAAATAACCCAAAGTTTCGCATAGACAGCTCAGAAAGCTTAAGTACTCGGTTGAATATTTTGCGGGAACTTTGTGACGAAGAAAAAAGAGAATTTTCCGAACTTGCTTTAGGTTTCTTTTACACTGGGTTAATATCAGCGAACCCAATAGCCGGTGAAGGTGGGAAACGACAGATTTTCACAGGAAGTTCGAGTGATATCGTGAGTGATATCGAGAGTTTTCGTGATGTTGGGCTTGATACGATGATTTTTCGAATGGAACGCCCCAGTCTTGCAGAGACCTTGGAGCTAATTGAATGGTTTGGATCAGAAATTAGGCCATTACTCTAAAGTTTTACTTGTTTTTTTGATTTTGTTGGGGGAGTTGAGATGATTTTTGGATTTGGTTTACCCACCCGAGGGCCGTTAGCTCAGCCTGATGCGATAAAGACAGTTCTCGAAAAGGCAGAGAAATTAGGACTTGGTTATGTTTCAGTTGCCGATCATATTGTAATTCCGAAAGAAATAAAGGCAGTTTATCCATACTCGGATACCGGGGAACCACCGTTTCCTCCAGACGGTGAGTGTTTAGAGCAACTGACTCTAATGTCATACATTGCGGCGGTTACATCAAAAATACGAATATTATCTTCAGTTATGGTTGTCCCACATAGAAACCCTGTGCATACCGCCAAAACCATTTCAACTATCGATGTTTTATCAAATGGGCGGGTAACAATTGGATGCGGGGCAGGTTGGATGGAAGAAGAGTTTGTTGCCATTGGCACAGAACCGTTTAAAGAGCGTGGAAAGGTGACTGATGAATATTTAAATATATTCAAGGAGTTGTGGACAGAACCACTACCCTCCTATTCTGGAAAATATAATAGTTTTAAAGATATTAAATTTGAGCCCAAACCCATCCAAAAACCGCACCCTCCTCTTTGGATTGGTGGGGAAAGCCCTGCGGCAAAAAGGCGAGCGGTGAGATTGGGGGATGGCTGGTTCCCGATAGGTGCAAATCCCAATTTCCCATTAAATACTACCACGAAATATGCTAATGGCTTGTCATCTTTAAAGCAAATTTCTGCAGAAGCAGATAGGGATCCTGAAAGTCTAGATTTAGGTTTTTGGAGTAACTGGGACCATGAAGTAAAAGATAGAAAAACACCTCAAGAAGGGGAACGGCACATCATGACTGGTGGCGCTGATGCGATTGAGGACGATATAAACATAATGAAAGAGTTAGGTGTTGAGATATTTATGTTTCAATTAGCTAAACCTGAGAGTTTAGAGGCCACGCTGGCCTCAATGGATCGATTTTCAAATCAAGTTTTATCAAGATTTTAGAATAGGTTTTCCGATGGAATACGATGCAGATTATATCGTTATTGGAGCTGGCTCTGCCGGATGTGTTGTCACTGATAGATTGAGTGAGAGGGGGCACTCGGTAATTTTATTGGAAGCGGGCCCCAACGATGTTCATCCCATGGTTCATATTCCTGCAGGTGTTTTGCATTTGCTCTCCAACCCCAGAGTGAATTGGAATTATTCTTCAGAACCAGAGGAATCATCAGGTAACAGAAGAATACATTGGCCAAGGGGACGCGTATTGGGTGGTTCCAGCTCAATTAATGGAATGCTATATGTCAGAGGTAACCCCGCGGACTATGATGGCTGGGCGCAAATGGGTTGCAAAGGATGGTCGTTTGATAATGTCCTTCCATACTTTCGAAAATCAGAAAATTATAAGAATGGAGGAGAGCCGGCCCATCGTGGAACAGAAGGTCCGCTAGAAGTTGAAGATTACCGAACAATTCTGGATTTAACCCACGCCTTCGTGGAGGCGGGTCAACAGGCCGGCCACACTAAAAGCTCAGATCTTAATGGGTCTGTTCCGGAAGGGGTTGGTTACTCTCAAATGACGAGAAAAGGACGTTTTAGGGGGTCAACGGCGAG
>Ga0114933_10002125_pt1 | contig 21011 bp, 18 predicted proteins | sample 4SBtaG_FD_89691 | JGI IMG/M metagenome (GOLD analysis project Ga0114933, IMG submission 89691) | Deep subsurface microbial communities from Kolumbo volcano to uncover new lineages of life (NeLLi) - 4SBTROV12_W25 metaG | ecosystem: Environmental > Aquatic > Marine > Volcanic | place: Kolumbo... | reverse complement strand
CCATGGTTCTTTGGGCAATGGAAAAGGGGTTAATAACAACAGCAGATTACCTGTCAGTCCTAGAAATCTAACAGACGGAAAAGATATGTCACAATTCTCCAATGCAGATATGATTCGTACGATAACTAAAGGTGGCCCATCAAACGATTTGTCCCCTATAATGCCTTCTTGGGGAAATACTATATCTGAAAAAGAGATCAAAAATCTCGTTCTCTTTATTAGACATTTATGTGACTGTAAATTTGATCCAAAATTAAAACATAAGAGATTGCAACAAGAAGGAAAAATTAAACCATAGAAAGTTTTTCTCGTATGTCTATGAAAACCAAAACTCTTTTCGTACTCTTTTTGTCTTTATCAATCATTTTTGCCTTAATCATCGAAGCCATTGGGAAAGATGAACTTATTCTCATTACAAATACAAGAGATGGGACAATAAGTGTGATTTCGAGAACCAAAAATGAAGTTATCAAAACTATAAATGCAGGGAAAAAATCAAATAGGATATCCCTTTCAAATGATAAAAGGAAAGCTTTCATTATAAATGACGGTAGTCCATTTATTAGAATTTTAGACCTAAAAAACTTTATATTTAAAAAAAGCCCTCGGGTAGGCAGGGATCCTTACAATCTTGCTTTCGGGAAAAATGGAAAATTCGCCTATTTTGTAAATACTTACTCTGACAATTTAAGTGTATTCAATCTTAAAACTCAAAAAATTCATGCTGTTTTCAAACATGGAGGGAACAATCCAGTAAATATAAAAATTTCCACGGATGGGAAATATGCTTATATTGCAAACGAACTAAGTGAAGATGTTTCGGTTATTAATCTTCAAACTTTTTCGATAATCAAACAAATTGAATCTGGTCATTATACAGAAGGTATTGATATTACCGAAGATGGAAGGAAACTCTATATTTCTAATGGAGAACGAAATTCATTTAGTATCGTTGAAACAAAATCAAACATTATAATAGAAACTATAAATCTTAAAGATGAACCACATGACCTACTCCTAACGCCTAACAATCAATTTCTTTATATAACTCTTCCACACATTAATACTGTCCAAATCTTTTCTACAAAAAATCACAAACTTATTGCTTCTGTAAAGCAAGGTATTAGACCAGACTTAATTGCATTTACCCCAGATGGAAAACTTGCATATATAACTAATCGGGATTCTAAAGAAGTTTTCGTTATGGATGCAATACAACATAAAAATTTAAAAGTAATTAAGGTTGGAAATGGACCTCATGGTGTTTTAGTTATTCCTAACTGGATCAAAAAGAACAAAAACAATCATAATAAAATTTTAAAACATCAACTTAAAAAATAGACTTAGAATCACTCCAATTTACTTTGTTCAGAGCACATCTAAAACCTATTTTGTTATTCCTGTAATTCCGATTCCGAGAATATCTATTTGAGACACGCGACCACAATAATTTACTTCCCCAAGAAGCACCCCGAATTACTTTTTTCTTTCCTTTTTTAGGTCCCAACGGATTCTTAAGTTTAATTCTTTCATAATGTTTACTTGCATACCAATCAGCAACCCACTCCCAAACATTACCTGACATATCTAAAACGCCAAAAACACTTGCTCCCTTCAGAAAACTTCCAACAGGTGAAACCCCTGAGAATCCATCTCTCTTTCCTTTCAAATTTGCATATTTCGAATCAAGTTGATTTCCCCAAGGAAACATCCTGTCATCATTACCTCTAGCCGCCCTTTCCCATTGTGCTTCAGTAGGAAGTTCCCTACCTGCCCACTTACAATAGGCATTAGCGTCAAACCATGAAACTTGGGAGACTGGTTGTTCTGGCATTTTTTTCCAATCAGAAGAAGACCCCTGTGGTTTTTTCCAACTAATCCCTTTTTCTTTTCTCCACCCTCCTCTCCCTTTTTTCAAAGTAGAATCCCATACCCAAGACCAATCTTTTTTTTCAGCTATTGTCTTATATCCAGTTTGAATGACAAAACGAGCAAATTTGCTCACAGTCAGTTCATGCTGATCTATCCAAAAAGGATTAACATAAATTTGACGTTTAGGTTTTTCATCCCTATCACCATTATTACTTCCAATTCCAAAAGTTCCACCAGGAATGAAAACAAGAAAAGAATCATCTGACAAGGATTTCTTCACCTTTGGTTCAGCCGAGACAAATGAATAAAAGAAAGAATTTAAAAAAAACAAAAATAATAATATATTCAAACTTTTCATTCTTTTTCCTTTAGATCTTATGGGGCATTTAAATTATAAAATTCGAAACGTCATTATACACGAACTTAATTTCATTTTATGGAAAAACTTTGTTAGGATTTTAAAATCAAATTAAGGTATTTTTTATATAAATTTATTCGGGGGCGAGAAAGAAGTTGATTCCTAAAATTGAAGTAAAAAATCTGAGAAAAGTATACGATACACCGGAGAGAAAAGTTCACGCTCTGGAAGATGTGAATCTTCAAATAGAAGATGGAGAATTTATATGTCTTGTAGGTCTTTCCGGATGCGGAAAAACTACCCTTTTAAATATTCTTGCAGGTTTTGTAGAAATTACTGCTGGGGAAGTTTTAATGGACGGGAAAAAGCTGGACTTTGGATATGACAAAGGAGTTGTTTTTCAGGAATATGCACTTTTCCCATGGAGAACTGCAATTCAAAATGTTGAATACGGACTACAAATACGAAAAGTGGAGCCAAAAGAACGAAAAGAAATATCGATGGAATTTCTAAAACTGGTAGGATTAGACGGATTTGAAGATTTATATCCTCACAGTTTATCAGGTGGAATGAGACAAAGAGTTGCAGTTGCTCGCGCTTTAGCATACGACCCACAAATTTTACTAATGGACGAACCTTACGGTGCATTAGATGCACAGACTAGAGAAGAACTTCAAGAATTAACTGTTGAAGTTTGGGAAAAAACAAAGAAAACGATTATTTTTGTAACACACAACTTGAGTGAAGCCGTTTATTTAGGTGGCAGAATAGTTGTTTTTCTCCCTAACCCAGGAAGAATTAGAGAAGTGGTACCCGTAGATTTTCCAAGACCAAGAGATGACCTCTCTTCTGATTTTATTGCATTACAAAGACATGTAAACGATTTAATTCGAGACAAATAAAATTCTGTGAATTTGGTTTTCTAAGAAAGGATTTATTAATGGCAGATTCAAAATCAAGCGCTAGTATAATAGAAGAATCAGTTAAACCAAGACCTAAAAAAAGTTTTTTAGTAAAAATACGACCCGCGTATCCCTTCATAGTGATTTTGGCCATTTGGCAGTTAAGTGCTATGTATGTCGGCGGGAACTTAGGACAACTGTTTCCTACCGTAGACAAAATTGCTCTAAGGGCATATGAATTGTTAACGGATCCACTAACTGACGCATTAAAAGAAAATAAAGTTAATGGAATCGGAGAAGCTCTACATTACCTGACAGAAGGTCCCATAATCTGGCACGTTTTTCATACTGCATGGAGATTGCCTTTAGCATTCTTTATAGCTGCAATAGTTGGAGTTATAGTTGGTATCTTAATGGGTCGATTTGCTTTCTGGGAATCATTTTTTGTTCCTCTTCTTTCTGTTCTTTTACCTATTCCAGCTCTTGCATGGACTCCTATCGCGATTATCTGGTTTGGTCTTGGAAATCAAACAATCATTATGATAACGGCGTTTGCTTCATTCCTACCTATAGCCATGGCTGTTTGGACAGGAGTTAAAACGGTGAATCCAGTATGGATTAGAGCAGCACAATCTATGAACGCAGATAAGATGACTATATTTAAGACAGTTGTACTTCCTGGTTCTCTTCCTATGATTCTAAGTGGTATGCGTATCGGTTTGGCTAGAGCGTGGAGAGCAGGGGTTGGCGCAGAGGCTTTTGGAGGAGTGAAATGGGGACTATCCGCCGGAATTTTTGACGCTCAGGAATATCTAGATATCGCATTTATGATGGTTGCAATTGCAGTACTTGGAATCTTCGGGTATTTGCTTGAAAAAGTTATCTTTCAGCCATTAGAAACTAGAACCGTTATTAGATGGGGAATGATGGAAGAAATGGGTGGTCAAGACAAGAAAGTTTAAAATATTTCAACAAACATAAAAAAACCCCGGAGCAAGAAACTCCGGGGTTTTCTTTTTTATTACATAAATACTATCTATAACCTACTTGGATAGCTGCCTCACCAAGCATGGAATCATCAAAAGTATCCTTCGTGAAGAAATTTGTTGGATTTTTAATCCATTTCAATTTTACTTGCTTAGCATTCATATCATTTAGATATGCTCTTACTTCACCAGTAATATAAGGAGCAGATTTCAGTCTTCTTACAACATTCTGGATAACAGATCTTTTAGTTTTAGTACCAATTTCTTTTAAAGCACTAAAATAGATGTCTGCATATTTTGTTGGATTACTTTTTAAAAGCATATGAGCTTTCAACCATCCTCTAAAATATTTTACATAAAGATCACGATTCGATTTAATAGTTTGTGGGTTACCTACGTGCATCATACGAGTAGCATCATATTTACAATATGTTTCGATACTTCTAATCATTCCTTTTTGTGCTGCGATTTCATACTGTGGATCACCAACGATTCCAACATCAGCTTTTCCAGATGCAACGTTTGCTACACGCTCAGTTGTATAAGTACTTAACCACGTGAAATCACCAACGCCTAGACCATATGCAGGAAGAATGTAAGATTTCAAAGCAAAATCTACACTAGTACCTTTTTTAGTTACAAAGGTTTTCCCTTTTAATTGACCAAGGTTTTTCCATTTTGAATTTTTTGCAACTATAACGTGACTTGTGCCACAAATATTTGCAGTTACGCCAATTGCAGTTACTTTAGCACCTCTAGAAATAGCAGTACTAAAAGGAGAGAAACCAGTTGTGCCAGTATCCAGATTATTCTGAATGATAGCATTCCTCATTAATTTCCCTTGTTTGAAAGAAGTAAATGTGTAATCCAAACCTTCTTTCTTCCAGAATCCACCTTTATCGGCAACAACTTCAAACGAACCCATAATAGCTCTGTGCGCTCCAATACGAAGCTTAGCAGCTTCTGTAGGTACACTTAGACCTAACATAGCTACACCAACAACTACCGCAAAAACAAAAGTAATAATACGCTTCATTTTAAAACTTCCTCCTATTAGAAAACAGAAAATCACCCTCAACAAAGGGCATAAAAAGAAACCGACTAACTTAAAAAACTATAAATGTTATGAATTATTGAGTGATGCTATCAGAAAAAAAGAAAAAATGGAAGGTTTCGTTTTTTCAAAACAGTAAGAAAAAGACTTATGGCGGGGCTGACGGGACTCGAACCCGCGATCTCTGGCTTGACAGGCCAGCGCGATAACCAACTTCGCTACAGCCCCTCCATTAAGTTCAAAAACGGACTTATATCGTGAGAACCATTTGAAGTCAAATAGAAAAAGTAGCACGCATTTTTTTTAAAAACAATTAACACATATATCATTTCAAAGAATGAACTTTCTCTCCAGATGATAAACGTACTATTCCTTTCTCTGTAATCAAAGCATCTACTAATTCAAAAGGAGTCACATCAAATGCAGGATTGAAAACATTCACTTCATCTGGAGTGATTTTCATCCCAGCAAAAGTCTTTATTTCTTCTTCAGATCTCTCTTCAATCGGAATATCTTCTCCGGATTTTGTATTCATATCAATCGTACTTGTAGGAGCTGCAACAAAAAAAGGAATATTATGTTTCTTTGCCAAAATAGAAAGAGAATATGTCCCTATTTTATTTGCGACATCTCCGTTTGCAGCAATTCTATCCGCTCCAACTACAATCACATTAATTTTACCAAGTTTCATACAATATCCAGCCATATTATCTGAAATTAGCACTACAGGAATTCCATCTTTATTCAGTTCCCAAGCAGTTAACCTTGCTCCTTGTAAAAACGGCCTTGTTTCGTCTACGTATACATCTTTTACTCGTTTATCTCGAAAACCACTTCTTATAACTCCTCCTGCAGTGCCGTATCCTGCAGTCGCAAGAGCACCGGCATTACAGTGGGTTAAAACATGAGCATCTTTGGGGAGTAAAGTAGAACCAAGATCTCCTATCTTTCTACATATTTCTATATCTTCTATATGAAGTGATATTGCGAAATCTAAAAGACTTTTCATAATTTCTTCAGGAGAATTCATATTTTCAATGAATTCAAAAGTTTTATGTATTGCCCAGTACAAATTAACGGCAGTAGGACGTGTTTCACCTAAAATTTTACCTGCCTTATTAAGCGAATCAAGTTGATCAGTTAAACCCAGACCAGAAGTTCTTTTTGCGGAAAGAGCCATCCCATATGCAGCAGTAACACCAATCGCAGGAGCACCTCTAACAATCATAGATCTAATAGCATCCGCAACTTCAAATTCATCCTCACACTTAACATATACTTCTTCATTTGGAAGTTTTCTCTGATCCAGTAAAAATAGACTCTCACCATCAAAAGAAATAGTCTTAAAATTTCCTTCTATCTCCAAAATATCCTCATAATAAAAAAAATATAGAACTATAGACTCTTATCTGAAAATAGCAGCAATCTCGTAAAGACTTTTAACAAGAAATTCCTGTAAAAAAAGAATAATTAAATAAACAATTATAGGACTTAAATCAAAACCACCAAGATCAGGCATTCTGTATCTTATCGGGGCCAAAATCGGTTCTGTTACACGATAAAGGAATTGGACAAATGGATTGTAGGGATCAGCATCAACCCAGGAAATAAGAACTCGAGCAAGTAAAATAAGAACATAAATCCATAAGATATAACCTAAAATGACAGCAATTGCGTTAAGAAGATTAAAAAATATAAACAGAATTTGCTCCTAATCTTAAAATTTTATTTTTTTCCTAGTTCGTTACTTCGATTTGTTGCTGCGACAACAGCATCAATAACTGTAGAACGAATACCTCCCTTTTCAAGCGCATGGATACCAGCAATAGTAGTACCGCCTGGTGAAGTAACCATATCTTTAAGCTTTCCGGGATGTTCTCCAGTTTCTAAGAGAAGTCTAGATGAACCATAAACTGTTTGAGCAGCTAATTTAAGTGATTGTTCTCGCGTTAAACCAACTCTTACTCCAGCATCAGATAGAGCTTCAATAAACTGAAAAACATAGGCCGGACCACTTCCTGAAAGTCCTGTTACTGCATCCATAAGACTTTCGGGCACTCTTTCAACAATACCTACTGAACTAAAAAGTTCTAAGGCAATAGAAATATCATCTTCTTCGGTATCTTTCGAAGAACACAAAGCTGATGCTCCAGAACCAATCAAACAAGGAGTATTCGGCATTACTCTAATGATTTTTGCCTTTTCACTAAATTTTTCGAGAAATCTTGAAATAGGAATTCCTGCTGCAATTGAAATAACTATTTGTTCCTCTGAATAATATTTCAGGAGTGAATTCAAAACTCCATCTATAACTTGAGGTTTTACAGCAACAAGTAAAATATTAGCATCCGAAATAAATTTTCCATATTCTAATGATACATTTAGAGAATGCTCTTCTCTAAGAAAAGCCGCTCGATCCGATAGTGGTTCTATCACATTAATATTCTCGAGTTTCGCAAATTTAGTCTTTACTATACCGAGACAAAGAGCTTCTCCCATCCTACCCCCACCCACTACTGTAATCTTATGATCAGACATTTTGTACACTCATTTTAAATAAGAAATTTAAAGACATTCTAAATTCTCTCTCCAAAAATTGCAGAACCTATTCTAACATGTGTTGCGCCTTCCTCGATAGCTACCTCAAAATCATTTGACATTCCCATTGAGAGGTCAGTAATACTGTCAAAACCCATTTCTTGAACTTGATTTCTTAAAGAAAAAAGTTTTCGAAAATGGATTCTACTATTTTCGGGATTTTTCGAAAAAGGAGGAATACACATAAGACCTTTCACACTAATTAACGGTAATGAATAAACAGATTTAATTAAATTAAGAGCATCTTCTAAAAAAACTCCATTTTTTTGAAGTTCTTCTCCAGTATTAACTTGAATATAGATATCAAAAGGTTTTCGGGATGTTTTTTCTACAAGACTTGCTATCTCCTCAGCTAAAGAAATCGAATCAACTGATTCGACAAGATCAAATAGTTCTAAAACCATTTTAACTTTATTTTTCTGAAGTTTTCCAATTAAGCGCCACTCTAATTGATTTGTAATATCTGGTTTCATTGTAAAACGTTTATCTCTGGCTTCTTGAACACGATTCTCTCCTATTATCAAACTACCAGCTCGAAAAATTTCTTCTATTTTTTCTACACTCTGTGTCTTTGTAACTGATACCAGTTTCACTTCTTTCGATGAACGATTCGCACGTTCTGCAGATTCTTTTATCCTTTTTTTAACACTTTCAAGATTTCTGTAAATCAGAGAATTTTCCATAACTTTTTTTAAAAAGAATCCTTTCTAAACTAAAAGAATTAAAGAAGTTTGTCTTCCTACTCCTTTACCTTCTCTTCTATAAGAAAAAAAATTTTTTGAGTTTGCCAGCGTGCAAGGCCCCGACTTTCCTAGTCTTCTTTTTTTTATACCAAGATTCAAGAATTGGTTAGTAACAATTTTAGCTAAATCTAAATACCACTTCCCATTTTTCTTTTGAAAAAAAGCATTGTCTGCTTCAGGAATAGATTTATTGAAAGGAACAATACATTCTCGACCAACTTCGTAGGATTCTCCACAAATACCAGGACCAATTGCTACTAATAGATCTGACGGGTTACATCCATATTCAGATTTCAATCTTTTTACTGTTTCTTGAATAATACCTTTTAAAATTCCCTTTCTACCTGCATGTATAGCAGCAATCGCTTTTAGATTCTGATCTACGATCAATATAGGTAAACAATCAGCAGTTTCAATACAAAGAATTATACCAGATTCATTTGAGATCACTGCATCTGCAATATTTGAACTGCCATTTTTAATTTCTGAAGTACTTATTACCTTAGAACTGTGTATCTGTTTAAGATGAATGAAAGATTTGCAGTAACTTTCAAACATAGAGGAAGACAACTTCTTTCCTTTAAACAACATACTCAACAAGTTAGAATCCTGGATCTCCTTTCCTAAAAATTGTTGGCTATGATTTAGAGGATATGAGTCTCTTGTTCCAAATGCATGCTCAACAAAATCCAGAGAATCTAACAACGGAGAAGAGAAAAAATTTACTTCTCCAAGATTGTACTCCTGTAATTCATTCAAATTTTAAACTCTCAACAATATAAAACTATTAGTCTGCTTGTCTCCTTAAGAAAGTAGGGACATCTAAATCGTCTTCCTCAAACTGGAAACCTAAATTCGTATTATTATTTTTCATTCTAACATATGCAGGTACAGAAATATCTGCACCATCAGTTCCTGTTGCTTCAACAGTAGTCTCTTCAACAATAGAAACTTCCGGAGAAACTGCGTCATGGAAACCAGTGGCTATTACAGTAACACGAACAGAATCTCCTATTGAAGAATCAATTACAGAACCAAAAATCACATTCGCATCTTCATGAGCAGTTTCATAGATAAGAGTACAAGCTTCATTAACTTCGTGAAGAGCAAGAGTTTCTCCTCCAGAAATATTTATTAAAACTCCTCTTGCACCTTGTATCGTTGCCTCTTCTAGTAAAGGACTACTAATCGCTTTCTGTGCAGCATTAATAGCTCGATTCTCTCCTGCACTAACTCCACTTCCCATGAGGGCCATTCCTCCCATATCTCTCATAATCGTCCTCACATCTGCAAAATCAAGATTTATAAGACCAGGAGTTGTTATCAAATCAGCTATTCCCTTACATGCTTGCAATAAAATATCATTTGCCTTATCAAATGCATCAAGCATAGGAGTTGATTTATCAACCATCCCCAAAAGACGCTGATTAGGAATCGTAATTAATGTATTTACCGAATCTCTAAGTTCGGCAATACCTGATTCTGCTTGAGACTGTCTTTTAGGACCCTCAAAATCGAACGGTCTTGTTACAACACCTACGGTTAGTATCCCAGCTTCTTTTGCAATCCTAGCTATCACAGGAGCTGCACCAGTACCAGTTCCACCACCCATTCCAGCAGTGACAAAAACCATGTCCAGGTCTCTCATCAAACTCGTCAATCTTTCAGTATCTTCCATCGCAGATTTACGTCCAATATCAGGGTTTCCACCCGCACCCAACCCTTTCGTTACTTCTGTACCTATCTGAATCTTTTCTTTTGCTAAAGATTGCTCCAAGACTTGGGCGTCAGTATTTGCAACTGCAAATTCCACTCCTTCCATTCCAGAGGAGATCATTGTATTAACTGCATTTCCTCCTCCTCCTCCTACACCAATTACTGCAATTCTGGCGCGACACGAAACTTCATCATCAAGCTCAAAAAAATTACTCATTACTCACTCCCTTTTTCCTTGGACGTTGGGAAACCTTTTAAATTATTTAAAGATGCTATTAAAAGCATCCTTGATTTTTAATGTTAAACCTCCACTGTTTCCATTTATAAAACTCGAAGAGAACCAATTCTTTTGATCTTTAACTCCATTCTCTGCCGCATACATTACAAGACCGACTGCAGTTGAATATAAAGGTTGATTTACCATGTCTACTAGACCGCCTATACCACTTGGGGAACCTCTTCTTACAGGTAGTTGCAGGACACTTTCAGCCAAATCCTCTATACCCTCAATAATGCTTGCCCCTCCTGTTAAAACCACACCAGCAGGAAGCAAATCTTCCATTCCGCTTTTTTGAATTGACCTTCTAATCATTGTAAGAATCTCTTCTAAACGCGGCTGAATAATTTCTGCAAGAATTTGGCGGCTTAGTATTCTAGGCTCTCTTCCTCCAACACTTGGGACTTCAATATTCTGCTCACCAGTTAAACGAGAAGCCAACGCATATCCATGTTCTTTCTTTATTCTCTCAGCTTGATAGTCCGGAGTTCTGAGTCCTATTGCAATATCACGGGTTATATGACTTCCTCCAATTGGTACGACTTGAGCGTATCTCATAACACCGGAACTTATTACGGCAACATCTGATGTCCCACTTCCAATATCAACAACAGCTACTCCAAGATCCCTTTCATCTTCACTTAGAGCTGCCATAGATGACGCAAGAGGTTGTAAAACAAGACGTTCAACCATCAAACCTGATCTTTCAACACTCCTAACTATATTTTGTATAGACGGAACCGAACCTGTAACTATATGGACTTTACATTCTAAACGAACACCTGCCATTCCAACCGGTTCTGTAACACTCTCCTGTTCATCTACAACATATTCTTGTGGTAATACATGTATAATTTGATGATCAGTTGGCATTGTAATAGCTCTTGCTTGTTCAATAACTCTTTGAACATCTTCCTTAGAAACTATTTTATTTTTAATCGCAACAATTCCATTAGTATCTAAACTTTTGATGTGAGGACCAGAAATCCCAACATTTGCATGTTTAATTTGAATACCACTAATAAATTCTGCTTCTTCAACTGCAGCACAAATTGATTCAACAGTTTGATCAATATTTACAACGGAACCTCTATTCAATCCTTTTGAAGGATGCTTCCCAAGTCCAACTATCTCTAAAGTTCCTTCGTCATTAAATTCAGCTACAACAGCACAAATTTTTGAAGTCCCGATATCTAATCCAACAAACATTTCATTATTCTTACTCATCCCTTTATCCCCCATATTCCGAAATTCGTCTCATGATTACACGAGAAGGAAAGGTAAGATCGAAAAAAAGGCGGTTGCCTGCAACTCGAATTTTATTCGGGAACAGTTCAAGTACAGAAATTAGACGCGCAATTTGAGAAATTAATCGTTCATTTGAAATTTTGACTACAAAAGATCTTTTTCTAAATCTTAATAGATAAAACTCATCTTCAGTTTTTTTAATTGAAAAACATTTATTATCAAACCAAGTTAAATTTCGAAAAACTACAAGAATAGCAATAATTTTTTTTATTTCATTATTTCGAAATGAATTAGTCTCTTCTTTACCTGAAAAACCATATATTTTTGGAAGACAAGGCTTTAAAGATAAAGGGATATTGCCAAGAATTTTTCCTTTTGAATCTATTGCATTAGAATAATTTCCTTTTAAGGTAGCAATAGGGATCCTTTCATTTATAGAAATATGTAATATCCCCGGATGCTTTATTTTTATACTAGACGATTCCATCCAAGTATTTTTTTCTACAATCCGACTAATTTGCAATAAATTTGCATCAAAGATATTTTCGTCTTCAGAAAAATTCAAGGAATGAATGATTTTCTCAGGATTAGTATAATGTGTTCCGTCAATAATTATTTTTTTTAGCCGATAGTGATTATTAGTTCGCAGGAAAAGAAAAAAATGAATTAAAATCAAGAGAAATTCAATACAAATTAATGCATGAACAGTCTTCTTTAAAGAAATCCGACCACTTTTTTCTATAGAAATAGAGTTCTCTCTTAATCTAAACACTATACCCCCTCTTATAAAACTTAAACATGAGAACCAATCCGCACACAATTTTCCTCTTCTCCAATTATGTTAAGTTCTAAATTCAAATCAATATTCTTCTGTTCTTTTACCTTACGTTGAATTGTATTTATCAGTGCAAGCATATCGGAGGATTTAGCTCCACCAGTATTAATTAAAAAGTTTGCATGTACGTCACTAACCATAGCGGAACCTACACATAATTTTTTAAGTCCACATTCTTCTATTAGTTTCCCAGCCTTATTGTTATAAGGATTTTTAAAAATTGAACCAGCACATGGTTTTCCCCAGGGCTGTTTTATCTTTCTACTATTGATATTTTTTTGATATAGAGACTCCAATTCTTTTTTACTTCCTCTTTTTAATTTCAAAATGGAAGAAGTTACTACTCCAGGAAATGGCAATTTTGTTGCCCTATAAGAAAATTTAATCTCTTCTTTACTGAGTGTCCTAGTCTCTACCCCTTCTAATGGAATCAAATGAACACTTTCAATTAAATCTTCTATATAATCAGTAGCCGTTCCCGCATTCATCATTAACGCCCCTCCAAGGGTACCTGGAATTCCCATTAATCTTTCGACACCAGCAAGTCCATTTTTGATACCAAACCGAACAAGAGTAGGAATCTTCTCAAATGCACCAACGGCAACAAGAACTTGATCTTTATTTTCTAGCAAAATTTCTATACCTTTAAAATTTTTTGACAAACTTATAACTAAACCTCTCACTCCACCATCTAAAATAAGTGTATTTGCCCCTCCACCAAGTACTGTTACTGGTAAATTAAGATTTTTTGAGAATTTCAAAAGATAAAGCAGATCTTTTTCGTTTTCTGGAAAAGCTAAAAAATCTGCCTGACCACCAATATGCAGTGAAGTGTAGGGTGCTAGTGGTGTGTTAAATAAAACTTCAAAAGGCATTCTAGAAAACTCAGCTTTAAGATCCATTATTCCCTCTATAAATCAACAAAAACTTATCCTTTAACATTTATTGAATACTTCAATTTTTCTTTTAGCGATTTTCCTAATTTCCAAATATCTCCTGCTCCTAAAGTGACGAACAAATCATTTGGACTCAAAGTATTTAAGAGTTTTTCTATTCCGTCACTAAAGTTCTGGATTTGAGAACAATTTTTATTTCCATAGGTGCGAATCCCTTCTACTAATCTAGAGGAATCAACCCCTTCTATAGGTAACTCGCCTGCAGAATAAATAGGAGTTACAAAAAGGACATCTGCATCCTCAAAAGAGGAAATAAATGATTTCATTAAATGGTGTGTTCGTGAATATCTATGTGGTTGAAAGACAGCAACAATTCTTCTTTCAGGACAAGACTCTTTCAATGCCTTGAGTGTAGCCTTAATTTCTTCGGGATGATGCCCATAATCGTCATAAAGTAATATATCAGATACTTCTCCTACTAAATCCATTCTCCTACTTATTCCCTGAAATTCCTCTAATCCCATTTTTACTGATTCAAAAGGAATATTTAACTCCATAGCTAAAGCAAGAGCTCCTAAAGAATTCGATGCATTGTGTATGCCAGGCATAGGAACTTTAATTTCACCTAATTTTTTTCCAAAACGATAAACATCAAAATAACTTTTTTCACCAATATAACGGAAATCTTTACCTTGATAATCAGAATTAGAATCAAATCCATATGTAAAAAATCTTTTTTCAATATTAGGAATTATTTCTCTAATTGCAAAATTGTCATTACAAAGAACTGAAAAACCATAAAAAGGGATTTTATTTACAAACTCAAGGAATGCATTCTTTATACTCTGGTAGTTTTGATAAAAATCGAGATGTTCTTCGTCAATATTAGTGACGAGAGCAACTGTCGGTGACAGATCAAGAAAAGTTCCATCACTTTCATCTGCCTCTGCAACAAGAAAGTCTCCTTCTCCTAATCTTGCATTAGAACCAAATGCATTTAATCTTCCACCAATCACGAAAGTTGGATCAAGTGAATCCTTATATAATATGGAAGCAACTAAAGATGTAGTCGTAGTTTTTCCGTGCGAACCAGCAATCGCAATACTGTATTTCATCCTCATTAACTCACTAAGCATTTCAGCTCTTGGAATAGTAGGGATTTTTCTCTTTCTAGCCTCAACTAATTCTTCATTATCGGACTTGATAGCAGAACTATAAACAACTACATTCGCATTTGAAATATTTTCTTTATTATGACCTTCAGTAAATTTGGCACCTAATTCCTTTAAACGAATAATTGCATCATTAATGGCAATGTCAGATCCACTCACTGAGTAATCTAGATTAATTAACAATTCTGCGATTCCACACATCCCTGTTCCTCCCATTCCTACAAAATGAACTTTGATGGAATGAAGAAATTTTGTGCTACTTGCATCCTTTGAATTAATCATTTAGACCCCTGAATATATTAAGCAACTACTTCCCTACAAATTTTAGTTACAGATAGTCTACTGCAAGAATCGTTTAAATCTTGCGTCTTAGTAGACATTTCCATCAAAGCATCTCTATTTTTGATAAATTTAGAAAGAATAGAAAAAAGTACTTTAGGATTAAAATTTTCCTGCTTTACTGAAATACCAGCTTCTTTTTCAGATAGAAATTTAGCATTTTCTTCTTGATGCCCATGTGTAGATTCAGGAAAAGGAATTAAAAGAGCTGGCAATCCCATAGAAGTAATCTCGGCAACCGTTACTGCTCCTGATCTAGCTATCACAAAATGAGCCCATTTATATTTATCAACTATATCGAATAAAAAACTCTTCACATCGCAATCTATACATTCTTTCTCATATGCACGAGAAACCCATTCGATATCTCTATCTCCTGTCTGATGAACGACTTTTAATTCAGTACGCAATGTATGCAACAAAGGTAATGTTCTTACTACAACATCATTAATTGCAGTTGCGCCCTGACTGCCACCAAAAACCAAAACCTTCAAAGGACCTTTCCAAAATGAAGTTTCTCGTTTAATCCGTGAATCAAAATCAGACCTTAATGGAAGACCTGTAGAAACTATTTTTTTCTTTTGAAAGAAATTTCTTTGTAACGGCAATCCTAAGGCAATCTTTGATGCAAATGGAGATAAAATCCTGTTAGCGATTCCAGGAACCGAATTTTGCTCTATGAGAACGATGGGTTTTCTCTTTAACCATGCAGCAATTATTGGAGATACACTTGCATACCCACCTACTCCTAAAACAACATGAGGATTAAAATTTTCAATGATCTTTAAAGATTGGACAAGTCCACTAATCAATTGAAAAATTGAAAGGATTTTTTTTCCTATTCTAACACCTATAAAACCAGATGCTTTAATACTCTTTATAGGGAGATCTTCACGCTCAAGAATTTTTGCAAGCAATCCTTGTTTTGGCCCCACAAACAATACTTCATTATCAGAAGAATCTGCTAACCAGGTTCGAGCAACCGCAACACCAGGGTATACGTGGCCACCAGTTCCTCCACCTGCAATCATTAATCTCAATTTTGTCCCCTTAAATTTTTAATTCTAGTCTTTTTAGAATTCCTAAATCGTTGAACTCTTTTAGATTTTCCAAAAAATTCATAATCAGAGTCAGGAGAATTCTTAGCACTGATATTCAACAAAATTCCGATAGAAGAATGTGTGACTAAAAGTGACGACCCACCTAAACTAATCATCGGGAGGGGTATCCCAGTAGTAGGGACTAAACCAGTAGCAACGGACATATTCAAAAGTCCTTGGATAGAAATCAACAAGGTGATTCCAAACGCTAAGAGAGATTCGAAATTGTTTTCACATTTATAGGCAATTTTGAACCCACGAAGAAGAAGAAGAAAGAAAAGAATCAGAACTAAGAAACACCCTATCAAGCCCAGTTCTTCTCCTAAAACTGAAAAAACAAAATCAGTGTGTGGTTCTGGAAGATAAAATAGTTTTTGTTTGCTATCACCAATACCCAAACCTGTAATACCACCACGGGCGATAGCTAAAAGGGACTGAATGAGTTGATAACCCATTCCAAGTGGATCAGCAAAAGGATCCATAAAAGCAATTATACGCTTAAAACGCCAAGGAACTAAAAAAACCATTAAAGAACATAAAAAAAACGTACAAAACGCATAAGCAATTACATAATAACATTTAATCTCTGCTAAATACAATAAGATTCCAGCAACAATCAAAATGAGGAGTACCGTCCCCAAATCTGGTTGAAACAGAATAAGAGAAACCGTTGTTCCAACTACTATTATAAAATGAAGAAAAATAATTTTAGTTTCGTTAACAACTCTTATCTTTTGACTAAGTATATTTGCAAGATGAAAGATAAGTACAAGTTTTGAAAACTCTGCTGGCTGAAAAGTAAAGGCTCCAACTCCTATCCATCTAGTAGCCCCACCTACCGTACGACCAAAACCCGGAAGAAAAATTAGAACTAAAAAAATCCACATGAAACAAACTAAAACGAAGGATATTTTTCTAAATTTATCTATATCCAGCGTAAAGAAAAAAAACATTGATAAAAACCCACATAACATCCATAGTCCATGTCGTTTTATAAAATAGTATGAGTCTCCATAGTTTTCGTATGCAAGAATATTACTCGCACTAAAAATCATGACAAAACCAATAAGATTAAGGAATAGGATAGGATAAAGAATCATTTTGTCTATCTTTCTTCTTCTCATTCATTAATCCCTATACATTTATGAACCAATTCTCGAAAAGAGTTTCCTCGTTCAACATAATCATTGAATTGATCAAAACTTGAACATGCGGGAGAAAACAAAACAGTTTGCCCAGAAATTACCAACCGAGAAATATCCGATATTGCATCCTCTAGGTTGAAAACTACTTTAGTATCAACTACACCTTTAAAAAAATTATAAAACCTCCCTGCAGAGTCACCGATAAGAAATATTTTTATCACTTTAGATTTAATAGCAGGCAAAATGTATTCCAAATCACTATTCTTATCGAAACCCCCAGCAATAAGAATTATATCGGATTGGAGACTCATAACACTCATTTTTGTAGACCCTACATTCGTTGCCTTTGAATCATTTATCCAAGTCACACCATCTTTTTGAAGAATTAATTCCATACGATGAGGAAGACCTTTGAAAGATTTCGCAGTATCCTTCATTGCTACAATATCTGCACCAAGATAGGCGCCTGCTGCACAAGCTGCTAAAAAGTTTTCCAAATCATGAAGTCCAGTCAAATACATTTCACTTATATCGCATATTTCATCAATTTCATCTTCTAAAACTACATATATCTTGCCATTCTTAACAAAAGATCCCTTATTTACTTTATTTTTTCTGCTGAAAGTAAGGGTTTGTTGAACACCCTCAAATTCAAGATGCCTGGAAATAGGATCGTCAGAATTTATAATTTTAACGTCATTTTTTTTCTGATTAGAGAATAACTTTGCCTTAACTGAAAGATAATCTTCTATAGAGTTATGTCTACCAATATGATCCTCTGTAACATTCGTAATCATTGCAAGATGAGGACAGATAGTAGTTGATAATTCAAGTTGAAAACTACTAATTTCACTTAAAATAAAATCTAAATCTTGAGTTTCATTTTGAACTATATCGATCAATGGCCTCCCAATATTTCCACCTACAGCAATTCGGAAACCGCTAGTTTCGAGAATCCTTGATAACATAGTTAATGTTGTTGTCTTTCCATTCGTACCTGTAATTGATACAAAAGGAACATTAGTTAATCTCCATGCAAATTCGACCTCGCTAACAACTTCCACACCTGAATCAAAAGCAACCTGAACAAAAAAATCATCTTTAGAGACACCTGGACTTACAATAAGAAGATCGCATTGCTCAAAAGTTTCTTTTTTATGCCCTCCAAATTCAGTTCGAGCATTTCTAGAATTATAATCATCTATATTTTGACTATCTGTAACAATTAATTCTTTGCATTTTCCTTCAAGGAAATTGGAAACAGCTATGCCAGTCCTACCCATTCCCATCACCACAACGGTTTTGGATTTTAGATTCTGAAAAAAACTAACATTCAGCGAGTTCATCACTCTATCTCAACTTCAGGGTGGCAACGCTTAAAAGTGCTAAAATGAGTGCAACTATCCAAAAACGAATCGTAATTCTTGATTCGGGCCAATTCAACTCTTCAAAATGGTGGTGTAACGGTGCCATTTTGAAAACTCGCTTTCCTGTAAGTTTAAATGAAACGACTTGGATTAGTACGGATAAGACCTCTATAACAAAAAGTCCACATACAGAAAAAAGCAATATTTCTTGTTTGATACTTAAAGCTATAACTCCCAAGATAGAACCTAAAGAAAGAGAACCTACGTCTCCCATAAAAATTTGAGCCGGATAAGCATTAAACCATAAAAAACCTAATCCAGCTCCGAAAATAGTTCCACAAAGAATAGTCAATTCTCCTGCACCTCTTACATGCTGAACAAGTAAATATTTAGAAATTTCTGCATGTCCTGCCACATAACTAAAAATAAGATATGCGACCGCTGCTATTAATAATGGTCCTATAGCTAATCCATCAAGACCATCTGTGAGATTAACAGCATTACTAGTAGCTACAATAACAATAGCAGCATAGGGAATAAAAAATACTCCAAGCTGAGGCAAAAAATCCTTGAAAAATGGAAACATAACTACTGTTTTAAATTCTTTAGAAATAAATCCCTTATAGAGAAGAAATCCTACAATTAGACCAATTAGAAATTGAAAAACAAACTTTTTTCCCGCGGTAAGACCCTTTGTATTTTTCTTTACTACTTTTTTATAATCGTCAAATAAACCTAAAAAACCAAAAGCCACCAAAACAAAAAGTGAAAGAAGAACAAACCTATTAGACAAATCATTTAAAAGTACTGTTGATATTAGGATAGAAAGAAGAATAATAAATCCACCCATGGTCGGAGTACCGCGTTTAGAGAAATGTGACTGCGGTCCATCTTCTCTGATTTCCTCTCCAATTTGTCTTCGTTGCAAAAAACGAATAAAAGGAGGTGCTAGAAAAAAGGAAAATAAAAAACCTAAGAAAACTGCTATTGCTGTCCTAAAAGTTATATATCTGAAAACATTCAGGAATGCATAATCATTACTTAAAACAAGAAAATATTTATATAACATTAATTTAATATCTCCTCTGAAAAACGTTCCATACGACTAACACGCGAACCTTTGACCAAAACCCAGTCTCCTTTACTAAAATTTTCATAAAACCAAGACAGTGAATCTTCAAGTGACATAAAACTTTCTAAATTAATAAGGTCAGTGTCTTTCCTGATTTCTTCTACTGCTTCAGTCATTAACAACCCTACAAGTATAAAAACACAATTTTTTCCAATACTCATTTTGAAAAGTTCTCGAATTAATTCTGTATGAAGTTCAGACTTAAGTTTTCCTAATTCGCTCATATCTCCTAAAACAATAAATAATTTTGCTTCTTTTTTTAATATAGTCGCAGTACTAAATGAAGAAAGCATAGAGTCAGGATTCGCATTATAAGAATCGTCTATTAAAAATGAATTTTCATACTTAGGAATAGGTCTTACTTTCATTCTCATTGGCAAATTTGAGGATTGTCTTAACCCCTCAATTATTTCTTCAATAGACACACCTAAACATATGGATGCAGTAGCTGCAGCTAATGCATTTAAAACACTATGATAGCCAAACTGCGGAATCCATACTTTATTTTTTTCTCCATGACAAAAAAGATTAAATTTCGTTCCATTTTCGTAAGGGAAGAAAACATCTTCAAAAAAAAGATCATTACAATCAGAAGTTCCAAACGTGAGAACTTTTAAACCTCTATCTTCTGATTTCTTCTTAAAAAATGATTTATTTATATCATCTCCAGAGAAGACCATGAAACCATCCTCAGAAATTCTATTAATCATTTCTCCTTTTGCATCACGAACAGACTCTAAAGTACACAAACTTTCCAAGTGTGCTTTCCCAATATTTGTTATCACTCCAACCTGTGGAATTGCTATTTCTGAAAGACGATCAATTTCTCCAACTCTATTCATCCCAATTTCAAAAACTGCTTTCTTGTGCTCCTTATCAAGATTAAAAATTTGCATGGGCAAACCAATTAAATTATTTAAATTCCCTTCTGTTTTTAAAGTGTTATTTTTCTGACTCAAAATTGAGAATAACATTTCCTTAGTGGAAGTTTTTCCATTAGTCCCAGTAACACAAACTACAGGAAGGTTAAATTTAAGACGGTAAAACCTAGCAAGATCTCCAAGAGCTTCGAGACTATCATCTACATAAATAACCTCAGATTTAAATTCTTTAGATGCAGAATAATCATTGTCAGTAATTAAAGCCTTTGCGCCTTTTCTCTCAGCTTCTCTAAGAAAACTATTTCCATCGTACTTTTCTCCTCTTAAAGCTACAAAAAGATCTCCTTTACTTATTTTTCTAGTATCTGTGGAGACTCCATAAATTTCAGT
>Ga0114933_10002121_pt1 | contig 21042 bp, 15 predicted proteins | sample 4SBtaG_FD_89691 | JGI IMG/M metagenome (GOLD analysis project Ga0114933, IMG submission 89691) | Deep subsurface microbial communities from Kolumbo volcano to uncover new lineages of life (NeLLi) - 4SBTROV12_W25 metaG | ecosystem: Environmental > Aquatic > Marine > Volcanic | place: Kolumbo... | reverse complement strand
TGCATTAGATCCTACTTCGTCCATATATGCCCTGGCATATCTGACATCTTCTAAAGACCTAACGAATGAAACAGCTACCCAATCTACCCCTTGCTCAACACCGAATTTTATTGCCTCTTTATCAGCTTCAGTAAGTACTGGTAAATCAATTTTAGCTCCAGGAAGATTTAATCCTTTATAGGATGAAATCATTCCCCCGTTTCTTACTCTACAATTAACCACTCCGTTGTCGTTAGACAGAATTTCTAAGCATATAGTCCCATCAGATATGTATATTAAGTTATCTTTGGTGAGATTCTTAAGTATTTCTGCTTGTGGGAATGGAATAATTTTAGGATCATCCGATGAGTCTGCAGGGACAACAGATACTCTATCACCATGGTTAAGTTGGACTTGGCCTTGGATAGTACCAAGTCTCATTTTAATTCCGCCTAAGTCCTGAAGGATTGCTACTCTTCGGTTGTGTTTTTGGGAGGCTTCACGGACAGATTTAATAATTTTCGCGTGACTCTCGAAAGTTCCATGAGAGAAATTCAATCTGGCACAATCCATCCCGCTTTCAACCAATTGATCTATAACCTCAGGCGAATCTGTAGATGGACCTATGGTTACAATGATTTTGGTTTTTCTCATACTCTCTGCCACTAAGAAAACTCAGTGGCCTCCATTAATTAGATTTTATTTATCTTTATAGAATGCATCACTGGCTGTCTGTAGTCCTGCTCTCCTATTAACTATTAATGTGTCTCTGACTGAAGCTGCCCATTTATTAGAGGCTTCAATCCCTGTCAAGGTATTTTGGAATTGGGGCATAACGTACCTAGCTAATAGTTCATAACTATGCAAGATTTTCTCTCTAGCGCACCAATCTTCCACTCTAATCATAAACTTTCCAAAGCCACCGCTTATTTTTTGTAGTCTTTGAATAGCTTCTATACAATCATCAGGGGTTCCAACAATCCACTGGTTATTTTCTACCATATGGTCCACTATCTGATTATCAGGCACATCTGGAGCAGAATTACCCAAAGTTTGATCAAAGTATTCTTTAGTAATCCGAGCTCCTCCTACTCTAATATCTTCCATTGCCTGTTCTTTAGTCTCTGATAGGTGAACTCCGACTGACAACGCCCAATCTTCTCTACGTACAGTCTGGCCATGTTCTGCGGCTGTTGCTTCGCAAATTGACCATAATTCTTGCAAATTTGTCTCTCTGACCAAGCCTCTTGGTACGCTCAAAGAAATCACTGATGCTCCATATTTACCTGCAACTGTTACACCAGCCGGGGATTGAACGGATGCCACTGCTATAGGAACCTGTGGCTGCTGATAGGGTCTCATTTGCAAAATAGCTTCATTCAACTCGAACCAGTCACTTTTATAGGTAATGGGTTCAGTTTCAGTCATAAGTCTTTTGATAATGCCAACAGACTCATCCATCATTTCTCGCTGACGAGTAGGGTCAATACCTAACATGTACGCATCCGAAGCAAGAGCACCTGGGCCTACCCCTAATATGACTCTGCCTTTAGTCAAATGGTCCAATAACGTGAATCGATTAGCCACCATAAACGGATGGTGATATGGCAAACTTACAACACCTGAACCTAGCCGGATATTTTTCGTTCTCTCTGCTGCTGTAGCAATAAAAACCTCTGGTGAGGAAATAGTTTCCCAGCCAGCACTATGGTGCTCTCCAATGTATGCCTCATCAAATCCCAAATAATCTAACCATTGGATAATTTCTAAATCTCTTTCCAAAGCTAGTGTAGGATTTTCACCTACTCTATGGAAAGGAGCCATGAACACTCCGAATTTCATTCTACCTTCAAATGCCATAATGCTGCTCCTCGTTCTAATCTAATCTAATCTTACCACCCACACTATCTTTGTCCAAGGAATTCCATTCCAATATTATTCAGTTGTCAGTTTATTAAACAAACATTACAATTCGTTCAAATCACTATAAGAGAGGGGGAAACATGGCTAAAATAAAGCATATCGCTATTTCTTCAACCAATCCCGATGAAACCGCAAAGTTTTATAAAGAATGTTTTGGTTTAGAGGAAGTAGGAAAATTAGATGGTAAGAATGCCTATGGTTACTACTTGAGTGACGGCGATATAAACATGGCGATCTTAAATTTCAAAAATGATGATGTAGCTGGAGAAGAGTTTGGGAAAGAATATTCTGGTATTCACCATATCGGATTCCAGGTAGAAAGCATGGCAGACACAGAAGAAAAACTCAAACAAGCAAAATCATCTCCACGTGAGTCGATAAATAAAGCCTTGGGCGTCGGGATGGATAACAGGCATGCGAATGTGGAAGTTAAATACGCCGGCCCTAATGGAGAGATAATTGATATATCTCAGACAGGATGGGTAGGGACTTCAGGAATAGACTAAATCATCCTAAGTATTTAAATGCAAGGATTGGGCGTTCACTATCTCTTAGTTGAACGTCCAGTTCCAAATCTTGTCCAGTTTCTATTGTTTCAGGCAAGCTGGCATCAACATTAAGTATTCGTGCACTAATCCTAGGTCCTTCATCTAAAGTTACAATGCCTGAACAGTATGGTTTATCTCTTCCGAATCCTTCTTCAGCCATTCGAGTTGGCACTATCGATATACAAGTAAATGTGCTGAGTTTCCCTTTTCCAGAAAATTCTTTTTCTGATAAGTCTGCGCCTTGGCATGCCGAACAAAAATATCGAATCTCCGCGCTCAATTCTCCGCAGACATTACATTGCACTCCAACAAGTTTGTTTTCTTTTAAATTTTCAAAAAAATCGGCTGAATCCATTTATACACCTTTCTTTAAAATGTTAACTACGCAAGTACCACCTGTACCGCCGACATTGTGAGTGAGGCCAACTTGCAAATCCTTATCCACTTGTCTTTCTCCTGCTTCACCTCTTAATTGCTTAAATATCTCTACTACTTGCCCTATGCCAGAGGCACCTACAGGATGGCCTTTTGATTTAAGTCCCCCAGATGTATTAATTGGCTTATCTCCATCTCTAGAAGTTCTTCCTTCATCTACTGCATGTGGTGCTTCTCCAGGTCTGAAAAACCCCAAATCTTCAGTAGCCACCAATTCTGCAATCGTGAAGCAATCGTGAACTTCAGCAATTTGTATGTCTTCAGGTTTCATTTCTGCCATCTGATAAGCCATTTCACCAGCGGCTTTAGCTGCAGACAAAGAAGTCAATTCATCTGAGTCATGCAGTGCTTTACCTGTAGCTTGTCCGGTTCCCATAATTGTGACTGGACTATCAGTAAAGTTGTTTGCTATATCAGACGATACCAAAAGCAAGCATGCAGCTCCATCTGTAATAGGAGCACAATCGAACAACCTGAGCGGCCATGCAACCATAGGATTTACGCTATCGTCACTCAAAAAATCGATCTCATTATTCCATTCAGGTACTTCTTGCCCTCTTTCTTGAGCACGTGACTGTCTACGCTTTATCATGTCATCAATCGTTACGTTAAATTGAGCATTAGGGTTTAATTTACCATTCTTGTGATTTTTGATTCCTACTTTCATTAGATGTTCCGACGTTGTGTTATAACGATCCATATGAGCTTTAGCCAACTCCCCATAGATTCCTGGGAAAGTTAGGCCTGCAGGAATTTCATATATGCCATCAGCAGCCGTGGCCAACACATCAGTCACGTCTTCAGTAGGTAAGTTAGTCATTTTCTCCACTCCACCTACTAACACCACGTCATATAATCCTGACGCAATCGCCAAGATACCTTCACGGAAAGCACTTCCACTGCTAGCGCAAGCATTTTCAATTCTCGTTACAGGAACAGGTGTAATACCAAGCCAGTCAGCAATAATGGGAGCGGTATGTCCTTGTTTTTCGAATAAGTCTGAAGAATAGTTTCCGATATATGCCGTTTCGATATCATTAACATCAAAACCATCTCCTAAATTATTCTGCATATCTTTAAAAGCTTCTACAAATAAGTCACGGCTGGTTTTTGTAGGGAAAGCACCAAATTTACATATTCCTACGCCTGCTATAGAAACAGATCTAGCTAGTTTACGGGAGCGAGTTGTATCAACCATACAAACCTCTAATCATTTATTTTTTTGGTTCAGCGCCTATTATCCTGTTCCCAATAATTATAGTCAATCAAAAACCTATAAGTTAGGTTGGTCAGAAAACCCTATTATCGTTTCCATTTCATGCGCTGCTTGCAACAAGTTTAAATCATCCATCGGTGACCCAACTAGTTGCATTCCTATAGGCATACCATTCGAAGCTATACCTGATGGGATACTTATCGCAGGAAAACCAATAGCCGTCCAAGGTCCTTGGAACATTGGGTTACCAGTAGTAGATACATCCCCTGGGGCAACTTCTGGAGTGGAGGGAGTAATAATAAGGTCGTAAGTTTCAGCGAAATTCCTTAGATCGAATCTAAACTGTTCCCGTTCTTCTAGAGCATTAGCATAAGTTAAACCATCATACTCTAAGCCTTGTGCAAGCATTGCTCTTAATTTAGGTCTATACAAATCTGATTTAGTTGTGTAATTTTCTTTATGAAAAGCTGCTGCTTCAACTGCCATAATTAGTCGTTGATTGCGGAAAGCTGACCCAAAATCATAAGGTGCTTCCAATTCGTCTATCTGATAACCTGCTTCATCTAATTTACTCACTTGAGCATTAATATTATCCGTGATATCCGATTCAACTCCTTTGGCAAAATATCCTTTTAAATACGCAACCTTCTTTCTACATGAATTATTCAAATTAGAAGAGAATCCTGGATTTGGGAATTTAACACTCGATTTATCCAATGCATCAAACCCTATCAAGCAATCCATCACTAAAGCCGCATCTGCAACGGATCTGGTTAACCAACCCACAGTATCTAAATTCCAACTAACGGGTACTAATCCGCGTCGGCTTACTAACCCAAAAGTTGGCTTATAACCCACTATCCCATTGAAAGCTGCTGGCCGTAATACTGATCCTACAGTCTGAGAACCCATTGCTATCGGGCACATTCTAGAAGCAACTGCGACTGCAGAACCACTGCTAGAACCTCCAGGAGTATGAGCAAAATTCCAAGGATTCACAGCCTCAGATGGATCCAAACAAGCGAACTCCGTCGTAACCGTTTTCCCCATGATGTTGGCTCCAGATTTCTTTAGCAAAGAAACCGTGACCGCATCTGCTTCAGGAATAAAACCTTCATAAACTTTAGAGCCAGCCTCGGTCGGTATCCCAGCAGTGTAGTAAATATCTTTTAGTCCTACAGGCACTCCTGAAAGTAGCTTGTCAGCATTACTTTGTTCAACATCTTTGGCCTGTTTGAGAAAAGCTTCTTCATCAAAATACACCCAAGCTTTTAATGATTCTTGTAGTGAGTGATATCTATCCATCACAGAAAGAGCCACTTCTGTAGCAGATATACTCTTGTTCTTCATAAGCTCTAGCATTTCTGTAGCGGTCAAGTTAAATAAATCCATAACACCTCCAAGTGAATAACCGTCAAAACCTGATGCAATTAGTGATACTTCAACTAGAATTATCCTCATCTATCTTGTAGCATAACAAACGCATTAGATTATGTTATGTAAGTTGCATAATTCTACACAAAAAAGAGTGAGACGGCATTATGGAAAATTTATGGTCGGATTCTGAAGCTAAAGGAATGAATGACTTAGACAGTCTGGTTTATATGAGCAGACTTATTGGAGCAAATACTGAACTAGTGGTTTGGGGAGGCGGAAATACTTCGATCAAAGTTACTGAGCCTGATATAGCTGGAAATGATATTGAAGTACTTAAAATAAAAGGATCGGGGTCCGATCTCAAAACTATTAGACACAATCAATTTGCGCACCTTCGGCAAGCAGACATCGTCCCATTAATCGAACGCAAAGATATGACAGATGAAGATATGGTCGATTACCTTGATAAATGCATGCTGGATCCTAAGAATCCCCGGCCATCTGTCGAAACTCTTCTTCACGCCTTTCTCCCTTTTAAATGCGTAGCGCACTCTCATGCCGATGCTATCGTTTCATTAACTAACAACGTGGACCAACAAAAGGTATTAACTGACGTATATAAAGGAAATATGGGTTTAGTGGAATACATTAGGCCAGGTTTCCTCCTTTCAAAATTAGTAGGCGAGCAAGTCATCCAAAATCCTAATCTAAGAGGTGTGATTCTAGCCAAACATGGATTATTTACATGGGGAGATACAGCAAAAGAAGCTTATGACCGGCACATTGACCTTGTTACAGAAGCTGAGACATATCTAAAAGATCATCAGATAAAAACTCTGACTCACGGTCATACCCATGACTTAGATCCGGATAAACAAAAGTCGCTAGTAGAAATATTAACCCCAATGATGAGAGGCCTAATAAGCAAAACTTCTAAGAAAGTACTCAAATATGACAATTCCAAGGAAATAATGAATTTTTTGTCTTATCAAGAGAGTCCCGAATTAAGTCAAATTGGCCCCGCTACTCCTGACCATTTAATTCATACAAAACAAAAACCTCTGTGGGTAGAGTTAGATAAATCCGGAGATTCCAATGCAATGTATACCTCGCTGAAAACCCAACTAGATGATTACGCTATAAATTACGACAAATGGTACGAGCAACACACTAGTGGGTCTGACATCAAATTAGATCCTTTTCCGAGAGTGATCCTAATTCCGCAATTAGGCATGTGGACTACAGGGAAAGACGCTAAGGCCACTACTATTACCGGAGATATTTACCATCACACAATCAATGTTATGACAAAATCCGAAGGAATTAGCTCTTTTATTTCTCTAAGCGATCAAGATGCTTACGATATGGAGTACTGGCCCCTCGAACAATACAAATTAACCTTGGCGCCACCAGACAAAGATCTTGCCAGTAAAGTTGCACTGATAACCGGAGCGGCAAACGGCATAGGTAAAGCAATTGCTGCCACATTAGCAACCGAAGGGGCGCACGTATTCTTAACAGATATAGACGAAACCAAAGTACAAGAAGTCGTTGAAGAATTGAAAGATACCATAGACCCTTTAAGAATCAGTGGTTGTTCCATGGATGTAACAAATCAGCAATCTATCAAAGAATCTTATTCCCAATTAATTCGGCAGTTCGGAGGTATAGACATACTCGTATCGAATGCAGGAATAGCTCCAGACGGAGCGATTGACACACTAGAGTTAGCAGACTGGCAAAGATCATTAGATATAAATACGACAGGCCACTTCTTAGTAGCTTCACATTCACTGAGGATAATGAAATCTCAGGATACTGGAGGAAGCATGATTTTTATAGGCACAAAGAACATACCTGCACCAGGGGCAGAATTTGGAGCCTATAGCGTAGCAAAAGCAGCAGAAGGACAGCTTGCAAGAATCATCGCTTTAGAAGGAGGAGAGTTTGGTATACGAGCCAATATTATAAACCCAGACGCAGTATTCCAAGGGACCAACCTATGGTCAGACAAAATCAAAGAAGCCAGAGCATCCGCACATGGCATAGACGTAACTAAAATCGAAGAATTCTATCAAAACAGGAGCCTCCTCAAGAAACCTGTCTTCGCAGAAGATGTGGCCGAAGCCGCATTGTTTTTAGCCTCGGATCGATCATCTAAAACGACCGGAGCGATGATTCCTGTTGATAGCGGAGTTAAAGAAGCATTTCCTAGGTAAGCTCAATCTGTAGTCAGATAGTAATACCTAATCAAAGCTATAATTAAGGCTCCCATAGAAACCAAAATAGCTACCAGTGGGAAAGGAGCATCTTCTCCAACGTCCCCCACTGGACCTTGTGAACCAGGATTTCCAATGGGACCTTCTTCGCCTGCAGGACCTTGAGGGCCTCTTTCTCCATCTAGTCCCACAGCGCCTATTGGCCCTTGTATTCCAGCTGGCCCTCTTGGGCCTCTCTTACCTGTTCGTCCTGTTCTACCCACTTCGCCTTTTGCTACAACAGGAGCTATAGTAATAATCGTTTCTTTAATAGGTACAGGTGTTGGAGCAGGTTCCAACACCTGAATCACCTCCGGCTCAGGGACCTCTACTACTATTTCCTCGGCAATATTTGGAACATCATGTAAAAACTTGATATATTGTGAAGTTATTTTGACGCAATATTTATTTAAATAAACGTAGTTGGTAGTGCCCTGCTCAACGTTATTTGGGATCGCCACAGTTAAAGAAAAGGATCCTGAAGCACCTACTTCAAAGTGGCCTATTTGGAGGCATTTTGTATTAAGGTAACCATACCAATAAGTTATTGGCCCTTCGGAATTAGGTCCTTCCGTCGGGAAACTGCTTCCCTCTATTGTAATTTCACTTGAAGCTGCCCCTTCATGAGGAGTCATTGAAACTGTCACATTCTCGTAACTTATAGGTAATGATTCCGGACCAGCTGCTTGGGCAGGTAAGTTAACGCTATATATAGCACAGACTATCACAGCAACTAGTATGGTTTTATACATCAAATATTTTACCTGCTACAAAGAATCTAAATTAGGTCTCATCTTGTGCCAATCAGTAGCAGACTCATATGCATAAGCGACATTGAAAATGGTTTGTTCATCAAACGGCTTTGATACAATTTGCATCCCAACTGGCATTCCATCATCACTGAATCCACAACAAACTGACATTGCAGGTACGTTAGCTAAATTGAATGGGGATGTAAACTGTCTTCTGCCACCAAAACTATCTACCATTTCTTGGGTATTATCCATTCCTTTCTTGACGGGTATCTTAGGAGCAATAATGGGAGAGGTAGGCAAAACTAATACGTCTACTTCTTGTAATGTATCCAAAATTTCCTTACGAACAATCTCACGTATAGCATTAATTTTTTTGTGAACCACTGCAGGGAGCATCGCACCGGACAGTAATCGAATCTGATTATTGTAATCAAAGCCAGACAAACTGGTTTCTATTAAACTCCGATTTAGATAGGAAGCATCAATATTAATCAATGTAGCAGAAGCCACAGCAGAATAATCTATGTTAGGTAAAGACACCTCTACTACCTCTGCTCCCAAATTCTTCAAGTCATTTACCGCTACGTTAAATCTGTCAAAGACATCCGATTCCCCCCAACTAGGATCCATTCGTTGTTTAATCAATCCTATTTTGAGCTTACTAATGTCCGTGTTAAGTAATGAAGCATATTTAGGAACCGGTTCTTTGGATGAATAAGGGTCATTAGCGTCATATCCAGCTATTATAGACAATACTAATGCTGAATCCTTTACATATCTAGATAAGGGACCTACTGTGTCCATGGACCAAGAGGCTCCAAATACACCATATCGAGAGACTCTTCCAAATGAAGGTCGTATCCCTGCTAATCCACAAAAAGCGGCTGGTCCTCTGATGGATCCCCCTGTATCTTCACCTAATACAAAAGCGCTCAAATCAGCAGCAGATGCAATGCCTGATCCACTGCTTGAAGTGCCCGCATTCCTTGTAATATCCCAAGGATTTTTGGGTAATCCATAAGGATGATCGGAAGCATCACCACTAGCGAATTCACTCATATTAAGTTTACCCAGTAAAATTCCACCCGCGGCTTTCAGTTTAGCTTCAACCGTACCATTAAAATCTGGTACAAAATCTCCGTATATAGTCGATCCATTAGTTGTGAGAATACCATCAGTATATACCTGATCCTTAATCGCATAAGGTATACCAAATAATGGTCCTAGATCTGACCCATTAGATAATTGGGCTTCTGCTAACTTGGCTTGTTCTATTGCCGACTCTCGGCAAACTGTTATATATCCATTCAAAGTGCCGTCATATTTATCAATACGATTAAGATATAATTCAACTAATTCAACTGGAGATACTTCTTTACTAACAATTTTTTCTCTTAACTCGGTTACAGGTAATTGAAAACTTTTTTCTGCAGTCATTAAAAATCTCCTCTTATTTAATCTTTGATCACAATAGGTAATGGTTCTACATTCTCTAATCCAGGGATCTCAATAGAATTCAACGCTTGAATGGTGCCATTTATGTTATGAGCTACCTGTTCCAATAAGTCATCAGGTATGTCTACTCCTGACAACTTGGCGCATGTCTTAATTTCTTCATTCGAAAGTTCTTTCATTAGAATATCCTCCATAACTAGCCTTATTTTTGCAGTCATCGCCCAAAACCGTATTGTATCATTGATGGAGTAGATAACCGGACAATATGGAGCATTTATGAGTACATGGGCTGGATTGATACTTGCAGCGGGTAAAGGGACACGCATGAAATCCCGTATTCCAAAAGTACTTCATACTATATTAGGCAAGCCTCTTCTTTCCTACTCCATTCAAACCTTAACCAAACTTGAAATACAAGATATTAATATAGTGGTTTCTCCCGACAACCATGATGCCATAAGCGAAGCAATGCCAAATAATCTTACGTACGTCGTGCAAGAACATCCAAATGGTACAGGGGAAGCCTTAATATCTTACTTGGAGCAAACCTCGGCATTACCTGACAATTTAATCGTACAAAACGGTGACATGCCGCTCATTTCCGAAGATAGCATCAATGAATTAATACAAACTCATAACTCACAAAATAATGTGATCACAGTACTATCATTAAACGGAAGAGCTGCCCAAGATTATGGACGAGTAATTCGAGATCAAACAGGATCTATCGTTCGTATAGAAGAAGCAGTAGATTCATCTATCAAACCAGATGAAATTAGCGAAGTTAATGCAGGTGTTTACTGCATTAACCTTACAAACATCAAGCCCATTATTGAAGTATTGAAACAGCTAGACACTACTGAATCCTACATTACTTCGATCGTAGAAATAGCTTATAAACAGGGAGACTTGGCAGGGACCAGCGAACTACATTCTCCTTTGGAAATTTTTGGGGTCAATGACAGAATCCAACTATCCAATGCAACAGAAATCCTGCAAGAACAAATAATTATTAACCTTATGTCGCTGGGAGTAACAATCTACAACCCAGATACTGTTTACATAGAAAATACAGTATGCATAGGTGCGGACACCACAATTCATCCTAATACTATTCTGAAGGGTAATACAGTCATCGGGGAAAATTCAGTTGTAGGACCCAACGGTAATATTATCAACTCAGAAATTGGTGATAACTGCCAAATAAATGGCTCAACTTTAGAAGATTCAATAGTTGGGAATAACTGCACAATCGGACCTTACTGCCATCTCAGAGAACACGCCGTTTTACAGGATGGAGTTGAATTAGGGGACCATGTAGAAGTAAAAAACAGTACTCTTAAAAAAGGAGTAAAAGCCGGACATTTCTGCTATCTAGGAGATGCCGTGATAGGAGACTCAACTAACATAGGAGCAGGGACCATAACCTGTAATTACGACGGTGAATCAAAACACTCTACAACCATTGGAGCAAACAGTTTCATAGGCTGCGATACCATGCTGATAGCTCCGATTGAAATAGGTGACAATTGTCTCACTGGGGCAGGAGCAGTTGTAACGCAAAATATCCCATCAGGTAGACGTGCAATAGGGATACCTGCTAAAATATCGGATACTAAATAAGACTGGAAAAGTAGAGGTACTTGCTCCGGCGTCTCAACCAATGGCCATAGGCGCTAATATGGATACTGATCATTTATCACTAACGACTGCTTCAATATTAATTATACTAATTGGCCTAGGCATATCAGCAACAGTGTACGGCTACTTGCGACTGATGATCAAAACAATGTCCTCAAGAGCATCTCGAACAAAGTCTTCTCTCGAAGTCATCATGCACTCACTAAGTGCAATTACCGCAATAATGACCGGGTACTTCATTTTTAGCTTAATAACCCTCTATTATCCATCTACCTTATACGGCATTGTCTTAGCTGGAATATCGATACTCATTCTAGAAATATTGCTTGAATCAATAAACAAACGTGCTGCGTCACTTAGAAGCGCCCTTACTTCTCCTGTTATAGAGGCTTTTGACTCTATAGCAAGTAATAGCATCAGTGATAACAATGGCTTAACCAACGGCACTGAATCTGAACCTGAAGCCGAAGTCGAAGATCTTGTTTTAAGAGAAGCAGAACTAGGAAATTTAGATTCTGAAGACAAAGAAATGATCAAATCTATTTTAGAACTAAATGACACTACCGTAAGAGAAATAATGATTCCTAGGCTTGATATGGTAGCTGTAGACATAGATTCTGAAATGTCTTCAATTATTGAAACCGTCATATCCAGCGGCCATACACGAATACCGGTATACCAAAACAGCCATGATGAAATCATGGGAATAATCCATTCCCATGATTTATTGCTGCTAACACAAAAACCAGACGAACCGTTCAATGTGAATGACCACATACGCCCCGCCCACTTTATTCCAGAATCAAAACTAGTGGATGATCTTATAACTGAATTGCAAGAAAATGCTATTCAGATGGCTATAGTAGTTGATGAATTCGGTGGAACAGAAGGACTAGTAACAATGGAGGATTTACTGGAGGAAATAGTAGGAGAAATAGAAGACGAATTCACCAAAAACAATAATCCTGAAATAGTAAACCTACAAAATGGAGAAGCTATAGTAAATGCAGCGGTTCCTATTGATGACATAGCAAAGATGTTCAATATAGAAGTGGACGACTTTGGGGTGGACACCCTCGGAGGATACGTATTCCAGCAGTTAGGACACATTCCTGCCATGGGAGACATAGTAAATACTGAGACATGCAGTATCCAAGTCATATCAGTCCTAGGTAGACGCTTGAGGCGTTTAAGAATTAAGCCTAAATCTCCGGAAGAAATACTAGAACAAACATCATAGTTAATCGAATATGCTGTCCAACCCGACCAAATCCGCATTCACTATCATACGCTTATCATACTTAAGTCTCGGGTAACAAGTTACTATATGTAGGGTTGAACCGTCAGAGTGATAGATTTCAAAATCTGCTTCCTCCACTATGGAAATAGAGCTCACCCTATATATGAATCTATTAGAATCATTTTCTAGTATCACATTAATGTTGTTGTCTTTGTTTAATTCATTTTCCAGTTTAGGGATGTCCCACAATACAGCACCCTCTCTGGTGAAAGGACTTTCTAGATGACCAAATAGCCACACTGCTCCTTGTTCGCCAGGATTCACACTAGTTGGCAGATGTCCTACCACATTCTTTGGATTAGCATAATAAGGTTCTTTTTCATCATCCATTAAAACCAACGGTTCTACATCTGATGCAAGATCTATAGCTGGAATAATAATAGTGTGCGAAGCGGACACACTTCCTGAAGACTTGCCTTCAATCACCATATAATCGGTCGTATCTAGATCTGAATACACCGGATTAAATTGAGCTGGTAAGCTCCAATCCTTTGAATAGCCTAGATTATCATTCTTTCCATAGGAATAAGATCCATAAGAAGGTATCAGTAAATCATCAATGGTATTCTCATTAAACGGAATCCAGAGAATAAAAGCGACCGCTAATAATATTATCCCCAATGTTATTAATGAGGCGGATATTTTACGAAACGTAGATCTTTTACGCCGTAGGAGATCATCATAACCAGTTAACAATAGTTACCTCCGATCAACAGTGCAGGAACATCGCAACAATTATCTACTCCGTGGAGCTCCACCGGAGTTTATAGGTTCATTTAGATGTATGTCTCCATTGCGGATTTTGATGTTAAATCCACAATTCGGGTTGATGCATACCCAAGCCTTGTAATGTACCGCTGCACCTTGTCCACCATAGTCAGATAGCGGCACCAATATACCAGTTTCACATTGCATACATTTAGGCATTTGAATCCCCTCCACTACACGTTCCTCCCAAATTCAATTATGTGAGTATAACACCCGGTTTTCCTGTTCTGAACAAGGTCAGGTCAGAAATTCTTATTCCAAGAAATCTCTTAGTTTTCGAGACCTAGTAGGATGTCTTAATTTCCTCAAAGCCTTCGCTTCAATTTGCCTAATTCTTTCACGGGTAACACCAAACTCTCTGCCTACTTCTTCTAACGTTCTGCCTCTGCCATCTTCAAGTCCAAATCTTAATTGAAGGACTCTGCTTTCTCTTTCAGTCAATGTATCTAATACCTCACTGACCTGTTCCTTGAGTAATTGGAAGGAAGCAGCATCGGCTGGAGCTGGAGCATTCCTATCTTCGATAAAGTCACCTAAATGTGAGTCTTCTTCTTCTCCAATAGGAGTTTCTAGAGAAACTGGTTCTTGAGAAATTTTGAGGATTTCTTCTACTTTTTCTGGTCCAATTTCCATAGCTAATCCGATCTCTTCAGGAGTAGGTTCTCTCCCGTATTCCTGCAATAGTCTTCTGTGCTGTCTCATCAATTTATTAATAGTCTCAACCATATGAACCGGAATTCTTATGGTGCGCGCCTGATCCGCGATAGCCCTAGTAATAGCCTGTCTGATCCACCACGTAGCATATGTACTAAATTTATATCCTTTTCTGTAGTCAAATTTTTCCACCGCCCGAATCAACCCTATATTTCCTTCTTGAATCATATCTAAAAGAGCCATTCCTCGGCCTATATATTTCTTAGCCACGCTAACAACTAACCTAAGATTAGCTTCGGTTAAATGAGATTGCGCATTGTTACCATTGATGTTTAGTTTTCTAAAGTAACCACTAGCCAATTTTTCTTGACTAGGATCAATATCTGGCAAACTAAACCCATTAGCATCATAAGAGAAGGCTTCCAGTTGACTCAAATTTGAATCCCTAAATCTCCCTTCATCATAAACAGATTCAGGTATTAGCCAGGTGTTAAGAGACAAATCAACCATCAGTTCGTAGATCATTTCAGAAGATGTTTTGGTCTCAACGATCGGTGTCTCTTCATCAGATTCTTCTGCCTCTTCTACATCTTCCTCTGAGTCGACTTCTCCAGTGATAACTTTCTTATAAAGTTCTTCTATCCTAGAAACCCCTAGTTTGTCGACCATCAATTCTTTGAATTCATCAGTTACGGTACCATCAATAGCGTCTCTAAATGTATCGTTATTAATCAAATTGGGTAAAGTCCAATCATCATCATCTATTTCCAGAACTTCACCTAGTGCATTGATTAGTGGTTGCGCCATAATAATCTTGTTAAGGAAAGTTTTAGTAACTGACCAGCTTTGTTCCCCAGTGATATTGAATTTGGAATCATATATCACTCCTGGTTTGATGGTTGAAACTGTGGGAGAAGAGTTCTCTATTGTAATTTGTCCCAAAGCTAAACGAGTCTTCCTCAAATGCTTCTGACCTTCTATTTTACGAGCTAAATCTTTCTCATCTTGCGCTTTTAGCAAGCCCACTCGCCCAATTTCTCTAAGATACATACGAACTGGGTCGTCAAGAACTTCTAGATTTTCAGTCTCTGCATCCCAGTCAGTTTCCTCATTTTCCACTTCAGCCAAATCGCTATCAGTCGGATCTGCTCCTAATTCCCGATTAACATTCCACTGAAATTGTGAAACTACAGCACCAGTGTCTTCCTGAACGGTAGATTCATCTTCGATGTCAGTTTTAGACCCACCAACAGTGGTATCAATAATCCCTGTTAAATCAGTTGAAGATCTAGCACCTCCACTGTCGTCATCCATGAAATCTTCTGGTTCCATACCTTGATCTCGTATTACCATTTAGCAAACCTTCTCTTTCTAAATTTATATATCTCGCAATTTGTTCGTTTGATTATACTTAATTCTCTCATTAGTCTTCAATATTGACTCTGACTGACTGTCAAAATCAGTAAATGCTTCCTGAGAAAACATAAGTTCTTCCTCAGACTTAATATTCTTTAAATATCTATCTTCCAATCGATTAATCGTTTGTCTCAATGCTTGCCCTTGATCTGGGATATTCATAGGAGGAACATTCTGAGCATTGATATAACTAATTGCATTAAGAACCTCTCCAGATTCTATTTTAGCTAATTCTGTTTCTCTGTTTTGACTGATCATGGATAGAATAGTTTTATTCTCTGGTACGTTGAAATATTCTTCTTTGATGTGTTCCATGTAAGACTCTTTGTTTGGTACGTTAAGTAAAATCTTCAAGCAAAAGGCTTCTAAAGGATCATTTGATATATAGTTATCTGCATTATCTGCTATCTCGACTTCCCTTTGATATCTAGGTCCTCGACTAGTTTGTTTTTCTCTTGCGTTTCTTAGTGCAGCTAATAATGTTGTCTCTTTCACTTCAAGATATTCTCTTAAAGATTCCACATATTCTTCTTGCTCAATTGGGTCAGAAACTGAAAATATAATCGGGGCGAGAGATTCCACTAACTGAGTCTTTGACCTAGCATCATCTTTGCCATGCATGTCTCCTAATGATTCCATCAAAAACGAGAACATTGGCTTAGCATGTTCCACAATTTTGTCCCATTCTTCGGTAGACCGATTGATTACGTCATCAGGGTCCTCACCGTTAGGCATAGATGCGATTTTTATTACGGGATTTTTACTAGACCTTAAAATGTCTCTGGAATTGCGTTTTGCTACTGCACCATTTTGAAACACCTTCCAGGAAGAATCTAAATTCCTAATTGTTGCCTGTTGACCTGCTGCGTCAGAATCAAGAGCCATGATCACATTTTCTGCCATTACTTTAATCTGATCTACTTGGTAGCTAGTTAAAGCAGTTCCCATTGAAGCAACTACATTGGAATACCCATGTTTATGGGCCCTAATTGCATCCATGTAACCTTCAACTACAACCACCGTATTATCTTTCTGTATCGTTCGGTAAGCTTTATCAATTCCGTAAAGAATTCTACTTTTATCAAATATAGGAGTTTGCGGAGAATTTAGATATTTAGGTTGTCGATTATCTAGAGTCCGCGCTCCGAAACCTGCTATATCTCCATTTCTGATACGAATAGGAATCATCAATCTGCCTCTAAACACTTCTGAAAGCTGACCCATATCATTGCGTCTACAAATTCCAGCCGATATCAGATCTTCATCCTTATGTCCGATGTCTAATAATCGGTTAGTGAGAGTCTTGTTATCAGAAAGACTAAATCCTAAGCCGAAACTCTCTATAGTGTCAGAATCTATGTTGCGGTTGGACAAATATTCCATCACACCTTTGCCCTGAGGGCTTAGTAAGGTCTCGGAGAAAAACTCGCTGGCAATCTGGTTAATTGATTTCAGGGTCGAAGAAGTTTCTTCTTGTTCTTTATCTCTAGCTCTCAAGACAACGCCAGTTTCGTCTGCTAGTTGTTGCAAAGCAGCGGAAAACTCGAAATTTTGCACTTTCATTACAAAATTAAAAACATCACCACCATCAGCACACGCCCCAAAACATCTCCAGGTTTGCTTATCAGGGAAAACATAGAAGGATGGCGTCTTTTCTTGATGAAACGGGCAATTAGCTTTGAAGTTTTGACCTGACTTCTGTAAGGTCACGTGCTTGGAAACATATTCGACTAAATCTATCTTATCTTTAATATCGCTGATTTGAGTCAAATCCACCACCATCACAGATTAGTTATAGGAGCTCAATAATTAATTATACCATGCTACCTCTCCACAAAACATAATTTACGTTATGCATATTAGATATGCATTTATTTTTTAGCAATTCGTACTTAATTAGCTGCAAGCATACTCAATTATTCGTAATAAGGCTATATTATTAACTGATATCGTACTCAATTGGAAATATATTTACGGAATAATACTATCAAAGTAACGGATTCAGTTGACAATCGTCTTCTAACTTTCATAGAATTGAGATTCTAGGTTAGCTTTAAGGCTGACCTCGTTTTGGATATAGGAGTGGTACTCCTGATATTGAATAGTTCCCGATAAACGTAAGAGGAGGAAGTATGAATCATTCAATACATGGCATCAGAAGATTATTTTTGATGTCAGCTCTATTGATGGCGTTAGCTGCTTTCGTTGTGGCATGCGGAGGTTCTAGTGAACCTGCAGCATCAGCACCTGCAGCATCTGAACCTGCAGCATCAGCACCTGCAGCATCAGAACCTGCAGCATCAGAACCTGCAGCACCATCAGAACCAACAGCAGTCCCTGCTGTGCAACCAACTGTCGCCCCTGCGAAAGCAGAACCTGCAAAAGACAGTGTAGTAGTAGTGATCAACTCAGAACCATCTGATCCAGATCCATGGAAAGCTACTACTTTATTCCCTAACCAATTGGCTCAGAACATAACTCAGCCAATATCATTTCTTGGCCCAGACTTCGTGGATCAGCGAACAGTAGGATTCACCGGATGGGAAATGAAAGACGGGGGAGCAACTTGGATTCTTAACCTAGCTGAAGGATTAGAATTCCACAACGGAGAGCCTTGGAATGCTGAAGCAGCCAAATACTCTCTAGACTACCTCGGTAGCTGTGTTGACTGCGGACCTTATGGTCAGGTTGGCGCTTCTAGCGGTGAAGTCATAGATGAATACACTGTTGCATGGAATCTGGAGAATGCAAATCCAGCTCTTCCACGATTCGGTCAATTCACTATTTTTAGGGCACCTGTAGACCACGCCGAAAATGATGGAGAAGCACAAGCTGCTAGCGGACACGTAGTAGGTTGGGGACCATACAAATACGGCGAATGGATTCGAGGTGAAAAATACACCATCAATCGATGGGATGATTACCCTGCAAACAATTCATTCATGAGTCAGGCCGGTACTATAAACACCGCTGAATATGTATGGAGAAGTGAAGAAACTGTTCGTTCTGCAATGATTCAAGCCGGTGAAGCAGACATTGCCTGGGGCATGGCTGGCGACATGGCTGAAGAATTAGAAAACAGTGATCATGGTGGATGGGTAAAAATTGTATCTGGTGAGGTTAATACCTTAGACGTAGATACTATCTGGCACCCAGAACTCAAAAAGCTGAAAGTTAGACAAGCAATCGCTCATTCAATAGACTGCGAAGAAATCGCATTAGCTCTATTTGGTGAACAAAGCCGATGCTCCAGTGGTCCCAACGGTATCCCTGGAACTCTCGGAGTCAACGAGACTAACTGGAAGCCCAAATACACTTATGATCCAGCAAAAGCTAAGGCATTATTAGCTGAAGCTGAATACAATCCAGACAATCTAATCAACTACTGGACCCGATCAGGACGATGGGCGAAAGACGTTGAATTAGCTGAGTCATTAGGTATCTACTTCCAGCAGGCTGGACTCAACATCAAAATTAACATTGTTGAATCTTCCATATGGAACAAATACCACAAAGCTGGACCAGCTCACATTTATAGCGCTGCTATAGACGAGGGCAAGAGTCATGAAGAAGCTGTTGAACTAGTACATGCCGGTGAACCACCAGCAGACCCTGGTGTATCTCCAGGCTTAGTATACTTCGCTCCTGGTGGAGAGTACTTTGACTTTGGTCGACAGATCAAGTTCTACATGAACTGTGCTTCAGTACGATCTTCTAACTGTGACGCAGACACTCATAATCTAGGCCAGAGAGCTATTGCGGCTTCTGGTGACGAGAGACGAGAACTAATGGAACAGGTATATGACGTCTTCACCGACAGGCTATATCAGATTCCAGTAATGGAAATCGTTTCAGTATGGGGCGTTAACAAGGACTTAGACTTCACCAATATGCCTGGTGGACGAAGAATTCTAATTAATACTGCACACTTTAGATAACCACCTAGAGTTTTAAAACTCTAGCCTGGTAATCAAAACCCGGTTTACCGTAATGGTAAACCGGGTTTTTTACGTAATATCATTAGCATTATTACGAAATTCGTGACATTATTAGGAATAAGACTAATTTTGAATATAGTATCTAGCCTATATTATATGCATAACGAATACACGATTTATTACTATAACTTGTTAAATATTAACGATTATTATTTACATATAGCTCTTAATCTAAAAATCCTTAACGATATTCGTCTTTAATCATTTCTTATGTAGCCTATTCCGTCGTAATTGTAAAATTTACACATTGACAAATAACATATCGCTTCCCTAAACTGTCCTCTTATTAACCTAGCTTCCAATGTTTAGGCAATTCCTGCATTGTAAGACTAGAGAAAAACGTTTTACATGTAAGGAGGAAACCTGTGAAGCATTTATCAAGAACAGGCATTAAGCGTATAGCTTTGATGTCACTATCATTGATGCTACTTTCTGCTTTCATAGTTGCCTGCGGCGGTGGGGATGAAGCTCCGGCTTCAGCACCTGCAGCAGCAGCCCCGGCAGCAGCAGCGCCGGCAGCAGCGGAACCAGCTAAAGAAGCACCAAAAGCAGCAGCAGCTCCAACTGCAGTACCTGCAGTTAAGCCTACTGTGGCTCCGGTAGCAGCTACGGTTGCAAAAGACAGTATAGTAGTGGTGATTAACCAAGAACCTACTGAACCTGATCCATGGATGTCAACCACGCTGTATCCTAACCAAGTGATACACAACATCTCACAACCTTTTTCATTCTTAGGTCCTGACTTCGTAGATACACCTACGGCGGGATTCAGCGGATGGGAAATGAAAGATGCCGGTAAGACTTGGGAACTACACCTAAATGAGGGAATGGAATTTCATAACGGTGAAGCATGGAATGCAGAGGCTGCAGCCTACAATATTGACTATCTAGGTAGTTGTATTGAGTGCGGACCATATGGACAAGTCGGTGACTCTCACGCTGATGTAATTGATGACTACACAGTGGAGTGGCATATAGACAACGGGCACCCAGCTTTAGCAAGATTCGCCCAGTTCAGCATATTCAGAGCTCCTGAAGATCATGCCGAACATCTTGGTGAATCCCAAGCAGCTAGTGGTCACACTATTGGCTGGGGACCTTACCAATTCAAAGAATGGATCAAGGGTGAAAAATTCATCATTGAAAAATTCGACGACTACAACGCTGATAACAGCGTCTTCCTAAACCAGGCTGGAACCATAAATACTGCTGAGTATGTATGGAGAAGTGAAGAAACTGTTCGATCAGCTATGATTCAGACCGGTGAAGCTGACATCGCATGGGGCATGGCTGGCGACATGGCTGAAGATCTAGAAAAC
>Ga0114933_10002119_pt1 | contig 21064 bp, 18 predicted proteins | sample 4SBtaG_FD_89691 | JGI IMG/M metagenome (GOLD analysis project Ga0114933, IMG submission 89691) | Deep subsurface microbial communities from Kolumbo volcano to uncover new lineages of life (NeLLi) - 4SBTROV12_W25 metaG | ecosystem: Environmental > Aquatic > Marine > Volcanic | place: Kolumbo... | reverse complement strand
GTAAACGAATTGTTCGCCTGGTTGAGCAGCATGTGGTAATCCACCTATTTTTTTTATCGTCTCTAAGATCGGTTCTGTACGGTGTGCAAAATACCATCCTTGTATCCTTGCTTCTCCCCACGGATCCAGACCATCTCGTGTTCGGAAAGTTCCTCCGTAATCTATGCCAGCGGTATGCGTGAGGAGGTCGCGAATCGTTATGGGACGGTTCGCAGCGATGGTAGCGACTCCGTCGTTTGAAGCGGGATCCACGCTGACGACAGTTTGGAGGTACTCAGGAATGTAGTTGCCGACAGGCTCGTCGATAAGCAGTTGTCCATCTTCTTGGAGCATCATGACCGCTACCGAGACGACCGCTTTGGTTTGTGACGCGATGCGAAAGATCGTGTCTTTTTGCATGGGTTTTGAGGATTCGACATCCTGCAATCCGTAGACCCCCTCGTGGATAAGGTCTCCTTGATGTTGTACGAGGATCACCGCGCCCGGTATATCGCCGTTATCGACGAAGTTATTGAATGCACTATCGAGGGGCTTGATATTTGCGTCAGCGGATTCACAAAAAACACTAACTGCAAAAAGAATCGCGACGTGTATCGACGGACTTTGCTTTATTCGCGTCATGGGGAACCTCTTGCCTTTATTTAGATAGTTTAGTTCAAACGGTATTATCTATGGCCTTGGATGAGATAGGAGCGTATTAGTTTGATGATTCGTCCCAAAGCTCTTCCAATCGATCATCTCTTCCACACCGAAAACGGTAATACTTATATCGAATGGGATTTTTGACGTAATAGTCTTGATGATAACTCTCGGCTTCATAAAATTTTGACAGGGGCAATATGAGGGTCATGACATAATTATCCAACTGGTTCTGGATTGCCTGTTTACTGGCTTGAGCTAGAGCCTCCTCTTTATCGCCCTCGACGAAAATGGCCGTCCGATAACTACTGCCCCGATCACAAAATTGGCCGCCGGCGTCCAGAGGGTCAATATTTCGCCAAAACACAGCAAGCAGTTCCTCGTAGCTGATGATGGTATCGTCATAGAGGATTTCCACGACTTCGTAGTGTCCGGTGTCCCCAAAGGTCACCTGCTCGTAAGTGGGGTTTGCAGTAAATCCGCCTGCAAATCCCGAAGTTGTTTTAAGCACTCCTTTTAAACCATCGTACGGGGGCTCCATGCACCAAAAGCAGCCACCCGCGAAAATGGCACGTGCCTCATCCGATAAGACTGCATTGGCCGATAGGAAACTAATGATTACTAACATGTATTTGCTATAGCGACTTTTTGATGCCACGATATTTTCCTTAAGCCAACAGCGTAATAAAAACGCTAAAGAAAGGTTTATTCTTTGTAAGTGGTTTGGTAGATATTTCGCATGGTAAATCATTCTCTCAAAAAAAAGCGTGGTGAGGTGCGTTACTTTTTATTGCATCATGGGGAATGTCCTCGCTCTGAGGGGTTTCATTACCGAATTACACCAACCGCGACGGAGAATCTATTGACGGAATCACTTCGTGGACAGCACCCACAGACCATTTCGATACAAGTAGAAGGTAATTTCGAGACTCAGGCACCAACTAATAACCAATTGTCGCGTTTGAAGAATCTAATCTTGGATCTAAAGATGCGATATCCAGCGGCGGTTGTTGGAGGTCATCGTCAGGTACAACGTGATCGAAAAACATCGTGTCCCGGCAGAAAATTTCCACTACGAGAGATTCTAGACTGGTCGAATAGAGAACTTTTAAAGCTTCGTGATGAACGTATTACCCGTGATTTGGAAGCCCAGTATACCTTTAAGGATTAGCTATTTTGTTAGCTACTCGACACCGGGCCTTTGGTAAAGTAGAGGCAATTCTTCGTAGTTGTCTAGAGGTTCTCCTATGGTTAAGGAACGAAAATAATTTTCAGAGAGAATATTTCGTTTCCCATTAAACTTGGCGTGCTTGGGCATCAATCCACAGGTCATTGCTCGGCGGTAATCCGGCGTCATATTTGCACCCGCACCATGTACAACCATGCCGTTAAAAAATACGCAATCTCCGGCTTTAACAGGGACTGGTTGAGGTTTTATTGTTGTAAGTTCAGGAAATAAATGAAAAATCTCCCCCACATTTTCTCCGATATTTGTTTGAGTGTAGTCCTGTGATTTATGTGACCCTGGAAGGAAGTGCAAGCACCCGTTGTTAGGTGTGGCATCATCTAGAGCGATCCAGTAAGAAATCGCATCGTTACTATCAAAAGACCAAAACGGAACGTCGCGATGAAACGCGGTTGGGTTGGCGAAGGGCTCTTTGATCAGAGCTTGATCGTGCCAAAGCTGAATACCGGGGATGGCTGCAATATCGGCGGCTATTTTTGCTAATGCTTCGTCGTGAATTAAGTTGCGCATCTCCTCGGAAATACGCGATAGAAGCATTTGTTGCAGAAAGACATTGTCGTAATGATTTGGCTTGTCCCCAGCAGGTTGCCCCGTTAGCACTTTGCCTCGTTGTTTCTGTACTGCAAAATCGACCGTTGTGCGCCAATGAGTTGTTTCAGCCTCATCGAGAAAATTCGAAATCAGTAGATAACCATTCTCTTGATAAAAGGAACGTTGATCCGATGTTATAACATGTTGCATTTGATCGTTATCTACGTGTGATGTGCTGCCAAGAAATCAAATGACGCGCGATCGTGACCTGTCCGGATAAGGTCGGCTTTTGCAAAGCGTGCAGCATCAGGACTGATAGGCTTCGCGTGTGGAGCTTTTAGATGGGCTTCGGCGACCCTTTCCAAAATAACGAATTCGGATACGGCTTGAGCGATGCTGTGTCCGACGGTCAACATTCCATGATTACGTAACACGATGGCACGATTACGGCCTAGAGACTGTGCTATTCGAGCGCCTGCTTCGAGGCTTTGCACTTGGACTTCCTCGTCATCAAAAAGTGTAATGTCCTCAAAAAAGAAACAAGCTTCCTGCGTAATGGGCTCTACGATACGTGCTTCTGCTGAAAAGGGTGTGCCCCATTGCGTATGCGTATGAGCGGCGCTGACGATGTCGGATCGGGCGGCTAATATCGGTTGGTGAATATAGAAACCTGGTCGGTTCACGGTGCCGTTCCCCTCGACTAACTCGCCGTCCGGTCCAATAAGTACAAAATCCTCGGGAGTAGCATTTTTAAAAGGGACTCCATAGCGCAAAAGCCAAAAACAATCTGGCCTTTCTGTATCGCGTGCGCTGATGTGGCCATCTCCTAGATCGCCCCATCCGAAACCTGCAAAAATGCGATAGGCTTTGGCTAGGTCGTCGAGCATTTCTTGTTGTAAATTATTCATGCCTACTTTCGATTATGATGTATTAAGGTTGTATGGATTTAGCTTTACGTTCCGCTAATTGAATTTGAATTTTGGCGTGGTAGCTTTTATCGATTCGGTAGCCGGCGTATAGGACGGCTGCAATTAAACCAAAGATCATAGCAAACGGTCCGTCTACGATGCCGAGTCGAAATAGAGTGTCGTCTGGAACTTCCCCAGGTACGGCCCCGGCCGGAAGATACACATAATAATCCAGTGCTATCCCAGCAACGAGGTGTCCAATTCCGTTGGTCACTTTGGCGAAAAACGTCCGTGCTGAGTAGAATATTCCTTCTTGTCTCCGGCCGGTTTTTAACTCATGTTCGTCAGCAATATCGGCTAGGGCAGACATAACGCTGATGTTTAAGATGGATCCAAGCCCGCTCGAAAAAACACTGATCCCGATAATAAAGCTAACGAGTTCCCAGGTACCGTTTTCGGGAGCCAATCCAAAAAGTCTGAGAGTGACTGCCAAAGACCAAAAAAAACTGAGGCCGGCAGCGGTCGTAACAATGGTCCATCGTTTATCAAATCGCTCATGGGTCCAAGATGTTAGTATGAAACCCAGATGAAAGCCGATGACACTGCCCACGATAAGCCAACCGATCTGATAGGGACTGAGCTCCCAAAAAAACGTGCCCATATAGATGGCAAGGGTCTCGTGGGTGCCTATGGTCATCGAAAGAAAAAACAAGCCGAGCAATAGAAATCGATAATGTCTGTTTCCAACAGCGTCCCAAATATCTAGAAATAGCCGTGAGGCTGAGAATTTTTCACCGTCAGGGGGCGCTTTGAGCTTGGGGATTTGGTCGCGTGTGAACCAGGCGCATCCGAGAATTGCGATAATAATAATTGCGCAGCAGAACATAACGATCGGCTGATACGCTGGTTGATATAGTTGCCCCCCTTGTTCGACAAATAAGTAATCAAAAACGTAAAACCATACGAAACAGTTCATCAGAAATCCGCCGTAAAAAGCGAATAGATTGTTGTAACTCATCACTTTCGAGCGTTGGATGTAGTCGTCCGATAGCTCTGCGCCCATGGCAAGATGGGGCACTGCAAAGAGCGTAGTGAATGTCCGCATGAGAACTGTAAAGACCATAAACCAGACGAACAAATAGAGTTGCTCTCCTACGATGGCCTCTGGTGGATTAAATATTAAATACACGCTTGCGGCGAGTGGTATTGGGGCGGCAAACATGAATGGGTGACGGCGTCCGAAGCGCGAGTGGAAACGGTCGGAGATGGAGCCCATCAAGGGATCAGTGACGGCGTCCGAGATAATACCAACTAATACCGCCGTGCCGGCAAGGGTCCCGGATAACCCGAGAATCTGTTGGTAATAGAGGAAAGTGAGAGCATTAAATATCCAGTTAGTCGCTGATTCTCCCATCGAGCCAAATCCGAACCAAAGTTTTGTTTTTATTGGAACAATGTCACTAGCTGTCTCGGGTAATTCCGATTGCGGGTATTCTCCTGTGGGATCACTCAATTCAGCTTCTCCTTTCTGAACAGCCTGTGATCGTATCCTAAAACGCGGGGAAAACCTCTTTTGCGAATCGATCGGCGTAGCTGTATGTCGGACTGCCTTTGGAAGGATTTGGAACGGGATGGGGAATAATCACACTTATGGGCAATTGGTAATTCATGATGGTTTCGATCTGGTTGATAATCGCTTTGAAGTCACCGTGTAAACAAAAAGCGTGTGCTGCCTCGTCTGGTAGAAATTTAACGACATTCCCCGCGAGTTCAAGATCAGCGGCGTGGTGAAAGTCGGGCCAAACCTTGGCCTTAAGCAGCTCGATATCTGGTCCATTCCAATCGAGGTCGAGATTTCTGAAAAGATGTGGTGAATACTCATAATACCCGGCAGCCATCGCCCGCCCTATCCGTTCAGCCCTTGACGAATCGTCATCCAGTACGGTATGAAAAACACAACCGATGGTGATGTCTTTGACGTCCCGTCCCACTTCTTTGGCTCCCTCATGTACGGCCTCTACGGCTATCCGAAGGTTCTCTTCATGGGTGCCTACCCGAATAAAAACACCGTCACAAACCTGGCCAGCCATCCGCAACGTCTTTGGTCCTTGAGCGGCAATCCAGACCGGTACCGGAGAAGCATGTCGCAGCTTGGCTGGTTGGGGAGCATCTACGTCGACTGGGCGATTGTTCAATAGACCTTGAATGGTCTCGATGGAATTTTTTAGTTCCTGGACTGAAGCAGGCTTTTTGCCCATCAAACGGACCGCTGTATCTCCGACACCCATGCCAAGAATGGCTCGCCCCGGGGCCAACCTGTCCACTGTTGCTATTGAACCTGCGATAACCGCGGGGTGACGCATGATCGGATTTTCGATCAGTGGACCTAGTTTTATGCGGGATGTCGCTTCCAGTGCAGTCGCGAGGAGGACATAGGGATCTTCTACGAGCAACGGGGACGAGGGAATAAAACCGTAGTCCCAGCCGAGATTCTCCAGTTTTTTGGCATCATCAGCAAAATGTTTCGATGAGCGAGTGTTGAGTCTATTAAGTCCGAAAGAGATGGCCATGTTAGATCTCCCGTGGTTTAGGCTTTTTCAGTGTTTCAGGCACAAATAGTATGAGAATAATTAAACCGATGCCGGCGAAACCCCCTGCAACGCTACAGGCAAGGATCAGGCTGGTTGCTTGTGCAATTGATCCCAATACAAATGGTCCGGCCGCGCCTCCGATATCTCCAACAAGGCGCCAAACACCGAGAAACTGTCCTCTTCCGACTTTTGGTGAAAAGTCACTGCCTAAGGTCATGAAAATACCAGTACCAAATCCGTTCCCTAGACCTGCAAGCATAGCGACTGCAGTAAAGGACAGAAATGTTGAACAATAAGGAATGAGCATGAGAGAGAGGCCGAGTAGCGTAATTGCGGGGATGAGAGCAAATTTTCGACCCAAACGATCTAGCATTTGGCCGGCGGGGTAGAACATAGCCATATCTATAGCTGAAGAGAGACTGAAGGCCAGCCCAATGTCGGACTCGTCTAAACCAATGGAAACCCCCACCAGGGGAATAAATAGCAAACGAGCGTGACGAAGAGCAGACAAGAAAATCATCACCATACCGGCGGTTGCGAAAATTTTCCGATGTTGAGAAATAATTCCGGTTAGTTCGATGGAATGCGATTGTTCGTTTCGAGAATCTGAGTTTTTCGCAAAAATAAAAACAAGACCCAGAGCAAGCAAGAAGAGCAATCCCGATGCAACAAAGACTGGGGGATAACCGAATGTTTCGGCACTGAAACCGGCGAGAAGAGGCCCTATCAGAGCTCCAGCTCGTTGCAAGCCGGCCATCACTGAAATAATCCGCCCGCGTTGTTCGAGTGGTATATCTTCAGTGATTAGCGATAGACGAGAAAGGAGCCAGATACCGAAACCAGCCCCAAACCCTAAAGCAAGGAATCCTAGAATTATTGCCGAATCTGTTAGAGCACAACCAATCGACGCGAGAAATAGCGTAGCCAGGCCGATTGACATAACGGTACGTTCTCCCAGATGCGCTACCATTAATCCAGCTGGTAAATCGGACAGCATCGTGCCGACACCGCGCAAACCTACTAATGCGGCAACCATGGCTGGTCCACCACCGACCTTTAGGGCATATAGTGGTAAAAGAATCTGTACCGCGTTTTGTGCGATAGCCGAAAGGAGAGTCGGCAAATAAACTGGCAGTGCTAAACGGCGCATATTGCCGGTGACTGATGTAGACCCAAGACTGTTAGACAAATTAGGCCTTAGCTGGATTAACGTAAACAGACAAGCGAATAATGGTGGTGTAGGGTGACGTCATATTTGAATTATAGCTGATCGCCGGAAATCTCGGTTTGAAGAGCGATGATGAACCGCTCTATTTTATCGGGAGTGCGATTTTGGACGGAGAATATACTGTGACCGACGAGGATGTTTTGCTGACGGAGCGCAAAGGCGATGTGCTTTTGTTAACTATGAATCGCCTACGAAGGCATCATGCACTGAATCGTGCGTTATCTGGGCAACTTGCTGATGCAGTAGTAACTGCCGAAAAAGGCGGGATTAATTGTATTGTGCTTACCGGGGCGGGCGATAAAGCATTTTGTGCTGGCGCCGATATGCTTGAAGCAAGTGGAGTAGAAAAACCGGCCGATGATGATGATCGCATCAGCGCGTTTGACTCGATCGGTGCTTTTTCGCAGACCCCTATCCCCACCATTGCCGCGATTAATGGATACTGTTACGGGGGTGGCGCTCGTTTAGCGATTGGATGCGATATTCTCTTCGCTTCGGACAACGCGACTTTTCGGCTGCCTGGGTCTGAGTATGGATTGGTTGTCGGTGCGGCCACTCTGCCTCGATTAGTGGGTTCCTCTAAAGCCAAGGAATTGATATTTTCAGCGCGCAAATTCACAGCGAGTGATGCGCTGAGTTGGGGTATGTTGAGTGCGGTGTATTCTCAAAGTGAGTTACTGAAGGAAGCCCTTCAGCTCGCGGACGAGATTGCCAATAATTCAATTTCAGCGGTTCGCGAATCGAAACGGGTGATTGATATGGCCACATTGTCATCTGAAGCCAACAGATTAGAAGAAGAGGCTAACAAGACACTCCGGGGTAGCGACGAGCAGGTGGCTCGGTTTCGGTCAGCAACTAAAAAAGTAACTGGTCGTTAATATCCGCGTTCAAGGTCGATTAGGCCCTGTAATGTTTCGCCAGCTTGGAATTTGCGAAGGTTTTTTTTAAAGACAGAAACGACGTCAGCTGGGTAACTTACTCCCGAAATATGGGGAGTGATAGTTAAGTTGGGTATGTTCCACCAGTGACTATGCGGCGGCAGCGGTTCTTCTTCAAAGACGTCTAACTGAGCTTGTTTCAACTTTCCGTGCACTAGGCATTGAACCAATGCATCGTTATCGACTGTTCCTGATCGCCCTACATTGATAAAAGTTGCATTGCGGTCCATTAAGCCGAAGCACTTTGAATCGATGAGATTTTTGGTGTCGGGCGTGAACGGTAAGGCAGCAATGATCCAATGGGCTCCATTTAAAGCGCTGGGTGTCTCAGGAATCTGATACATGGAGTCAAACCATTCGTTAGGGCATCCTCGCAGCGAAATACCTCGGGTATGCATGAAAAAATGTTTGGCTGTGCGGGCGATCTCCGAGCCAATGGACCCTGTACCGAAAATGCAAATCGTTTGCCCACGTAGCGTATCAGGCCAATCTGCACTCCAGGTTCGTTTACGCTGTGCTTGAGCGTAGTGTGTGGTGTGCCGCACTTCCGCCAGCAATCGGGCAAAAACATACTCTGCGATGAGAGGTCCAAACACACCCTTTAGGCCCGTTACCGTAATGCCAAGTTGGCGAGCCGTTTGAACCAACGGGTCGATACCGGCCCAGGTGGATTGAACCCATGTTGGAATGGGTACTCTTGGGAGAGCTGCCGCAACCAGTCCGGGCTGTCCTAAAATCACCTCAGTTGGTTCTTCATGGGATACGACTTGGATATCACTTCCGTCAAATAAGACGCGATATGAATCAATATCGTCGTCGAAGATGCGAATTTTTATAGACATGTATTGTTAATCGTTGATATTTATCAGGCAGATAAACGCCGGAAAAACATCTATCTCTGAAAGTGTACATATAGCTTTAAAGAGTAGCCGGATCGCCATACTCCTCAAGACGCCTAACTTTTCCTTGGTTGTCCAAATAGAAAATAATTACGGTTTCAATTGATTGGCCTGAGCGGTCTGGGATGGAAGGCCAAGTCACCGTATGTTGTTCGACTAATCGATCGTGTGCAAAGATCTGTCGACGATTTGTGTAGCTGCAAGGTGGATTGTGTTTTTTCATGAACGCCACAGTTTTTTCGGTGACAAGATTTTCTTTACCTGCATGGGGGCCAAGATGTTGAATCGTAACGGCGTTTGGGGAAAAAAATCCTAACATGTCCTCGTAGCGCGCTTCTTGAAAACACTCCAATAAATCCAAAGCATGCTTGTAACGAGAAGTGACTGGTAGAGACGTTTTAGTGAGTGCTTTTTGTAATTGATCGCCTATCGGTATTCGATATGCCCGAGCTGCTGATCCATAAAACATCTCATTTTTTTCTGTGTCACTTAATCCCAAGTCGGCCGTTATACGTTTGAAAGCGTTCCATAGGGTGGTGTAAGAGCATGACACCTTATCGACCGGGAAATTCGATTCAAACATCAACCTATCTACCCCAAAGGCCTCTATAAGAGTTTTTACGTATGGTAGCCAGGCGTTTGCCATGGTTTGAGAGTTTGGTGGCGACGCTGCGTCAGCGTATCCCCATCCATAAGAAGGCATACCAAACCCGCCGACCTTAATATATATATTTGGGCAATGGGCTAGAGACTGGAGGGCTATCCCCCAATCTTTGAATACCTCACTATCGCGTTGTTTCGCTAAAGGACCCATAGCCACGGGTCCACCAATGTGGTCGACAATGATTGTTGTATTTGGGAATGTTCGGGCGAGTTCTTCGACTTCGTGCAGCTGGGTATGATATCCCCAGCAATCGAACGTAAGCCCTAACTGGTCAACGACTCGAAATCCGTCCCGAAAATCATTGCGACTTAAAAGGTTTGATATCTCGTGTGTCGGGTGGTGAGAGTTTGGAATCTCCTTCGATGCATGCCATGTGTGTGCATGGCGAATGCCTCGGAAGTTAGGGCTCGCCGCTATGTGCGCGCGTAATAGCGGCTCGACTTCGGCCCCTTGAGTCAAATCGGCAAAACTCACGATGGCACCACAACATCGCATACTTTCCCCGTAAAGGTTACTAGATGCCATGGCGGCAACACCCTGTACAAATTCTGTTTCTCCTACGGGGTCAAAAGCATCATTATTTGCTCGGTACATCGATCTGCATTCAACAAAAACAGTGTTGAAAACGTTATGCCCGCCGTCGCGTATGTCTTCGAGCAAATCGTCGGCCAAATAGCGTAAGTGCTGCCGGCTGCCTTCTGGAAGCTCTGGCCGGGGGCGCCGGTCCCAAAGATGGTGATGGGGATCTATGATGGGTTGTCCAGGTTCGAGTGCTTTTTCGGGAGTTTGGGATAGCCACGCTTTTAAGGCATTGCCTGGTTTGTCGATAGGTAATTCTGACATCGTGTGTTCCCTATGTCGTATTTTAGATTTTCGAGCTCAGCAATAAATCAAGAGGAGACACGTTCTTTCCCCGTAATACCCTCAGCTTCAAGCTTGCCGTACTCTTCTTCACTAACACCTAGTTCCTCTTTGAAGACCTCTTGGCTATGTTGACCAAAGCATGGTGCGTGGCGAATCTCACCTTGCGGGGTATGCTGAAAAATCCATGGTGCAGTGGGCATAAAATGTGTGCCTGACTCGGGGTGTGTGACGGGTACAAGAAATTCCCGTTGTATAAAATGTTGGCTTGGATCTCGATAGGTATCCTGAAATGGTTCCACTTTAGCCGCACAGACTCCAACGGTATTGAGTTGATCCGCCGTTTCGCCTGCATCTTTGGTTTTGGCCCATTGTGCGATGGTTTGATCCAGGGCGACTTCATCTGCTTTACGGTCTGCCATGGTGGGCCAGTGGCTGGGGTCGAGTCCAATATGAAGTGCCAAGGCTTTGAAGGCCTCGTCAGTTTCTGCTGCTATAGCTAGCCATTCCCCTTCAGCAACTTCGTAGACGTTGTGAGGGGCAATTCTTGGGTGATGATTGCCTAGAGGAACCCGCGTATCACCATTTGCATCAAATTCAGCCATGGCATCACCGATCCCGACAGCTACCGCTTCGATCATACCGGCATCAATCCGTTGGCCTTCTCCAGTCCGCTCTCGGTGGTTGAGTGCGGCAATAATAGCGCCCGCAAGATAATAGCCTGAGATAGGGTCTGGAATAAGACCGCCGGTATTTTGTCCTTGCTCGCCGGAATATCCGTGGATGGAGGATAAGCCAGCCATTGGCTCCGTTGTTGCCCCGTTTGCAGCGTACTCAGCGAGTGGTCCGGTTCGGCCATAACCAGATACGGAGGCCATTATCATGCCGGGCCTAGCTTGATTTAACGTTTCGAGGGTAACTCCCCAGTTCGCCATGACATGTGGGCTAAAATTGTCAGCTATAACATCAAAATTGGGCACCATGGCCCAGAACATCTCTTTGCCCTTTGGATTTGCCATGTCCAGTGTAATTGCCCGTTTATTTAGATTAACGGTGTTGTACATTCCATTATTGTTCAAGGGGTTTTGTTTGATATCAGGGTTTCGAATTCCAGGGGGAACGGGTGATCCAGCACCTCGCCACACATCCGGACGCTTGATGGTCTCGATTTGAACTACATCGGCCCCCAGAAGAGCTAACAATTCGGTACCGTAAGTTCCGGCCCAAGCTTGAGTAAAGCAAATAACACGTACCCCATCGAGAGGCAGAGAATTGGACCCTGTGGGCACCCTGGGTTTACGTGGTGTTGTTTTGATATCGGATGTGTATTCTCCGAGTACTGGAGCTGACCTGTGTAAGTTCCAAGGTGTTTTGGATAACTTTGCTGGAGCACCGGCGGTACGCACTTCTTGACCGTCTATTTGCGTTTTGACGACAAACCCGCGGGCGTTTAGGTGCTCACTCTCCAGCAGCTCTTCCGCATTTTGAACTACGCCGGCAATACATCGACGTTCCAGTAGCCCATGGAAAATTTCCCACTTGTCTCTTTTTGCGGACGCGGATGCTAAACCGTCCCGAATGGGCCCAGAGGGTTTTTGATTTCGTCCCCACTGCGGTTCGTAATCAGCATTTGTCGCCAATTCGGGCAGCTTAAGGAAGCTCATGGCATCACGCCAATAGGCCCAGTCTCCATAACCGTAATTAATTTGTCCGTTCATAGTTTGCCACAGGGGTCCTGGGGCTCCTTTTTCCCGGGGGCCATTCGGTCCGTAGGCCAATCGATTTCCGCCAATGAAATTTCCCATCTCGGCCCAGGGGGCACATGTATTGGCTAGAGCTTCGATCTCACTTGCATCGATACGTTCACCGTGCCCTTTTTGAGCGGATCGATAGAGTGCAGCAGCGGCAGCAACGAATCCCGAAATACCGGCGATATAGCCAGTTTGGAAGTTTGGTAGCTGTAGCGGAGGTGAGTCGACGAGGCGATTTATAGCAGACCAGCCTACCCGGGCACAGGCAGTCAGATTGTTGCCAGGGAATGATGCTAAAGGCCCAGTGAGTCCGTGCGGTGTCAGCGATAGATGAACCGCGTCTGAAGCCAGCGAAGAGAGTTCTTTGGGAAGATTGATACTAGAAGTAATGACAAGGTCGGCACTCTCGATGAGGGCGCTCAGATCTGTCTCCTCGGCCCTTACGGATCGCTTATTGCGGTTCACGTAACCATGTATCAGCGATTGTTCGGGACCCGAAATTTGCTTCAGAAAGGGCTCTTCTTTTCGTAACGTATGCCCTATTTCCGTTTCAACGAGTATTACTTCTGCTCCAAACCCACCAAAAAGACTGGCGGTATATGCTGCGGACAGGCGATCTGAAAGATCGACTACCCGGATGCCATCAAACGCTGTTGTCATAAATTACTCCTTCCGCAATTTAATACTATCTGGTAATCCCTCGATATTACTTGGTGTTTAGCGCCTTTCCGCAGTTTATTGTAGACAGGACGCACCCGTCGGATGACCTCCCGAGGCTAGGCGGGTGAATACTGTGGCACCACATATGGTCCTTCAGGAATCACAGCCACTGCATTGCTTTTGGATCGAACAACGCTTTCGTGAGCAGCTTTTTCTATGGAGTCGATCAGATCGACCCCGGTTAACTCACGATCCAGTCCTTGGAGTCCTTCCGAATACAATTTAATAGTTGCGATGCGCTGTGACTTGAGCTGCATCTCAGTCTCCCACTCATCGATGTCGGCCATTTTTTTCGTAAGTATTCGACTGAGAAAATTATCGGGACCCTCTTTTAACAAATTGCGTTGGGATTGCCGATAGGCGTCTGAACCGAGTCCTTCCGAGCAGTCTGAAGCAACAATCAGTGTTGCGTTCTGGTGAAATAGGTCCATTGGCGTAACCATTCCCTTAACGGTTTGGTAATAGGTTTTATCGAGTGGAAAACCCGCAGCAGAGGAAATGATCGTGTTAAAACGCCGTTCCACGGCGACTGTACAATATTGGTGCACGTGTTCGATTGCCGCATTGTGACTGTCCACGATGGGACCGAAGTTGATAAAAGACAACTGTCGTTCGTCATCGATGACGGTATTAATCGCATAGATAGTTGAACGCGTGTGTTCTTGGACAAGGTCCATAATTTCGAGTTGTTCTTCGTGTAGTGGATTACCGTCGACGTTGCATTGCACTGCTAAGGGATCCTCCATGAATTTCGCGCTATGGAATGTACGAATGGTATCCGCGTGTGCTATTCCGGGAGCAACGACTTTCCGACCTCCCGAGTACCCGGCCATAAAGTGCGGCTCGACCAGTCCCGTGGCTACTTTGAAATCCGCCTCGATAAAACGTCGGTCGAGTTTTATGGGTGTGCCACGGCTCGTCAATCCAAGGTCAACGTGCGCATGATCGTCTAACGCGAAATGGTTTGTTACCAGCACATTGTTCAACACCCACTCATCCCTGATGACAGATTCCAATTCCTTTCCCTGATTGGGTCTATGCAAACCTGTAGCGATTAGCACGGTAATTTGGTCCCGTCGAATGCCCACTCTTATAAGATTCTCGATTAAAGGTCGAAGAAAGGTATGGTTGGGAACGGGCCTTGTGATGTCGCAAACTAATATGCATGCACTTGCACAGCCGTTTGTAATTTTCTTCAATTCATTGAAGTGTAATAGCTCGGATACAGTCGACTCGACGTCTTGGATTAACGGCATCACAGGTTTATTGATCACGGTGATATCCCATTGGTTGGGCAAATCTACCGAAATTCCTGATTTTCCGTATAGAAGATCAATTTGCATATCCCGTACGAAATCCGTTTTGTGTAACTATTGGGGAATGGGATTCTAATCGAGAAGCTGGGTTGAAGGGACATAAAGGGGAAACTTATGGCAATAAATAAGATCGAATACGAAGTTATCGAGGGATGGGAGCAGTTGCCCCAAGGCTGGAGCTTTGTCGAAGTGGCTGGAGTAGCGACCGATTCGCAAGATCGTGTGTACGCTTTCAACCGTGGAGACCACCCGATGATTATTTTTGACGGGGACGGTACATTCATTGAATCCTGGGGTGAGGGTGTTTTTACGAATCCCCATGGCATCTATATCGGGCCCGACGATAGGGTCTATTGTGCCGATAATTTTGATCACACGGTTCGGATATTTGAACCGGACGGAACACTTATCAGAACTCTAGGGACGCCAAATCAACCATCCGATACTGGTTTTGTTCAAGGAGAAAAGCCTGTGCAGCGCGGAGCAGGGCCGTTCAATATGGTGACTAATGTTGCTCTCTCCGTGGCGGGCGATCTGTATGTGTCCGATGGGTATGGAAATGCACGTGTACATAAATTTTCTAGTGATGGGGATTACCTCCATTCCTGGGGGGAACCTGGAGATGGCCCTGGAGAATTTAATCTTCCTCATGCGATAGCGGTTGATCGACACGACAGAGTGTATGTGGCGGACCGAGAAAATTCTCGCGTGCAGATTTTCGATACCGACGGGAATTACTTGTCTGTCTTTACAGATTGCATCCGACCGGATGATTTATTCATTGATCGAGACGAAAATCTATTCGTTGCTGAGTTAGGAGAAATCGCTGGCAAAGGTCCCAATGTCGAGGTGTTGCCGCACACTCCGCACGCACGCGTTAGTATCATGACCTTGGAAGGAATCGTTCACACACGTTTTGGCGAAAAGGATCCAGTTGTACCTGGCAATTTTTTTGCCCCGCACGGTATATGGGCGGATTCAAAGGGCGATCTGTATGTCGCCGAAGTGATATACAACGGTGGTGGCCGATTCGGGCTCGTTCCGCTTGATGTAGCGTCTTTGCAGAAGTTCGCTCGCGTTAAAGGATAGTTTCAGTTACTAGAAACAAAAAGGCCGACGCCCACAGGCGCGGCCTTTTTATTTGAACTAACTACTCGATAGTACTTTATCGACCGTTACGTAATACCTCACCGGAACAAACGCCAGTATGCTCGTCATCCCGAAGAATTACTTGTCCATTACATACCGTGGCTTGATAGCCTCGGGCCCGCTGTAGATAACGTGGCGCACCTCCCGGGAAATCATGAGCGATGTAGGGTTGGCGTTCCGCTAGAGTGCTCATATCTATCACGTTCAGATCTGCGCGCTTCCCGATCGCAATGGTACCTCGGTCTTGTAGGCCGAGCACTCGTGCGGGCTCGGCGGCTATTCGTCGCACGGCCTCTTGGATCGAATATACACCAGCGTCCCGGTGCCAGTGGGAAAGAACAAACGTAGACCAGCCCGAGTCGATCATTTGGCTCACGTGAGCACCAGCGTCACCGAGGCCTGGCATTGCCCAGTCAGTTGTGATCATTTCTTCGAGTTGGTCGAGATTGACATTGAATCCACGCATGTGGAAGAGCGCCTTGCCGTCTGTTTCCAGCATGATACGGAGGAAAGACTCAACAGGGTGCTCGCCCGCTGCTTCCGCTATATCGAAGAGACTCTCGTTACGAGGTTGGGTATAGGTTGGGCGATCATCATTCCCTAATGGGTAGTAACGTTTGGTCGCTTTCAAAACGGCGTCGTGGTCTTTCCGGTCTTTAACTTCTTGCACTAGGCGGTTACGGAGTTCGCCGTCTTTTAATGCGTTAATGCGGCCTTCAAAGTCGAGTTTCTTTAGCTCTATCCATGACTGAGTGCGCCAGGTATTAAAGAAATTGTCGTTGGCTAGTCCGCCGATACCACCGCCACTTCGTGGCACAGTTACCGCTGTAACATCAACGCCTTTTTCACGCATAGCACTCACTCGATCATTGAGATGAATCGAGTGCTCTGAAATAGCACTAAATAACAATCGGCTGGATTTGCCTTCTTCTTCCATGATGTCCATTTCAGTGTCAACATCCCCGAAATTGGGTACGGTCTGCATTAGACCGCCGTGTTCACCAACAGCCTCAGAGATGGCAATTAATTCCTCTCGACTAGCAAAAGTTCCTGGAATCGGACGCCCATCCGGTAAAACGTGGCCTGGATGTCGATTGATTGAAAAACCCAAGGCCCCTTCTTTGACTGACTGTCCAGCCAGTGCAGCAATCTGCTGTATCTCTTCAGGTGTTGCCTGTTCTTCGATGGCTCGTTCACCCATGACATATGTGCGAGTTGCACTATGTCCGACTAAACCCGCGACATTGATCATCGGGCCAAGACGTTCTATGGAGTCAAGGTAACCCCCGTATGATTCCCAGTCCCAGGGTAGACCGGTCAAAATTGCGTGTTTTGGAATATCTTCCACGGTCTCCATCATTCCTGCGAGAAAATCTCGATCGTCTTTGCGACATGGGGCAAATGTGACTCCGCAGTTACCGAGAAGTGCCGTTGTTACTCCATGCCAGGTCACAGATGTCATCTGCGGATCCCAGCCAATCTGAGCGTCGAGGTGCGTATGTAAGTCTACAAACCCTGGCGTAACAGCATTTCCGCTGGCGTTAATCTCTTCTTTTCCCTGATCGGTAACCTCCCCTATTTTAGTAATGACATTGCCATCTATCGCAACGTCACCCTCGAACGGATCGTTACCCGTACCGTCAACAATTGTTCCCTTCCGAATCACTAAATCGTGTGCCATACCCCTCTCTCCCTTGCAGCGACGCACCCGAAGTGCGACGTTGGTTTACCAATAATTCGATGTATTTAAATACGACTATGTCGTAACTTACCAGAAAATTCATGATTGCACCGATATTGCGGATAGAGCGATACGGTAGCCATCGTATCCAAAACCGCAAACACCTCCTTTACAGTGGGGAAGAAGAGTCGATGTCACCCCTCTTTGAGTCGGATTTGATGCGTGAATCTCGTAGGTGGGTGTACTCGAATTTGCTATGGCATCCGTTAGAACTCCCTTACTCGAGGTGAATCCACCGGGGTTAATGAGAATAGCATCAAACGAATCGTCAATACGGTCGATCATGTTAGCGACTTTGGCTTCGTTGTTCGATTGGACAATATCGATTTCTAAGTCCAATTCGGAACTAAGCGATGAGATAGCAGCATTAATTTCTTCAAGAGTCTCGGGGCCAAATATCTCTATTTGAGACTTCCCTCTTTCGTCTAATCCGGCGCCTTGAATGACGAGTATTTTTTTCACGCGCTTTCCTCTCCTAATGGGCTATGGTTTGTTCCGATTTTTCCAAGCTGTCTTCATCGACAGCATTTCGCGCGTGCGCCGAACGGCACGTGAATTATTTTTCTCTGAAGTTCTGATAAGCCACTCTCCCGATGCTATATCACGTCTTATAGGCATTCTTTTTTTTACGGGTGGTGGTGACTTAACTCCTCGAGGAACATCTCCGTACCAGTAGGCAACGCTCGACATTTCATTGGCAAGATGATTGGCATGGCCGTGTTCAATAGTGGCTTTTATTTCACGTTGGAAATGTATGGGATTTTCCAAATGATGCACATAACTCGTTTGGTACCCGCGCGTATTGTGTTCGTAGATCGATGATCCGTTTCTCATAAAGGCATTGTCCTGCATGCCCCAGGCCTGATTGAGATAATCCTCGGATCCGGTGCCGTGCAATTCAGGCGGCCACTTGTAACCATCTACCCAGATCATATCGTCTCCTTCACCCCACCAAGTCCCCTGAAGGTTAGTAACGGAGAGATTACAACCGATGTAATGTCCTCGTCCGACGGCTGAGGCAATAACGTAGTTATTCTCCCACGCCAGTCGCTCCTTGTTAGAAGCGTTAGATTCTGGTGTGTTTACGGTAATTTCGTGACCCCACCCGCCAAATGGATTTTGTCTTCGGAATTCGGCATGAAAGTATGCTTCGTTTTCAGATACGGCACGTTTTTCGTAATCCACGTAAAAATATTGGCGATGCTCTTCCTTACTTTCATTAATAAGTTCTATACGAGCTCTTTCTCGAAAAGGCATTGCAACGTAACAATTTAAAGCACACCCTTCATTAAACCGATTGTTCATCCTTGTAGAAGCGGTGAAAAGTTGGGACTGATACGAGTTTACAATGCCATGACCAAGCCCAAAAAAATCACCTAAAGGACATACTACACTCGGGCGTTTAGCATTATCCCATGTGAACCTTAAGAGACATTCCCGATAGTGATTGCGTTGTGTTAGCCACAGGTGTGTTATACATCCTGGCCCTTCTAAGTCAGCTAATACTTTTGTTTCACCAGGAGCGATGTTCCACGCATCATTGTTTCGTCCAGTTTGATCCCATGAAGACTCGCGGTGAGTTGTCGCATTACGCAGTATTGCTAGGTTGTGATTGTTCATAAATGTCTCAATATGTTCTAAATGACGAGTTTTTCAACTCGTGATTGAACCAGTTTTTCTACTAAATGGGCACAATACGATAGCTTCACACTAAGGAAATGTAATGAGTCGGTTAACGAAAAAGACGCGGTCAGAACTTTCTCCCGAACAACAACAACAATTTGATCGGCTTGAAAAAATGCGAAGCCCAGATAGGGATGGTCAAATAGGGGGACCGTTTGACGTGTGGATTCGCAGTCCCGAACTTTGTCACCGGGCAGTCAGTCTTGGGAACTTTATTTGGCAACGTACCACTTTAGATCGAGGATTGGTGGAATTGAGTATATTGGTGACGGCCCGATTTTGGCGAAGCAATGTGGAATGGGTGAGTCACGAGCGTATGGCGAAGGAGTACGGAATCTCTGATGAAGTGATCGCTGATATTTTTGCCGAGTCTCGCCCTAGAGCCGGTAGCCAAAAAGAACTTCTGATCTACGATATAGCGACCTCTCTTCATCGAAATCACGAGGTCGAGAAGGGGCTGTATGATCAAGCCGTTGCGACATTTGGTGAACAGGGTCTCATCGAACTAATTATGACGGTGGGTTTCTATACGTTTGTATCCATGACCTTGAATACATTCGACATAGAGACTGCGGAAGGTGAGCCTACCCCATTTCCTCGCGAATAAATCAGTGCATCGATAGCGCTAATTTAATGATTGCCCGGGTGCTTTTTTTCGGAACGTTTGGTAACTAACTAGTAGTGCCGGAATAAGTCCAAGAAGGACGATTGTAACGGCAGCCGTTGAGGCTTGACCTATGCGTTCGTCAGAAGCTAAGCGATATGCGCGAGTAGCTAGGGTTTCAAAATTAAAGGGCCTGAGAACCAGCGTGGCCGGTAATTCCTTAATGACATCAATGAAAACGAGGAGCGATGCTGTAAAAATTGCCGGCAGCAAAAGTGGTACATGTACCTTTCGAAGTACTTTTAGTGGGGAGGCCCCCAAGGATCGTGCAGCATTATCCAGTTGGGGATGGATTTGGGCCATGCCGCTCTCACAACTGTTAAACGCTATTGTTAGAAACCTTGCCGCATACACGAATATCAAAGAAGCAATTGTTCCGGTTATCCAGAGTTTTGGTGGTATGTCGAACCAGCGAACTAAAATTGGCGATATCCATTTGTCGACCTCCATAAGTGGGCCCATTAGTCCAATTGCTAGAACTAATCCTGGCAAGGCATATCCCAGAATGGCCGTGCGTACGCTGAAACGAATGAAAATGTTAGGGTTGAGCCTCATTGAATAAGACAACCATAGCGCAGCTATGGTTGTAACGAAGCAACCAATTAGACCGACGGTAACACTGTTCTCCACATAACTGGAAAATGCTCGTCCGAACATGGGATCACCTTCGTTAAGAGCATGAAAAAGTAGTCTCGATATGGGAATAAAGAATCCGAAAATTACTGGAATTGCACATGTTAGGAATGCCGCTACAGCAGATGAACCTTTTAATCTACTTCTAAACTGTGGAGCATCACGGCTGACTGGATTGGCTGAGCTACCGCGGCGAGCAACTTGTTCAAATGCGATAAGCATAGCTGCTATAACGAAAAGCCATGCGGCTAGCTTTATTGCTGTTACATATTCACCTTGCGCGTACCAAGCCCTAAAAATCCCACTCGTGAATGTTGGAACCCCAAAGAATTCGACGACACCATAATCTGCGGCAGTTTCCATCAAGGCTAATGCTAAGCCTCCGGCAATAGCGGGCCGTGCAGCAGGTAACTCCACTCGAAAAAAAGTCCTTATAGGACTTGAGCCGAGGCTGCGAGCCGCTTCTGTAAGCGTTCCCGTCTGCCTCGAAAACGCTCGGAATGCAAAGAGATACACGTAAGGGTATAAAACAAAACCGAGCACAAAAGCGGCTCCACCAAAGCTGCGTATGGAAGGAAACCAATAGTCGGAAGATTCCCAAGCATTCGTGTCGCGCAAGAATGTTTGAATGGGACCTGCATAATCTAGAAGATCTCCGTATGCGTATGCGACCACATAAGCTGGAGCAGCAAAAGGTAAAACAAGTAGCCAGGAAAATATTTTGCGTCCGGGAAATTCTTTTGTGGCAATGAGCCATCCGGCTGAGAGGCCGATTGTTAAAGTTATGAGCGATACGAGCACCAGCAAAGCAAAAGTGTTGAACACATAGGAAGGCAAGACGGTTTCAAGGGTGTGGTTCCATCCGGGCGAAGACGGGGTGAATAAATTTGCCAACACCGCGG
>Ga0114933_10002118_pt1 | contig 21072 bp, 18 predicted proteins | sample 4SBtaG_FD_89691 | JGI IMG/M metagenome (GOLD analysis project Ga0114933, IMG submission 89691) | Deep subsurface microbial communities from Kolumbo volcano to uncover new lineages of life (NeLLi) - 4SBTROV12_W25 metaG | ecosystem: Environmental > Aquatic > Marine > Volcanic | place: Kolumbo... | reverse complement strand
TTGTCTTATATACGCCAAGATTAACCGTCGCCGTGCGTCCAGGGACCAAAATCTTTGTTGTCCATCGCGAACTCCACACCAACAGCCGGCTCTTCTCCAACAACCCAGGCATCATGGCCTGGAGCGAGGCAATAGGCATCTCCTGCCTTGACTGTTACTTCGGCTCCATCATCGGATACAACGTGAATCTGCCCCTGAATCAGGACCCCAACGTGTCCTGCCTGACAGCTTTCGGTGCCAACGTGAGGCTTAATGCACTCTGACCACTTCCAGCCCGGTTGCATATTGGCTTTGGTTAGGGTGACGCCTCCGAAGTTTATAGTCGCAGCATGAGTCTTGTCGGGTGTCATTGAGCCATCTGGGCTCGACCAGGATTTTGTTTCTACTGAAGCCATGAGTTCCTCCAGGTTGGTTTAACTTCTATTAGGGAAAAATGATTAGAGATAAATCGCGTGTTTTAAGGGGCTACCTTACCGTCCTAATCACTTTGATCGAGATCTGAAACTTATAAATCGAATATTACACAGTGATGACTTTGCAACCCAGTCCTCAGTGGTCAACCGTATGCCCATAACCTAGCGACTTTAGATGCCTAAATCTTTCACCAAGATACTAGTCGGTCTCGATCAGTCTGAAAACTCCAAAAGGGCCCAACATGGAAACCCACTTCACCTTTGCTGTAACTGTCGCTTTTAGTAGCAGCTACCAGCACCTCCGGTAAATTGTTTTATTCGTCAGAGTCATAAGAAATTCCCCGCCCGAAGGCGGGGTGAATGGAGGGAGAAGAATCGGCGTTTTTCCGTCCGCCGGCAACGGTTCTTTGTAAATTTCTTCTAAATATTCTTCGTCTATGCCCCGTCGACACTGCAATCCCTGCATGATCAGTCTGGCAGCAAGGGCGTAATATTTTTCGAAATCTCCTTTAACCCGCTTCCAAATTGAACTCTTTAAGGATTTAAAGTTTGCCGGGAGACCAGAAATAGGTCTCGCCAGAGCTGTCATCAACACCGTCATTATCCGTGCTGATCCAGACCCTGCCGTCTTGCATAATGGCCAGACCTTCCACCTTGTCAACAACATAGCCATTTGTTGAGCGCAGATCTGGGATCAGGTCGCGAACTAGCTCTTTGCTTACCACAGGCAGGTCGCCGCCCAATGGCGCAGGTACCATTTCCGCGGCTGGGATGCGGTAGATTTTTTTGGTCATTGCCGCGCGACCGATCTGGTTGTCGCGCTCAATGACATAAAAATAGTTGCCATGTGCAACGATCTCGGAAATGCCAACCCAACCTACGGCGGGCTCGGCTTTTGGATAGTGAACAGCCCCCCATTCCTTTGTATCAAGGTTATAGGCCACAAGCTTTGAGTAGTTTTTAGGATCATCTTTCCATTCACGCTGAACGGCCATCCAAAGGGTGTCGCCGAGCTTCGTGATCCCCTCGAACCCGAATCGACGTTCGACGGCAATCAACTCCGGCGGCAGACCGATTTCCCCTTTGCGGAATTGAATCTCGCCAGATGCATTAACATGGTAAACCGCATGTGGAATGACCCGGTCCGTTCGACCTTCAGAGGCGATGAAAAAGCCGCCTTCTCCGTCCAAGGTAATACCTTCCATGTCGATCTGTTGTGCATATTCGCCATTTCGACGTGTCACTGGAATGCTGTCGATAATAGTCGCGGGAGTCGTCTTTGTGTCTATCTTGAATATCGTCGGTTGAAACCCGTAAAAACTGTCATTCACAGCCCACACGATTCCGTTAGCATCAGACACCATTCCAGAGATTGCGCCCCATCCAATGAGCTTTTCTGCGCCGGCGGATGTCAACTGTGGGTAGGTCGGTGCTGCATCCTGAAACTCATAGATCATTACGTGACTTCGAACGCCGCCATCTTCGATGAGGTCGACCTCATTTGCGGTCACAAACAGGTTCCGGCTCGGGATCGCGACCGCTCCCTCGGGACCTAAGCCTGAAGGCAGAAGCTGACTCAGAACCGGAGCCCTGAAATCCGTCAGGTCATAGACTCCGACTATAGAGGAGCGCTCCGCGAGGATAAAAGCCATCGGAGTACCGTCGAAGATCGCAAACTCCATTCCCTCGGGTTCCACCCCTTTGCTGTCAGAGCGCTTATCTGGATAGTGGCCTGCCTTTACGATTGCATATTCGAAGTCTGTGCCGTTTTCATAGACTTGCGTACCGTTCTGGTTAAAAATCGTCCATCCACGGGAACCACCATCCATGTCGCCTTCATTGGCTATGGCGAAATGATCATCGTTAATCCACTGTACTGCGTCTGGCTCGCGCAAGCGACCTGGCTGGCTCTCGTTAAAGATAAGCGCCGCGCGCTCATCCGTTGCGTCAATGTTTTTTAGGTTGACGCTGCCGGCCGAGAAGTGACTTATCACGCCCTCTTTAGTGGCCACAACTATGTGGTTGTTTTCCTGAAGTGTCACGACAATCTCACCCTCTGCGTTGATGTCGACAAATTCTGGCTCTGGATCCTCCGGAGAAATCTTCGCCAGGTTCGTGACGTCGATTACACTGACAGTTCCACAATCCAAACTGCCGTCCACCACGTCAACGGTCACCAGGAAACCCCCTGGAAGTTGACCAGTTCGACCATCACCAAGATCTTCGTCGCGCTCGTTCTCGATCGCAATGGCGATGAAGGAACCGTCGGGGGCACTTGATGTTGAGTCTGGCTGACCGCCCAGATCACAAGAAGAAGTTTCACTCATAGACTTGAGATCAAAGGCTTTGATCTTCCCGGAGGGGGCAGTGTAGCTCTCTGAAGTATTCACGCTGACAAAAGCCGTGTTGCCAATAATTGAGACCGCGGTTGGTTCTCCCCCAACCGCAATATTGCCCTTTGCGGTCGGGTTCGCAGGGTCGGTGATGTCAACCAGCCCGATTACCCCCTGCGGGCTATCTGAATATACAAGTGTCATGCCATCCGCTGTGGAGCTGATAATTTCTGCGGAGCTCTCAGATGTGGGTTCCGCGTTATTCAAAAACGTTGGAAAACTAGCGATCCGGTTAAAGGTATCGGCATTCGCGGTCGCGGCTGAGAGGGAAATAATAGAAATTACAATGGATGCTCTTAAATACATCTGGTCGCTCTCTTTAGAATTGAATTAAACGAGAGTAGACCTAAAGATTGTGTAACCTTTGTGACCAGAATGTAAATTTTTCTTTTCAGTACTTTCAAGATTGTCGGACTAACATTTCTTGCAGTCTGGGTTAAAAAAGCCGTCTCCTAAGCTTTCGATAAATGTGCGATGCTGCACGGTTCTTGCCAATATTGCGAAGAGTATGTGGATATGCTCTAACGCTCCGCAAACGTACTTTAAACTGCAAAAAATAGGGGAAAGGGCAGAAACAAAACGCTCAGGGTGATAACTTGGGGGGATGGCTGCAAGTAGTTAATTTCTATAAGTCGCGGACTCCCTCTATCGCACCGTAGGCACTCGCCCGAAGCGATCCGTTATCGGCCAAGGTGTCATCGATAACGGTAAACACGTGTCGAATTTCCTCTAAGAAAGATTGAGAGACTTCAGAGAGCAACTTCATTACCGCCTCCAAGTCCTTAGTTCAAACTGCTGTTCTTCAGGAAATGGCTCGCTTGTCATGTCAACTTAATCATCGCAGGCTGATGATTACTGGCGGGAACATGTGGTGATTGCGACTAGGGAACCTCGAAATTAATCGATCAGATTCCCCTGCTCGTCAAAGAATGGATACGGACCGTCAAATTCTCCAACGAAACTCAGGTGTGCAATTAGAGAATCATTGCGCCATTCATACAGTTGAACGGTGGGTGGCTCTAAGTAGAAATCAGCCGGCGAAGCCTCGGCCAGATTGAGCGCAACATAATGCGAAGCACTTGGAGCAATAGAAACGGTTACACCGTGCCATTGTGTATGTATCGGCCGATGCACGTGACCGCACAGAACATGACGCACTTGAGAATGTTTTTCCAGCAAGCGGCCAAATGCATCTCCGTTTGAGCAATTTTGAACATCCATATGTTGAATACCCGTAAGAATCGGCGGGTGGTGCATAAAAATTAAAGTGGCCTTATCCGGATCAGCGCTAAGTTTTTCGTCTAACCATGTCAGCCGGTCTGGGTTCATCTCGCCGCCAGGCTTACCTGGGATGGTTGTATCAATCCCTACCATGCGCACCGGAAATTCTTCTACCACGTAGCTTAAATCTCCTGACGGAGGGACATACGAGTAGTCGCAAAAGCCTTTGCGGAAATTCTCACGTTCATCATGGTTGCCGGGAATCGCATACACTGGCATCTCGAACGGTTCGATCAGTTTGCGCAGTAACTGGTACTCTTCCGGTCGACCGAAGTCAGTCAGGTCACCTGTCATGAGAACCACATCCGGGCGTCTCTCAAGGTTAACCAGATGGCGGACACACCGAATTAGATTCTCCGCGGTGTTCACCGTCTTATAGGCGAGCTTTCCTTGCGCCTTGATGTGGGTGTCGGTGATTTGAGCTATCAGCATAGTCTTGCTAAAGCGTCAAAACACTCTCAGGATCGATATCTATACCAATCTGATCGCCTTCGGAGTACTTCGCACGTCCATCAGCCTCGATAGTCAGCTTTTCCTGCCCCACTCCTTCAACGATGAGACGTGTCCGATCCCCTAGAAAAAACGCGGCAGACACACGTCCTGCCAGCATGGCCTTCGAGACTTCGACAATAGTCGCGTTCTCTGGTCGAAAAAAAATCTCTGAAGCGCCCTCCGGTGCAGAGCGCAATGCAATTCTGCCGCCTTCCGTTTCAAAGTAACCTTCGCGCACAATGCCATTTATATGGTTCATGGTGCCAATGAAATCGGCCACGAACGCGTCTTCGGGTTCAAAATATATAGCGCGAGGATCGCCCACTTGCGCAACACGACCACGGTTCATCACCACGATTCGGTCACCTAGCGACATCGCCTCTGCCTGATCATGTGTAACATAAATCGCGGTAATCTCAAGGCCTCGCAACAATTCGTCAATATCTACCCGCAGGCGTTCACGCAGCAATGCGTCCAAAGCCGTCAATGGCTCGTCTAGCAGCAGTACTTTAGGCTGCACGGCGATCGCTCGTGCGAGGGCCACCCTCTGTCGCTGCCCGCCCGATAATTGGTCAATCGTCCGCAGTCTAAGTTCGTGGATGTGCATCATATCCAGCATCTCATTGACTCGGGTCGAGATCTCAGACCGTGGTAGTTTTCTGATTTTCAGACCATAGGCGATGTTTTCTTCTACATTCATGTTCGGAAACAGTGCGTAGGATTGAAACACCATCCCAACATTTCGATGTTCGATCGGCAGATCAGTTACGTCTTCTTGATCGAAAAAAACTCGCCCTCCATCATCTGGGTTTTCTAGCCCGGCAATAATTCTCAGCGTGGTCGTTTTGCCGCAACCCGAGGGACCCAGAAAAACGACTGTTTCTCCACCTTCGATCTCAAGCGTCATTGGCTCCAATGCCCTAGTGCCATCCTCAAAGGTCTTGGCACAACCTTCTAGGCGTATGGACGTTCCCTGCGGCATAACTAACTCTTCGACCTCATGTGTGCTGATTTGGCGGTCCTGGACTCCAAGTGTTCCAGGTCGTCAAAGTTCTCGGCTTGTTTTTTCTTCGGTTGACCATAAAGTTGAAGCGCGACCAGCAGTGGGATAATCATTATCAAAAATACGACGGTGTAGGCACTCCCAATCTCCAGGCGCATCGAAGCATAGCTGTCGGCCAAGCCGACTGGCAGAGTCTTGGTCGCTGGCGTATGCATCATCCAGGTTATGTTGAACTCTCCCACTGAGAGAGTCACCACCATTAACGCGCCCGCAACAATTCCGGCTCGGCAATTTGGAATTACTATGTCAAAAAAGCGGCGCCAGAATCCTGCTCCGACACTTGCTGCACCCTCTTCCAACGATCGAAAGTCTGCCGTGGACAGCACCGCGAGCACAGACCGCATCATGAACGGCAACGTGTATAAGACATGGCCCACCAATATGAATACCCAGCTCGACCGAAAATCTCGAAAACCTCCATAAGTAATGATTAGTGCCAGGGCGATAGCGAGTCCCGGAATGGCTAAGGGCAGCGTAAGAAGTTCTTCAATCATCCGCGCCACCCGACCCTGTCTTTTTGACAGCACATAAGCAGCGGGAATCCCTAAAACGATGGTGCACGCAAGGCAAGCGATCGCAATCACTAACGAAAGGAATATTGTGTCCGCATACAGGTCCCAGACCTCCACGACCCAGCGCAGCGTGACACCACTGGATATTCCTTTGAAAAAGTTTTCGGTAACGCCTGCCATAACAGACATGATCACCGGCAGGATAAGAAAACTGCATACCAGCAAGGTGAACCCCAACTGCGCATAGAACCGGTAAGTGCGCCGCATAATTACCCAGCCGCCGCGACGGTCGACCCAGCGAGAGAACGAGCAACATTCAATACCAGCCAGGTAATGATGCCGAGCACAATGCTCAAAGCTGCGGCCATAGCGATATTGGCGCGCAACGTAAATTCAGTATAAATAACCATCGGTAACACATCGATGTTGGTCGCCAGAGTAAACGCTGTGCCAAAGGCTCCCATTGCCGTCGCAAATGCTATTGCGCCTGATGCGATGAATGCAGGCTTCAAGGCGGGGAGAATGACATCGCGGGTCACTCGCCAAGGCGAAGCGCCTAACGAACGAGCAGCCTCTTCCCGTGCGGGCTCAAGTTTTTCAGCCGCCGCCATAATGGTAAGGATTACGCGCGGTATTGAAAAATACACATAACCAACAAACAGGCCTGCCATTGAATAGGCAAATACCAATTTGTCTCCCGTCAAGAACTTTGTGATTTCTCCGATCAGACCTTGACGTCCGGCCAGCATGATTACCATAAATCCGATCACAACCCCGGGAAACGCCAGTGGGAAAGTCAGCAGTGAGATAAGGACGTTCCGCCCGGCAAAACGATTGCGCTCAAGAAAGACACCTGCAACGGCAGAAATCGCCAACGTAACCACTGTGACCGCTGCTGACAGAACCGTGGTCGCAAACAGGCTTTCAAGATACCGAGGTGTAGTAATCACCGCGGTATAGGCGGAGAGTCCGTCTACTCCACTGCCAGCGATTACAGTGAGGCGCACAAGCGGCAATAGGAAAAACGCCAGGGTCACGGCCAGCACTGGCATTGCCAAGACTGCCAAAAAAGGCAACTCACGCTTTTCCACTACTCAAACCCACATCGGTTCAGACCAGAAAACCGTCGAGGGAATTCACCCTCGACGGCGTGTATAGATTTACCTTACCTCGTTGAGATAACGCTCTCCAAAACCTTTTTGCACTTCGGCCATACGTCCGTAGTCGACAGGCGTTGCCCGTGCGTACTCTGACGCCGGCAGGAATTTAGATTGCGCTTCTGCCGACATGGCACTAGCACGAACCGGGCGCAGAAAGGCGTTGGCCCAGACAGCCTGACCCGTATCTGACATAATGAAGTCAAGAATTTTCTTGCCTAAGTCGGGATGCGGACTGTTCTTCACCAAGCTCATCACGTAGGGAACCACCACGGTCCCTTCCTGGGGAATAACAAACTCTACGTTAGCCTTATCCTTATATTTTCCCCGATACGCGTTGAAGTCGTAGTCAAACAGAATGGGAATTTCGCCTGACAAAACCCGAGCATAGGACGTTTGCTTCGGTACGATGGGGTCATTCTTGGCGAGTTCCTTAAAATAGTTGATGGCAGGCGTGAAATCATCAAGCGTTCCACCGAGCGCACGGTTGATTGCAACGGCACCGGCGTAGCCAACGAATGCGCTAGATGGATCCAGATATCCGACCATGCCTTTGTACTCTGGTTTAAGCAGATCCTGCCAAGAAGTTGGCACTGGGGCTCCATCCAAGGCCTCGACGTTTACGAAAAGACCAAGGGCGCCAGAATGAATTGTGAACCAGTTCCCATCCGGATCTTTGAGCCCGTCCGGAATATCGTCCCAGTTCGCGGGCTTATAGGCCTCGACGACACCTTCATTTTTCGCGGCGATACCGAATGAAACGCCGTAGTAGGCGACATCCGCAACCGGGTTGTCTTTTTCCGCGAGAAGTTGTGACAGCGTTTGTCCTGAGTTCTTGTTATCGTGGGGAATATCGAGACCAAGATTCTTCTTGATTTCTTTAAGCTGCGATGCCCAATCAGCCCACTGTGGCGGACAGTTATAACAAATCGCATCAGCTGCGCTTGCGCGCCCGGCAACGGTAGCCAACACAAGCATTCCTATTGCCATTAGTACTACTTTTAATGTTCCACTTTTCATTTTCTTGTGTCCTCCAAAAGGTTATGATGAAAGTGTCTTTAGACTTATTAAAGAGAGAAAAGTATTGCAAATGCATGTTGCAGATTTATGACCTCCAAACTAAGCCTTTTGGCCCACCCTCAACGATGTTGAGGCTGGGCCCCACGACTCACCTGGCCGAATACTGTACGGCAGCATCAGGTTCATCACTGGTTCTTTGTGATTGATCCTTCCGAACAGATGCTTCGCCGCCCATTCACCCATATCCCCCTTCAGAATAGAAACGACTATGAGTTTGGCAGGATCGCGTTCATTTGGCAGACACTCATTTTCAAAACACTCCTAAGTGCTTGAAAAGTGGAGCACGGTTAAAAAGCGCCCTTTCGGACGCTTTGGGACAGCTTAGGATGGAGCCCGCAGACGGATTCGAACCATCGACCTGCTGATTACAAATCAGTTGCTCTAACAGTCGATTGGTACTGCTATTACAGCGTTACGCTGCTACAGACTGTCCAATTAAATTGAGAGTTTACAGGAAGTTTCTCCCGACTCTCGGGAGTTTTATTTCCTTTTATTGGACATTAGTGGAGTAACTTTAGAAGTGTTACTCCGATAGTGTTTCTGCGTTGTTGTTGATGACGCATGGTCTAAATTTTGAGGTGTTCAATCAAATTCTCATAATATGCTTTGCTCCTACTTTTGCAAATCTCAGCGTGGCAAGGGGCTATCCTATTCCTCCATACCCTTTACAAATGCCATTCCAATCTTCGCGTTAGAACTTTGAGCGCCGGACCAAAAGGGAACCGCGCTTTTCGCAAAAACCTGCATTGATTTATAAACTTTCGCAAAAAACATATTCTCTGCCGTTAGCTCTTCATAGATACCGGCAGCAGCCTCCATGTACTCATCAAAGTAGTCGTCTGGGGTGTCGTGCAACTCTACTCCATGTTGATCAGTAAGAATCTGGAGCGCTTTTCCATTTTCATGAAGTCTCCAGGTTACTGTCCGTATCAGAGACGCCTCGGCGGCGATCTCTATCGCTTTGCGATTCTTTTCGCTGATGCTATTCCAAACATCTCCATTTATATAAAGATCTGTATTCACAATATTTTGGTGAAGTCCTTGGAGATAGTAGTGCTTAAGAACCTTGTGAAACCCAAAAATCATGTCACTGTAGGGACAGCACCACTCCGCGGCATCAATTGTTCCCGCCTCTAGGGCTTGAAGTATCTCCCCTCCGGCCATAGTCACCGCGTCTACCCCAACCTCAAGGTATGCTTCTCCAGGGATCCCAGGCGGAGCGCGGTAGGTGTAATCTCGAAAATCATCCATCGTTGTGATGGGTTCCATAAACCATCCCAAAGCTTCTGGCCCTACAGGTTGAAGCATTAGACCTTTGATATTGAGACCCATCTCCCTCCACAGTTCTTCGTATAGCTGCTCTCCACCACCATGAAGAAACCACGCAAGCCAGGAAATATTATCAAGGCCGAGCCCGGCACCGGCGGTAGGAGAACCAAATAGCATTGCTGCCGGATGATACGCCGTCCAATAATGCGTCCAAGCGAATCCCGCTTCAATTTCTCCGCTATCAATCGCCTCAATAAGTCCTTGAGTACCAACAACTGCATCTTTCTCTAAAACCTCAAATGTCACTTCTTGACCAGTAAGAATTGCAACGTCGGACGCAAATTGGTTCAACATAAAGTGCTCTGGCGAATCTGACCCCATCACCGTTTGAATTCTTATATTTGTCCCCCCAACCACTGGCCCACAGAACACAGTCAGTAAAAGAAACAAACATCCCACGGTAGGCATTTTTTTCACGTTTTTTTCCTCTTTCTCTAGTTTTATATCTACAATTAAAGGCTAATCGACAAATATTTTCGACTCTATAGGTAATCCGCATTTATCAATGATTAGAAAGTCGGGTAATTTCGAGAACAAAAAGTGAACTCAATGTCCAAGTCCCCGCAGCCAAGGGGGCCATCACCCATAGTTGTGCTTTTTTAACCCTCGCTACCATAGATTCATTACCGAGCGCTGACTGACGTTCCGCAACAATTGACAAAAGAAAGTCGATAAAAATAAAGACATAAATTTCGACTAGCCAAATGTTGAATAAAGTAAGGTAGGGCAACTCCGGCAAAGATGTCTGAGCTCCATGACTAAAAAATATAATGCCAAGCAACAGAGCAAAAGGCCATGGACGTACGGAATTCTTCACGGTCATAGAATTTGTCCAGAGCACGGCCATGAAAAGAAGAAGCGGCACCGCGATCACCCACATGAAACTCCCACTGTTTCTATGTAAAAAAATCTCGACGACCGCGATCGAAAAATCGTTTGCACCCCCAGGGGCTAGCCATGCTCCTGGCTCAGCGGAAGATAATTCAAAGCGACTTTCTGGGCGCGTGGAAATTTCTAGATTGAAACCCTTTACCGTCCATGCCGCAGCCTCTTGCACTGCAGTACCGCTCGACCGGACTCCGGGCACAAGTCGCACTTCTTTTTTTGTATGAGTTAAGGCTTCGATTTCAATCTTCGCGATATGTTTATCAAAAGGAAATTTCTTAAAATTAAAATCCGCAGCTAGTGTTGCATTAAACATCTCTTTAATCTCAACAATCCCATTCCGATGGATAACCAGCTCCAGAGACTCTGTTTCCCGTGGACGTTTTTGATTTACGATAAATAGCGATGGATGCCATATCGAGTTGAGCTTTTCTAACGCTCGCTCGCCAACAAACGTCAGTTTCTTTGCGCCGTTATTATCTTTCGCCTTAAAGCGAAGTCGTTTATCTTTCCACCGAGCAAACATAAACGCACGAACATCCCAAGAAAAATTTTTTGTATTTACCTCGAGGATATCTAGAACCTTGATCGCGAACGCAACGTCAACAGGTTTTTCACGCTTTGTTGGAGGTAGTGAAAGGAGTTTGATTTCTTGAGGAGTGGAAAGATGCTGACCGGCAGCAAACACCAAGCTCTCATCATTTTGCAATACCGTAAAACATAAAACTCCAACCAAAAAAATGTGACGCAATAGTTTGGGGATTTTTCTGTTTTTGTGGCAACGCATTGATCGAATCCTCAAGCGTAAGAAGTAGGGAGTGATCAAAACAAGTAGTTACGGGTTCTCTGATAACCTAAAGCCATACCCCCTCTCCCAAACCTTAAGACCACTAATGAACAGAACTGCGACTAGGGGAAGTATAGACGCAGAAAAACGTCCCGATAAGTTTGACATATATTTCGCTAAGACACGCCGAGTCAGGTGAATCGCGGTTCAACTGGAGATAGCCTTATCCAAAACATATCAAGTGCTTGAAATATGGAGCCCGCAGTCGGATTCGAACCAACGACCTGCTGATTGCAAATCAAGCAGGGGCTCTTTAACTATGAATAATTTACCGTGTTCTTACTATTCGGGGTGACAGAGCCGTTTCTAAGGATACACTTTGGATCTATATAGAACGTCCAGTATTTTTTCTGGTATGAATACTATCGAGCCAGATTGGCCCAAAGCGATCGGGCCGATGCTTCTCTGGGGTTTGGGCTCTTTTATCTATTTCAAAGTAGCTCTTGATGCTGGATTTAATCGTGATGTAACCGTATTGCCAGTTCGTTGGCGCGTTCTACGGCTTTTTGAAGTTATACCGGTGGCTCGGTCTCAATTGTCATGGTCCGGTGTAGCAGTCGCTCGTAACGATCCATATCGTAATAGGTGCCGGCATGCAGGACCCGGCGGTTGTCAATAAAGACCGCGTCTCCTTCCTGCCACTGGTGTCGGTACTGGTACTGGGGCTGTGTCGTGTGAACCGTAAGATCCTCTATGAATTCTCTGGCTTTTATCCGGGGCCAGTCGTCAATCCCGACTGTGACGTGTGATCCAAAGTAGAGTGCAGGCCGGCCTGTCAGTGGATGGTGGCGAACGAGTGGCCAACGCGTTGCGTCGGGGAAACTATCATAAGATTGCCCCTCACCCCCCTCGTGGCTCTGGCCAGAGAGATACTCCATCAGACCCAGCGGTGAGTGCACTGCAGTCAACCCGTCACACAAGGTTTTTTTCGAGGAATCAAGATCGTCGTAAGCGGAATAAGTGCATGCAAAGAGGCTATCCCCACCTCTTGGCGGTATTAGGAGGGCATAGAGCAGGGTCGTGTGGCAAGGGGTTTTCCTGTGAATCTGATCAGTATGCCAGTCAAGGGGGCCGTCGGGATGTTCAGGGCAGAACAATATCCGGGTTCCTCCGGAATTTCCGACAGCGAAGACATCCGGGTAGCCGGGTACACGACCATCTACTCGGGGAGACCGAGCTAGAGGACCAAAACAGCGGGAAAATTCCAACTGTTGATCTGGCGTGATTGCCTGATCCTTGAAGATCAGGACCCCATGCCTTTCGAGCAGGCAAAAAATCTCTTGTACCTGTTCCGGGTCCGGAGTGCGAGCAAGACTGATACCGGTGATCTGCGCGCCGATAACACCTTTGTTTGTGATCTTCATGGAAAAACCCCACGGGTCTCGTGAGAGCCCTGCAGCGTAACCAGAATTCGAATTGACCGGTGCACTTGATGGTCGACAATCAGGAGTCAACGACGACGAATTTCTAATTAGCCCGAATCCAGTCCATCAATTCAGTCACAGCAGCACTTTCGACTCCCTCAAAACCATGAAAATGTAACGGCCCACATTTTCGGCCCGTAGGCTCTCCACCCGAAAGGAAAACTAGGGTCTTGTCCACATTTTCCAATGCCTCAAAGAATTTTCTTACGCTAGATGGCCAAGTAACCTTGCACTGATCCTCTTGATGATGAAGGATAAGCACACGGGAATCGACTTTTCTACCAATAATCGATTCCATTGAGAATTTATTTCTTTTAGCTACATCACTCCGATATATCCCTGAAACCAGTGCAATCCCGTCCACACTGTTGGCATATCGGGTTGCATAGTTAGCAACCGACACTGCGCCGCGGCTAAATCCGACTAAGACCATAGGAAGAGTATCTTGGTTGCGAATATGGGTCACGAGGGCGTCTATTCTCCTCGCATGTTGTTCAGATACTCTGTATTTATAGGTAATTTTCTCCTTCGACGGATTAGGAAAAATATAGATATTTGCACCCTCAGCGACCAGCGCACGACGTTTGCGAATCAGAAAATTCTGGGAATCCAAACGTCCCCACCAACCCTTTCCGCCCACAAACAGGATTAAATTGGCGATAGATTCGGTAGCAGTGGTTTCGTACACGGGGACATCGCCAACCGCGTTAATCGATACCCAATCTCCTTCAGCATGACCCGGTTGAACGACAATCATCGCAATCGTAAACCATAGAATTCTTCTCGAAAGTTGAGTCACAGTTGAACGATGTCGTCGGTTTAGGATGGAGCCCGCAGACGGATTCGAACCATCGACCTGCTGATTACAAATCAGCTGCTCTGCCAACTGAGCTATGCGGGCATACGAGAAAACAGCGAAGCAGATTTTACCTGTCCCAGACTTAAACTGCAGTGGATGCCAAAGTCCTAGGGGCTTTTGGGGCAAGGGATTGGGGTCACCTCGGTCATGGCATCGCCCCATTGTTGTTCTGCGAATTCCTGTTTTCGCTCCGGAGTGACCACATCCGGCACATCAAGCCAATAAAGCGGTCCAAGCGTCCGCGCCTGAAGTTTGATGACTAGCGGAAGCTCCATGTCGTTCAGGCCAGCGGCAAATTCTTTCGCCTTCGACTTTATCGCGAAGTCTGCCAACAAGAGCATCTTGTCTTCTCCAAAAGCCAAGTCCGAGGGTTTTTGACCCACGTCCTGAAGCCGAATGCGGGCATTATCCCGGGCAATATCCGATCGAAATGGGCCAGCCAGAACCTGGTAAACGTGAACTTCGCGGGCGGCAGTACGTTGCTGCGCGAGTCCGTAGCCTTTGTTGACCAAGATGCGTTGTCCCTTACTCAGCGTCTGCTGAGTAGAAAAAGGCCCAATCCGAAGGCAGTCGGCACGGGCATCGATCACGATCGATTCCTCAGACACCAACTCCATAACCTCCAGGTTATGCCCCGCCTGCGCTTCGGGAAGGCCTTGCTCCGCCTTTGGAGATAACTGCGTCGCCCAAAGATAAATAGCGAGGTTTGCAAGGATCAGCAAAGCAAACAGTGTTCTCATGCTTCTTGACCTGCAATAACCTGAATTCCCTTGAGCACCAGATCGGGATGTACCACCGCATTGACTGTCATCAGCGGCGTCAGCGTCTCAGCCCAGCCTCCTGTGGTCAGCACCTGGAATTCCTCGCCAAGTTTCGCTTGAAACTCAGTCAATACTCTTTCAATGCCGCCAACCGCAAACACCAGACTCCCTGAACCCACAGCACTGGAAGTATCGGTGTTGAATACGCCGGTGTGACGTATCTCATCGAGATCAAGATGCGCCGCTTTACGCAGTAGGGCTTGTGCCGCGGCCTCAGGCCCGGCACTGATAACACCACCGAGGAAGACCCCCTCGGCTGAGAGCGCATCGCAGGTTATCGCAGTGCCAAAATCAATGACTGCAAGCGGGCCCTCGCAAAATTGGCGTGCCCCAATCATGGCTAGCCAACGGTCGGAACCCAGGCTCTCAGGGTCGGCATAACTATTGGTCACATCACACTGGGCTGCTTTGGCGCACAACATCTTAGGCTCGAGATCCCACTGACTCTTGCAGAAGTCTTCAAGGCAGGCAAGCGCTTGCGGTCCAGCGCTATTGCTCGCGAAAATCCTCCGCGGCGCCTCAACGCCCCGCAAGGGAGAATAATCGGTCTCTTCCCCTCGCACCCCAATCGGATTGCCGGACGTCCATGTGCCGCTCCCCGAGAGCGCCCACTTGATCCGGCTGTTTCCGTGATCTACCAGAAGATCAGGCTTCGAACTTGGCATGCTGTAAATACGCTGAGGACTATTGGTCAACCAGGGATAAACTGAGATCCCCGGATATTATCGTTTCAACGCTGCCGTTCGAGAAGCGCAGTCGATACCTCCCAAATTCATCGACGCCCTGTCCAATCCCCTCCAAGGATGTCCCGCCTGAACTGATCTGAACCTTACGTCCCGCAAAAACATCAAGTGCGTTAAACCGCTCACGGTCACAACCAAACAGATGCTGCCCGAATCGATCCAAACTTCTGGCAACAGCCGTCATGACAACAGCGATGATTGATATGCGGGATGGCAGCTCACCCTGTACGTTGCTAGCGAGGTCGGTTACAGGCTGGCCGGGATCAAAGTGCTCAAGACCGGGTTCTTGCAGATTGATACCAATGCCGACAATAGCCTGCGTATCCGGTTTAGAGGCAGTGTTCAGATCAATCAGAATTCCGCCCAGTTTGCGGTCACTGCACCAAAGATCGTTAGGCCACTTTAGACCTACAGGCGCCCCGCTGAGGTTTCTGAGACTGTCGGCCACCTCAACCCCCACAGATAGACTAAGCCCCGTCATCTCGACGGCTTCTTTTTGAAAACGCCAACCCATTGAAAACATCAGGTGACAATACGGGGAACCTTGCCAATTTCGGCCACGTCGACCACGGCCTGCACTCTGAAATTCAGTGATGCACGTTTTGCCGTGAATATCGGCACCGCCGCTTTGCTGTCTGCTGAGCCAGTCGCTGGTGGAATCAACGGTATCCAGTAGCTCGACTTGGCCGGCGTAAGGAAATGCTGCTTTCTCCAGTTCTTCGACAAGATTCCCGGCATCGATCGGAGTTATTTCCTCACGCAGCCGAAAGCCACGGTCACCCGGGCGCTCAAGGGGTAATCCATCCTGCTCGAGTTGTTGCAGATGCCCTGCGACAGTTGCTTCATCAATCTTGAGTGCAGCCGAAAGCTGCGCAACGGTCTGGAATTTCTCTTCGCGCAATATTCCGACCAGACGGGTCCGATCAGTTGTCATTGCTCGAACCACCGCGCTTTCGGAGACGCTCCAGCTTTTCGCGGATCTTGATCTCAAGGCCCTGATTGACGGGTTCGTAATACCGCTGACCAGTCAAGCCGTCGGGCAGATAGGTCTCTCCATGGGCATAAGCGCCGGGCTCGTTGTGGGCATACCGGTATCCCTTGCCGTGGCCAAGCTCTTTCGCCAGACGGGTTGGCGCATTCCGAAGATGGAGCGGTACCTCCTGTGTGCCCGTCTGTTTCGCCGCTGCCATGGCTTCGTTGAAGCCTTTGTATACAGCGTTGCTTTTTGGCGCGCATGCCAGATAGACCAGCGCCTGCGCCAACGCCAATTCTCCCTCTGGGGAGCCTAAGCGCTCGTAACTGTCTGCAGCATCAAGGGCAAGCGTGAGCGCCCGGGGATCCGCATTGCCTACGTCCTCGCTGGCCATCCTGATGGCACGCCGGGCGATGTACCGAGGATCACAACCACCATCGATCATCCGGCAGAACCAATACAGCACTGCATCGGGATCTGTTCCACGCATCGATTTATGCAGCGCCGAAATCTGGTCATAAAAAAGATCCCCACCCTTGTCGAAACGTCGTAACGGTGTGCCAATGATCTCTGGCAGCACATCATCGGGCAGAACAGCGCCTTCATCGGTTGCGGCGGCAAACTGTGCAGCGATTTCCATCAGATTCAACAGTCGACGCGCGTCGCCGTCTGCCGCATCAATTAACTGGCTGCGCGCCGATTCTGAAACTGACAGACACATAGCACCGAGGCCTCGTTCGGTGTCGCCCAATGCGCGCTCAAGCAAGCGTGTCAGGTCGGCCCGCTCAAGCGGTTTCAACACGTGGACGCGAAGGCGGGACAACAGCGCGTTATTGAGCTCAAAAGACGGGTTCTCGGTTGTGGCGCCGATTAAAACAAGGGTACCGTCCTCAACGTGCGGGAGAAACCCATCCTGCTGAGCCTTGTTGAACCGATGCACCTCATCCACGAACAGCACGAGCCTGCCCGGGAGTGTCTTGGCGCGGGCGACGACCTCTCTGACGTCCTTGATTCCGGCCGTCACCGCCGAAAGCACTTCAAAATGGGCGTCACAATACTGGGCCACCATTTTGGCGAGGGTCGTTTTGCCCGTTCCCGGAGGACCCCACAACACCATCGAATGAATTTGCCCGGCAAGCAGTGCCTGACGGAGGGCCGCCCCCTCCCCTACCAACTGACTTTGGCCCACGAATTCGTCAAGGATTTGCGGGCGCAGGCGCTCCGCAAGCGGTTGATAGTCTCCCGATGTCTCGTCTGGCTTCATATCGCTGGGATCGTATCTCCTGAAAGGCAACCTGCAGGCTGGAACTCAACCTAACCCGCTTTGATACTGTCCTTTGCCGGCATGATGTGACGATAGGTGAGATTGATTCTGGGTGCAACGATTCTGCGGGTCTTGGGGAGGCTGTGACGCCAGGCGCGTTGGCTTTCTCCCCGCATCAGCAATAAAGATCCGCTTTCAAGCGTGATCTCATGGGTCTGGAGTTCCTTACGGCGCCGATGCCGCAGAAGGAATCTTCTTGCGCCGCCAAGACTGATGGACGCAATCACCGGCTCGGGGCCGAGCTCCTTTTCATCATCGCTGTGCCAGCCCATGCTCTCACTGCCTGAGCGGTAGTGATTTGCGAGCACACTGTTAAATTCACTTTTACAGAAATCATTCAAGCGCTCGCCCAGGTTTTTTAATTCGGGGAGCCATGGGATTGGTTCGTTTATTGTGCCGGAGTAGCGGTAGACCGCCCCGCGATCGCCGTACCAGGCGGACTGTCTTGGTGAATCTATCCAGCGGCCATACAAAAACACTCTCGGGGTGTGCCAATCGATCTTGCTCTGTAGCGCTGCAAAACACGAGGATGTCTCTTTGGCATCCAGAAACCCCGGCCAGTACTCAAAATCGCCATCTTCGATGTCGAGGAGTCCCTCACCCTGAATTACGCGGACTGCGCGGGTCTGCGGCTCAGCTTGCGGCATGATACTTGGTGCGGCCTGGGCCGGTTTGAATCAATTAAGTCAAGGAACCTTCGGCGATCGCCGCCGCAAGCGGTGACGTTACGAACGCCGCACCAATGGAACAGCCGCTGTCCGGCGACACGCTGGCAATCGAAGGACAGCCAAAGAGGCTCGGATAAACGCCATGCTGGGCCGTAGAGACATCCTCAAAAGCATTTTGCAGGGCCGACTGAATAGACCCATCAAGGGCTGCATCAGCCAAAACATGATCGGAGCCCCCCACGTCGATTCGGGGCTGGTGCATGGCTTGCTCAGGAGTCATCCCAAAATCAGTCATGAACGAAATTAACTGCATGCACGACGATACGATCCGCCGGCCCCCGGAAGCGCCAACCGCAGAAATCTCACCGGAGGGCAATCTTACGATGGCAGGACACATATTGCTCAGCGGCCGCTTGGCCGGCGCAAGTGAATTAGGACGACCCGGCGAGGGATCAAACCACATGATGCCGTTATTCATCAGGATGCCGGTATCCGGGAGCAATAACCGTGAGCCGAAAACAGACAGCAGTGTCTGGGTAAGCGCTACGACATTGCCTTGACGGTCTGTCACATTGAGGTGAGTTGTGCAGCCGGGGGTTTTACCGTCGGGGCTGTCTCCCATTTGGCTGAGTCGATATTCATAGGCGCGATTCAGCACGTTGGCTACTGCGCAGTAAAAGTCGCCATCAGGATGACTGGTGGATCGCGAAATCTCCCGGGCCAGCGCATCAAGGGCAACACACATGCTCGGCCCGCCGCAAAGCCCTGTTGGGGTGTATACCGTGGCATCACGGTAAGCCGTCCCAGCCAGTTCATAACACTGCGCCTGATAGGTAGCGAGATCCTCAGCGGTTAATCCGATACCCGCACTGGCGGCATCATTCAAAAGGCGGTTTGCCAGATCTCCCGAATAAAACGTCTGGGGACCTTCATCAGCGATCTGCTTCAGGGTCTGGGCAAGCCCTGTGAGTTCAATTACTGGAGGTGCTCCCGCCCAATGACCCATCGGCACCTGACCGTCAGGGAGGTAAACTGACCGAGTCGACTCAAACGCAGAGATATCCTGCGCACTCGACGCAATCTTGAGACTGGAGTACCAGTCCACTGTCAGGCCCTGCTCGGCCAGCCTCACCGCTGGCGCAAGAAGATCCGGCCACGAAAGCGTTGCAAAGCGCTCAGCCGCGAGAGCAACGCCGGCGACATATCCCGGCACGGCGACTGAGTAGGGTCCGAGTACATTGCGGTTATCCAACACCCCCGGCCAGGCAAACAGATCAGAATCAAATCCGCTGCTGAGCGGATAGTCTTTCGGATTCAGAGTGTTCGATGCCCGGACACCAAACTCAACGGCATAGCTCTTGCCGGTATCGGCCAGGTAAATCGTCATGAAACCGCAACCGCCAATACCGCTCATCCAGGGCTCTACGGCTCCCAGAGCAAATCCTGTCGCAATCGCAGCATCGATTGCGTTACCTCCCTGCTCCAGCACCCTGGCCCCCGCCTGCGCAGCCAGATAATGCTGAGACACTACAACGCCGCCCCGTGCATGCACGGAAGGCTTGGTAATAGACCAGTTTTCCATTGAGTGACTAACGAATTTCCTTAAGCGCGATCGCGTATCGACGCGCAGAAATGAGAAGCCTCGGATCCGACTTGCGCTCAGACCCTGAGAATTTTTCCCGGGTTCATGATGTTATCGGGATCAAGTGCCTGTTTGATTGCGCGCATAACGCTCACTGCCTCGCCATGCTCAGCGATCAGGAAATCGAGCTTGCCGTAACCGATACCATGCTCTCCAGTACAGGTGCCGCCCATGGCAAGGGCGCGCATTACCATCCGTTCATGCAGTTGCTGTGCCCTTTCGTTTTCCTCAGGATCTTCTTTATCGACCAACAGCACCAGATGGAAATTCCCATCTCCGACATGTCCGACAATCGGGGCGACAAGATTGGACTCCTTGATATCACGTTGCGTCTCGCGGATACATTCAGCGAGCTGGGAGATGGGCACACACACATCGGTTGCCCAGATTTCCCCGTCGGGACGTAGCGCCTTGCAGGCATAGGCAGCGTCATGGCGGGCCTGCCAGAGACGGTTACGCTCCTCGGTATTGGTGGTCCACTGAAAGTTGCTTCCACCTGCGTCAGCCGCCAGTTCCTGAACCACCTGCGCCTGCTCTGCAACCCCCTGGAGCGAGCCGTGAAATTCCAAAAAGAGTGTCGGCGCGACGGCGAGGTCGGTCTTGGAATAACGATTAATAGCGTCGATCTGGGCCTCGTCCAGCAATTCGATGCGCGCCACGGGAACACCATATTGAATCGTATTGATGACCGTCCCAACGGCGCTATCCAGATCTGAAAAGTTGCAAACTGCCGAGGAGATCGCTTCAGGAATGCCGTACAGCTTAAGCGTGATCTCGGTGATCACCCCCAGCGTTCCCTCAGATCCGACGAAAAGCCGAGTCAGGTCATAACCGGCTGCCGACTTGCGGGCGCGCCTTGAGGTTTTGATCACACGACCATCGGCGAGGACCACGGTCAGTGCGAGTACGTTTTCGCGCATGGTGCCATAGCGGACTGCATTGGTCCCAGACGCCCGACATGCCGTCATACCGCCGATGGACGCATCGGCGCCAGGATCTATCGGAAAGAACAGCCCGCGGTCATGCAGGTACTGGTTCAGTTGCTTGCGGGTGACCCCCGGCTGAACCACCACATCAAGATCCTCATCATGGACCTCAATGACGTCATTCATCTCCTGCATATTGACGGAGATACCGCCATACAGCGCGGCAACATGCCCCTCAAG
>Ga0114933_10002116_pt1 | contig 21095 bp, 19 predicted proteins | sample 4SBtaG_FD_89691 | JGI IMG/M metagenome (GOLD analysis project Ga0114933, IMG submission 89691) | Deep subsurface microbial communities from Kolumbo volcano to uncover new lineages of life (NeLLi) - 4SBTROV12_W25 metaG | ecosystem: Environmental > Aquatic > Marine > Volcanic | place: Kolumbo... | reverse complement strand
ACTTTTAAATTGAAAATTTTATATTTTTACTTGTTCGATTATTAATGCTGCAAACAGAGCAAACAGGTAAATTATAGAAAACCCAAATAGACGGCGAGCAGACTTATCGTTCTGACTTATTATAATTTTTATAGTTAGCCAAAAAAAGTAAGCGCCTAAAACGCCTGCAGTTATGCCATAAATTAGCCCAGCGGTTCCTAGTATTAAAGGAACGAAAGTAAGTGGTAGCAAAAGCACAGTATAAATTAAAATTTGACGCCTTGTCTCAGAGGCTCCGGAGACTACTGGTAACATGGGTACCCCTGCTTTGGCATAATCACCTTCGCGATATAGTGCCAGAGCCCAAAAATGTGGCGGTGTCCACATAAAAATAATGAGAAATAGAACGATAGAATCCCAGGTTATTGATCCTGTAACAGCTGCCCAACCAATCATAGGTGGAATTGCTCCTGCAGCCCCACCAATAACAATATTATGCGGTGTTCGTCTTTTGAGCCAAATTGTATAGATAAAAATATAAAACCCTGCAGCAAATGCTAGCAAAGCAGCAGCAACCCAGTTTAAGAGATATCCCATAACAATAACGGGTAATATATTTAATAAAATACCGAATATAAGTGCTTTATTAGGTGAAATTTTACCTGCGGGAATAGGTCTATCTTTGGTCCGTTCCATCAAGGCATCAATGTCTCTTTCGTACCACATATTTATAGCACCTGCTGCACCGGCGCTTATGGCAATACAGATAACAGCCAATGCTGCTAGCGATGGATGTAATTCACCCGGCGCTACTATTAAACCAGCAAACCCTGTAAAGACTACCAGAGACATTACTCGAGGTTTGAGCAAGGCCAAATAGTTTAAAGCTATGTCGCTTATTCGTCCGACAAAATTTTGCGTCGCACTGGAGCTCTGAGCCACTATTTACTTCCTCCTCGCCTAAATTGTAGCGAGATGATAATTATCAATTAATAGTATCTACTTAGCAGTTCGTAGCCGTTCAAATAATAAAAGCTGTGCGGCTTTTTGACACGTCCAATATAGATATATGTTTTATGAAAATAAATACTACTTAAATTAATTATCTAGTTGTTTTAATTTGTTTTCAGGTGTTTATATTTAATGAAAGTAGATTATGAAACAATTTCTTTTATTATGATAATATCAATAATTGATAGATTGAATTCAATGTTAGCTTTTTATTTATATAGAGTCTTAAGTGTTAATTAGCTCTGCCTCAGCCCATGCTATTCTTGGAGGTGAATCACCAGGGCATCATGGTCCATTCATCCTGCTGGGCATAGTAATAGCTGTTTTTCTAGTTCTTTATGCGGAGAAAAAGTGGAAACGTAGTAAGTTACGTTTAAAAAAATCTGCTGAGGACTTAGCTAAAGCAGAAGACGACGAAGTACAATAATATAAGCTGTTAGTTTTGTCAGTTACACTTCCCAGGTGTGTCCTCTGTGTAAGAGTTTGTCAAAATCACCCTTACCATTAGATTCTTTTATAGTTTTAATTTGGTCATGCACCGCACCATCGTAAGTTGGTGTAGGATCACAATATAGAACTCCAAGAGCAATTGGAAAATCAGGGGGCTGCATGCTGGCAAGCAATGTAGCTAGCATTCGATTTTTTTCATCATGTATCAGAATGTCTTCTTCTTTAACATCACCCTCTCCTAATGTAACTATTTCTAGCTCAATAGAATCTTTTTTCATTATTAGTCCTTTATCTGATTCAGAACCAAATATGAGTGGTTGTCCGTGTTCAACATGTATTTGATTATCTGCGGCAACAGATTTTTCGGTGAAATGACTAAAAACAGCGTCATTATAGACAATGCAGTTTTGTAATATTTCCACGAATGAGGCGCCTTGATTTTCATAAGCACGTTTGAGAACGACAGGAAGATGTTTCTGCAGGATGTCTGCCGATCTAGCAATAAATCTTCCGCCTACTCCGAGAGCGAACTGAGCTGCAGAAACTGGACTATCTACGGAACCATAAGGTGTTGAGGGGGAACGTGTGCCAGGCTGGGATGTTGGAGAATATTGTCCTTTAGTAAGGCCATATATTGCATTATTGAATAGCAAAATATTTAAGTTCACGTTGCGCCGTAACGCATGCATAGTGTGGTTGCCACCAATAGAAAGCATATCACCGTCTCCGCCGACGACCCAAACATCTAACTCGGGGTTAGCTAGTTTAACACCTGTAGCTATTGTCGGTGATCTACCATGAATAGTGTGAAAACCATAGGTTTCCATATAATATGGAAACCTAGCCGCACAACCTATACCTGAAACAAACACTGTTTTTTCAGGGTTTGCTTGAAGGTCGGCGAGGGTTCTCTGCACGGCCTTAAGAATAGCATAATCACCGCAACCTGGGCACCACCTTACCTCCTGGTCGGTTGCATAATCTCTGGCAGTTAGCTTTTCAGGAGGTGTTTGTACATTCATTTTATTGCTCCATACGGCCACGAATGGCCTCTTCTAACTCATTAATAAGGAAGGGTTTACCATTTACTTTATTAAATCCTTCTGCAGGAACGAGGTATTGCGCACGAAGAAGTGTAACTAATTGACCATTATTCATTTCCGGCACCATAATTTTGTCAAAGCTTTTAAGCAGCTCACCCAGATTCCTTGGTAGAGGCCAGATATAGCGTAAATGAATATGAGCCACGTCAAACCCTTCTATACGCAAATTGCTGACTGCTCTACTGATCGGACCATAGGTTGAACCCCATCCTATAACTACTAAGTCATCTCCTGCTTTACCTTGCTCAATCTCTTGCTCAGGTATGTCATCAGCTATTCCATCTATTTTTGCTGCCCGCAAGTTGGTCATCTTTTGGTGGTTTTCTGGCGCGTAAGATATGTGTCCAGATCCATCAGCGCGTTCGATACCTCCTATTCTATGAGCTAATTCTGGCGTTCCTGGTTTTACCCAAGGTCTCGATAAGGTACCTTCATCTCTAGAGAACGGTTGAAAATCATTGGGGTCTGTGCGGAAATTAACTTCGAATGGATCATAATCACCTATGTTGGGGATTAGCCATGGCTCTGATGCATTGGCCAGGTATCCATCTGTGAGTAGCATTACTGGGGTCATAAATTTAGTTGCTAGACGTACTGCTTCTATGGCTACTTCAAACCCATCTGTCGATGAACTAACTGAAATAACGGGCATTGGAGCATCCGCATTACGACCATATACAGCTTGATAGAGATCTGATTGTTCAGTTTTCGTTGGCAGACCAGTAGATGGACCGGCGCGCTGTGAGTTTACGATAACAAGCGGAAGTTCTGTTGCTATTGCTAGCCCTATTGCCTCCATTTTAAGAGCTATTCCAGGACCGGAACTGGATGTAATGCCCAGAGATCCTGCATAGGAGGCGCCTATAGCAGCGCCGGCAGCAGCTATCTCGTCTTCAGCTTGGAAGGTAATTACTCCAAATTCCTTCATAGCAGCTAATTGATGCAATAAAGCAGATGCCGGTGTTATCGGATATGAGCAAAAAGTCAGACCAACTTTGGCTAACTGTGTTCCGGCTAAAAGACCAAGTGCTATGGATTCGGTTCCAGTAACAGTACGATATATGCCTGGGTCAATCTTAGCTGGCGGAATGCTATAACCACCTATCTCTGCTGGCATTTCGGCTGTTTCACCGAATGCATGACCGGCATTCAAGGCTGCTATATTAGCAGCAGCAATTTCAGGTTGTTTTGAAAATTTAGCGTTAAGCCAGTCAACAGATGCTGCCCTAGGGCGCCCATACATCCAGTATACCAAACCTAATGCCCACATGTTTTTTGATCTAAGGGCTTCTTTATTGGATAAACCAAACTCTTTTACAGATTCAACAGTCAACCGCGACATATCAATTTTAATCACACGGTACTTATCTAAGCTATTACCATTTTCCAGGGGGCTATTTTCATAACCCGCCTTTGTCAGATTCCGAGCAGTGAAAGCCCCAACATCTGCTATTACTATACCACCCGGCTTAACATCTGATAAATTTGTTATTAATGCCGCTGGGTTCATTACTACAAGTACATCTAAGTCATCACCCGACGTCATAATTCGTCTCGCTCCAAAATTAATTTGAAACGCTGAGACGCCAAAAGTTGTTCCTGCAGGAGCTCTTATTTCAGCTGGAAAATCTGGGAATGTAGCTAGGTCATTTCCTGCAAGTGCTGCAGTCAATGTAAACTGCGTTCCGGTGAGTTGCATTCCGTCACCAGAATCTCCAGCAAAGCGAACTACTGCTGATTCTACTTCATCACGCTTTTCTTCCGACCGCTCCAGGGCGGCTACTTGTGACATATACTTTTTCCTTGGACGATTTCTTATTGGTTATAAATGATTTCCGGGGTTATTAGCGAGCACATTGCTTCTAGCTTAACATCTTCCTCTGGTGCGTTTCTTTCAAGTGCTAAATGATGTTTTTTTAATAAAAAGTTAATTTTTTTTTCTTAAACGCCTTTTTTTTCATTTAATCAAGTGCAGATATCATATCTTTAACAGTTACAAACTTTTTTCTTGGTGCTTGATCGCTAGCAGCAGTAATTTCGGCTTCATCAATTTTTTGCCAATCTTCATAGTTTACCACTCTTATTTTTCTCTCTTTTAGCATAGATATAAGGGAAATACGTCCTGGCTTTTTACTTTCCTTGGTATCAGCAATAATTTGTTTTGCAGCAATATCACCATCTGGTTTGTTTGTTCCTATAACTCCAGTAGGTCCACGCTTAATCCAACCCACTGCATATACCCCTTCATCGATTCGTCCATCTATATGTTTAACAATACCATTGTCGTTATCAAATGGTACGCCCTCGATTGGAATTGAATAATATCCTATGGCTGCAACTATTAACCCACATTCTACAGTGAAAAACTCACCTGTACCCAGAGCTCTTCCATCTTTGACCATGGTTTTCTCGACTCTAAGGCCTTCTACTCTATCTTCCCCAAGTATTTCTACAGGATTTGCAAAGAACTCAAAATGTACATTTTTTGACTTACCTTTTGGATCTACCTGCAAAAAATCACGCATAGTTGACAAATTGCGTTCTTTTAATCGTTGATCTCGTTCTGACCAAGAACCCTCAACTTCTTCTGGAATTTGATCTGCATGAACTATGGGCATACAGTCTTCTAATTTTCCCATCTCGCGTAGCTCAACATTAGTAAATTTTGCTTCAACAGGCCCTCTTCTGCCGAATAAGAAGACGTCAGATATTGGCGAAGCATTTATTGCCTGGGTGGCATGATCAGCTATATCAGTTGTTGCCATTTCATTAGGTGTTTTTACTAATACTCTAGCAGTATCAATTGCAACGTTTCCAACCCCTATTACGGCTACAGCTTTGACACCTAGATCAGGATTTAAATTGGTAAAGTCAGGGTGGCCATTATACCATCCAACGAAATCAGCAGATCCATATACCCCTTTTTTGTCGTCGCCCGGAATTCCTAATTTTCGATCAGTTGGAGCCCCAACTGCTAGAACTACAGCGTCATATGATTTACGCAATTCATCGATCGAGATATCTTTACCTACTTCGACGTTACCAAAATAGTTTACTGATTCATTAAGTGCTGTTTTTTCGTAAGCTTTCGCAACTTTTTTAGTTGTCTGATGGTCTGGCGCTACTCCACCACGAATTAGGCCAAATGGAGTAGGTAATCGGTCAATAATGTCTATCTCTACGTCTTCTCCACTTTTGATTAACGAATCAGCCGTGTAAAAACCGCTTGGCCCTGAACCAATAATAGCTACTTTTATAGTCATAAATCCTCCAGGTTTTGAGCTGGACTATAATGAATGTGCTTCAATATAATTATTTTCTATTATTCCTAAAGGGAATCAATAATATGATATTTTGTATTGCTACGATTTTTTTATCTACCTGACAAGTTTAATGATAATCTTAAGAAAGAAATAACAAGAAATAATAGAAATTTTAATAGATCAACCTCAATTAATCGTAATAAATATATTTTTTTAATACCAACTTATAATTATTTTCTAATAAAATTAATCATTTAAAAACAATTAGTTATATAGTTAAATGTGCTAAAATCAACTAGTGTATAGATATAAAATCCTTTACTGAGGTCTATCGGTGGTTGACAGAGGGCCATACCGTCACTATCTGTTTGGCACTCCTTCGAATGGAGTGCTAATAGTTGCCGCGATAATCGCGGAATCTTAAAAAAATATATGAATATATGGAGGATTAAGGCATGAGTTTTCGCCCGTTACACGATCGGGTTGTGGTCCGCCGAGTAGGATCAGACGAAAAAACAGCCGGTGGTATTATTATCCCTGATACGGCTCAAGAAAAACCATCGGAAGGTCAAGTAGTTTCCGTTGGATCTGGTGCACGTGCAGAAGACGGCAGTATTACGCCGATGGATGTAAAAGCCGGTGATATAGTGCTGTTTGGCAAATGGTCAGGCACTGAAGTAACGATAGATGGAGAGGAACTCCTTATTATGAAGGAGTCCGATATCATGGGTATTGTTGAAGGCAAAAAAAACGCCAAGAAAAAAGCTTAACGCAAATATAACGTAGGGAATTTAAAAAAATGTCTGCAAAAGAAGTCAGGTTTGGCACTTCAGCACGCGATAAGCTGCTGCATGGTGTCGATACTCTTGCCGATGCTGTTAAGGTAACGTTAGGCCCAAAAGGGCGCAATGTTATCCTAGATAAAGCATTTGGCGCACCAAGAATTACCAAAGATGGTGTTACGGTTGCAAAAGAAATTGAGCTTGATGATAAGTTCGAGAATATGGGTGCCCAAATGGTCAAGGAAGTAGCTTCCAAGACTAATGATATGGCCGGCGATGGCACTACAACAGCTACTGTGTTGGCACAGGCTATAGTTACTGAGGGATCACGAGCAGTTGCTGCTGGCATGAACCCTATGGATCTAAAACGTGGTGTTGATAGCGCTGTAGCAGGGGTAGTTGCTGCCATTGAAAAAAGCGCTAAAAAAATTAAAACCAACGAAGAAATATCTCAGGTTGGAACAATTTCCGCTAATGGAGATCGTGAAGTAGGAGCAATTATTGCTGACGCAATGCAAAAGGTTGGTAATGAAGGCGTGATTACAGTTGAAGAAGCAAAAAGCCTGGCTACAGAACTTGATGTAGTTGAAGGTATGCAGTTTGATCGCGGTTATCTGAGTCCTTACTTTATTACTAATGCTGATAAAATGATCTGTGAAATGGAGAATCCGTATATACTGCTCCATGAAAAGAAGCTTTCAAGTTTGCAGTCAATGCTGCCAGTGCTAGAAGCAGTTGTTCAATCAAGTCGTCCTTTGCTTATTATAGCAGAAGATATTGAAGGAGAAGCACTAGCTACCTTGGTGGTTAATAAGCTACGTGGCGGACTGAAAATAGCAGCTGTTAAAGCTCCTGGATTTGGTGATCGTAGAAAAGCTATGCTTGAAGACATTGCTATATTAACAAATGGTCAAGTTATTTCGGAAGATCTCGGAATTAAATTAGAAAATGTAACTTTGGATATGCTTGGCACATCCAAGAGAGTGCATATTACTAAGGAAGAAACCACAATAGTTGATGGAGCGGGCAAAAAAGCTGATATCGTCGGGCGCTGTAATCAAATTAGAGCACAGATAGAAGAAACTTCATCAGACTACGATAAAGAGAAGCTTCAGGAACGCTTAGCTAAGCTAGCAGGTGGTATAGCTATTATACGTGTTGGCGGTGCAACAGAGATCGAAGTAAAAGAGAAGAAAGATAGGGTCGAAGACGCCATGCATGCAACAAGAGCTGCTGTTGAAGAGGGTATTGTACCTGGCGGCGGCGTAGCCCTGCTTTATGCTACAAAGGCACTTGACAAGTTAACGGGCGAAAATGACGACCAGCAAGTCGGAATTAATATTGTCCGTAAAGCTATCCAGTCACCAGTGAGACAAATTGTCGAAAATTCAGGTGCAGATGGTGCTGTTATAGCTGGTAAGCTATTAGAGCAGAAAAGCCCAACCTATGGCTATGATGCTCAAGCAGGCGTTTATACCGATATGGTTAAGGCTGGAATAATTGACCCAACTAAGGTTGTTAGGGCAGCCTTGCAGGATGCTGCAAGTGTATCCGGGTTACTGATTACCACAGAGGCTATGGTTGCTGAAAAACCAGAACCTGCTGGAGGAGCACCTGCAATGCCTATGCCAGATATGGGTGGTATGGGTGGTATGGGTGGTATGGGTATGTAATATCTTACCCAATTACTCTAAAAAAATTAGGAGCCGCATTAGTTTTTTACTGTGCGGCTTTTTTTTGTTGACTATAGTATGTATACAGATTATATATATACATACTATAGTCAACAAAAAAGCTAATAATGACAGATTCTGATAGTGAAAATAGTTCGAATTTAGTTCGTACGGGTCCAGAAGATAATATAGGTATACTGCTCTGGAGAACTTCTAATGCCTGGCAAAGAGAAGTTAAAAATAAGTTAAAAAGCGGAGGCGTGACCCAAAACCAATATATTCTGCTGTTGGGTTTACTCAAATTGGAAGAACGTAATGTCATTCATAGACAAACTATAACTCAGAGAAATTTGGCTACGTATTGTGGTGTTGATCAAACAATGGCTTCACAAGTTCTCAGAGTACTTGAACAAGACCATTTAGTTCGTAGAGCACCAGGACATGATTCTAGATCAAACTCTTTATATTTAACTGATAGTGGTCGAAGGATTATATCGGAACTTGAACCAGAAATGCTGGTTCTTGATTCTCACTTTTTCACCTTATTAGGTGAAAACGTACAAATGTTCAAAGCTACTTTACAGATATTAATAGGTTTAACTCCACGGATGTCGTCTAGCGGTAGGATGTAAATAATTTGTTACTGTTCCTCTATTACGCGGATTATCCCTGCCTGGTCTAGGTCACCCCAACCTTTATCAATCATTATTTGCCATAACGACTGCGCATTTGATAATGTGGGAGTGCGCAAATTTACTTGTTTAGCAAGTTCAAGGGCCTGATTAATATCTTTTAGTTGGACTCTTGCCGGACCTCCAGGTGTAAAAGCCCTATCAACCATTCGTCCTCCATGTAAATCAAGGACCCGTGATTCAGCAAAACCACCTTGTAAAGCTTTTCTAACCATACCGGGATCTACACCAGCACATTTGGCTAAAGTTAGACCCTCGGCTACTGCAGCCAAGGTTATTGCAACTATTGATTGATTGGCTGTTTTTGCTACTTGTCCTGCCCCGACTTCACCAATATGAGTGATATTTTTTCCGAGAACTTCAAAGATCGGATTAACTTTTTCTAGATCCGATTGGCTACATCCAGCCATTATTGATAAAGTACCAGTCTCAGCACCCACTTGTCCCCCAGAAACAGGAGCGTCGATAAAGTGCCCTCCTTTTTCTTCTATCTCTTTAGCCCATATCCGTGTTTCATAAACCTTGGTAGTGCCCATATCTATGACAAATTTTTCATTCAAATCATCAGAAATTAATCCATTATTTCCATGAAGCACATCATTTACGGCATTTGTATCCGTCACCATTAATATTATTAAGTCAGATACAGTTGCTACTTCACGAGGTGTATTTACCCCCTTTAAACCTTCCGCAACAAGTTCTGAAATTGGACCTTTACTTCGGTTGCTAACAGTAACATTTGCCCCTGCCAGATGCAGATTACGAGCCATGGGTTTTCCCATGTGACCAAGACCAATTAACCCAACTTTAAGACCCTTTAATTTATCCATGGATCTTCCTTCCGCATTTAATTTAAAAAACTCTATATATTGTGATAGGGGCAGCTATTAAAAATATCTTTTAAATATAGAAAGTATAAATTTATTATTTAAGCTAATTAGATAAGAAATTTGAAACATTTTCAATAGCATCAACTAGTCCGGTTCTCTCTATGTTAACTCCTTCTGGAAATGCTCCCAAGAGTCTTGATGGTAGGGCAGAATCTAAAATAACAAATATACCTCTGTCGTTTTGTCCTCTTATGAGCCGTCCATATGCTTGTGATAAGCGGAGCCTAGCTTGAGTATCATCGTAAATACTTCCTCCAAATTTAGACCTACGCGTTTTATGTAGTATTGTTGGCCGAGGCCAAGGAACACGATCGAAAGCCAGTAGACGCAGTGATGTGCCTGGGACATCAATCCCATCACGTACAGCGTCGGTTCCTAGAAGACATGCGTCTGATTCAGCTCTGAATATATCGACTAAGCTAGCAACATTTAGTGCATCTACATGTTGAGCGTATAGCGGGAGTCCGGCTTTTTCTAGAGGTAAGGATATTCTTTTATAGACTTCACGAAGACGTGCAATAGATGTAAAGAGCCCAAGGCTTCCACCATTTGCAGAGATGAACAACTCTCTTAGTGATGCAGCTACTTGTGCTGGATCATTTCGATTTATATCATTAATTATTATGACTTTTGTTTGTTTGGTATAATCGAATGGGGAGGCGACACGACTGCGTATAGCAGGTTTAGGAAAATGTATAGCTCCTGTTCGTTGTTCGGCAAAATGCCAGTCTTCTTCGTTATTGCCACTTCTTCCCGTTAATGTTGCCGAGGTAACTAATATACCATGAGCATGAGCAGACATTTTTTCAGCGAATGGTAATGTAGGGTCAACCCAACGCCGAAACATACCAGTATCAAAATCTTCGCCTTCTATGCGTTCTACTGCAAACCAGTCTACATAATTATCCGGAGTTTCAGAGTAAATACTTTTAAGCATATCTATCCAACCAGATATAATTATTTCACCCCTTTGTTTTAAACCACGATAAATAGTTTCAATGCGGATTCGTGTTTCAATTTCCAGTTTATAAGCATCTTCATCTAATCGTAATTCAAGTTGGTTTTGAAGTTTTAGGATAGAACAGGCTAATTTTTCTAGGGCTACTATTAGTTCTTTACCGGTTTTGTCAACGTTTTCTGCTATTGGATGAATATAGCTTTCGATACTATAAAAATTACTTTGGCTAGTATTATGAGTGTAAACTTGTTCTCTTAAGGCTTTTAAAAATTTTTCTATGGGTCCTTTTGGTTTAATACTTTTTATTCGTTCTATCCACCCAGGCGCAGGTAAAATTTGCGCTATAGCCAAAATTTCTTCGAGAGAATTTTTGGCGATTATATCATCATCATAAATTAGATCACTGATTCGTTGTCGTAAGCCACGGGACCTAACATTATTTATCATTCGTGATGATTCTGCACCCAGAATCCATCGGCGTAGGTTAGCGGCTTCTCTACCTGAGAGATTATTGCCAAACGCTATATCAGCAGCCTCAAATAAATGATGGCCTTCATCAAATATATAATGTGTTGGTAGTTGATTTTTATCATCACTTAGTGATGCCTGTATCATTACTAAAGAATGGTTTGCAATGACTAAACTGGCGCGCTGTGCCTTTCGAGTACTGTGTTCAATATAACATTTAGAGTAATGAGAGCAGGATGAAAAAATACATTCACCCCTTCTATCCGACAAAGAAGTTGTATTAGTTGATCCAACGAGGTCGACCAACCAAGAAGGAAAGTCACCGCCAAAATCGCCGTCGCGAGTTTCGGCTGCCCATCTTGCTAAAAGCCCAAGTGCAACTGAATCTCTTTTATTTAATGTTGTAAACCTTCCAACTGCTTCTTCCATATTAAGAAGACATAAATAGTTCTCACGTCCTTTTCGGATGACTACTTTTTTCTTTTTTATATTTGGATCGGGAAATAGATGGTCAAGCTCTTGATCAATCTGCTTTTGTAAATTTCTAGTGTATGTACTTATCCATACAGTAGCATTGTTTTGTTCCGTCCATAAACTGGCTGGTGCAATATAGCCAAGTGTTTTACCAGTTCCTGTTCCTGCTTCAGCCAATACAAGGTTCGGTGTATTAGGCAATTCATAGGGTAAGAACATTGAACTAGCTGCTGAGGCATAATCTGCTTGTGTTGGACGAGGTTCCGCATGTTCTCCAAGAATTTTATTTAATCTCTGTCGGGCATCATTAGGCTCAACAGCTACTTCACCTGCAGGAGAAGTAGCAGGTGATTCAGACCAATTTGGTAGCTGTTTCCATATAGCTAGACCATTAGACTTATTTATTACATATGTAGTTTCTAACACCTCTAATATAATTGGTCCCCATAGCCATCCCGCAGTTGACATATTCTTTGCTATAGCGTGTGCGTCATCAACTTTATCTATATCTAAGATAATCTCAGATATTAGTTTTTTAGCTATTACATTTAATAAACATAAAGGAGAATTTATATAATTAGTCTTGAGTTCAAGGGCAGTCGCAACTCCATGTAGGGTTGGCAATGTAAATGTAGTTGGATAAACAAATGCGAATAATTCTAAAATATCATAGCCGACTACGTGATCCTTTTTTATTTTTTGGGCTATTGATGGAGCATGGCATAGAAGAGCTGGGGTTGATTCCATGCGTTCCCTTAAATCACTAAGGGATAAATTTTCAGGCTTTTCATTAGGTTCAGACCATATTGCTGAGGCACTAGAGGTATGCACAGAGGGAAATATAAATTGCCTAGAAACGAGGGCTTGTAGGTCATTTTGGTTTTTAATGCTCATGAGATTCATTTTACGGATATTTAAGCTTAATCGCTAAACTTTTATTCATTAGCTTATTAAGCTCTATTTTCTTGACCTAGTTTTAACACCCGCATAGGTTTCCTGCGTACTTTAATGATTTTTCGGAATAGGGTAAATGAGTTTGATACGTGAATTAGGTGAGCAAACTCGCGCATGGCCATTTGAGGAGGCGCGTGCGATTATTAAGCGCATTGGTGGCGCTAGTATCGATAATACGCCTAAGAAGGGATATGTGTTATTTGAAACGGGCTATGGGCCATCTGGATTACCACATATAGGTACTTTTGGTGAGGTTGCTCGCACTACAATGGTTCGTAATGCCTTCTCAGTCCTATCGGATATTCCCACTCGGCTTATTGCATTTTCTGATGACCTAGATGGATTACGCAAGGTTCCTGAAAACGTCCCTAACGAAGAAATGTTAAAGCCACACTTGGGAAAGCCGCTAACATCTGTACCGGACCCCTTTGGAACTCATGATAGTTTTGGTTCTCATAATAATGCACGATTAAAAGCTTTTCTTGATAAATTTCAGTTTGACTATGATTTTTATAGTTCGACTGAATGCTACCAAAAAGGTCTTTTTGATGAAAGCTTATTGCAGGTTTTATATCACTATGATCAAGTAATGGAGGTAATTTTGCCGACTTTAGGTAAAGAAAGGCAGGCGACTTATAGCCCTTTTTTGCCGATTTGTCCTAATACCGGAGTAGTACTGCAAGTACCGATACATGAAATTAACTCCTCATTAGGAAATATTGTTTATAGAGATCCAGACACTAACTCATTAACTGAGGTTCCGGTAACTGGAGGTCACTGCAAGCTTCAATGGAAAGCCGACTGGGCTATGCGATGGAGTGCCTTAGAAGTTGATTATGAAATGTCGGGGAAAGATCTAATAGATTCGGTTCGATTGTCTGGTAAAATAAGTAGAATTTTAGGCGCTAGACCGCCCGCAGGCTTGACCTATGAGTTGTTTCTTGATGAGAACGCGGAAAAAATTTCAAAATCTCGTGGTAACGGTCTAACCATTGATCAATGGCTAAGTTATGGTCCACCTGAAAGTTTATCTCAATATATGTATAATAAGCCTAAAACAGCTAAGCGCTTATACTTTGATGTAATTCCAAAATCAGTTGATGAATATCTTAATAATATTGTCAAATATAATACACAAGAACCAGAGGAACGCTTAAGGAACGGTGTTTGGCATATTCATGGTGGTGAGGTTCCAGATATTGAAATTGATATTTCATTTGCAGTTCTTCTCAATCTCGCTAGCGCTTGTAATACCGACGACCCCGCAGTTCTTTGGGGTTTTATAGGGCGATACGCCGCTGGAGCAACACCATTAAGCGATCCGTTTCTTGATCGTTTGGTAATGCACGCTCTATCTTTTTATAGAGATTTTGTTAAACCCAAGAAATCTTATCGAGAGCCAGATGATAAGGAACGGGCAGCTATGATAGATTTGATCGATCGACTGGAACTGTTAGATCAAAACCCTGATGCAGAAACAATACAAACCGAGGTATATGCTGCAGGGAAAGAACATGAATTTGATTCACTACGAGACTGGTTTAAAGCCCTTTATGAAGTATTATTTGGTGATACACAGGGACCGAGATTTGGTTCTTTTGTGGCTCTTTATGGTGTACGGGAAACTGTTGTACTTATAAAGGATGCTTTGGAGAAAAACACTCAAAGACCAACATAGATTACATATTTACATAGTCTAACTATGAGCGAATGCCCAATATAGCTCACGAGTGCGTTTATATATATTTCCAGGCTGAATCTTTCTATTCTCGTAACGATTCACGGGTTGTACTTTTCCATAATTACCAGTGCTAAAAATTTCATCAGCTGTTTCCAGTTCTTCAGGCTTTATTGTCCTTTCGATGACTGTTATGCCATCGGTACGCATCAGTGCAATTAACCTTTGACGAGTGATGCCGTTAAGAAATGACCCATTAGGTATAGGAGTTATAGCTATTCCATCTTTCACAATCCAAATATTTGATGTTGCAAATTCAGCTATATGGCCGGATGAATCACATAAAACGGGATTTTGAAAACCTCGTTTCCGGGCCTCAATTAAAGCTCGAGAACTATTTGGGTAGTGGCAAGAGGCCTTAGCATTAGTAGGAGCTGTTTCCGGTCCTGGACGCCTATATGGACTTAAAGAGCAAGAAAAACCGGTATTATCTGGCATAGTGGCTTCGAATATTGTCAGAGCGAATTTTGTGCTTTCGGGATCTGGAATTACTACATCTAAGGCTGAATCTGCCCAAAACATTGGCCTAATGTACAGAGCGCTATCTGGAGAAAATTTTTTGATGCCTTCCAGAGCTATTTCTTCAATTTCCCCTGCACTTAGCGAAGGTTCCATATTCATAACTTTTGTTGATTTAACTAGTCTATGACAATGAGAATCAAGGTCTGGTGTTACTCCTTCGAAAGTACGTGCTCCATCGAATGTTATTGAACCTAGCCAAATAGCATGCGAGTCAGCTCCGATTATTGGAACATTTCCTTCCATCCAATCTCCATCGATATATGTTCTTGAAGCCATGATTTTAACCACCTTTTATTATGGAAAATTGAAAAAATTAGTTAAACATATGGTTAATTAGCCATTTGTAGTGAGTCTTCTCTTTACCTTGGGTAATTCAGATCGCATATTATACACATGCCTATTTTAAAAATTGCCCGTATGGGTCACCCAATATTAAACCAAATATCTCAACCGGTTATAGATCCAACTGCGCCAGAAGTGTCTCGACTTATTTCTGCAATGATTGAGACTATGGAAGATGCTAAGGGAACCGGTTTGGCAGCTCCTCAGGTACATATGCCATGGAGAATTGTCGTTTACAAGGTGATTGCAGAGCGTGAAGATACTGGAGAGAATGGAGGGGTACCAACAACAGCTATTATAAACCCCGTGATTAAACCATTAGGCGATGACACTAATGTTGCATTTGAGGCCTGTTTATCCGTGCCTGGAATGGCAGGCCCAGTAAGTCGTTTTAACAGGATTGGACTCACTTATCAAAACATAATTGGAGAAACAGTAGAATGCGAAGCCGAGGGTTTTCACGCTAGGGTTTTGCAGCATGAGTGTGATCATCTAGATGGCGTTTTATACCCGATGCGCATAGAAGATATGTCCCAATTTGGTTTTATTGAGGAAATGGGAAAAAATAACGAAAATGAAGGTTCCGAGCAGCATCGTGAGGAGGTGAGCGATGAGTAGGTCCTATAATCATTATTTGGAGACCGAGCGGAAATTATTGTTGGCGGCAGTGCTTAAAAATGTGCCTTCTTATGGTTGGACCGAGAAAGCTATTATTCAAGGGGCAGATGATGCTGGTTTTGATGATGATGTTAGGTTAAGAGCCTTCCCGGGGGGTGTCGTTGAAATAATTGAATACTGGAGCATTCTAACTGATCAGGATATGGTTGGTGCGTTATCAGAACAAAAGATTCAATCTATGAAAGTTCGTGAACGAATAACAAAATGTGTGCGCTGGAGGTTAGAGACTTTAAGCCCTCATCGTGAAGCAAAGAAGCGAGCTATGGGTTATCTAGGGCAACCCCAAAACTTAAGGCTTAGCTTAAGATGTCTTTATTCTACAGTTGATGAAATGTGGAGAATTTCTGGAGATAAATCCACAGATTTTAACTTTTATACTAAACGTGGGCTTTTAGTTGGTGTTTATATTAGCACACTGCTTTTCTGGCTTGAGGATGATTCTAAGGGTTTTAATGAAACATGGTCGTTCCTTGATCGTCGAATAGAAAATGCGTTAAGTATTCCAAAGGTGCAGAAGAAGTTTTCTAAAATTTCCAATACTGTGCCCAAGCCACATAAATTTATGAACCGGCTAAGAGAACTATTTGTGGAATATAATAGGTATTGAAATTAAGTCGTAATGCGTTTTGCTAGTAATTAGGGATTACTAATAATATTTATTGATTGTTTTGAGGTGTAAACTATGGAGTTACAATTAGGCCCAGAAGATCAAGCATTTAAAGAAAAAATGCGAGAGTTCATGAATAATAACCTACCTAAGGATATTCAACATAAAGTTAGTATGGGTCTTGGGCTGGTTAAAGATGACTATGTCACCTGGCAAAAAATTGTTGGGCAAGCCGGCTGGTTAGCCCCTGGATGGCCTATGGAATTTGGTGGAACAGGTTGGTCGCCAATGGAACGTCATATTTTTAATGAAGAAATGGCTAGGGCTAATGCCCCTAGAATTATGCCTTTTGGTGTAACTATGGTTGGGCCAGTTATTATTGCTTTTGGGAGTGAGGAGCAGAAAAAATTTTACCTGCCAAGAATTCTTACTAGTGAAGACTGGTGGTGTCAGGGTTACTCTGAACCGGGATCTGGCTCAGATCTAGCTTCACTGAAAACTAGAGCAATTAGGGATGGTGATGAATATATAGTTAACGGTTCTAAAACATGGACAAGCTTTGCACAGTTTGCTGATATGATATTTTGTTTAGTTAGAACCTCCACGGAGGGAAAAAAACAGTCAGGTATATCTTTTCTGCTAATTGATATGAATTCACCTGGTATAGATGTAAGACCTATCAAGACTATGGACGGTGGTGTCGAGATTAATCAGGTTTTTTTCGATAATGTCAGAGTGCCACTTAAAAATTTGGTGGGAAAGGAAAACCACGGATGGGATTACGCTAAGTATCTTTTGGGGCACGAGAGAACAGGTACTGCTGATATTGGGCAGTCAAGGAATCAAGTTACTAGGGTTCGTCAGATTGCTCGTGAGGAATTAGTTGATGGAAAGCCATTATTGGATGACCCCGTATTTCAAAATAAAATTGCTGAAATTGAGATAGAAATATTAGCTCTCGAATCAGTATTACTGCAGGCTCTAGCTGCAGAATCGGCAGGGCAGCCTCCAGGACCCGAAGCTTCGTTGATTAAGCTTCGGGGCACAGAAATTCAACAGGAAATAACGGAATTACTCTTTGAGGCAGTTGGCAATTACGCTCATCCGTATGTTCCAGAGGCATTAGAAATGGGTTGGAACGAAGAGCCAATTGGCCCTGATTACGCGGCTTCGATCGCGCCGCGTTATTTTAACACTCGAAAAACTACAATTTACGGTGGCAGTAGCGAGATACAAAAAAATATTATTGCAAAAGCTGTTCTTGGTTTTTGATTTAATTACGAATAATCCCAGAAAGATTTATCTATGGATATTTTGCTCAATGAAACACAAGCATTACTTAAAGATAGTGCAGAAAAATTTATTGAAAGAGATTACTCCTTTGATGTTCGCCGGTTAGTGTCGAGTTCGGAGGAGGGGTTTAGCAGGGTTATATGGAATAAGTTTGCTGAATTGGGTTGGATTGGACTTTCTATGCCGGAGGAGTATGGAGGTTGGGGAGGCAATTTAGTTGATTTATCAGTTCTTTTTGAAGAAATTGGTCGTGGTTTGATTGTTGAACCTTTTCTATCTACATCTGTATTGGGAGGGAGCTTAATAAATTATAATGGTTCTGAAAATCAGAAAAAATCAATAATACCTGACCTTATAAACGGAAAATTACTTTTAGCTTTTGCATTTACCGAACGTCATTCTCGTTACAATTTAGCAGACATTGAGACAACGGCCAGTAATACGGGTGAGGGATATATTATTAATGGTAGTAAGAGTATAGTTATACATGGATCAACAGCAGATAAACTAATTGTTTCGGCTCGAATATCAGGCGAAAGTCGCGATGAACAAGGTATTTCATTGTTTATAGTTGATGCTAACGCTGAGGGTATTAAGCGACGCAGCTATCAGATGGTAGATGGTCTAAGTGGCGCTGAAATTATATTAGATAATGTTTTAATCCCTCATGAAAATATAATAGGTGAAGCTGGTTTAGCATACCCTATAATTGAAAAAGTAATTGATGAGGCATGTATAGCTATTTGTGCTGAATCAGTTGGTCTTATGTCTGAATTAGTAAGAGCTACTGTTGATTACCTTAAAACACGTGAACAGTTTGGAACTAAAATTGGTAGCTTCCAAGTACTGCAGCATCGTGCTGTTGATATGTTTAATTCGCTAGAATTGTCTCGAGCATTAGTTTATCGGTCAGCAGAAACCATCTCTAATGTTGATGACACAAAAAATAGAGCACGTGCAGCTTCAGCCGCTAAGGTTCAGGTGGGTCGGTCAGGTAAATTAATTGGCCAGCAAGCTATTCAACTTCATGGCGGAATGGGGATGACAGACGAACTTTCAGTTAGCCACTACTTCAAGCGATTAACAATGTTAGGCACCTTATTTGGTGATACTGACTATCATTTGAAACGTTTTGTAATGCTGGGTGAAAACTGATTAAGTTCAATTTATTGAAGAAAGCCATGTGACATGACCCATTTTGCGTCCTGCTTTTATATCAGATTTCCCATATATGTGTAGATGGGCTGTTGGATCTAGTAGATACTTTTGCCAATCATTTATATCATCACCAATTAAGTTTTTCATTGTGGCGTTTGCGTTACGTTTTATAGATCCTAAAGGTAAGCCACAAAGGGCTCTTATTAATAAATCAAACTGGCTAATGGTGCAGGCATCCAATGTCCAATGACCAGAGTTATGAGGGCGAGGGGCTATTTCATTTACTAATAATCTGCCATCTTTAGTAATAAACATCTCCACCGCTAGTAGCCCAATTAAATTTAGGCTTTCAATAAGACGACGTGATATTTGTGTTGCATAATTCACCTGCTCGGGCGTAATTAGCGCTGGTACTATAGTTTTATCGAGGACATGATTTTTATGAATATTTTGAACAGGGATATAGCTAACTATATCACCATTAGAGCTTCTTCCTACAATAACAGAAATCTCTTTTTCAAAGTCAATAAATCCTTCTAGTATAGCCCCTCCTGTAGCTTCACACGCACCAGATAAATTCCAGGCTTTCTTTGTTTCTGATTTTTTTTCGATACGAACTTGACCTTTTCCATCGTAACCCATGCGCGCTGTCTTTAGGATTGATGGCGTACCTAATTCAGCTAACATACTATTTAGATCTGATTCAGTTTTTACTGACCTATAAGGTGCTACTGGTATATCTAAATCCGAAATAAAATTCTTTTCTTTTACCCTGTCTTGAGAAATAGATAATGTATGACTGTTCGGTCTAACCTCTAGTATTGATTCTAAATATTTGTAGCTGGATAGAGGAATATTTTCAAATTCGAGAGTTACCATATCTACTTTTTTAGAAAAATCTTTCAGTGCATTAGTATCTTCAAAAGGAGCGATTGTTTTATTATTTGCTATTTGTGCGGCCGGTTCATCTAATGACTGACAGAAAATATGATATTTATAGCCCAATCGAGCAGCTGCTAAAGCGGTCATTCGACCTAGTTGACCCCCCCCTAAAATACCTATTGTTGCTCCTTGAGGGAGAGCTGTATTTTTTGTTTTTCCTAACATCCTATATATTTTCTAGTGGAGATTCTACGACACTTTCTGTTTGTTTCATGCGCCAATCATCTAAGGCTTTTGAAACACTAGTATTATCAATTGCAATAATTGAAGCGGCTAAGAGCGCTGCATTTATAGCGCCAGCTTTTCCTATCGATAATGTACCAACCGGCACACCTGCAGGCATTTGTACTATTGATAATAGACTATCCATTCCTAGTAATGTTTTACTTTCTATAGGTACACCAAGTACTGGTAATGATGTCATGGAAGCTGTCATTCCAGGCAAATGAGCTGCTCCGCCAGCACCAGCAATAATAACCTTCAGTTTTCGAGAACGGGCGTTTTTAGCGTAATCAGCAAGACGGTCAGGAGTTCTATGAGCAGATACAATTTTTACCTCGTGATTAATCCCCAGTAAATCAAGTGTCTCCGAAGAGTGACACATAGTATGCCAGTCTGACTGGCTACCCATTATAATGCCTATTATTGGGCTTGCCATTTTTTACATCTCCACGTAGCCATTACATTTGGTCGGAAGCTTGCAATTATAGATATGTTAAAAATCTGTGCAAGCGGTGTTTATATAACTTTATTAATCTTATTTATATCAAAAAATATAGACCTAATAAACTAATGGCATAAGATAATAGAAAGTTAGATGGGTATAAAATAAGAAGTAAAGATGTATGTGGTTCTGTTGTTCTAATAAATTGTTTTGCTTTTTAAGCAATTATATTAGGAAATAATATGTTTTCTAGATGTGAAATACTATCTTTCAACAATAGCTTACGCTTTTTTAATCGCTGTAAATTTAGCTGGTCGATAGTTGGCTCTTTGGTAATCCGGGTAATAGTATCGTCAAGGTCAAAGTGCTCGCTTTTAAGCGTTTTTAGGCGCTGTAGTAGTTGTTCTCTATCAGCTGTTTTTTCGGCCGTCACTTCTAATCCCATTGATCAAGT
>Ga0114933_10002113_pt1 | contig 21098 bp, 17 predicted proteins | sample 4SBtaG_FD_89691 | JGI IMG/M metagenome (GOLD analysis project Ga0114933, IMG submission 89691) | Deep subsurface microbial communities from Kolumbo volcano to uncover new lineages of life (NeLLi) - 4SBTROV12_W25 metaG | ecosystem: Environmental > Aquatic > Marine > Volcanic | place: Kolumbo... | reverse complement strand
TTGATAACAAAGGGCTTTATTTCTCTTCCTGTATGGTTATTATCGATAAGGTAATGACCCTCTTCACAAAATCGCGTTAACCAATCCCAATGACGCAGGGTATAGTTAATGGCTTTTGCTATTGGTGATTTTTGTGGCACTAAAGGCTGCTTTTCATCAAGCCAGTACAGAAACTGATGATAGCTGAGGTTATTATCACGACAAAAACCAATTTTAGTTTGATGTGATTCACCAAATTCATTACACCAGTGATCCCATTCGCTTTTTGAGAGAGATGTTGACATTAATATCACCTTGTTAGTTAAAAATACAAGGCTATCAGATTAAGATTAATTCGCTAGGATGTAGTTCGTGTGACGCTTACTAATGCCAGTAGGTTTCGCTGGCGCTGACATTTGGTACGACCAATGTTAGCCAGCGCCCAACGAGAGCTTTCAACAACTGTAACTGCTATTTAAACCCGTTATAACTTGTCGATGGCAATAGCCACTCGTTGTCGTTATTTTCATCATCACTTCCACTTGTTGCGTCCGGATCACCTTCATCCATTATTTTCCCACGCATATTACCCAAGTGTGCAGCTAGCAAACCTCTAAAGCTATCAGGTCTCACCTTATGAGAATCAAATTCTGCATTTTTTTGGGTTGTATTTTTGAGAGTCATCCCTGCCTGAATGCCAAGTAAAAACTGTGATCGAACAGTATGATCATTTAAAGGTGCAGTTAGAGGATTTGTTTCAACTTCATCAATCTTTTTAAGAGATGCGGGCTGTTGAATGCCAACTAAAAAGCCGGGGGGAAGTGGGGGACGAGAGGCATATTGCTGGTCAGTACCATCATTTGTTTCCTCAGTCGTGAGTATTGGTGAAGAAATTTTGGAATTTAGGTCACCCTGAGGATTTTTTTCGAGCGAAGTAGTAGATTCAGGTGTTAATTCAGTTGTACAGTTAGTAGCGGAGCAGGGGGTATTATCCGGTTGAGTCACCGCAGCGATAACAACATCTTTATCATCTTTTAATGAATCTGATGCATAGTGCAGTGTATATCCATTTGTGGATACATGTGCGTCAGAATCGGTGTCAGTTGGTTCTAGGTCACCTCTTGATGCATCTCTAGAGTTATTAATTGCCGGCAAGTAATCTTGTCTAGTTCTAGAGTGAGATAGTTCTGTCAGATGGTTTGCAGGCAAATTATCTAGTTCTTTCACCGCTTTGGATAAGGTGTGATTAAAGTTAAGAAATCCTCGCACGGTAGCTCTTTCTTTTAATGTTCGAGTATTTAATTGTGTTACTGGGTTAAATTCAGATGTTCTTAAGACTTCCGGGTCACCGCTTTCGATATAGGTTTTTAGAGTATCGTCAAACGATTCTTTAAGCTTATCGTCTGATGCAGTCGTTGCGGAAATACTATTACTGATGCTAATGCAAGTGGCAATTTTAACATCTTTTTGTGTATACATGCGCTGCAGATGCCCGATAACCGCCTCTCTTCGACTGCCTGTAATGTCCGTTAGAAAGCTGCTAATAACCTCAATATGTGATGTGTCATAGTCAGGCTTGCATTCTTTTTGTAAGTCCCAGGAAGAAGAGATATCTTCATCGCTCTCTTGTTCAAGATTGGTTAATAAGTTTTGGGCGTGCTGCGGTAGAGACTCTATGTGAGCAACCGTGTATTTATTAAGAGTATTCCACAGACCCACATAACGATTCCTCTCAGTAGTTATGGAAGTGCTGTCTTTCATTGCGTCAATACAGTCTAGCACTAGAGCTGCGCGATGAATGTGATTTAGTACAGGGATAAGTGTATTGTACATGGATGTAAGGATTAAAAGACGGAATTCATCAGAAGAGTCCTGCGTGATGTACTGACTAAAAAATTGTTGTAAGTTGCCTTTAATAGAGCTAAAGCATTGGGTCAGCAACCGATATGTGGTGTCAGATTCTGATGCGCGTGACCAATTGTCAATAGCAAATTCTTCTAAAGTATCAGTGTCAGGTTTAGCACCTTCTGCCTCCATACTGTATATGAGATAGGGCAGCTTAGTGACGGGAGCAGGTGACTTCATTAGTATATTTGCAGCACGGCTGGTTATTGAGACCTCGCTCTTTGCGTATGTCATTCTTTTATCATAGCTAGGTGGTAGCTTAGATAAAACAGAGGTTCTTTTATTCAAGCTGCTAGAATTAAGCATACCCTCCAAATAAACAATCAGACTATTTTGAAGTTCAGTTGAGCCGTTGTTTTGCTGCGAGCTTTGGAATAAATTAAAGCTTGGTTCAATAAGCATTAATGCCGACACCTGATCGAATAGCTCTGTAAATAAGCTAAGACGAACATCAAAGTTTGATGTGTTCTCGATTGGTTTTTTAAAGGTATCAGTTACGATTAACCTAACGGCATGCAATAGAGCGAGCTTTTTGACTAGAGTTGTATCAGGGCTCTGCAATGTGGTTTGTAGATAAGCTAAATGTTGTAAAATGACAAGAACTGCGCTATTGGCATTGATTTTATCGTGCGTGGTAGGCTTGGTTTCGTTGGCATTTAAGTTGAATTTTTTTTGGTAGTATGTGACGCATTGTTTTAGTATTGAATCATGATAAGCAGCTAGTAGACTTGGGGTAGTCCCAGTGCCTGTCGTGATGAGGTCACCATAGAGGCGACCCTTAATCCACAATGAAGGGTATTTTTGTCGCCAAAGCTTAATAGGGGCTAAAAGAGACTCTTGCTTTACATTAAGAAACTCCCCTTCAAATAAAAATCCAAATAGCTGCTCAAGCTTTGCACTTGATGCTGTGCTTGATAAAGAGTTGACTGCACTTCCAGCATCAAAAGATTTAAGATTCAAGTCTGGCATAATCTCTTTGCAGACAGTGTTGTTTTCAAGTTCTTTTAGGATAGTCATAGCGACCAAGTCGCCTGGATTTTTCTCTTGTCTTCTTTGCATGGCACTGATTAAGTCGATTAGGCTGTTTACTGTTGCGCTCGCTGTTTGACGGCTTTTTAGTTCATTGAGTTTATTTTGCGCTTCTGATATACGTTTATCATACTCTTCCGAGCTTATTTTAGACATGCTGACCCTCCTAAATACAGTTTAAATACTTTTATTGATTCCATATTTTTTAATAATCTATTAACCACAAGATAGTATACTATACGGTATAGATATAATTTATGCGCGCTAATATCGCATAAAAAAATTCAAATTGCTTGTGGTTTGTGAAAACCTAATGATTGTTATCGTGAAGATACTATTTTCTAGGCTTAGTGTTTCTTTTAAGGAAACAATCTAAGGTTTGCTGCTCTTATCTAGCACTAACTGTGCTGGCAATATATTAGAGTGTGCTTGTTTTTTTTGAGGATAAAGCAATAATTATTATAGCAGGGAATATCATTAAGAACATTCCAGAACTAAATACTTTAATGTAATGGTGGCTGCCACCAACGTTTATATTGTCAGGTGGTATAAAGCCAACAAATAAAGCGCACATGCAGCCAGTAAGGCCAAGCAGCGTAATAAGCCATGCGCCAGCTTTGCCTCCAGGTATTATTTTTATTGTTATGGAAGACTTGTAATTTAAAATAATACTAACAATAAACATTAGCAGGTACATGAGTAAGTACACCTCGGTACTAAGGTCTGTTAACAGCCAGTATGATCCATTAACACTAGGCATTAAGTAAAATGCTAAGCATATTATAGTAACTAGAATTGCCTGCATCAATAATATATTGCCAGGGACGCCATTTTTATTTTCTATTGTTAGCCACTTTGGTAGATAGCCGTCACGACTAGCATGCAATAATCCTTTAGCAGGAGAAATCATCCAGTTGATCATGCTGCCAACACTACCTATAACTAACATGGCTGCCAGAATTGGGATCATCCAGTGTAAGTTGTAGGTACTTAAAAACAAGGCGAAGCTCTGCATAACACCACTAACAAGTTCTATTTTACTGGGAGCTATAACAATAGCGATGGCAAGAGACCCGAGCAGCATAGTTAGAGTTGTAAATATAACAGCAATGGCAATAGCTTTTGGGTAAACTGATGCCGCATTTTTGATTTGAGCTGAATGTACAGTTGCAAGCTCCATGCCTAAAAAAGATGTAATAATTGCAGTTAACGAAACCCAGCTACCACCATAGCTTAGATTAGGCGTGATGCTGTGCCAGTTGAATTCAATTTGCATTTGATGTTGTGTTAGCAGCCAAATTGCAGCCAAGACTACAATCAAAACCATCGGGATTATCATGCCAAGCACTGCGCAATATCCGGCAAGTTTAGTGGATAGTTTTAAGCCCTTTAAATTGACTATGGTTAGCAGCCAAAACACTACTAATATTATTGATACGATATGAATTTTATTGTTTGCTAGATTGGGGTTAATAACATAAAGAGCACTACCGGCAATAAATGAAAGTATAGTTGGGTACCAGACCATAGTATTAATCCACTGTAGCCAAATAGCCAGAAAGCCCATGTGTTTCCCCATGGCTTGCTTGGTCCATTGGTATATGCCGCTATTATTTGGGAAGGCTGATGATAGCTGAGCTGAAACTAAGGCTGTTGGTAATAAGAATGTTATTGCCGCAAGTGCAAAGAAAAACAATATCTGCGAACCAAATAATGCTGATGCCGGCAAGTTGCGAATGCTGTCGATTGAGCCTGTTATTAGCATGGATAGAGCAAAAACAGATATTGTTTTGGTTGGTGTTATTTTACTCATGTTATATTATCTAATTTTTTAGTACCCTTTTTATTCGATAGTATATTCTTTAATTTTACATACTTTGGTAGCCCATCTTCATATGGTTGATTTGCCTGACCATTTATAAGAGGTTTTAAGTAATCTATACAAGCAGGGGTGACATTGAAACCGTCTTCTGTGATAAATTCTGGCGGCATGATTTTTTCTATATTGGCAACAGACGCTAGCGGCGTTGTACCAATATCCCATTCGTATTGTTCACTGTGAGATCTGTTGATGGTAAGCATTACATTATGTTCTTTCGCCAAGGCATATTCAACGGCAGCTGTACCAATTGCAATGGCATGTTCCAAATCTGTTTGCGATGCAATATAGCGTGCGGAGCGTTGCAGGTAATCGGCAACAGACCAGTGTGTTTTTATGCCTAATTGCTGCTTAATAAAATTAGATAAAATAGGCGCCACACCTCCTAGCTGTTTATGACCAAAAGCATCAGCCTCATTTGAGTCAGCAAGAAATTTGCCTCTTTGGTTGCGAATACCTTCAGATGCAACAATAATACAGTAACCCTCTTGTTCTACAGTATCTTTTACTTTATTGAGAAAGCTTGTTAGATCAAATACAATTTCAGGCATTAAAATAATGTGCGGGGCATTCGTTGGCCCAAGCTTAGCGAGCGCTGAAGATGCAGCTAGCCAGCCAGTGTGCCTACCCATAACTTCTAAGATGAAAACTTTAGTTGATGTTGCTGCCATACCGCAAACATCTAAAGCTGTTCCGCTTATAGATGCAGCTAAATATTTTGCCACCGAGCCAAAACCAGGGCAGCAGTCGGTTGTTGGTAGGTCGTTATCTATAGTCTTGGGCAGACCAATGCATTGAATTGGATAATTATATTGTTTGGCATACGTAGCTACTTTGTGCACAGTATCTTGAGAGTCCCCACCTCCATTGTAGAAAAAATAACCTATCTTGTGGGCTTGCATGACTTCCAGCACTCTTTTGTACTCGCTGTCGTCTTGTGCTGGATCTTTAAGCTTGTATCGGCACGAACCAAAGGCGCTGCCTGGAGTGTGTTTTAGTTGTTCTATATCTTGTTCTGATTCAAGACTAGTGTCTATTAACTCATTGTTTAGAGCACCTACAATACCATTTTTACCGATAAAAACAGTGCCAAGTTCTGTGGAGCTATTCACTGCCTGAATAAGTGCTGCGGCCGTGGCGTTGATTACGGCGGTGGGTCCTCCTGATTGAGCATAAAAAACATTACAAAACTTGTTCATGGTATTTCCTGTTTTATTTTAAGTAATAATATACAAAACAAGTGCGAATCATATCATCTATCTTATGCCTTATGCTAGACTTTGCTCGATTTTGCCTTTAAGTTATATTTTACAAAAAAAATAGTATTGGATTAATTATGCGAATTCATATAGTCGGCATTTGCGGTACCTTTATGGCAGGGGTGGCATTAATTGCTCGTGATTTAGGGTTTGATGTTTCTGGGTGTGATCAGCATGTTTATCCACCCATGTCAGATGTGCTATCACAAGCCAATATTAAGGTTACTACTGGCTATGATTTGCATCAATTAAACAATAATTATGATTTCATTATTATTGGTAATTCTTTTTCTCGTGGGCATCCATATATAGAAGCAATAATGCAGAGTAATCTTCGCTATATATCTGGTCCCCAATGGTTGTTTGAAAATGTTTTACAACACAAGCATGTTCTAGCGGTAGCAGGAACTCATGGCAAAACAACAACAAGTAGTTTGTTGGCATGGCTATTACAACAAGCGGGTTTCAATCCAGGGTATTTAATCGGTGGTAGTGCGTTAAATTTTGAGTTGCCAGCATCTATTGGGGACTCAAATTACTTTGTCATAGAAGCCGATGAATATGATACTGCTTTTTTTGATAAGCGATCTAAGTTTGTTCACTATCATCCGACAACTCTTATTCTAAATAACTTAGAGTTTGATCATGCTGATATATTTGCAGACCTTAGTGCAATTAAGACGCAATTCAATCATTTAATTAGAACAGTGCCAGGCAATGGTTTAATTGTATCTGCTGCTAATGACCAGGAACTAGATGATGTTATAGCTAAAGGTGTTTGGACACCTATTACATATTTTGGCATTGAGCATGGTGCATGGCAGGCAAGAGAGATTGTTCCTGATGGCAGTCAGTTTGAACTATGGCATGATGACTCTTTTGTCGGCCTAGTTAAGTGGCAACACTTAGGTGAACATAATATTTTAAACGCACTAGCAGCTAGTGCTGCAGCTCTTAATGTGGGCATGACGTATGAAGATATTTACACAGGTCTTATTTCATTTGCTGGTGTCAAAAGAAGAATGGAGGTTTTTGCAACTACAGATCAAATAACTTTTTATGATGATTTTGCTCACCACCCAACAGCTATTGCGACAACCTTGTCCGGCCTTAGGTCTTGCGTAAAAAATGAGAAAATAATGGTAATGTTACAGCTTGGGTCGCGTTCTATGCAGCGTGGCGCTCACTTTCATCAGTTAATTAAGTCGTTAGATCTGGCTGACTACATTTGGGTGTTATCTAGCAAGGAAAGTTGTGACTCTTGTCGTGACCTTGCTGCTGCCATACCAGATAGAGTTGTCATTTATAATACGGTTAATGAGATTTTAACCGCTATGCAGTACGGCATGGACGCATCTCATGTGGTGTTAATGAGCAATAAAAGCTTCGATGGCTTGGTAGCAAAAATATCTGATATGTTTAAGGGTGGTGTGCTACAAAATTGACAGCATCGTCACCCGGCTACTTGCTCGTGGCATCTATATATAAATCCGGATACACCAATCAAGTTAGAGGGTGATTGTTGTGCGGAGAATATATCGCTGTCACTCTATCTGTTTTTGTGTTTAGCTTCACCTGTGCTGTCTGTATTGCTCTCGCCGTCCCCGTTGCCCGGATCATGCCAATGTCCCCACTCGTTTGGATCTATATCAAGCGGGATTGCATCTGTAGATGCATTATCTACTGCTGTTGGTGAGTGTAGTAGGCCATTCCGTTCACCTGTTTTTTTTTTCTTTTGTAGAGAAAAGCAACCTTGCCCCATACGATAGAGGCATTCTAGTATTCCGCACATTGTATTCCTTTAATTTGCTGGTACTGTTGATTTCAATTAAATAATTAATGAAATGATTACTGAGTATTAACTCCCCCCCATTACAGCTTGATGTCTTTTATTTGTATGTTCTTGTTCTTTTTTTGAGTTTAACATATTAAGATTAAACACGCTTCTTGTTGAACGAGTCATTGTTCTTTCGTCTCTCTTATTTTGTATAAGCATAAAATCCTTTAACTGAACTATGATGCTTGCTTCATTGCCGGGGGTTGTGACCTGAACGGTTTCATGCTTTCTCAGTAGATTATTAACGTCCTCGTTGTCTGACTGGATTGTTCTGGTTCTATATGTATTATCATCTACATCATGAGCTAGTTTTGCTGTCTTTGCTATTTTACTCGGGGCATCTTTACTCGAGGCATTTTGGCTGCTAATGATAGTATTTATAGCTTCAATGGCGTTTTCCAATGTGCTTTTATGTTGAATAGTTCTTAGATTAGTAATTACAGCTCTAATTTCCCTACGAACTTCTTGTGTAATTTCTGATTCAGTTTTTTGTTCACCATTGTATATAAGTTCTATCATTATTTTTCTCGTTTTCATTGTTATTAAAGTGGGCGCTGTCCTTAGTGGGTAGCACCTTATTTTTTTATGTAAATCTCCAGTGTTGGCCGATCCGGTGCGGTTATAGCACAAGTAATATCAAAAGATATATTGTTATATGTGTATTTTTTAGGTTTAATTGTTCCTTAATTTATCTTTTTGAATATGGAGTATTTTTTTGATCAAAAATAGACCAGACACTTTATGTGTACTGAATCTTAATATGCAAGAGTATCATCATACCTGGCAGCAAATGAAGGCTCTCACCGACGAGCGGAATGAATCTAGTCAAGATGAGTTGTGGTTTTGTGAGCATCCCCCTGTGTTTACACAAGGGCTAGCTGGTAAGCCTGAGCATATATTGCAGGCCTCTAATATACCTATAGTACAAACAGATAGGGGAGGGCAGGTCACTTATCATGGGCCAGGGCAGCTTATGATCTACACTATGTTTGACCTTAAGCGCTTACAAATAGGACCGCGGGAATTTGTTTGTTTATTGGAGCAATCTATTATTGATTTTTTATCATCTCTTGGTATAAATGCCAAAGGTCGCAGGGATGCTCCTGGCGTGTATGTAGCTAATAGTAAGATTTGCTCTATTGGTCTTAGAATTCGCCGTGGCTGTAGTTATCATGGGTTGGCGCTTAATGTGTGTATGGATACTTTGCCTTTTAAGCAGATCAACCCTTGTGGTTTTAAGGGGCTAGCCATGACTCAAATAGCCGAGTACACTGCGGCTGATATTAATTCAGTGCAAAATGCTTTAGTGCCATTTTTTCAACGTAATTTTGGTTATAAGAACTGTATTACTAAATAATAATTTGTTAAGAGATAATTTCATATGAGCAATTCCACGACCTACGATCCAACTAAAAAAGCACTTGGTGCTGAAAAGTTAGCACGCATTCCTGTTAAAATCGCACCTACAGTTAATCCACTAAAGAAACCAGATTGGATTCGTATCAGGCTACCAAGCAATAGCAAGGCAATGGAGATGAAACAGTTATTACGCAAACAGCAGCTCGTAACTGTGTGCGAAGAAGCCAGCTGCCCAAACCTTGCTGAATGTTTTAGTGGTGGCACGGCAACCTTTATGATCATGGGCGACAAGTGTACTAGAAGATGCAGTTTTTGCGATATAGGCCATGGCAGGCCAGACCCGTTAGATCAAGATGAGCCAAAAAGACTTGCTGATACCGTTCAAAATTTAGCATTAAAATATGTTGTTATAACATCAGTTGATCGTGACGATCTGCGCGATGGTGGCGCACAGCACTTTACCGATTGTATTATAGAGGTTCGCAAACAAACACCACAAATCAAAATAGAAGTATTGGTGCCAGATTTTAGAGGAAGATTGGAAAAAGCTTTAAATAATATGAAAAATGGCTTGCCTGATGTCTTTAATCACAATATAGAAACTGTTCCAAGATTATATAAACAAGCAAGACCTGGGTCTGACTACAAGTGGTCTCTAAATCTGCTGCAAGAATTCAAAAATCAATATCCTGGCATACCAACAAAGTCTGGTTTAATGGTAGGCCTTGGGGAAAATGTCGATGAAATCAAGCAAGTTCTGCAAGACCTGCGTGCTCATGATGTTGATATGTTAACTATGGGGCAATATCTTCAGCCAACTAAATATCATATGCCGGTTACAAATTATATGGAGCCCGGGCAATTTATTGAACTGGGGGATTACGCTAAATCCATTGGTTTTACGCATGTGGCTAGTGGGCCATTGGTTAGGTCATCCTATCATGCAGATAGGCAGGCCGCTGGTGATAATGTTAGTTAGGATTCATGTGCAAGAGCCTAATTAATTGTAAGTTTATATGTTTATTTAAAGTAGTACCTCAATAAGGATTATTATGTTGCATCAAATGCTATTAAGCGCTCAGCATTTTATTACTTCGTATTTTCATACGCACCCATATGCTAGCATTGTTATTACACTGTTAATTGCCTTAATTGAATCGTTGCCGGTGCTTGGAACTATAGTGCCAGGGTCTGTCATGATGACAGCTATTGGCGCACTAATTGGTTCTGGGCTTGTTGCTGGAGTTCCAACGATTATCGCAGCAACGTTGGGTGCCTTTATCGGCGATTGCATAGGGTTTGCTTTAGGTGTTAGGTATAAAAACAATTATCGAAATATGTGGCCGTTTAAGAAATACCCAGTATGGATGGATAAAAGCGAAGCATTTTTTGCAAAGCATGGAGGTAAAAGCATTATAGTAGGTAGGTTTATTGGACCTGCGCGCAGCACAGTTCCTATGGTGGCAGGACTACTAAAGGTTAGTTGGCCACGATTTGTTATGGCTGCCGTTCCCTCTGCATTTATGTGGGCATTAGCTTATATGTTGCCTGGAATATTGTTAGGTGCATTTGCGCTTGAAATCCCGGTTAAACAAATGCCACAGTTTATAATTTATGGAATAATACTAATTGCTTTGATTTGGTTTATTATTTGGTTGTGTCAGCGTTCCTTCTCATTTTTATCTTCATGTGTTTGTTCGTTTATGGATCGTCGTTGGCAGTCGATACAGATACGCAATAATTCGTATTCAATATCATCATTTATTGCAAACAAAAATAACCCATCCGATAGCAAGCAAGCATTACTGCTTGTATTGAGCTTGTTTTTATTTTTTATATTTATATTGTTATTAATTCTTGTGATGACTAAATCATTTATAATTAACTTAAATAATCCTATATATTATTTACTGCAAAGTTTGCGCACCCAGCCGGTAGATAAGTTTTTCATTGGCTTAACCAGTCTCTGTAATACCGATACAGTTATAGTTTCATCATTATTTATTATGATTGGTTTATTTATTATGAGGCAATTTAGATTGCTTGGTTTCTTTTTTATAAGCATGGCTATGGCTGCAGTATTAGGTAACGGCGTAAAAATGCTTTTTTTCTCACTGCGGCCCGAGGTTGTTTTGCCGTACATACATGAGAGCTCATTCCCTAGTGGTCACGCCTTAATTAGTGTTACGTTTTATGGCAGTATTGCATATATAAGCACGCAACTATTTACTAATGTATCGCGTCGATTTATTTATGGTTTAGTAAGCGTGATAGTTTTTATAATTATTTTATCTAGATTATATTTGGGAGCGCATTGGTTAACCGATGTTATTGCTGGTGTGATTTTAGGCGTTGCTGTTGTTTTATTTTGCGTGATGCTATATCGAAGAAATGCGAAGTTAATTTTATCATCGCATGATATTAAATACTGGATTATAACGATAGTGTTCTCATTATTATTTGTGCCGGCAGGCTATATATCATGGCGTTATAATGCAACTACTGCACTCTACAGCCCCACGATAAAGCAAGAAACTCTATCTAGCTCAAGCTGGTGGCAACAACCACTGAGCGGCCTACCAATAGCGCGGATGAATAGGTTCGGTCGATTAGTGCAACCATTTAATATTCAAATTTCAGCATCACTATCCAATATTAATCAAGTGTTAGTATCTAATGGCTGGAAAGTTATAAGCACGGCTGATAACACTGATACTGCTTCAGACCCAGACCTGCCGCTACATATGCAGCATAAACGTATTTTTCCTTTATTATATAAAGATCATCCGCCTGTATTAACAGCTATTAAGCAGGCAGGTAATGGCTCTGGCTTTATAGAAATAAACCTGTGGAATTCTTTTGTCTCTTTAACTGACCCGGCGGGACCTTTATGGCTTGGTAGTATTAGTTATACTAAAAAAACACATAAGCTATTATGGCAAGATGGTAGTAGCGTGGTTTTCCTATCTGGGTATGATCATTTTTTTTCAAACGTGCTTAGTTTTTACGATGCACAGAGAATAGAAGTGCCATCTTCATTAATAACCCATAGGCTCCAGGACTTAAATTGGAGCGGGTCAATTATTATATTGAAGTCATTACCAAAGCTAGGAGAGTAGTTTTTTCTTGTCTAAATCTGCGCATTAACTTAATATGCGCTATAGTTAGAAACTATATACATATCATCAAAATATATATCTTAACAAGTGTAAGCATAATAAATATAAGGAACAAAGAATGAGCGCAACTAAAGCCACAGTGATAATTGGAGACAAAACTGTAGAGTGCCCAATATTGACTCCAACGCTAGGTAAAAATGTTATTGATATTAGCGCAATACCATCATCTCAGCACTTCACCTATGATCCTGGATTTACAGCAACTGCTGCGTGTAAATCAGCATTAACATTTATCGATGGCGAGAAGGGCGTTTTATTACACCGAGGTTATCCAATAGATCAACTAGCATTTAAATCTAGCTTCCCAGAGGTGTGTTATTTATTAATGAAAGGTGAGTTACCATCAAAGCCTGAGTTATCAACTTTCTTAGATGAGCTACATCACCATAGCCATGTTCATGAGCAAATTAATCGTTTCTATAATGGCTTCCGTCGCGATGCTCATCCTATGGCTATTATGGTTGGAGTTGTTGGCGCATTATCTGCTTTTTATCATGATTCTTTAGATATTAATAATGTTGAGCATAGGCAGCTGTCTGCTGTTCGCTTGGTAGCTAAAATGCCAGTACTTGCTGCGATGAGCTATAAATATTCTATAGGGCAACCATTTGTGCCGCCACAGAAAGATTTAACTTATTCAGAAAACTTTTTAAACATGATGTTTGGTATGCCGTATGAGCAAAGCGAGATTAATCCTGTTTTAAGTAGAGCTATGGACAGGATCTTTACTTTGCATGCCGATCATGAACAGAACGCATCAACATCTACTGTGCGCGTAGCTGGGTCAACTGGAGCCAATCCTTTTGCCTGTATTTCAGCTGGAATTGGCGCTCTGTGGGGGCCGGCTCATGGTGGTGCTAATGAGGCGTGTCTTGATATGCTTAAATTAATAGGTGATGAAAAAAATATAGAAAAATATATTGCCAAAGCTAAAGATAAAAATGACGACTTCAGGCTTATGGGCTTTGGTCATCGTGTTTATAAAAATTATGACCCTAGAGCAAAAGTAATGCAGGAAACTTGTCATGAAGTTTTAGATGCAGTGGGTGCACATGACGACCCTATTTTCAAGCTTGCTATGAAGCTAGAACAGATTGCTCTTAATGATGAGTACTTTATAGAGAAGAAGTTATATCCGAATGTAGATTTTTATTCAGGTATAACTTTAAATGCTTTAGGCATACCTAGTAATATGTTTACGGTGATCTTTGCTATTGCTCGTACCGTCGGTTGGATATCACAGTGGATGGAAATGATGTCAGATCCTAAGCGTCGTCTAGCTAGACCAAGGCAGTTGTATACAGGTCCTGCTCAGCGCGACGTGCCTACTGATTAATTTTAAACTGCTAGGTTCTTTGCCCTAATGATGACGATACCATTGATGCCATCACTATCGCTGTACGCTCTTTTCGAAGCGACGGCACAGCATTCTACGGAACATACGCTTGGACAGCCACAATATCAGGGAGTTCATCACATCCTGAAGATTTCTATATTAGAAATACAAACTTGATGACTAAGGTTGAAATTAGAGCAGTGAACCAAGAAAAGTAGACCCTTTGCTTGTCAATAGACTCGCTACCCAAGGCGCCAAGTGGCGCCTTTTTTGAATGCTAACGGCATTGTCATTAAACTCGTGAGATCTAAGACGGATCAAACAGGGAAGAGCGAAGATGGCTTAGAGATTTAAATTTTATTGTGAAGAAGGCTGTTTGATTGACGCTTGCAAATTATCATCCTCAAAAAGAAGGACCCACGGAAACAACAGTCTCCTCGGCATAAGAACATAAATCAGCAAGAGCTACACGCAAAGACTGAGCTTCAGGATGATCTGTCTTGTCATACACCTCCCAGCAACGCCATTCTTTTGCAAGAAATGCTGCAAACCAGCGAGTCATTGCATCGCCTTGGCCTGGATCAAACTCTACTGGTAGGCACCTAATTTGTTGTTCCCAAAAAGACGTTTCATCCTGCAGCCATGTTTTTAACACTGAGCTGTACTGCAGATCTCTAAACAAATCATATGGTGACATCCTGCCATCTCCTATCATTGTCATATACTTGTTTCGCATTACAGTTAAGTTTTCATCTGTGGCTTGCAAGGAGCTAATGATTTGATCTAATACATTAGTACGCGCATCAGAAATGGATTTAAGATTTTCCAGAGTTAGCGGTAGCTCTGGTGCTTGCATAAAAATAGTGTTGGTATTATTTAATAAGGCCCTGGATCCTTCAATCTCTCTATTATCATATATAGGATTTACGAATTGCTCTCTTCTCAAGTTATACTCTATAGCCATGCCCGCTCCTTGTTATATTTATTACTTTAATTTATCAGTACTAGCCTATGCAGTATACATGTAGGGATAACTATGAAGTTGACAGAGGTCAATTATAAACCAATTTGTTTTTTTGTAATTGTTAATCATATTGTTGCAATAAGTGGATATGTATTAATTATTGTAGAGAGTGACGGTTTTTAATTTTATATTGACTGATTTATGCGCTATGCTCATGCAGCCAATAGCGTTGTCTTTAAAGTCTTGCCATGGAATCGTTCACTTAGGTAATAGCCTGTATGCTATTTATGTATCTATCACATCAAAAGATGGGTGCCAGTAATCTTCGTGATAATGGAAGTGACACATGGTCCTGACTCGTTGTAGGTAGTCATGCACGTGGCGAGGGATGTAAAAATCAAATAGGCAGTACAGGCTGTAGAGGTGTGATGCCACCTGAATATCGAGTATAGATAATTGGTCGCCATTAAAAAAACATTGCGGTAATAGACAATCATCAAGAAAAGCGCTGAGGTCGTTTTTGAGTGTTTGTTCTTGTTGCTGCAATGCCATAAAAGACCCAATCGATGCTTCTTTTTTAGTAATGAAATAATCTCTGGCAGAACCTTGAAACTCTAAGGTGTTCGCCCATTGCGGCATGGCCAGTGGGTAAAGTAGTAGTCCGACATCGTTTAACATTGAATCAACTGTTTCTTGTTGCTCTTGTGTAATGTTAGCAAATAAAACACCGTTTTTATCTAAATGTTTGATGATGTCTAAGCTTTCATTGAAGATAGTGCCATTGTCATCTTGATAAATAGGCAACATCTTTTTGCCACAGAGCTTAACCGGCAATGATTCATTGTCGTAGGCAACTACTTTGGATTCATAAGAGATGTTTAAAAAGCCCAAGGCTAATCTGATGCGAATACAGTATGGGCAATGAATATAATGATATAATATAGGCATTTTTTTACTCCCTAGTAATCATGACGCCCAAGTGACGAGGTGAAATATATCATACGATTCTTATGTATTAAATAAGAGTTTAACTTGGATTGCTGTTATTTATTAGCGATGCATTATTTCTAATTTAGTGCAATAGCTTAAGTTTTATATCTTTTAAATTTTTGCTATTAGAAAAGCAACTATTCAATGGATTAACATTTTCTCTGGTTGGTTGGTCGGTCGTGGCGTAAAACGATATGCACTGTTATTGCTATTTGAAATGCGATAGCATGTTGTGAATGGATTTAAAGGACTAGGCATGAATAAAATGAAAATATTGTTTGTTGTTTTATTTTTATTTATGCAAGTTAATAGTGCCGCTGTTCCAGATTATCACCAAACATTAGATCGTTTCCATGCAGTTCAAGGGCGCAATGGTGTGGTGGCAGCACAAGAACAATTGGCCGCTACAGTAGGCGCTTTAATATTAAAGAATGGCGGCAATGCCGTTGATGCAGCGGTAGCAACAGGGTTTGCGTTAATGGTAACCCTGCCGCGTGCCGGTTCGTTAGGTGGCGGCGGTTTTATGATGGTAGCTTTAAAAAGTGATCACTATCAGCCTCGCTTCATAGACTTTAGAGAGGTAGCTCCCCATGATGCTCAGCTATCACTAATGACAGATGAGCAGGGCAATATCAACATTAAGCAATTATCTCACTCATGGAAAGCCGCAGGCGTACCAGGGAATGTTGCTGGGCTTTGTTATATAGAACAGCGCTATGGTAAGTTGACATTGCAGCAAGTAATGGCACCAGCTATTGATATGGCAGTTAAGGGAATAGTTGTTCAACCTTACTTAGCAAACGGGTTGCATCGTTACCGCAAAGTATTGATGGCAGATGCTACAACCAAAGCTATTTTTACCCGTGCTGATGGCAAGTTATATCAGTCAGGTGACGTCATGAAACGTCCCGATTTAGCTGTGACCCTTAAGGCTATACAGCAGTCTGGCTCTTCTGTATTTTATAAAGGAAGCATTGCCAAAGCAATTGTGCAAGCAAGTCATCACGACGGTGGGTTTATAACAGCTAATGATTTAAAGCAATACCATGTTGTTGAGCGCAAGCCTCTTACCGAACGTATTGATGGCTATCAGGTCTTCACAGCGCCGCCACCATCGTCAGGCGGGATTGCAATATTGCAGCTATTGCAATTGACACAATATTTTAATGAATTTCATGTGGCAACATCTCAAAATACAGCAGAAGAATTTCATTTGTTAACGGAATTATTTAATTATGTGTTTTTAGATCGCAATCAATTTGTCGGTGATCCTGACTTTGTGTCTGTACCAACCGATAGGTTATTGTCATCGCAACATATCGCCTCAATAGCTGCAGCGGTTAATCGTGACCACCATGAACCTAGTAGTCATCTTACCAATCGACACCCTGGATCTGACGAAGGTCATCACACAACACACGTGTCAACACTGGATAATGAAGGGAGTATGGTGGCATTAACTTATTCCATTAATTTTTCATATGGAAGTGGGATTTCAGTACCGGGTACTGGGATTTTATTAAATAACACAATGTTAGATTTCAACTTAGACGATACTGGCATGAATGACCGCCTTTCTCTTGGGAAAAACAACTTAATTCAGCCAGGCAAGCGCCCATTAAGTTCTATGTCACCAGTTATTATTGAAGATAAAGATGGAATGCCGTGGTTAGCTACTGGCAGTCCGGGAGGGCCGCAGATTATCACTATAGTAGCCCAGCTATTAATAAATCTGATGGATTATCATTATTCGTTAGCAGTAGCTAGTGAGTTACCGCGTATTCATGCACAGCTATTTCCAGATATTATGTATTACGAGGCAGGCATAAGCCCTGACACATTAGTGTTATTAAAAAACATGGGGCATCAAATCAAACAGACGAGCTCCATGGGTTCATTGCAAAGTGTTATGCATAATCAACAGGGGTATTGGGGATTTTCAGATACGCGTCGTGCGGGAGCCGGCGTGGCAACGTATTAATTAGATCATAGGAAAGACGATGAAAAAAAATTATTGGTTAATGGTAGTAGTAGCTTTGAGTATTATTACATCGTATGTTAATGCTGCTAGCTCGGCTGCAGTTGTTTATTTCAATACGCCTGCTTCAGAGATGATGTTTGATCATGCAACTGATAAGTCTGATTTTTATAATTTGGTACGTTTTTATGAGACACAGCAATCTCAAGCTTATTGTGGTGTTGCTACTGCAGTGATGACGCTTAATGCGCTGGATATAAAAGCACCGGTGGACCCAGTTTATTATCCTTATCAACAATTCAACCAAGTGTCGGTGTTAAACGAAAAGGCATTGAAGCTTGGTCTAACAAGTCCATTTATAAATAGCCATGGATTAACCTTGGATGAAGAGGCTAACTTATTAGAAACGTATCCGACATTAGCTGTAGCTGTCCATCATGTTAATAGTGATGCTAAAGAAGATAAAAAGATGATCGTTCGAGTATTGCAGACGCCAGATCAGTATTTGATTGTCAACTTCTTACGTAGTGCATTGGGACAATCAGGAGGTTACGGTCACTTTTCGTTAGCTGCAGCCTATGATAAGGAGGATGATTCAATTTTGGTTTTAGATGTTGCCCGTTATAAGTACCAACCGTTTTGGGTAAAAGTTGATGATTTGCTCGCAGCGATGAATACCAGCGATACGCAAAGTAAACGCTATCGTGGTTACTTGATTGTAGGTAAGAAATAGAGCCACACAAGGAATTTAAAAATAGACTATATGGCTTGATTTAAGAAAAGTATAATATGCTAATTAGTCTGTGTATTGTAGTGCGTCACACAAACATAAGAAAAGAGATTAGCCATGGATAAAGCATCGAGTTTATTACCTAGTGTCAAAGATATATTGTTAGATCAGTCCACAGAACCTCCACTCTCATGTCCTTTTTGGGATCAGCTGCAGTCAGGCACGTACCTATGTCGACGGTGCGGCCTGGCATTATTTAGAGGTGATATGCAATTCGTTACTTCTTGCGGCTGGCCTAGTTTTGATGTGGCCTGTGACAAATCGGTAGGGTACCGCCCAGATCCCGATGGGCTGCGTACTGAAATAGTATGTCAAGGATGTGATAGTCATTTAGGCCATGTATTTAATGGAGAAGGGTATACGGCAACTAATCAACGCTACTGTGTAAATGGCTTATCACTGGATTTTGTGACAGATACGCGGGTTCTAAAGACAGAGGAAGCAGTAGTTGCTGGCGGTTGTTTTTGGGGAGTTGAGTCTTATTTAGGTAGAGTTCCTGGCGTGTTGAAAACACAAGTTGGGTATACCGGTGGAGCAGCGATAGATCCGACGTACAAACAAGTTTGTTCTGGTTTAACGGGACATGCTGAAGCACTACGTATTGTATTTGATGCTGACAGGTGTGATTACAATACGGTGCTACGTTCTTTTTTTGAAATTCATGACCCCACGCAGATGAATCAACAGGGCCCTGACAGAGGGGATCAATATCGAAGTGCAGTTTTTTATTATGATGATTATCAGCAAACAGTAGTTTCCGAGTTGATCATGCTATTAAAGCAGCAGGGCTATGCTGTCGTGACTCAGGTCTTACCTGTCACTACGTTTTGGCCTGCTGAGGATTACCATCAGCAGTATTACCAGAAAAATGGGCAGGTATCTTATTGCCATACGCCAGTTCAGCGCTTTGATAAAAAATAAATATAGTTTAGCTATCTTCTATATAATATCCTGTTAGGGCAGGTTTTATCTTTTAGCATTTAAGTACTACATATACTGCTCCGGTGCCTCCATGCTTTGGCTGTGCGCTATGATAAGCTAATACGCTGGGGTGTGCTTGCAAGAGTTGCGAGGTAAGTTGTTTTAAAATAGAGGTTTCTGATAACTTACCACCTTTGCCATGAATAATAATGCCATTTTTATGCCCCCGTGCTTGATGATGAGCCACCCAGCGGGAGATAGCTGTAGTAGCTTCATCCACAGTATAGCCGTGTAAATCTAGCCGGGCTTCTAAGTTTATGGTGCCACGTTTGAGTTTGCGTTGTGTATTGGGGTTCATGCTGGGGTGAAAGTAATGAATGATAGTATCAGGACCTATATCTGATGCATCATTGAAGCGCGGTTCAAACGATACTGGTTCTGGTTCTGCCTCTATGTTATTGGCGCCTGCTTGTTGTGACGATAGTGATTTAACATGTTGACGAAAAAGTTCTTTTTCTTCTGGCGTTACTCCTTTATCTTTTTTGCTCATAGGCTATATATCCTAATTAAATAAATTAGCTGCATCATAGATCTTATGGGTGATGAAGTCGATATTAGAACCGTTTATAAATATACTACGTTATTTCGTGTTCGTGCTAGAGATTATCTCTTTGAGATGACACATATCAATTTCATCCTTATGCGGTCTGTTATATTACTAGAGAAGCTAAGCATATATGGAGTTGTTGGTATGCCAGGACAATGGAGTTTAAAAAAGTGGGCTGTGCCTGATTGGTTTATTAACCGCCAGCAAAGCATGAAAACAGATGAGCATAGCGAACAACTATTTAAGATGAGATTGGATCAAGAAGTGTTATGTGAAAATACGCCTATTCAACCATATAGTCGTGGTGACCAAACTTCGATAATTAGTTATTCTGCATTTTTATATTACCACGGTTTTTATGATCTTGATTCAACTAGGCGACGACAAAGAGTTGAAATGGCAAGGCAAGGGCAGGGGCGCTCTATATATGTTGAGATTCTCAATCAAATGCTCATAAATAATTTAACTTGGCCTGCGATGCTAGAAGATATTGTTGCGTGTGGCTTGCGGCGTGAGGTGAGTATTTGTGGCCCTGCTCCAGGCAATGGCATTAGTAATATTAATAAGGATCAGTTCCAACAGCTGATTACATGCTTGTTTTATTTAGACTCCCCAGTGATGCGATTGTCAATGGTGAACTTGGTTTATCTTAGCCCTAGTATCATCGAGCAATTTTCTAATGGGCGCAAAGACTTGACGTTTGATCGTAAAGGCATTGGCGTGTTTTCGGTATCTAGGCGGGATGATTTGTCAGGAATGGTATGCAGAGCGGTCGGGGGTGTTACTGTCTGTAATAGTAGTGGTAAGTGGTAGTGTTTGGAATAGTCTTGAACCTGCAGGATTATTCAGCACATAAAAATCAGAATCAGAATCAGAATCTGAATTTGAATCTGAATAATTTGAATCTGAATAATCTGAATCTGAATTTGAATCTGAATAATCTGAATCTGAATTTGAATCTGAATAATTTGAATCTGAATAATCTGAATCTGAATCTGAATCAGAATCAAAATCAGAATCTGAAAGTTGTTCTGGAGTAGCCTGAAATATATCTGCTGCTATTTTATGCAGATAATCAGGATTTAA
>Ga0114933_10002112_pt1 | contig 21125 bp, 20 predicted proteins | sample 4SBtaG_FD_89691 | JGI IMG/M metagenome (GOLD analysis project Ga0114933, IMG submission 89691) | Deep subsurface microbial communities from Kolumbo volcano to uncover new lineages of life (NeLLi) - 4SBTROV12_W25 metaG | ecosystem: Environmental > Aquatic > Marine > Volcanic | place: Kolumbo... | reverse complement strand
CATGTGAAGTGAATGATCTAATAGTGGTTTTGGATTGTTATAATTTAAAACCCAAACCTTACCTTCATAATCGATTTTTTGCAATTCGAAATAATTCTAAATTATCTCATATAACAATTATTCTGTTGGTTATTTTACTTGGCTTTTTTACACTAACTATCAAGTATAATCATGGAACCAAAAACCTATCAAGTCATATCAAAGTTTGATGAAGATAAAGACTATGGATTCTCAATCAGACCACGACACAAAAAATGTCTTTCTTTCTTAGAGGTAAATCAAACTCTAACTGCTAAGGATTTTCTTTCTAAAAATAGCAATGAGATAGGAAAAAAAGAAATTCCACTCAAACAAAAAAAGGATATTTTCTACCAGGCAATGTCTATTGGAAAAAAGATTGGTATACTCCAGGATTTTACTATCTATCCAATACAATTCAGAGAATTTATCAGTCTTGAAACCATTCATTATTTTACAGAACAATTACGTCAAGACAAGCGAAAAAACACAAAATGGGATGTTGATAATCTTAGTCCCACTCAGAAATCATATCTCTATGCATTGTGGAGTTTTAGTAATTGGCTTTATGGAAAAGAATTTGAATCAAACACTCTGATTCAAACTGATCTAAATGAGTACAAGAAGATAAAATCAAAAACTACTCTTGAAGGATTGGAGCATTTTTTTAATCTGTATGTAGACTCTCATGGTTCAGAATCTGATTTTATTAAAATGGTAAAGCGATATCTCTATGACAAAGAAAAACACGGTCACAAAAAGGCTGCAACAATGAGAATTGTTCGCTGTGCTATTGAAGGATATTTTGAGAAAAATGACAGTCCATTAATTTTCAAGTTTGATGAAAAGGCACGATACAGAGTAACATCCTCTGAAGAAGAAGAGCCACAAATGTCACTTGAGGATCTCATGAAGATGCTAACTGTGGGTAAACCATCAATTGCACAAAAGGCTGCTATCTTGTGCAAGTTTCATAGAGGACTTGATACCTCTACTTTTGTTGATAGGTTTAACTTTCAAGTTTATGACCAACTAGTAGAGTATTTTGGAACAGACCAGTATCAAAAATGGGATTTGACATTATGCCCTGTACCAATTACTCTGACTAGAATCAAAACTGATTACACTCATCTTGGATTTTTAGATCTTGATGCAGTACAATCACTCCAAGATTATCTTGATTATAGATTCAACAAAACAGGAAAACCAATGCAAAATGGTGTCCCTTTATTTCTAAATTCAAAAAATCTTCCAATCTCTGATTTTTGGATTCGTCAATCCTTTAAGAGATTGGCAAACACTTCTGGAATTCAACGTAAACTAAAACGTGAAGGAATACTGCCAAAATATCAAAAAGATTCTCATGAGTTACGTGATCTTTTAAAATCAACTCTAATTGATTCTGGAACCAGAATGGATGTGGCTGATCAAGTTATTGGACACAAACCAAAGGATTCCTATGAGAAACAATCTCAACTTTATCCTGAATCTGTACGAGAAGAATTCAGTAAAGCATCATCTAAAATTAATATATTTTCAAACATGTCATCTAATCTACAAAAAACTGCTAATGTAAAAGAACTACAAACTGAAGTTTCAGAATTAAAAGAAATGGTAAGACGATTAGAACAAAAAGATTCGATTCGAGAAAAAATAATACCTGCATAACTAGTTTAGTTGGGTATTTCAAACTATTATTGAATATTATAGTATGGGAAGATATCCTAATGTTTTCTGCCTTGATTGTGGAAAAAAGAAATTATACTATCAGAAAGAACTATCAATTGTAGATCGAAAGAATCTTGAAAACAACATTCCTGTTTATTGGTGTTCAGATTGTGATCAATTAATCCAGTTAAGGAGGAATAAAATCAATGATTCCGTGAAGACTGTCAGAGTATTAATTTACAAAAACAAACAGAAACCCATTTATCATTAATTTCATAAAATCATCAATATCATGGATGAAGGATATGATACAATGCAAGTTTGTATTAATGGTCATCAGATAACTGCGTTTTACCAAGAACATCCAGAAAATAGAAAAGATTTTTGTGATAAATGTGGAAAGAAAACCATCCATCAATGTCCTAAGTGTAATGAAGATATTCGAGGATATCATCATGTACGAGGTGTATATAGTATGATGGATGTACCAATCCCATCACATTGCCATGCATGTGGAAATCCATTCCCATGGAAAAAAGAAGACTCGTCAGAACCCGAAGAAACAGAGTATGAAATCAACAGCGAAGAAATTTTAGAAACAATTTTTGAAAGATTTCCACTAGTTGTAAAACAACTAAGAATTAGATATGATAATAGGGCCACTCTGGATGTTCAAGATGAATATGATGCACAAAATTTGCTACATAGTTTATTGACAATAGATTTTGATGATATTAGACCAGAGGAATGGAATCCAAGTTATGCCGGTTCTTCCACCAAAAGTGATTTTCTATTAAAAGATGAAAAGATTATCCTTGAAGTAAAACATACTAGAAGAGGACTAACTACAAAAATACTCAAACAAGAATTAATCATTGATAAAGAACAATATAAAAAAAATCCAGATTGTGAAACAATGTATTGTTTTGTTTATGATCCTGAAAATAGAATTGAGAATCCACGAGGATTTGAAAAAGATTTTCTAGAAGAATCTGATGATTTTACATGTAAGGTATTCATTGTTTCATAATTCCTAATTTTTTAAAAATACCATTTTTTGGATTAAAGTAACTTTTAGGCATAATTTTTAGAATATGTAACAAAAACACCCTGATATTTAGACAAAGTTTATCATTGCATAGAATGTTTCACTGATTTTGTGCCTAGAATGTTAAGTATGTGAATAGTTTTTAGAAAACATGAATGATTCTATCTTCAAACTGTTAATTGCTTTCATTGTGGGTGTTGTTGTAATTACTATTGGTATGGCATTAGCTAATATTGCTATTGTTACATTAGGTGGTTTACTATCAGGTGTTTCAGCAATTATTATGTTACTTGCAGCTTGGGCCGATAGATAATTTCTTTTAAACATAAAATTCAAAAAACTTTATAGTTTTTGTATTTCTATTTCATCATTTTCCTTATTGTGAAATTCAATCAGACTATTTATCCATTCATTATACCATTGTAATACTTTAGAATTTTTTAATATTTTTTTTTGTGTTTTCTGATCTTTTGATTTAAGATATGTAAAAAATTGAAATTGAATAGCGTCTTGCATTGATTTTACGTTATCATCTTCATTAAAATGGTCAAAAGAATAGAAATGTTGCATCCTTTGATCAGTGGGAATGTTGAACTCATTTATTTTTTCAACTTTTTCACCATATTGATATAATTCCCAAAGTATCCCTTTACATTTTATTAAATGATGTAAGTTTTCAAATGTCTTTAAAATTTTATTTTTAATATCTTTGTGTTGATTAAATCCTAACTGTAATAATACAGAATCAATTGATTTTTCATCCAGTTCATATGGTTTTTTCTGTAATGATTTGAGAAATAATTTATTAATTTGATTCATTAATTTTTCAAATTTTTTAAAATCCTGTGTAATGGCAATAAATTCAAATTTTTCTCCTTCTGTGGTTTCAAGTATTGATTCATGAATATCTTTGATTTCAAATTCAATTTTGTGCGTGTTTTCATCAATAATTCCCTTAATTATGTCTCGATTTTCATGAAAATCATCATCTGTCATCATGTCTATAAAATGAAATGAATTCATCTTAAAATCAGACGAATATGGGAAAATATGACAATTGTGTTTTTCACACCAATTTTGATAAGCGTAAATGAAATTTTGGAAAAGATAACGAATTTTTGTTTGTTCAACTTTTTCAAAATATTCATGAATTGCAAGAATTCGATTTACATCTAAATTTAATTCATTATTCTCAGTAGATGTATGTCCTAGAAAAATTTGTTTAATGATGTGGATGTAATCCCAATGAGAAATATCTTTATGGTTTATTTTTGGAAAAAAGAATTTATAATTTTCCATTATAGTATTGAATTCTTTTTCAAATAATTCTTCATAATATTCTTTTTTGATTGAAAATGTACTGACTAATAATAAATATCCAAAAATTGATAAATAAAATTTATGCTCTCTTTCAATATCCATAATCAATCCATGATTGTAACAAAATTGAAATTGTTCATAAGCTTCATCTTCTGTTCTTCCTAAATTTTTTAAATATTGAATGATTTCTGATTCTGACATTTGTTTTTTAATGGCAATGCTTTTTAAAATTGGATAGTTATTTTTATAATATTTTTCTGAATACAATAATTTTTTTATGTCATTCCAAATTTGTAAATCAATTTCAGAATTTATTTTATCACGATATAGATTACGATCAATTTCATACTGTGTAATTAATTCTTTAATTGAAAAATTATTTTCTGAATGGTGATAATTTTTATCATACATAAAAAAAATCATATTGAAAAATTCTAAAGGGGTTTGGATTTTACTTAGAGAGATGATTCCATTTTTTGTTAATCCCCAAATATTTCCATGTCTTCCTTTTTTTGCTGTATATGAAAAATAGTCTAATTGTTCTACAAATCCATCATTTTTTCTATGAAAATCCCTTAAAGATGTCATGGCGTTATAGACTCTTTGATGATCAACCCCGCTTTCTGGATCATTTGTTTTTACAAAATGTTTGAACTCTTTGGATAATTTTGCAATAGAATATTCCCCAGTGGACAATCGAATCATAATGTCGTTTTTTAATTCAGTTTTTTTACCCTTTTGCCAATCTGGTTTATATAATAACTTGGTCATTCTACAAATAATAGTTTAGTTTTATCAAGTATTAAAACCTTCAACAAAACCTAGTTCTTATGGACCAAATTCGAACCTCCATTTCTCCTGATAATTTCCTGAAATTTCAAATTTTGATGAAGAGACCAATAGGGAATTTTGATGAAGGGTTTTCTGAATTTATGATTAATTATGAAAAATTAGAATACTATTGTAAAAAAAATGTAAAGGCATTAGACACTATGCCTTTACTGATAAAAGATTCCTCCCCGTGTAAATGGAAGTTATCTCTATGACTGTATATGAAAGACAGTATTATAATGCCAAGGTTTTGATTTGTAGAACAGATCTTACAAAGAAAAAAACTAGATGTCCTGGTTGCGAATTAACAAAAAGATATACAAAACACTCCAAATCTTTTCCTTGTCCTCAAACTACGTGGAGACATATTCATCAATGTCCTAGTTTTGATTTAATTTCATATCCAAAAAGAAAAGATGCTGTTATTGCATTAGAAAGTATTTGTATTGCAATTCAAAATAATTCCCCTTTAAAACAAACATTGGGATTCAAGTTAGGAATGATAGTCTAATGGATTATGATTTAAATAAAAATATTATTGGTTCATGTTGTAACCAAATTCCTGACTTTATTGTAAGATATAATGGTGCTCCTTCATCTGATTATTCTGTTTTACTTTGCAAACTTCATTTGAGTAAAAAACCATTTGACAAAAATATTTTATTTGTTAAGGAACTAAAAAATATCAAAAATAATATCTTTGAGGATGAATCTGATGAATAAACGACGTTGTATTGATCCTGCTTGTTCTAACAGTCATAATTCAATTCTGTGTACCAGAAACCAGTTTTTCATTCATGTTTTAAAAAAATCTAATGAAAAATTAATAGAGATTCTTGATTCAAAAAAACTTGTAAAGACACCTGCTGCTCTAAGCCGATATACATTAGCAAATTTGTTTACTGATTTTTCAACTGAACCGATGGCTAGCATAATTCTTGAGGATGACTTATGACTGATTTTGATGGTATTTTGTGCCTAAATTCATGTATTTCCGGCGTAAAATCAGTTAATTTGAACATGGTGATGTAAACTATGGAAACAAAAACATTCACTGAATCTGGATTATCTGATAGAATCAAAGACTTTCTTCATCGATTCAAAGATGCAAATAATAATTACAAATATGTGGATATCATTGATGGTTGCATTACAAAAGATTTCTTTTTACTAAACACTCAAGACTTGATTGAATCCGATATTGATAGTGGAATGGAGTTATATGAAATACTAAACACTACTCCATTATTATTTGTCAAAAGCCTCAAGCGTGCAGTAAAAGAAATATTTGCAGAAAGATATGATCAAAAAAATATTGATGTGGGAATTGATCATGTATTAACAAAACCATCTATTGTCGAATCTTTAGGAAATCAATATGTGGAAAAAATTATTACCATTACAGGTATGGTGATATCAAAAAGTGAAATATACAATTTACCTTTAAAGATAACTTATTTTTGTCCTGATGGTCATTCTACGATAATTTATTCTAAGGAAAATTCGTTAATTTCAAAACCTATTGTATGTTCAAACAATATTTGCAAACATAGAAGTTTTGAACAACACATTGAACCTGAAGATTTTGAAAGACATCGAACAGTATTTCTCAAATCTGATGATGATTTTTCATTTCAATCTGATGAAATTGGTGTTGATTTGACTTGTCAATTAACTGAGATGACTGAGGCAGGTGATAGAATTGAAGTAACAGGAATCATAAAACCAATATCAATAAAAAAATCATATCAAAACATACTCAAAGCATTATGGGTAAAAAAATTAGATGATGTAGATTATTCTGTTAATCATGATGATGAAGATGAATTTAGAAAAATTATTCACGAACCCGATTTTCATTCAAGAATGATTAATTCTATTGCACCAAGTATTCTCGGATACGAATCAATAAAGGAATCCTTGTTGATTCAACGAATTGGTGCAACAAATCGAACTTACCCTGATGGAACTATGGATAGGGGTTGGTTTAACATTGGACTCTGGGGTGATGGGGGTGTTGCTAAATCTAGATTTGGAGAATGGGAAGAAAACAACCTGCCAAAAACACAGATGATAGGCTCTAGGGGTGCTACTGACAAAGGATTACTCTTAGGCATAGAGGAAGACGCAACTGGTAAAAAATCAGTCCGTGCTGGGGCATTTGTGAGATGTAGAGATGGTGGTGTTGTAATACTTGATGAATTTCCACGATTAGCATCAGAAGTAATTGATGGGTTGATGACTACATTGCAAAATGGCATTGCTTCTATATCCAAAGCAGGTCATCAAGCCAGAGTCCGAGCAGACTCTGGACTTTTGGCAACAGGAAATGCCTATAATGAGGAATGGGATCAATCTGCAAATTTGAGAGTTAATCTTAACATGCCCACTCCATTATTACAACGGTTTGATTATCATTGGATTATGCTGGATCATCCAGATGAAAATAAAGATAGAATGATTGCACGCACTAAACTTTATGGAAACAAACATGATGAATCAAAAAAACCTTACAGTTCTACATTTCTAACAAAGTATTGCAAGTTTGTAAAACGATTTAATCCTGAACTTAGTGATGAAGTATCAAAACATCTTGAGGAAAAATATGTTGAATTACGAAGAGACACTAATGCAAAAGATAACGGTATATCTCCTAGACATCTTGAAACTATGATTCGAACTACCCTTGCATTTGCAAGAATGTATCAAAAACAATATGCAACGCTAGAAGATGCAGACAAGGCATTAGGTTTATTGAAAATTAATTTGAATCAAAGAAACATTTCAGTATCTGAAGTAGATACTTATCTTACTCGACAGTATCACAGATGTATTGAAATACTAAAAGAAGAAAATATTTCGGGATTAAAAGTAGATGAATTATTTGAAAAACTACTATTTTCTGGCAGTTCTGAGGATATGGCAATATCGTTGAATGATTTGGGTGAAGTTAACAGTCTAAGCAATAATAAAAAATGGCGTGAAGTTATACGAAAGATAAGACGTTCACCTCATGTTCAAATTATTAGTGAAAGACCACTTGTTTTGGCTTACAAAAAAGATACTAGTAAAATGACTGCATATGTGTAAAATTATGTCATAAAGGTCACATTGGTCATTTAGATACTATCTGACCGTAATGACTTGTATGACTCATACATCTTGCATACTCTCAATCAAAAATGAAAAGTTGGGTATTTCATAGTGATTCTTGTTTCAAATTTAACGAATGTCTGATTTCATACCTAGTTTTAGATCAAAAAAGCCTCAAAAATTCATGGATGATGGATGGCTCAAAACAAACGAACCTCAAGTGATACTATTCCAAGGTATGAGGGGGGCGGGAAAAGGAGTTGCAGTAGACAAAACTGCTGAAGAACTATACAAAGCAGGCATTCTGATTTTACATCTTTGGGGGGCTAGAAGTTTTGAGAATTTGTATTGGGCAATAAACAAAGATTGCAAGAAAAAGTATGATGTTATCCGAATTATTCTTCAAGGGTTTGGACAAAATACTTCATTAAAACAATGGGCATTTCACAATGGAATCTTTGAGAAGGAATTTCAATATTATTTTGAAATAATAAAAAACAGTAATTTGATTTCTACTGATGGAAAAATAGTAAGACTAGAAAAACTGGGACAAGAGTTTCTTAATGGAGATGTAATGCATTGTAATTGTCATAAAGCATATCCTATAGTCTGGATTGTTCCAGAGTATATTGAAGTTGATCAAGAATCACTTGATAAATTCAATAATCAATATTGGCAAGATCTAAATGAATACAAAAAATTTCTTTTAGAAATAACTACAGAAGAAAAACAATTACTATTACAAGGAAATCTAAAGAAACCAAAACAATTTGCACCAAAACTAAAAATTGTTGTAAAGAAAATTACCCCTCCGACAAATTCATCAAGAAAAGAAATTTTTCAAAAACAATTTACAGAAATTCTAATTCAAGCAAGAGAAGAAAGAAGAATTGTGGTGATGAATCCTGCAATCTTTGAGTATGCAACTGACAAGTTTGATACTTTGGCTGAAATTATTCGTATGATTCCTTATCTGATGAATAAGTCTGGTTTATTTTCTCCATTATCAGAGTCTGATGTTGGCAAGGCCAAAAAGTATTGGACCAAGAAACATAGTAGTTGGCACAAAATTGCAATTGTAATAAATGAATTAAGATCAGTTGCTCCATCATCTAGACTTTCAGGAGAAAGAGAATCAAGTAAATCAAAAAAGGCAATCTATGATTTTATTCCAGAGGCACGTCATATGAAATCTTGGTTCTTAGGTGACTATCAAAATCCTGAAGACCTCTATGCAGGAGTAAGATACCAATCAAATATTGTCGTAATTAAACGGGCATCTAGAAACATTTTGGGTTCTGATTGGGGATGGCTTTTTGAGAAAATACAAAAAGATAGAATGGGATTATTACGAAAGAGAGGAAAACGTATCGAAAGACCTGAAGATATGTGGCGATATGAAAAACACCCTAAAATTAAAAAATTTCTTGATGATAGACGTCCAAAAATCGATGAGATGCCTGACAACATTGGTTATCTAACTTTTATCAATGGAGAAGTTGCACGATGGAGATTTGATATGCCAGCATTTCATCACAAGACATCATTAGAAGATTTTCAAAAAGATACTGGAATAACATGGGTGGTTAATACAAAAAAGACTCCAAAAGAATCTCCTATAACTAATTCACATCAGAAAAAGAAATTCAAAGAAGATATTTTGAAAAAAATTAATCACATGCATGTTGATGATGCAAAATCATTCAAAGTAATTAAAGAAGAATTGGTTCAAATGCAAACTGATGGAATTATTCCAAACATGGGGTATGAAGACAAGGAACCCATTTACTTTAATAATTTGTGGAATAGATGGAAAAATAAAATAAAGTAATTACATTACTTCTAATTGTTTAACATAAAGCATAAACCATAGTTTGACATATTTTTTACATTGGCAAAAAAAGATAGAAAAAGATTCAACCAAACTGCACTACTTAGAAGATTAGTTGATGTAAAACCTGTTTGTAAAATATGCAAACGAACAGCAAGACAAACACAATTAGATCTTCATCACAAAGATTTGAATCCTAAAAATTCTGAATGGACAAATATTGTCATTTATTGTAGAGCATGTCATAATGATGTGGAGAAAAGACGCTCAAAAAAGCGACATATCTGATGATATTTGATTAATTTCTGATTAGAAATCAAAGTTATTACTGTAGTTCTAGGCACAAAAATTCTAATCAATTAACCATTAATCGAATTTCCTATAGTATATGGTGGTTGATTAATTGATTAGTGAATTGATAATTTGGTTTTTTGAGATTTGATACTAAATGAAAATAAGTAATGATAATGACCAATTATGCGTTATGTTACATGTTAATTCCATTTACCGTTAGAAAGTGGCAAATTTTGACCTTTTTTTACTGTGAACACTAGGGGTCATTTTTGATGATAAAAAGATGTGAAACTGTACTGTTTTCTAATTCAAAGACATGCTCTGAAAATGATGATTACCTGTGAATCTACTTTTATCTCATAATGATTCAAACAGAATCAATACTCAGATTCTATTTCTTGTTGGTGATATGCACAAATCTTCTGGGATGTTCAAGATTAGAACAAAAGAAATCTTTTGGTTAGATGCCTTTTGATTTTGTTTCTAAAATTTTATGTCTGGATTTAGGAATTGTCCATGTTGATTTTTTTCCTTTATAGGAGTTGAATGGTTTTCCACAGTTGCATTGATATCTGCTCACTTCTACACTAGAATATTTCCATTTTTTAATTAATTTTTTTTGTTCACTATTACAAAACGGACACATGATTTCATTCATTGTACTGATTTTCATCAGTTGATCTTTAATACTCTTTTATGATTCTCACCATATGGTTAGTCTTACATTTCATGGAGGGGTTAATGAGATTGGTGGCAACAAAATTCTACTCAAGGACAAAGACACTAAGGTATTTCTTGATTTTGGTATGAGTTTTGGAAAACGAGGTAAATTCTTTGAGGAATTTATCAATCCCAGAGTATCTAATGGAATCATAGATTATCTCACCATGGGATTAATCCCAGACATTTCGGGATTGTATCGTGATGATCTACTTGAGATGGCAGAAAAAAAACCAGAGCCTACTGATATTGATGCAGTGTTACTAACACATGCACATGCAGATCATGCAAATTACATTTCATTTCTAAACAAAGATATTCCAATTCATATGGGTGCAGGATGTCATTATATTCTCAAGGCACTATCTGATAGAGGTTCACGAAGTCTTGATAGTGAAATATTAGATTATAAAGAAAGACCAACATCAGAACATAGAGGAGAAAAACCAATTCCTAGAACCATTAAAGAATTTAGAACTGGAGACAAATTCCAAGTTGGAGATTTAGAAGTAGAACCGATTCATGTTGATCATTCAGTTCCTGGTGCATATGGTTTTATCATTTACACATCTGAGGGTCCTGTTGTTTACACTGGAGATATAAGATTACATGGAACACATCCAGAAATGACTGAAGACTTTGTAAACAAGGCAAAAGAAGTAAAACCAATTGCACTGATCACAGAAGGAACAAGAATTGTAGATGTTGAAAAAGAAGAATCAGAACAACTAGTATATCAACAATGCAAAAAAACAATTTCAGAAAGTAACAGGTTGGTTTTTGCTGATTTTAATTTCAAAGATGTTGATAGATTCCAAACATTTTATAAAATTGCACAAGAAACAGGACGAAAACTAGTTGTAAAAATCAATGATGCTCATTTCTTAAAATATTTGTCTCAAGACAAACATCTCTCTGTTCCCAACATTGATGATGAACATATTGTAATTTATCTACCCAAGAAAAATAGTGGAACTTATTCTGATTCAGATTATACTGCAACAGAAAGACAGTTCTTGAATCTAAACAATGCTTGGACTGCAGACCAAATTGCAGCACGAGAAAATAAAGTTCTTTGTTGTATGGGATTTTACAGTTTTACTTCTCTAATTGATATCAAACCAAAACCTGGGGCTACCTACATTCATTCAGCATCTGAGCCATACAATGAAGGTCAGGTGATTTCAAATGATCGAGCTGATGCTTGGATTGAGCACTTTGGGATGGAAAGAGTTCAAAGTCACTGCTCTGGACATGCTCGAGGAAGAGATTTGTTAGATGCAGTAAAGGAGATGGATGCCCAAACACTGTTTCCTGTACATACTGAGCACCCAGATGCATACAACAAAGTCTCAAAGAATGTGACAATTATAGAAGAAGGTATTCAATATGATCTATAATTAACCCAATAATGAATATTCAAAAAATGGTATGGAAATACGTTATCTGCTAAACATCATGATGTCGTAGATTTCTAAATATGATGATCATAAAATGATGAAATATTGTATTTTAAAATTTAATTCAGTTATTGTGATATAATACGATTTGAGAAATTATTTTTTCTTTTTGCTTTTTTGAATTAGAATTTTTTTTATTCTGGATATTGTGGGATAGCTATATCCACGTCTACGATAATTTGCAATCATCATTTTCCAATTTTTTAATCTCCATTGTGCTTGTTCAGTAGTAACCGAATGTACTTCTTTTTGAATAATACTTTTTCTTCCTACCTTGAGAGTTCCAGCATCTTTTGCAGACCATCTGTTTTTTGCAAATTTTAACCCTGAAATAATTTCTGCAACTGGCATTTCCTTGAAATATTCTTTGAGTTTTTTTAATTCTGCATCTGTAGGTTTTTTAGAAATCTGTAATTCTATGGATGGTTTTACCATGTATTTTCAAATATGTTGTACTTTAAGATATTCTTGCTAAGCTGAAATTAACTAAAGTAAGTAAAAATTGATAATCCCAAAATTTACTTAAATATGGTGTATTTGAAATTACAAATACCAATAATTTTTCATAAAAAAATATACTCATAATTAAGTAGATGTGTTAATGTGATTTTCTTAATTCAAACATAATACCTATTACCTCTAGGTTGATTATTTTTTTGAAGAGCACATTGAGTGAAGTAACTGAGTTTTATGAAGATGATTTTGAAGAATCTGAAGAAGATACACGAATTATTCGAATAGATCCAAAACTAGATTCTGCTGGATGGGTTGACAAAGAAAAAACATGGATGATAAGAAGAGAAAAATGGTTAACTGATGGACGAGTAATTCCCGATGGAAAGTCTGGTAAACGTCTCAAAAGAAAAAGAGCAGACTATGTTTTGTATTATGGTAGAGATTACCCAATTGCAATTGTAGAGGCAAAACAACGATTCAAAAGTTCAATGGAGGGAATGGATCAAGCAATCAATTATGCTGAAATGATTGGAGTTAAATTTGCATATTCTACAAATGGTGAAACAATAGAAGAATGGGATTTAATTACTCAAAAACAAACTACTGTCTCTGAATTTCCTACGTCTCAACAACTTTGGGATAGACTTCATTCTGATAACAAAGTACCTGAAGAGAAAAAGGAATTAATTTTAAAACCATTTAACCGACAATCAAATTCCCCTGAAGGTGGAATCATTGAACCTCGATATTATCAAGAACAAGCAGTGAATAATGCATTATCTGCAATATTTCGTGGTCAAAAACAAATCTTGTTGACTCTTGCCACTGGTACTGGGAAAACATACATTGCATTTCAAATTGCGTGGAGATTGTGGAACTCTGCAGAACCCAAACCCAAAATATTATTCTTAACTGATAGAGATGCATTACTAAAACAAGCATATGACAAAGATTTTGCACCTTTTGATAATGCAAGAAAAAGAATCAGAGGTAAAAAAGCAGAATCCCATGACATGTACTTTGCATTATATCAAGCACTAGATGTTGAAAAAGAAGAAGTTGAATTGTACAGACAATATGATCCAGACTTTTTTGATTATGTAATTATTGATGAATGTCATAGAGGTGTTTCAGAAGATGGAAACTGGAGAAACATTCTAGATTATTTTGGTGATGCAGTTCATATTGGAATGACTGCAACACCTAAAGTTCTTACAGGAGAAAACAAAGATACCTATGATTACTTTAAGGAACCTGTCTACATCTATCCTCTAAAACAGGGAATTGATGATGGATTTCTTGCACCATACTATGTTGAAAGAATAATTTTTAATATTGACAAAACGGGGTTTCAAGCCAAAAAAGGAGATATTGACAGTCATGGAAAACCCCTTGAAGAAAAAGTATACACAGTAAATGACTTTGATAGAACCATATTCTTAGATGATAGGCAAGATCTAGTTGCAAAACATTTGGTTCAGTTTATGGAGAAAAATAAACAAACTGAAGACAAGACTATCTTGTTTTGTCAAACCTCTACACATGCCTCTGATATGACTAAAAAAATCAGAAATGAAAGTGGATTGGGACATAAATATTGTAAGAGAATAGTATCTGATGAAGGACAGTTAGGTAAAATAGAACTAGAAAATTTCTGTGATCCTAAAATCAAAGAACCTGTTATTGCTGTAACTTCAAAATTGATGTCTACAGGAGTTGATGCACGCACTTGTAAAATCATTGCATTAGATAAAACAATTCGTTCAATGACTGAATTCAAACAAATTATTGGTAGAGGTACAAGACTGTCTCCATCATATGACAAATATTGGTTTACGATAATAGATTATAGAGGTGCAACTGGATTGTTTGATGATCCTGCATGGGATGGAGAACCAATTCCACAAAAACCTAAACCAAAATTAAAAGGAAAACGTCCAAAAGGAATCAAAGTAGAACATCCCAGAATCACAGGGCAAGACATATTCATTGAACATAGAATTGTTAGAGTAATTGACAATTCCACTGGTCAATTAAAAATTGTAACATTTGAGGACTATGCAGGACGAAATGTTAGATTAATTGCAGGAGAATTATTCAAAGACTTACAAAATATTTGGATTGATCTGAATAAACGAAGACATTTTGAAGCCGAATTAGAACGTGCAGGAATTACAATGAATCATGTAAGACAAATTCTTGAAAACTATGATAAAGATATCTTTGATTTACTATCTCATATTGCATATGATAAAGGAATGGTAACAAGACGACAAAGAGCAGACAATGCAAAAAAGAAAAAATTCTATTTAGAACAACAACAAACTGCACAAAAGGTAATTGATGTAATTTTGAATCATTATGCAGAAAAAGGATACAAGGAATTAGAATTAGATCAGTCTCGAGAATTATTGGAATTGAGTAAATTTGATGAATTTGGTAATTTGGAGGGTATTTTGCAAAAAATATTTGAAAATCCTGAGAAATTTGATAAAACAATTAATGATATGACCGTTGCAATTTACGATGATCAAGCATGAATGAAGCAGAAATCCGGACTACTCTCAAAGAAGCTAAAGATTTGATGAAAAAAGAGGGCGAGACACTAAAAGATCCTCATCAACATACTCCTCAATTATCTTGGATGTTATTTTTAAAATGCTTTGATGATTTTGAACAAACAAATTCTTTGAGAGTAAAAGGATATGAGGAAATTATTCCTGAAGGGTTACGTTGGAGAGACTGGGCAATTAATAAAAAAATTACAGGAAAATTATTGTTAAAAAAAATAACTGAACTATTTGAAAAATTTGAATCATTAGAACCTGAAAAAGGAAAAGAAATGCGAAATATATTTTCAACAATCTTTAGAAAAATGCCTAACAGAATTAGCGATGGGTATAGATTACGTGAAATACTAAATCTTGTAGATACAGTTTCATTTTCAACAAAAGATGATTTGAAAAACTTTGCCCATGTGTATCAAGATGAACTATTTGAAATGGTAAGTTCATCAGATAATCCATATTACTACACTCCGAGAGCAGTTGCAAAATTCATTGTCACTGCAGTTAATCCCGACTTTACTAAAGGTGATACTATATTTGATCCTGCGAGTGGTTTTGGAGGTTTTTTAATAGAATCATTACATTTAATGGAAAAATTAGAAGATTCTGCTGAATCTAAAAAACAATTACGTTATGAAACAATTCATGCAAATGAAAAAGATGTAGATACATTTGTTTGTGGAATTTTAAACATGATGGTAAATGGGATTTGGTCTCCGAACTATTCCTTAGTCAATAGTTTAACAAGTAAACATACTCGTGATTTTACAGATGAAGATATGTATGAAGTTATTATGACAAATCCTACCCATGGTGGAGATGAAGATCCTTCAGTTGCAGATTATGTTCATAGTGGATATTCTACAAAAGACACAACGATGTTATTCTTACATAGGGTGACCAAGCAGCTAAAAGATGATGGACGTGCAGTGATGATTGTACCAAATGGATTGCTATTTGATCAAAAAGGTGTTGGACGTAAAATTAAAGAGGACCTGATAAATGACTTTAATTTACACACTATAGTGAGACTTGCAGGAACTACATTTTCTCCCCTTGCAAATGTTGACATGAATGTGCTATTCTTTGATAAAACAGGCACAACTTCAGAAATCCATTATTATCAAATGAGTGTTCCTGACAGAGTCAGGGGGAGGGGTAAAAATCCCAAATATTCGAAGACAAAACCTCCTGAGTTCGAAGATTATGCTAAAGTTTTAGATTGGATGAAAACAAGAAAAAAAGATCCAAACGCTTGGGTGGTCAAAGTTGAAGATATTAAAGAGTATAATTTAGATTTACACAATCCATTGGATGTAGAAGAGACAATTGATTTATCTCCACATGAATTGATACAACAAATCATTTTAGATGAGAAAAAGACATTGTCTTTGTTGGAAGATGTTGAAAAATTAATTGAGACTGAGATTCCAAAATGAAATTAGAAATGAATGCAATTCCAAAAGGATGGGTCTCATATACAGTTAAAGACATAGTTAAAAAAATCTCAAACGGGACTAATGAAAAACAAATTTCTGAGCCTATTGGATTACCTGTTACTCGTATTGAAACTATTTCCTTTTCTAAAATTAATTTAAACCGAGTCAAATACATACAAAATCCTTCAAAAGAACTAATTGAAAAATATCAATTACATAAAGGTGACATTTTATTTAGTCACATCAATAGTGAAATTCATCTTGGCAAAACTGCATTATTTGACCTAGATGATGTTGTTTTACATGGAACAAATCTTCTTTTAATTCGACCTGATCAAAACATAATACTCCCAAAATATCTTAATTATTATTTCAATTTCTTGAGATTTTCTAATTTTTTTATTTCATCTGGCCATAAATCTGTTAATCAATCATCGATCAATCAAGAAAAATTAAAATCATTTAAAATTAATGTTCCTTCTTTATCAATGCAAAATAAAATTGTCCAAAAATTAGATTATGTTTTGGAACAAACAGAAGAGAAAAAACAACAAATAATTTCTTTAATTGACCAAAATAAAGAGCGAATTAACTTTTTTGAGACAAATTGGATTTCGTATATCACAAATAAAGAAATTGAAACACATCCTCAAAGAAAAGAATGGGAATTAAGAAAAATATCTGAAGTTTGTGATCTAAATCCACCAAAATCTGAAATTAAAGATTTGTCTGATGAACTATTGGTTTCTTTTGTTCCCATGAAAAATGTGGATGATAAAGAAGGAATAATCAAAACTTTGGATGAAAAACCTCTTGGTATAATAAGAAAAGGCTATACTTATTTCAAAAATAATGATGTGATATTTGCAAAAATCACCCCCTGTATGGAGAATGGAAAAATTGCAATAGGATCTAATTTACAAAATGGCATAGGTTTTGCTTCTACTGAATTTCATGTTTTAAGACCTCGTGATGAAATATTATCCGAATTTGTTCATTATTTTTTACGAGATAAATCATTTCGAATGGAAGCTAAGGCAAATTTTACAGGTTCAGCAGGACAACAAAGAGTGCCAAAAGAATTCATGGAAAATCATCTGATCCCACTTCCTTCCATAAAAATACAAAGGCAAATTATCCAAAACATAAAACGTGCTGAAGAAAAATTCAAAAAACAAAAAATCCAATTTGAAAATATCAAAAAATCATATGACTCAAAAATTAAATACATTGATCACATTCAATCTTCCATATTGAATTCTGCATTTTCAGGAAAACTAGTAAACTGAATTTTTAACCTAAAGTATGAATAGATAAGACTCTGTTATGAAATAGATATGGATGCACAAACACTTCGTTCAACTATCAAAACCTCTCGCGATCTAATGCGAAAAGATGAAGGATTATCAAGTGATGTAGAACGACTACCACAATTTTCATGGATGTTATTTTTAAAATGTTTTCACGATCATGAGGTTAAACGAGAGAAAAAATTAAAAAAATATACAAGAATTTTACCTGCTAATCTTCGATGGGAAACTTGGACAAATCCAAAAATCATTCCAGACTCCAAATTAATTTCGTTTGTAAATGAAACTCTATTCCCAAAACTCTCAACACTAGATGACGGAAAATCTTTTCAAAAACAACACATCTCATTAATGTTTAAGGGATTCAAAAACAGTGTTCAGAGTCCTAATATTTTAAGACAAATCATTGAAAAGATTGATGCGTTAAGTTTTGCATCTAGTGATGATATTCACACCATGGCCAAAATGTATGAAGACATGTTAATTGAGATGAAAGATGCATCAGGACAAAACGGTGAATTTTATACCCCGCGCCCTGTTATTCGTTTCATTGTAAATGCTGTAAAACCTCGTCTCAAAAGGGATGAAACTGTACTTGATCCTGCCTCAGGAACTGGTGGATTCTTGAGTGAATCATTAGATTATATGAAAAAACAAGCCAAAACCCCTTCGGAGAAAAAACAACTCTATGAAAATACTCTCTTTGGAATAGAGAAAAAACCACTTCCGTATCTTTTGGGTGTGATGAATTTGATTTTACATGAAATTGAAGACCCTAACATTCTAAAAAGAAATACTCTTGCATATCCATTTTCAGAAATTACTGATAAAGAAAGATTTGATTGCATAATGACAAATCCTCCATTTGGAGGCCAAGAAGAAAACACAATTGCAAAGAACCTTCCTCAAGAAATGCAGACAACTGACACTGCGTTAGCATTTTTGTTATTCATTATGGAATCACTGAAAAAAAATGGCCGTTGTGGTGTTATCTTACCAAATGGACCATTATTTGCAGGAGGGGTTGCAGGAAAAATTAAAGAACAACTTCTAAAAAAATTCAATCTTCATACTATAATTCGACTACCTGGAACTGTTTTTGAGCCATACACAAACATTGCTACTAACATTTTATTTTTTGATAAAACAAAACCTACCAAAGATATTTGGTACTATCAAATGAAAGTAGATGAGAGATTACGTGGAGCTAGCCGTGCAAAAAATCCTAAATATACAAAATCTAATCCTATTGCATATGAAGACTTTGCAGAGATAGAACAGTGGTTCAAAAAGAAAACTGAACAAGAGAATACATGGAAAGTAAAAGTCGATGATATTGTTGATTTTAACTTAGATGTAAGGAATCCAAAAGATGTAGAGGAAGTAATGGATTTGGCCCCTCATGAATTAATTGATAATATTATTGAAGATGAAGCGAAGACTATGCAACTATTACAGGACGTAAAAGACTTAATTGAAAAAGAGATTCCAAAATGAATTTAATCGTTCTTTCAGAGATCTGCTGGAATTGAGTCTAAAATGGTTATTACTAGTCGGCCTCTCGGTTAACCTTGCTGATCTTCGTAAACCAAGTTAACCCCAAAAATTTTTGTAAACCTGTTTTGTTATTCAGGTTTCTCCGAGTAGAGGTCTGAATATTAATCCACTTTCACTAATCAACTCTTGACCTGTGAGGTATTTTTGTAACTACTGTAAAGTATGTTAATGACTACTGAAAAAGCAGTTGAAATGCTACAAAATCTTAGAAATGCTGAACTAGAAACAATCAAAATTTTTGGAAAAAGTGATAATATCTGTAACACCATGACTCGTGTTTCTCAAGGCAAAGCAGACTATCTTGAAAAAATATTACATGAGATAGAACCCCAAACTCATCCTTGTTTACATCCTAAGAAATGGCATGATGTTTCTGATGAACAACTTTACTGTATGGGTTGCAATCAGAATCTCTAATTTTTTTTAAAAGAATATGCCGATATCAAAATTTAATTTTCTAATGTCTCCTTAGGAATGAAAAGTTGGTAATAACTAGGATTATGATGTTATTATATTTCGATAATATACAATAATCATGTCATCTATGGATGAGGTCATCAAACAATGGAAATCCTATCCTCAAAAAGAAGTCATGAAAATGGTTGCTGACTCGATTACTGTGTTGGGAGACATTTCATGTATGGTCTTAAGAACACATCTTTGGGCTGAAGGATTCATGGATGGAATATTGTACCAGGTTTCAAAATATTCAGAAGATGATACATTTGCTAAAAAAAGAAAGAAATTATTTGAATCAGGATTAATTGGTGATACTTGTTCTGAAGAACTCAAAATTTTAAATGACATTAGAAATCTTGTTGCACATAACTTGTATCCCCATAAAGAAATTGAAGATGCAGTAAAGAAATTCCCAAGATTTGAGCAGTTTCACTTACCTGAAAAAAAGGATTTTCTTGGATTAGATCTTTCGAAAATGAGTTCTTTTGGCTTAATTTCATTCATGTTAATGCATGAACTTATGACTATTTTTTGGGATCCAAAAGTAAAAAATTAAGATTATTTTGTAACCTCCTCTTTTACTTTACCCATTCATCTCTCTACATAATTTTGATAGTTCTTACAAAATAATAGTTAACAATCTAGCTCCAAACAATTATACTTTCATGCATTTTGAATTAGATTTTTGTATTGACTATCAAAATTTTTGATTTGGTTTAACATTAAGAATAAAAACAATTGATAATTGTAATGACTATGATATCATTAATACGTAAATCTTTTAACGCATGAATTAATTTTGTTGAGTACTTTGGGCACAAAAATTAGTACTTTATTCTTATTTTCAGTACTTGTTTTAGGCATGGCTGCTTATCCTACATCAATTAATCCTGTATCATTAGATGAATCATCTAATCTTTTGGTTTTGACAGCATTTGCTGAAGAGGATGATGAACATGATGATGAGAAGGATGATGAACATGATGATGAGAAGGATGATGAACATGATGATGAGAAGGATGATGAACATGATGATGAGAAGGATGATGAACAT
>Ga0114933_10002108_pt1 | contig 21150 bp, 16 predicted proteins | sample 4SBtaG_FD_89691 | JGI IMG/M metagenome (GOLD analysis project Ga0114933, IMG submission 89691) | Deep subsurface microbial communities from Kolumbo volcano to uncover new lineages of life (NeLLi) - 4SBTROV12_W25 metaG | ecosystem: Environmental > Aquatic > Marine > Volcanic | place: Kolumbo... | reverse complement strand
GTACGCCCGACCAGTATTTTCGACCATCCACGCGGAGCCATATCACCCCATCCCCGTCGATGACCCATGTCTCGGGGAAGAGCCGGGTGCCGAAGGCTCCGTTGACGACTTCACGCTCCGGATCCAGCAGCACGGTCATTGGAGAGTCTTCCGGTACGGCGGAGTGCACCGTTTCCCAATCCCGATCGACGCTGATCGTGACGAGCTCGATGTCCTCGCGCTCCCCGAGGATCTGAGCGAGCTCCATCAGGCTGGGCATCTCCTCCATGCACGGCTGACAGGTGACCGTCCAAAAGTTCATCACGATCACGCGACCGCGGTGCTCGGAGAGCCTCCACGTCGAACCGTCCGCGGTCGGCAACTCGAAATCGGGGGCCGTACGGTTGTCGCCCATGTAGTGCTGAGGCTGCTCCTCGCCGCGCTGCCAGCCCTCGTAGGCCTGCGAGCCGAGCATCGCGCGAATGGGGGACTCGACCCGCTCTCGCTCTCCTCGGGCGAAGGCCGTCGCGCCCGCCCAGACCAGCGGGGCCCCGATCACGAAGACCAAGCCCGCTGCCATCCAGTCGGCCGTCTTGCGCTTGTCCGATCTCATCAGTTCAGCTCCCCAGCAGATTGTGTCGTTAAGGGGCTCGATACGCGAGGCGGCCGAACGAGCTGGTCTCCCAGCCGCAAGAACACGCCCTCGTCGTCCTCGTGGAGCAGCTCCGAGAGCTGCATCGCGGCGTGCCGATCGAACCGCGCGACCAAGCCTGTCGGCGCGTGCTCGCTCGGCACGTCGCAGTAGAGAGCCTCGTCCGGCCCCTGGCGCAAACTACCGGGATCAAAACGGATTTCTCTGCTGTCAGAGAGGCGCAGCGTCACGGGATCGGAGAGATCGACCGAGCGCACGAAGCGCGGTGGGCCCTCGAGGCTGATGAAAGCCCAGTTGATGTCGTTGGACAGGCACCAGCGACCCGAGCCGTCGGGCGCCGGGATCAGCCATGAGTCGAAGGCCTGCGTGATCAGGACGTGGGTGATCTCGTCTTCCCCGTCGAACCAGCGCCCAGCGTCATCGCGACGAATTTTCGTCTCGCGGGTGCGGCCCTTCAAAGCGGCGCTCGGATCGATCATGGGCGGATCATATGGCAGCCACCCCGTGCGGGCGACACGATCATGCTGAGAACGCGGCGCGGTAGTGGCCGCGTGTTAATCTGGAACGTTCCCGTGATTCGCGCACAACGCTGGAAGGGATGGCGCCGCTGGGCGCTCGTGCTGGGCTTCTTTGCCCTCGGCATCCCTTTGTCTACGGCGGCCCTCGTGCGCAGCGGCGGGAGCCGCGAACGGCTCCAGTCGCTCGCTCATCACGCGATCCGGCAGGAGCTCGGGCTCGACGCCACGATCGGCAGCGTGCAGCTGCAGCTCATCCCTTTCTCTCTCCTCGCCCGAGACATCACGCTCGACGATCCCGTCTACGGCCGAACCGCGGAGGCGGACGAGCTGCGGATCACGCCGAGCTTCCGGACGCTCTTGAGAGGCGGGCTGGACATCCAGACCATCACGATTCGAGGCGCCAACCTCCGGCTGGTCGTGCGGAACGGACAGGTGCGCAACCTCCCCAGAGCTGAGGGCGGCGGCACGGGAGGTCGACCGGAGCTGCCTTTTGACGCGCTTCACGTCTTCGAGTCGACCCTCACGGTCGACGCCGAACCGGACGCGAGCGGTCAGCTGAGGGACGTCGAACTGCATCTGCTGGCCACCGACGAGGGCATCTCCGTCAACGCCAACAGCACCGACGGCTGGCTTCGTCACGACGGCGGCCGCGAGACGATTCACCTCGTCGACGCGACGATCGAGGTCACCGAAGACGAGGTCCGAATTCCGCGCCTCCGGGTGCGCACGCCAGACCTCCGCGTGGCTGTGGACCACGGCGGCCTCCCGCTGCCCTTCGAAGAGACGGGATACACGGGGCGGGTGGCCCTCAGCTACGAGCTCAGCCACCTGGCGCGCGCTCCGTTCCCCGAAGACGTGACGATCCCCCCGCTCGAGGGGCGGGTAGAGGTGAGCGCGCAACTCTCGATGCGAGGCGAGGACCAGATCGCGCGCGGGACCGTGGACCTGCATGGCGTGACGGTCGAGCAGTTTGGCCTCGGGGAGCACGCGCACCTCGAGTTGTTGGTGAACAACCGCGAGATCGACATCTTGCCCGGCAGCGTGGCTCACCTCCCGCGCGGGGGCGGCCGAGCTCACGTCGAAGGAACGATCGAGCTCGACCCCGACCGGGGTTTCCCGATCGACGTGACCGCGCGTCCGGACGACCTGAGCATCGCGCGCCTGATGTTGGATCTCGACGTCACCGAGAACGGCATCGTCGACTGGTTCTTCAACGGCAGCCTGCAGCTGCAGGGCACCCTCGATCCGCTGAACATGGGTGGCCCCGTCGTACTGCAGACGCGCGACTTTCAGGTGAGCCAAGATCCCTGGCACGCGGAGCGGATCCGGCGGGTCATCAGCATCCCGCGAGGCGACTTCACCGGCCGATGGAGCATCCGCGACGACGCGGTGCGCTTCGAGAACCTCGTGGCCACGCTACCGAGGTCCACGATCCGCGCCAGCCTGCTGCTCGGCTTCGACAACCAGTTCCGGGTGAACGCCACCATCGACAACCTCGACCTCGCCGAGATCACGCCGCTCGGGCAGTTCCCCGTGCAGGGGGTCGGCAGCGCGCGGTGCAACATCGACAACACCTTCCAGGAGCCTCACGTCACGGGCCACCTCATCCTCGAGGACTTCGTCTTCGACACCTTTCGGCTCGGCGATGTCGAGTCAGACGCCTTGCTCGACACGGACGGCATGGGGGTGACCTTCGCGATGGTCTCCGCCACCAAGAATGAGAGCCATTACCGCGTCGAGGACATGTACCTCGACTTCCACCGCGACCGCTTCGAGCTGACAGGCCTCTTGCATGTCGACGACATGCAGATCTCGGACTTCTATCACATCTTCGGCTTTGAAGAAGATGAGCGGTTCACGCCGTACCAGGGCGAAGCGCGCGGTCAAGCGACGTTGCACTACACCAACGGGTTCCCCGACGACGCGCCGAGCGGGACCCTCGACGTCGACATGAACCTGCAGTTCCCCACCGCGAACTTCGACGGCTACGCGTTTACCGATGGGCTGCTGGTCGGGAACTGGCATTGGCTCGACTGGTCGCGTGGCGCGAGCGGAGCCGAGATGCAGATCGCGCACCTCTCGCTTCGAAAGGGAGACGGCACGGTCACGGTCGACGGCAACATGTCGCTCGGGGGCAACCTGAACCTCAACGTGGTGGCCGACCGGCTCGCACTCGCCGAGCTCGAGGGCGTCGGCGACCGCATCCCCGGCCTCACCGGCGTGGCGACGATGATCGGCCGCGTGGGCGGCAACGTCGAGGTGATGCGCGCGCACTTCGACGTGGGCGTGACCAACGTCAACTACGACGGCCAGCCCCTCGGTGACGGACGCTTCTACGCACGCCTGACCGACACGCAGGACCCCTACGTGGTGGACGCGCGCAGCTGGGATCGGGACGACCTTCCGTCCAGCCCGTGCGCTCACGCGCGCGACGGACTCGCTCACGCGGACTGGCCCGCGGACGCCCCCCTGCGCACCATCGATGGGCTGCAGCCGCGGCTCCCTCGGCCCATGGCGTTCTTGATCTGCGGGACGGGGCTCGATCAGCGGCTCATCGTCGATCTCGCCATGGGTCGGACGGAGGCGCTCCCCGTGCGCGGCGTGCTGCGCCTCGACAACCTCGACCTGGCCCCGCTGCTGCCCAGCGCCTCCGAAGGAGACGCACTCGGCGGAGCGTTGAGCGGCCACGTCGACTTCGTCGATGGCGGTCTGAGACGCCCGGAGACGCTCGAAGGGAGGGTCGTGCTGACGGACGCACGCGTCTCTCAGGGTGAGCTCGAGGTCCGCAACCACCGACCGGTTCGGTTGGCGTTCAAGGACGGCATCGCCGCCGTCGAGCGCGCCCGCTTCCTCGGCCCGGATTCGAGGGTCCGGGTGCGCGGCTATGCGTCGATCGAGGACGGCCTCGCGCTGCAAGTGAACGGCGACGTGGACCTCGGCCTGCTCGCCCGACTGAGCCGATCGGTCCGGGAGGCCAGCGGGAGCTTGCGCGGCCGATTCAACGTGACGGGCGAGTTTGCCGATCCCGAGCTCTACGGGCGCGCGACGGTTCGTAACGGAAGGCTCGAGCTCAGCGCCGTCGACTCTGTGGTGGACAACCTCGCTGGCACGATCCGCTTCTCTCAGCGCTCGCTGCTCTTCGAGGACTTCGGCGCAGACGTCGCGGGCGGCCGGGTCGAACTCATCTCCGGCTCGGCGGAGCTCCGAGATCAGGGCCTCGAGCGATATGCGTTTGATCTCCAGGCGACCGGCATCGACTACGAGTTCGGCGACGGTATCGACGCGAGCTTCGGCGGTCGGTCACGGCTCACCTGGCACCGAGGTGACCGGCTGCCTCGGCTGAATGGCGAGATGCGGGTCGACCGCTTCGTTTACACCCGCCCCATCGAGCTGCGGAGCCTCGGAGACGTGGCGGCCTCCTTCCTGCGGCGGCAGTTCCGAACCGAGCGAACCACCGTGCGGCGGTACGACCCCGAGCAAGACACCGTCGCCCTCGACGTGCGCGTGGTTCAGCGCGCGCCCTTTCAGATCCGCAACAACCTGATCAACGCGGCCGTGAACATCCGCACCCAAGATCAGCCCTTTCGAATCGTGGGCACCGACCAACGCTTCGGCGTGCTCGGTTCGCTCGAGATCCGGCGCGGGCAGCTCTTCTTTCAGAACAACCAGTTCGACGTGCGCTCCGGCTCGATCGACTTCACGGACGAGACGAGCATCGAGCCCCGCCTGGACATCGAGGCGGTGACCGAGGTGAGGCGGACCAGCGACCTGAGCGCCCCGAGCTTCCGCATCACGCTCATGTTGCGCGGCACGCCACCCGACGACCTGAGCCTCACCACGAGGTCCGAGCCCGAGCTCTCTCAAGATGACGTCGTGACACTGCTGGCCATCGGCATGACGCGGGCGGAGCTCAGCCAGCTTCAGGACGGCGGTGGTGGCGTCGGCACCTCCCTGGCGTTGGACGCGATCACCCGGGTGACCGGCGTCGACCGTGAACTCCGACGCACCATCGGGATCGACGAGTTCGGGGTCACCAACGGCTACAGCCCTCGCACCGGTCGGAGCGAGCCACGCCTCTCCGTCGGCACCCGAATCGCCGAGCGCGTACGTCTCAGCGCGACCACGGGCATCGGGGAGTCCCGCGAATTTCGCGGCGCCGTCGATCTCACCATCGACGAGAACAACCGCGTCGGCATTTCCTACGACAACTACAACTACGACGGGACGAACTCCTTCGGTAACCTCGGCGCGGACTGGGTCTATCACCTGGAATTCGAGTGATCCGCCTTCTCTTCGGTGCCCTCACTCCGCTCTGCTTCCTCGCCCTGCTCCACGGGGCCAGCGTCGCCCGAGCGCAGCTCCCGTCGCGGCTCAACGGTCGACGCGTGGTTTCCGTGCGCGTGGAGGGCGAGACGTCGGGGGCGACGGGCGCGAACGAGGTCGGTATCGCCGTCGGCGCCACCCTCTCCCGACGACTCCTGAGGGAGACCACGCTGCGCCTCCTCGAGGGTGGGCGCTGGGCGGACGTGCAGTTCGAGGCCGTGCCGTCGGGCGGCGGCGTCGATCTGATCGTGCACCTCACGCCGCGCATCTTGATCGCCCGCATCGACGTGGTGGGCAACGAGGAGCTATCGGACGACGAGATCCGCTCTACGGTCGCGCTCGGGCCCGACGGCGAGCTGGGGATCGCGGCGCTGGGCGAGATCGCCGACGCTGTCGCCGCGAGCTACGAGGAACATGGCTTCGTAAATGCCCGCGTGAGGGTGCGGCTGCGTGACACCGACGATCCGACGCGCAAGGTGATGCGGGTGCGCATCGAGGAGGGGCAGCCACTTCGTGTCGCGGGTTTTGTCTTCGCCGAGGACGCCGCTCCCGAGGACTTCGATTTCAGCGACGCGCTCGGGTTCGGCGAAGGGGACGTGCTCGACTCCACGAGGCTGCACGAGGGCACCGTGCAGGCCCGCCAGGAGCTGCGCCGGTTGGGCTGGCTCGAGGCGAGGCTCCGTCCCCCCGAGGTTCGACGCGGCGACGACGGCGCCACGCTGGAGGTGAGCTTGCGACTCGGCCCGCGCTACATCGTGCGCGTCGTCGGCCACGAGCCGCTTCAGCGTTCCACGGTCGAGGAGGTGATGGAGCTCGAGCAACACCGGTTGACGCGCCGTACGCTCGACGAGCTGCGCGACCGGGTCTCTGCGCTCTTCAGGCGCCACGGCTACACGGACGCCGAGGTCGAGCTCGCGCGTTACCGCGGGGAGCGAGAGGGCGACGCGGTCATCGAGGTCCAGATCGAGCGCGGTCGGGCCCTGCACGTGGTCGGCATGTCTTTTCCCGGAGCGCGTCATTTCGAGAGCGAGTATCTGCGCTCACAGGTCGTCAGCGTGCTGGAGGAAGATCTTCCTGACACACGGCTCTTTTCGGTTGTGGACTCTGACATCGCCGACCGCATCGGGCTCGGGGGTCGCAACATGATTCGGAGCCGGCGCGAGACCGCGCGGCCGCTCGAGGTCGACCCGAGCCGGGTGTTCTACGAGCCGCTCTACGAGCGGGCGATCGACCACCTGCGCGAGGTCTACGAGCAGGCGGGATACCTCGACGCCCGGGTGGGCGAGGTCCGGCTCTCGCCTGTCGGACGGGGTCGCGCAGTCGTCGTCATCCCGGTCTATGAGGGCCCGCGCACCCTGCTCTTCAACGTGACGCTCGAGGGCAACGAAGCGATCGGAGACCGCGCCCTGATCGAAGCCACCGAGCTGCGGCGAGGAGAACCGTTCAGCCACCTCGGGCTCGATGAGGCGCTTCGCGAGATGACGGAGCTCTACCGGGAGCGCGGCTATCTCTACGCGCGCATCGACGCCAACGTCCGGTTCAGCGAGAACCGCGAGCGCGCGGAGGTTGTGCTTCAGATCGTGGAGCGCTTCGAGGTTCGTTTCGGCTCCATCGAGATCGAGGGCAACGAGCGGGCAACCGATCAGCTCATCCTCGACGCGCTGAGGATTCACGAGGGCGAGCTCTTTCGTCCCTCCGTCGTGCAGGCCAGCCAGGACGCGCTCATGGCGCTCGGCGTGTTCACCAGCGTGACGATCAGCCCGCGCGACCCCGAGCTGGCCGAGCGGGTCAAGTCGATCAACGTGACCGTGCACGAGCGCATGCCCCAGTACTTCGATTTCCAGCTCGGCATCTCGACCGGTCAGGGTGGTCGAGCGGCGTTCGAGTATGGCTACCGGAACATTCTCGGCTACGCGCTCGGGTTCACGTTTCGACTGCAGCTAGGGTTGCAGTTCTTCTTTCAGGACCCCGAGCTGGCCCGAAACATCAGCGACCTGCCCGCCGTCGATCGCCTCGAACGACGCGTCACCGGCACCCTCGCGCTGCCTCAGATCTCAGGCCTCCAGAACGTGCGAGCGACGCTCGACCTGGTTCACTTGCGCGACAACCAGCGCGCGTTCGGCTTGGATAAGAATGGCCTCGCGCTCTCCCTCACTTGGCGCCCCGAGTCTCGGATCTCACTGACGTGGTCGGCGGAGTTCGAACACAACGGGGTTCAGCTCTTCGGCGGGCAGACCATCGACCAGATCCTCATGATGGCGATGGGCAACCCCCAGATCACCCGTCTCCTTCGTGTCCCCGAAGGCGACTCCGCCGTCGTTTCGAGCCGCCTGGGCGCAACCATCGACCAGCGCGACAACTCGTTTGTCCCGCACGAGGGCTGGTACTTCGCCGGCGGCGTCGAGTGGGCCCGGACGGTCATCACCGAGTCTCAGGACGGCGACCCCGCCCCGCTGATGCACATTCTCAAGCTCACGGGCACCGTCAACGGCTACGTGCCCATCGGCGACGTCGTCGTCGCGCTCCAGGCACGCCTGGGCGGCATCATCCCGCTCGAGGCCGGCCAGACCACGTTCGCGAACCGCCAGTTCTTCCTCGGCGGTGTGGACTCTCTGCGCGGCTACAACCAGGATCAGCTCCAACCCCAGGACATCGCCGAAGTCATCGACCCGGAGACGACGAGCACGTCGATTTTCCGCGGCAGCCAGTTCTTCTACCTCTTGCGGGCCGAACTGCGTTTCCCGATCTACGGCGCGTTTCACGGCGCGGTCTTCACCGATTTGGGCAACCACTGGGCCGAGCCCGGCCTCATCCGGCTCGACGAAAGCCTGGTCCGCCCGACCGCGGGCGCCGGGATCCGCATCGTGACGCCCGTCGGGCCGTTGGCGATCGACCTCGGGTTCAACCTGCTTCGGCGAGAGGAGCTGAACGAGCCGCTCTTCGCGGTGCATTTCTCGCTCGGCGTGTTCTGAGCGCGAGACCCCCAACGCAAGCTGGTCAGCCGCGCGGAGCCCTCGAAAGTGAGTCGCGCTCGACCCGCCAGAGCGAATCGACGAACCAGCCGCGCTCATCCTCGAACTGGCCCTGCACCGAGAAGCCCGTCTCGCCCGCGAGCTGCGAGATGTCGCTGCGCAGGTACTTGTAGCTGTACTCCGTGTGCAGCGGCTCCCACGCGTCGAACGAGAAAGAGAGCTCGAGCGCGCCGACATGAACCACCTGCGGCACGAGGCTGACCAGGTAGCTCTCCATCGCCCCACTGAAGACGTTGTAGGTACCAAAGTGGCGAAACTGTTCGACCACGAAGTCAGCCCCGAGCTCGCGGTTGATGCGCTTCAGGAGGTTGAGATTAAACGCGGCCGTGACGCCTTCGGAGTCATTGTAGGCGCCGAGTAGGACCTCGATGTCCTTCTTGAGGTCAAAACCGACGAGCACGTGATCGTCGGTCCGAAGCGAGCTCCACAGCCGGCGCAGGAACGCATGGGACTGGACGCGGTTGAAGTTGCCGATGTTCGAGCCGAGGAAGAGCACCAGGTTGCGTCGGCCGTCGGTCGCGCGACCGAGGTGATGCACGCCGTCGGCGTACTCGCAGACGAGGCCCTCGACCGCGACGTCGGGCCAGCGCCCGCGAACCGTCTCCACGAGCTGACGCATCGCGCCCTCTGAGATGTCGATCGGCACGTAGGTGAAGTCCGCGCCACTCGCGCGAAGCTGCTCGATCAGCAGAAACGTCTTCTTGCCGTCTCCGGCGCCCAGGTCGACGAGATTGAACGGACCGCCGTTGACGAGCGGCGCCAGGATCGGCTCCGCGGAGCTCCGTAGGATCTCCTCTTCGGAGTTCGTCGGGTAGTACTCCTCGAGGTCCATGATGCGCTGGAAATACTTTGATCCCGCGTCGTCGTAGAAGTAGCGGGACGAGAGGCGTTTCGGGGTCTCAGAGAGACCTACGAGCACATCGTAAGCAAAATCTCGGACCGGATCGTGAAGGTCTTTCACGGTCTCGGGGCCCAAAACGGTGTATCCGGAGGAAGTCACGGGGCTTGGGTTAGGGCCGCGTGATTGACAGCGCAACGCCGATACCTAATATCCCGCCAATGCCGCACCCTGATTTCATCCTCGACAAGCGTGTCGTCGCTCGCAACATCTCCAAGGGGATCGTCAGCCAGGAGGACCTCGACGAGTCGATCGCGAACCTCGTGGACGTCGAGGACAACGCCATGCCGTCGAGGGCAGAGCCAGAGCCCACCGAGGCCGAAGAAGGCGCCGAGGGCGAAGCAGCGGCCGAAGGCACCGAGGCCGAGGCCGAGGCCGCGGCCGAGGGCGACGCCGCCCCCGCCGACGCTCCGGAGTGAAGCTCTCGCCATGAGCCAGCAGATCCCTCCGATAGATTTCACGACGTTTGTGCTCTCGATGAGCACGGCGTGCATGGCGCACCTCGGCGAGGCCGCCGACGCGCAGGTGAACCTGGTCATGGCGGCACAGACCATCGAGATCATCGAGATGCTCGAGTCCAAGACCGCGGGCAACCTCACCGGTGAAGAGGAGCGCATCCTCACGCAGGTGCTCGCTGATCTTCGAGAGGCACTCGCGCGCAAGTCCGCCTGAGGTATCCTCCGGCGCGATGAGCAAGCTTACGCTGCGACTCGAGGCTTACGAGAAGGACGCTAGACAACTCATCGCGGCGGCGCAGGCCCTCGCGGATGAGCGCGGTAACACGGAGGTGGAGCCACTCCACCTCCTCTGCCGCTTGGTCGAGGGCGTCGAATCCGTGCAGGACGCCGTCCGGCGCGCCGGCGTCGATCCGACCGATGTGCTGGTGGAGGCCGAAGCGGAAGTGCGGAAGCTGCCGCGGAGCGGCGGCTCAGTCTCGTACCTCTCGCCTCGAACCCTGGACCTCCTGACACGGGCTGACGGGGAGTCGTCGCGCGACGGCACGAAGGTCTCGGTGTCGCACCTCTTGGTCGCGACGGCCCAGGAGACCACCGGTCCCGTCCGGCGGGTCCTGCGCGCCGTTGGCCTGAGCGCCCCGATCTTGAGGGCAGCGGCCTCGAGCGGTGGTGCGTCGTACGCCACCAAGGGCAACAACAAGCGGGGCTCTGAACCGCAGGGCGACCCGCTCGACCTCTACGGACGAGACCTGACGCACCTGGCCTCGCAGGGAGCGTTTGATCCGGTGGTCGGGCGCGACGCTGAGCTTCGTCGGATCCTCCAGGTGCTCGCCCGCCGGCAGGAAAACAACCCTCTCCTGGTGGGGGAAGCCGGCGTGGGCCGAACCTCGATCGTGCGAGCCCTCGCGATGCGCATGTCCAAGGGTGACGTGCCGAAGATGCTCAAGGACAAGCGTCTGATCGCGCTGGAACTGGGCTCCCTGGTGGCCGGCGCGAAGCTGCGCGGACAGCTCGAAGAGCGCATGCGGGCGCTGCTCGACGCCGTCCGAGACTCCGGCGGCGAGGTGATCCTCGTGGTTCCCGACCTCGCCGCCCTCGTTGACGATCGCGGCCCGAGCGGGGCGGCCGATCTCTTCGGCGTGGGGCTCTCGCGCGGGGAAGTGCGAGCGATCGGCATCGCGACGACCGACGGAATGCGCAAGGCCTTCGAGGCGAACAAGAGCCTCTCGCGCCGCTTCGTGCCCATCCCCGTCGAGCCGCCTACCCTCGATGAGGCCGTCGCAGTGATGCGCGGCGTGGTCGCGCGCTTCGAAATGGCGCACGGGGTACGCATCGCAGACCCCGCGCTCGTGGCGGCGGTCAATTTTGCGCGTCGGTACGTGCCCAGCGTGCAGCTGCCCAAGAGCGCGATCGATTTGATCGACGAGGCCGCCGCCCGCGTGCGGGTCGAAATGGAGAGCGTGCCAGCGGAGCTCGACGCGATGGAGCGCCGGGTGGAACGCCTGAAGATCGAGGCGGCCAGCCTGGAGGACGACACCGACGCGGACTCGATCGAGACGCGGGCGCGGATCGAGGCGGAGATTCAGGAGCTCACGCCGAAGGTCGAGGAAGACCGCGCACGCTGGAATGGGGCCCTCTCCCGCATGGGTGAGGTCCGGAACCTCAAGGAAGAGCTCGCGGCGGTACAGCGCGAATACGACCAGGCGCGTGGGGCCGAGGACCACGGCAAGGCCGGCGAACTTCGCTTCGGCACGATCCCGCTTCTGGAGAAGAAGCTGGCCGAGGCCGAAAAGAAAGCCGGCACCGCCTCCGCTGAAGATGAAGACCTCGTCCGCGACCGGGTGGTCGAAGCCGACGTCGCCGACGTCGTCGCAGCCACCACCGGCGTGCCGGTGCAGCGAATGCTCGAGGGCGAAGCCGAGAAGCTGCTCCAGATGGAGGATCGCCTCCAGGAGCGCGTGATCGGGCAGGGCGACGCCGTCGTCGCGGTGAGCAAGGCGGTGCGCCGAGGCCGCGTGGGCCTGCGCGACCCGCGCCGCCCGATCGGGAGCTTCCTCTTCCTGGGCCCGACCGGCGTCGGAAAGACGGAGCTCGCCAAGGCCCTCGCGGAGTTCCTCTTCGACGACGAACACTCCCTGACGCGCCTCGACATGAGCGAGTTCATGGAGAAACACATGGTCGCTCGCCTGCTGGGCTCGCCGCCCGGCTACGTCGACAGTGAAGAGGGCGGCTACCTGACCGAGGCCGTACGCGCGCGGCCCTACAGCGTCGTGCTCTTCGACGAGATGGAGAAGGCCCACCCGGACGTCTTCAACATCTTGCTGCAGGTCCTCGACGACGGACGACTCACCGACAGCCGGGGTCGACTCGCGCACTTCTCCGACACGGTCGTCATCATGACCTCCAACGTCGGTGGCCACGTGATCCTCGACCACGAGGGCGACGACGAGGAATTGCGCGAGAAGCTGAACATGGAGCTGCACAAGAGCTTCCGTCCCGAGTTTCTCAACCGGATCGATGACACCGTCATCTTCGACCGCCTGAGCCGTGAGGACCTGCGCGGGATCGTGGAAATCCAGCTGCGAGGCCTCGCGAAGCTGCTCGTCGACAAGCGCGTCGAGATTGAGGTCAGCGACAAAGCCAAGGATCAGCTCGTCGACCTCGGCTACGAGCCGGCATTTGGCGCTCGCCCGCTCAAGCGGGTGATCCTCAAGCACCTGCAAGATCCCCTGGCGGAGGCGCTCTTGCGCGGGGGCTACCAGCCGGGAGACACGGTCGAGGTGGACTGCGACGAGAACGACGACTTCACCTTCGTCCGCAAGTCTCCGGAGTAACTGCGCAAATCACGCACACCTTGATTCGGAGGCTTCTCATCCGCATAGTGAATTGGCCACGATGACAGACGAAAAGCGCCGTAAGCCCCGTTCGGAGAAGACCCGGCCCAAGAAGCCTCGGTCGAAGCCGCTCGGGGACGTCGTGAAAGACCTCTGGCAGGACGTGATCGACGCGCTGGACAGCTTCGTGAACCCGCAGCCAGTGCCGATCCCCGTGCCCATCCGAAACCCTCGACGCCGCTGATTCTTGTGCCCTGGTGCGGGGCCATCTACGATCAGCCTGTGTCGACACCGTCCGTGATACCCCCGCCAGGCCGCGCGCTGCACCCCGAGGAGCGCGCCGCACTGCTCGCGGACATCGAGGACATCATCCGGTCGAGCCACCTCTTCAAGTCCCTGGGCGAGGAGGGGCGTACCGAGCTGATCGAGAGCGGGTACGTAGTGAGCTACGACGAAGGCCAGTTCTTGCTCGAGCAAGGGCAGGTCGGATCGACGATGTTCCTCATCATGCAGGGCAGCGTGTCGATCGAGACGGATCGCGGCGCCGGCAATTCGATTCACCTCGCGGAGCTGGGCCGAGGCGCGTGTATCGGAGAGGTCAGCGTGCTGACCGGGAGTCCGCGTACGGCGACCGTGAAGGCGCTGAGCAGCGTCAAGGTCGTCGCGTTCGAGAAACACCGGGTTCAGCGCGTGATCGATGCGCACCCGAAGGTCCGCGCGCTCCTGGAGACGATGATCATGGGTCGCGCGCGAGACACCGTAGAGAAGCTGATCGGCGGCTGAGCCCGGGTCGAGTCTCTGGACGGTTCCAAACCATGTTCCAGTAGACTCCCGCCATGCACGTGCACCTGATCGGCGTATGCGGGACCGGCATGGGCTCCCTGGCGGGTTTGCTGAAGGCAGCTGGACACCACGTCACGGGGAGCGACAAGGCGTTTCATGCCCCGATGGGGCCGGCGCTCGCCGAGTGGGGCGTGCAAACGATGGAAGGCTATGGCCCCCAGAACCTAGAGCCGGCGCCCGACTTGGTTGTGGTCGGCAACGTCTGCCGCCCCGATCACGTCGAGGCGCGAGCCGCCATCGACGGAGGGCTCGCCTACGCGTCGTTCCCGGCGACCCTGGCCACACACTTCCTAGAGGACCGACAGCCCTTCGTCGTCGCGGGCACCCACGGGAAGACCACCACCTCGACGTTGCTCGCCTATCTGCTCGACCGAACGGGGCGGGATCCCGGCATGCTCATCGGCGGTATCCCCTGTGATTTCGACGCGAGCTTCCGCCTCGGCGCGGCGGGAGCGCCCTTCGTCGTCGAGGGAGACGAGTACGACAGCGCGTTCTTCGAGAAGTCCCCGAAGCTCTGGCAGTACCGGGCTCAGGCCGCCATTCTGACCTCCCTCGAGCACGATCACATCGACATCTATCCGGACGAGCGCAGCTATCATCACGCCTTCGAGCACTTCGCTGAAGAGATGCCTGCCGATGGCGTGCTGGTCGCTTGGGCCGGGAGCGCCGCGGTCCGAGCCGTCGCCAGCCGAGCCGCCTGTCGGGTCGTCTGGTACGCCCTCTCAGACGACGATGTCGGAGACGTCTCCCCAACCTGGGTCGCTGCGCCGATCAAGCCCCGCGGGGGCCTGCAGCCGTTCGACCTCTTCATCGGTGGCTCGGCGACGCCCACGGTGATGAGCCCTCTGTCCGGGAGCCACAATGTGCTCAACGCAACCGCGGCCATCGCGCTGAGCGCGGAGGCGGGCGGTGCCAACCTGCACTCGCTGACCACCGCCCTCCGCTCCTTCCGAGGCGTTAAGCGACGACAAGAGCTGCTCGCCACCGTCGACGGCGTCCGCGTCTATGACGACTTCGCACACCACCCGACGGCGGTGCGAGAGACCCTTCGTGGGCTCAAGGCACGCCACCCCGAAGGCGCCCTCATCGCCGTGTTCGAGCCCCGCAGCGCAACTGCGTCACGTCAACTTCATCAGGCCGAATACCCCTCGGCGTTCAACGCAGCGGACGCCGTCATCGTGGCCCCAGTGGGTCGGCCGGAGATCTCAGATGACGAGCGCCTGGACGTGCAGAGCATCGTCGAGCGGATCGGGCCGCATGCGGTAGCCCCTCGTAATCACGAGTCAATTCTCGAATCTTTGCTGGAGCGAGCCGGCGCCGGAGACACGATCGTGCTGATGTCCAACGGCTCCTTCGGCGGTCTGCGCGACACAATCCTGACGGAGCTCACGCTGCGGGCGAGCGACCGAGACGACGGCGCCTAGCGACCACAAAATTGACGCGCTGTCTTGACGGCTTTGACGCGGCGCATTATTTGTTCTCTCGTTCATGACGCGCTGCGTCAAGAAGGAGGCGAAGCAATGAGCAGCCTGATCAAGACCCTGAAGAGCCGAACCACGCACCTGGTTCAGAAGACCCGAGACCGCGGCATCGACGTTCTCGGCAAGGTGCAACACGGCACGCTCGACTGGCACCGAACCCTCGAGACCCGCCGAGCCGAACTCGACGCGAACAACGGCCCGAGGTGGTTTCAGCTCGGAGGCCTTCAGATCTTCGTCATCGACCGGTTCGACCGAGCGCTCAGTGCGTTCGGCGAGAAGGTTCGGGAGGAGATCCAGCGCCTGCAGCACCTGGAGCTGAAGAACGAGGCATCGACGGCGGAGGTCGTCTCGAACGAGACGCAGAAGGCTACCCCCAAGAAGGCGGCCGCCAAGAAGGCGGCTCCCAAGAAGGCGGCTCCCAAGAAGGCGGCCAAGAAGCCGAGGGCGGCCAAGAAGCCCGCCGCCAAGCGCGCCGCAACCAAGAAGCCCATCGTGGCCAAGGCGACCCCGACCAAGACGGCCGCAAAAGCGGTCGCGAAGTCACCGAACAAGACCGCCAAGAAGGCCAAAGCCCGCCCCGCCGCGAAGCGACCGGGCGGCACCAAGGCGACGCGGCGATTCATCATGCCGATCGCCAGCTACGACGAGCTCACCGCCAAGGAAGTGCTCGCAGAAGTTCATCGGCTGACCCCCGCGCAGTGCGAAACGGTTCGCAGCCACGAGCTCAGCCACAAGAAGCGCAAGACCGTCGTGGCAGCGCTCGACGCCCAGCTGGCCTGAAGCCAGATCTCCGAGGGCGCGCTCTTGGGTGCGCTCTCTGGGCTCGGACGTCCCCCGGCGTCCGAGGCCAACCTGCCACCGCATCCCCCAGCGCGGTGTGCAAACCCCATCCCTAGAGAGGCCGCGCTCCGTGCGTGGCCTCTCGCTAATTCATCAACCGGCGTCTTGGTTGTCGAGCAGCGTCGCTTGGAAATCCGCCCTGAGGGCGGTGAAGAGCTCCGCCAGATCTCCTTGAACGACCTGATCTAGCTTGTGCAGCGTCAGCCCGATCCGGTGGTCCGAGACCCGGTTCTGCGGGTAGTTGTAGGTGCGGATCTTCTCGCTCCGCTCGCCGCTGCCCACCATCCCGCGCCGTTCCGCCGCCTCGGAGGCTGCGGCCGATGCCTGCTCCCGCTCGAGCAGCTTGGCCCGAAGGATCGACATCGCGCGGGCGCGGTTCTTGTGCTGTGAGCGCTCGTCCTGACAGCGCACCATGATCCCGCTCGGCACGTGCTTGATGATCACGGCGCTGTTGGTGGTGTTCACGTGCTGTCCACCAGGCCCGCCGGCGCCCGTGGCCTGGAACTCGATGTCGTTGTCGGCGATCTCGACCTCGACCTCGTCCGCCTCGGGCAGGACCGCCACGGTGGCGGTGGAGGTATGAATCCGGCCCTGGCTCTCCGTCGCGGGCACGCGCTGCACCCGGTGCACGCCGCCCTCGAAGCGCAGCCGCGAATAGACCTTCTTGCCGGTGACCAGCGCGATGATCTCCTTGTAACCACCAGCGCCGGCCTCTGAGGTGCTCAAGACCTCGATCTTCCAGCCGATCTTGTCCGCGTAACGCGAATACATCCGAAACAGGTCTGCGGCGAAAAGGGCGGCTTCCTCCCCTCCGGTCCCGGCGCGAATCTCGAGCACGGTGTTCCGCGCATCGTTCGGGTCCGTGGGCCGCAGGAGCTCCTCGAGCGCCGTCTCGATCTCCGCGAGCTGTGCCTCGAGCTCGGGGATCTCCTCCTCGACGAGCTCGCGCAGCTCGGGGTCCGCGAGGGCCTCACGGTCCTCGGCGAGCTGCTTGGCCACCTTCTCGTAGGCGTTGTACTGCTGCACCACGTCGATCAGCTCGGCGCGCTCTCGCGTGAGCGACTTCATGCGACTCGGTTTGGAGAGCACGTCGGGCTGACAGAGCATCTCTTCGACTTCGCGGTACCTGGCCCGGAGCGAATCGAGTTTGCTGAGGGGCAGCATGGTCTCTCAGGCCTTCTGCGGGCGTAGGGACGTCTTGACGCCGCTCACAAATGTCTGGAAGCTCTCGAAGACCAAGGGCTCCTCGTCGGCCTCGGCGGACGCGTTCTTCTCGCGCCAAACGGCCGCCAGCATCGCCGCGATGGCGATCTCGACCTGGTCATCTTCCGGCTGGCGCGTGGTGATCTTCTGAAAGAGAAAGCCAGGCCAGAGGAAGACCTGGAGCGGCCCCTTCGTGAAGTAACGCGCGCTGATCCGCTGCAGCTCGTAGCTCGTGGCCGCCACCGGGGGCAGCAGCGCGATGCGCACGAGGAGCGTGATCAGGTTCTGCTCGAATCGCCCCGTGGCCCATTCGGGCATCAGGAGCGGGGTCACGAACGTGCCAGCCACAACCGAGACGAAGATGACGACGATCAGAAAGGTGGTTCCGCACCTCGGGTGCAGGGTCGACTGCTTCTGAACGTTCTCGACCGTGAGCTCGAGCCCTTGCTCATAGGCGAAAATCGTCTTGTGCTCTGCACCGTGGTACTGGAACACGCGCCGCACGTCTGGCAGGCGGCTGATCGCGAAGAGATAGAGCGTGAAGATGAGCAGCTTGAAGCCGCCGGTGAGCGCGTGGAACTGCCACTCGTCCACGGCGAGCTCCACGCCGAGGAGACGCGAGGTGCCCTCGGCCGCGAGCTGTGGCGCGGCCATGAAGAGACCGAGCGCGAAGAGGGTCGTCAGGACCATCATCAGGCGTCCGGAGCTCTCGCCCATCTCGGCGCGCTCTTCTTCGGTGAGCTGCTGCTCGGCGCTGAAGTTGAGGGCCCCATAGCCCACGGAGAGCGACTCGAAGAGCGTGGCGACGCCCCGAATGAACGGCAGCCTACGAAGCTCGGACGTCGCCATCCGAGAGGTCATCGGACCCTCCCGGACGGCGATCGAGCCGTCGGGTTTGCGAACAGCAACGGACAAGCAGCCGGGGGCGCGCATCATGACGCCCTCGATGACGGCCTGGCCGCCGATGTATGGCTGCTTGGGGTCGCTCACTCCTCGGTTGCCACCGCGGCAGCAGCCTTGGCTTCTTCCCGCTCCGCGTTCTGCTTCTTGATCTCTTCCGCCTTGGCGAACCGACGACGGAACTTCTCGACGCGGCCGGCCGTGTCGACCATGCGCTGCTTGCCCGTGTAGTACGGGTGGCACTGCGAGCAGATGTCGACGCTGAAATCGCCGGCGGTGGACCGAATCTGGTGCGCCACACCGCACGCGCAGGTGATGGTGGCGTCGACGTATTCGGGGTGAATGCCTTCTCTCATGACTCAACCTTTCGCCCCTCCGGGGATAGGAGGGGGCCGGGAGATGTAGTGGATCCGATGCCGAACCGCAAGACCCGCTGGCTGCGGGTTTCTTGGAGCGCTAGGTAGCCTGCTTGTAAGGAGGAGCTGGCCCTTATGGCACAGAAGCGAATTCACCTCGTAGTGCGTGGTCGGGTCCAGGGCGTCTACTTCCGAGCCTCGGCCAAGCGCGAGGCACGCCAACTCGGTCTGACCGGGTGGGTAAAAAACCGGAACGATAGCGCCGTGGAGCTGCTGGCAGAGGGTGAGGAAGACCAAGTAAAGGACTTCCTCGCCTGGGCCCAGCACGGGCCCTCGACGGCGCGCGTCGACAAAGTCGAGACGCGATGGCGCAGCTACACCGGCGAGTACTCGAACTTCCAGATCATTACCTGACGCTCTGTCTCGCGGCGGTTCTCCTGCTTCCGCAGCTGGCGTCAGCCCAGGCCGAGCCCGTGGTCCTGCCGGACGACTCGCCCGAGGTCTTGCGGCTGGCTTCGCTCGCGCAGCAGCTCGGCGACGAGAACAAGGAACGTCGGGAGGCGGCTCGAGAGGCCTTCTTGGCGCTCGGTCCTGACGATCTGCCAGCGATCCGAGGCCGGATCGCGCGGATCCGGCGGGGCCGTCCACCCCACAACTGGGCGGTCGACATCATGAATCGGCTGCGTCGCCACGGGAGCACCGAGGAGACGGGCCGGTACGACCTCGTCGAGGGCGCGATGACCGAGCTGGGCAACCCACATCCGCGCAGCCGGGAACACCAGCGGGTGATTGCTATGGCCGAGCCGGCGATGCTCTGGCACGCGCTCGACCGCATGGAGTCACTGGAGGCTCAGCGTGCGGTGTTTGGTCTGATCGGGCTGGACGAGGGTCTCTGGATGCCCGAGGCCCGAAACTGGCTCAGGCGCCGACGCGCTGCTCTGACCGCGGCCGCCATCCACGCGCGACGCGACGGCGACCGGTTCGTGAGAAGTTGGGGAAGGTTCGCCTACGAGGAGCTCGGCGCCGAGGACCCGGGGCAGGTGATCCCGAGCCTCGAGCGCGAGCAGCTGCCAGATGTTCTCGAAGCCTACGCGGAGGCGCGTATGCAGAGCGCGATGCGCGTGATCGTCTCCTACGTGGGCAGCGAACGCAGGGCGATTCGGCGCAGCGCTCGCAACGCCATCGAGCTCTACGGCGGCAACGCGATCTGGATTCTGCGCACCGCGTTTCGCAACGAGACGGGAGCCCACCCGCCCCGCGAGTGGGGCTGGCGGCAGGTCACCACACAGCTCTACGAGCGTGTGGACAGCCGGCGAATGGAGCCAGTGAGGGCCGCGCTCGAGGCGGGGATCGCAGCCCATGAGGCGGGTGATCTGGACGCGATGCAGGCCTCGTTCGACGAGGTACTCGCGCGGATGCCGGAGCTCGAGCGCCCCGAGCCCGTCGCAGCAGGCTATGTGGCCTTGGCGCGCCGCGCCCGCGAGGCGGGCGAACTCGACGCGGCCGAACAACACTATCGCCGCGCGCTGCGACTGGCGGGGCCGGACCACGCCGAATGGCGGGCCGAACTCGGGTTCTTGAGAGCGCAGAGGGCGAGCTCACACGGCGTTTGGGATGAAGCCGCCTTTCAGCGGGTCACGGCGGTGATCCCCGATCACGCGCAGGCGCTGTCGTCGCTGGCCGCGATGCGCACCCCCGCGGTGGTCACTCGCCGAGAGGCTTCGACCGGCCGCTCGAAGTGGGGACTGGCGGCGGCGGGGCTTCTGGCGCTCCTCGGCATCGGTCTCCTCTGGCGCTCCGCCCCCGAGTCCGTGCCCGAGCCCTCAGAGTCGGCCGAGTCCGAGACCTTCGACGACGACGTCGTGGACGCGTTCGAGGTGACACTCGACCAGGAGCTGGAAGAGGCGGCGTTCAACGACGCGTTCGACATCGCATTCGACCCGGCCGACGCGACGCTGCCAGACCCCGTCTGAAAGTTTCCAGGCAACACGCGGGGGGGCATTCCGATAGCGAGCATCGGAGGCCAACGATGCGCGACCCCGAGAGCCCAAGCCCCACCTCGATCGGACCCTTCCTGATTCGGCGCCGAATTGGGGCAGGTGGCATGGCCGAGACGTTCGAGGGGGTGCGCGACGGACCAGCCGGCTTTCGGCAGCGTGTCTGCCTCAAGCGGGTCCTGCCGGCCCTCTCGGGGGACCAGGAGCTCCGGCGCCTCTTCTTGCGCGAAGCGCGACTCGCGGCCTCGCTGAGGCACCGCAACATCACTCAGGTGGTCGAGCTGGGAGAAGACTCGGGCGTGTACTACCTCGCCCTCGAGCTGGTGGAGGGCGTCGATCTCCGCACCCTTCTGCGTCGCCTGCCCGATCGGCGCCTGCCGGTTCAGCTGGCGATCTTGGTCGGACGCGAGATCGCCGAGGCGCTCGAGCACGCTCACGCGCGGGGCGTAGTGCACCGAGACGTATCCCCCCAGAACATCATGGTGAGCGTGGACGGCGAGGTGAAACTCACCGACTTCGGCATCAGCAAGGCGCTCGACGACCTGCGCATGACGCGATCGGACATGGTCCGCGGCAACATCTGGTACATGGCGCCCGAGATGCTCGAGCGCGGCGCAGTTGCGACCCCTCGCTCGGATCTCTTCTCGCTCGGGCTCGTTCTCTTCGAGTGTCTCAGCGGGCAGCGTCCGTATCCGGCCAGCTCCCTCTCGGCGGCCACCCTCTCGGTCGCAACCGGAGCGATCACACCCCTCCGCGAGCTGGCGCCCGAGCTTTCAGAGCCGGTGCTGATGTTGGTCGAGCGCCTCACCGCTTTCGCCCCGGACGACCGCTATCCCGAG
>Ga0114933_10002106_pt1 | contig 21171 bp, 22 predicted proteins | sample 4SBtaG_FD_89691 | JGI IMG/M metagenome (GOLD analysis project Ga0114933, IMG submission 89691) | Deep subsurface microbial communities from Kolumbo volcano to uncover new lineages of life (NeLLi) - 4SBTROV12_W25 metaG | ecosystem: Environmental > Aquatic > Marine > Volcanic | place: Kolumbo... | reverse complement strand
CAAAATTTCGCTGAATGATTAAGTTGGCAAGTATGACAAAGCTCATGAACCAGTATGTAATGGGTTAATTCGGGAGGCAAGAACAACAATTTGTCATTGAGGTTAATGATGCCTTTTGCGGAACAACTACCCCACCGCGTACGCTGGGATTTTATCCGTACACAGCGGTATCTAAATCCAGTTTTTTTAGATACGTTGTCCAACATGAAAGGCAATGCAAATCGGGCTTTTTCACGTAGCCAATGTCTTAATAATTCAGAACCGAGAACAATATCTGAAACTTGGCAATCGAGGCGCAGCAAATTTTTTCCTTCTTCAATCACAGAAGGTTTCTGAGCATTGCACGCTGAATATTTAATCTGCCAACATTCGCCAATAGTCCTTAGTTGCAATGCAGGGGGGAGAGATTCTCCATTCAAGCTCGTTAGTTTAGTCTTAGAATATGCACGTTTCTTAAGTTGGCGTTCGATCCATGCGCGATGCCCATTCAGTATTTCAGGCACGACTTTAGGGTCGCAATTGGTGGGCAACACTACTTCTAAGCCAGTTCCTAAGGTTACTCGCAATGAGGCTCGACGTGCTTTTTTGCTGATTCGTAAGATATAGGGTGGATGAAAATCAAGATCCATGGCTTCTTCTATTAAGGTTCTAAAGCCCAATTGAGAGTTTTAAACTTAGGCAAACGAAAACCTAATCGTTATGATGGTTGCTACCACAAAGGTAAACGTAACGTGTGCTGACTACGAATCAACATCGTAGAGAGAGAAGACTCTCATTCAAAACATTGCAATCGAGTTGTCGGCGATACAAACCATCGAGTGATGATAGATAATGAGTATTCGAAGTGCTAGTTTTAACCGCTATTGGCATCATGGTGTCGTGCAATAGTTTTTGTACACCCCTATAATTCCACTTGTGAGAATAGATAATCTAAAACCTTTCCAAATTGTTTTAATTGTAAGTTTTTGCCTGACGGGATGCGACAAAAACGAGACTATAGAGCTAACGCCCATTCGTGTAGGGGAAACTCAAGCCTTTGTGGAGATCGCCGCGACCGACGAGGCCAGACAAACCGGTTTGATGCAACGACGATCAATGAACCTCAATGAGGGCATGCTTTTTATATTCTCTAAACCAAAAATACTACGTTTTTGGACTAAGAATACTCCTTTAACGCTTGATATTGGTTTTTTTGATGAGAGGGGTGTATTGCTTAAATATTTGACAATGGAACCTGAAGACGAAAGAACGATACATCAATCGCCAGAACCAGCTCTCTATGCTTTAGAAATGAATGAAGGATGGTTCGAATCCAATCGCATTGCTGTCGGATCCAGACTTATACTGCCACATTAGGAAAAGGGGCTGCTTTTCAGTGTGTAATGACTGTTTGCCGACGTTTTTTTAAATAACTACAACCCCTAATTTCTCCAATAGTTGGCGTAAGCGAATTAACGGCAAACCCACGACTGCATTTGGATCTTCTCCCTCAAACTTTTCGAACAAAGCAATCCCTAATCCTTCGAATTTGAATCCGCCAGCACAGTCAAAAGGTTTTTCTTTTTCAACATAACGGATGATTTGGTGTTTTTCCAGGTGCCTAAAAAAAACTTTAGAGCTATCAACATCGGATTCTAAACAGTTTGTTTTAGAATCCAGAGCACACACACTCGTGTGAAATGTCAAGGTTTTACCTGAAGCACGAACTAAGTGTTCAATATTTACGCCTCGATTCTTAGGCTTTCTTAGCTGTTTCCCATCTAATACAGCAACCTGATCAGATCCAATAATGATATGATTGGTGTACTTAGTACCTAATGAGCGTGCTTTTTGTTCTGCAAGACGAATACTAAGCTGCACCGGATTTTCACCGGGCCGAGCTGTTTCATCAATTTTAGGCGCCTCAGTTTCAAAGTTGAGCCCTAATCGCTTAAGCAATTGTTTGCGATAAGAGGAACTTGATGCGAGTACTATCAACCGTTGGGTTGATTTGTTTTCGATAATTGAGAGTGGCATATTGATATCGGTCCCATTCGTTTTGACAGCAATTCCGAATTAAAGATAATATATTCCAGCTATGATAGGGCAATTGGGTGATCTTATCGATCCAATACAGCTTGCCGAAAAAAGAGGTTTTTTCGAAGATAAGCTATCCATACGCGAATTGGAACGGCTCAGTGGATTATTAATGGACGATGTCGGTGAAGCGGCGTTTGAATTGCTTTTTAGTAAACAAGGCAAATTCACGGCTATTTCTGGTTTTGTTAATGCAAATTTGGCGATTAAATGCCAAACATGTTTGGAAAAGCTAGTTTTTTCAGTTCAAAGCCAGATCAAATTGGCGGTGGTTTCGTCGATCGATGAAGCGAAAATATTGCCAGAATCCTACGAACCGTTGTTATTAGAGGGAAAAGGTATTGCGATTACAGACATCATTGAAGACGAAATATTATTGGCTCTGCCAATAGTACCGAAACATAATAATTGTCGGCCACAATCAACATCGGTACAAAAATTTCCAGAAGAAAACCCTTTTGCAATTTTAAGTCAACTCAAAAATCAAGGAGATCATTAAATGGCAGTACAAAAAAGTCGGAAATCTCGATCACGACGCGGAATGCGCCGTGCTCACGATGGTTTGGAAGCGAAATCCCTCTCCCAGGATCCTCTGAGTGGAGAAACCCATCTTCGCCACCATGTCGGGGCAGATGGATATTATCGAGGTAAAAAAGTGATTGAATCCAAAGAAGACGAATAATCCGTCACTCTTTCGGATGTAGTTTGAATTTCTAATAGAGAATTACATGGATGCATTGGTATGGATGTGAGTAAGTGGGGTATCTAATGGGTAACCGGTCTATCATAAGCCTGGATGCGATGGGTGGTGATCATGGCCCTAGTGTAATTGTACCTGGTGCGTTACGCAGTCTGGAAATACACCCTGATCTCGAACTTGTTTTGGTTGGAAAAAAAGACGTCTTGGAACAGGAATTAGCCAACCATTCGAGTCCATTGAAAGATCGTATTAGTATTCGCCATGCTTCGGAATGTATAGAAATGGACGATTCGCCATCAAAAGTATTACGGAATAAAAAAGATTCTTCGATGCGGGTCGCTATCAATCTGGTTAAGGATGACCTGGCCCAAGCCTGTGTTAGTGCAGGGAATACCGGTGCGTTGATGGCAACAGCTCGGTTTGTGCTTAAAACAATACCCGGGATTGATCGCCCAGCGATTATTGCTACGATACCCTCAATTCATGGTCATACTCATGTTTTGGATTTAGGGGCTAATGTGGATAGTTCGGCGGAACATCTTTTTCAATTTGCGGTAATGGGAAACGAATTAGTGCGTTCAATCGAAAATATTGACCGGCCCAAGGTTGGACTACTCAATATTGGAGAAGAAGAGATAAAAGGCAATGAACAGGTGAAGCAGGCGTCAAAGCTACTATCAAATTCGCATCTAAATTTTATCGGCTATGTAGAGGGAGACCATCTATGTACCGGTGAAGTTGATGTTGTCGTCACCGATGGGTTTGCTGGTAATGTAGCATTAAAAGCAACCGAAGGTGTGGCAAAGATGATCAGTCATTCACTCAAGCAGGCGTTTGCAAAAAGTTTTCTTACTAAACTAGCGAGCGTTGTGGCTTATCCTGTATTAAAAGCTGTTAAAAATCATATTGATCCAAGGTTATACAACGGAGCAAGTTTATTAGGACTAAAAGGAATTGTCATTAAAAGTCATGGTAGTGCAGACGAGATCGCATTTGCAAATGCAATTCATATTGCAAGTTTAGAAATTCAGAAAGGCGTACCGTTACAAATTAGTAATCGAGTTGAGTCTATTTTTGCGGAACGGAGGACGGCGTGAGCCGTTTTTCTCGTATTATCGGGACTGGAGCATATTTACCTAAAGCGGTTAGAACTAACGAAGAAATCGCGCAAAGAGTCGATACATCGGACGCATGGATATTTGACCGCACTGGGATAAAAGGGCGGCGTATTGCGGCAGATTCTGAAACCGCATCGAGTATGGCAGAAATTGCCAGCCGGGCTGCCATTGAAGCAGCTCAAATAGACGCTAACGACATTGACCTTATATTAGTAGCAACTAGTTCTCCTGATCGAACTTTTCCCAGTACTGCATGTTTGTTGCAGAACCGTCTGGGAATTGCCAATAATTGTGGAGCCTTTGATATACAAGCAGCTTGCGCAGGGTTTATATATGCTCTGAATATCGCTGATCAATATATCAAATCTGGGGCGGCCAGTCGTATTTTAGTTGTTGGAAGTGAAATTAATTCACGCTTGGTCGATTGGACGGACCGAGGAACTTGTATAATTTTTGGGGATGGGGCTGGGGCAGTCATTCTTGAGGAAAATGGCGAGCCTGGAATTATATCGACCCATATTCATGCTGATGGCCGTTATGAAGAGTTATTGTACGTGCCAACTGCCACGGGAGCAGGTGACGGGGAAAGTAAGGATCCACCCTTCTTTTTCATGAAGGGAAATGCTGTATTTAAAATGGCTGTTACAAAATTGGGTCAAATCGTGGATGAAACGCTTGCCGCCAACAATATGGATAATTCGGATGTTGATTGGCTGGTTCCTCACCAAGCGAATATCCGTATCATTGCAGCCACGGCCAAGCAACTTGGGGTGTCTATGGAACGTGTCATTGTAACGATCGAGAATCAAGGAAATACCTCGGCGGCATCGATACCATTAGCGTTTAATGAGGCTGTCCGTGATGGTCGAATACAACGTGGTCAAACGTTATTGATGGAGGCTTTCGGTGGAGGTTTCGTTTGGGGATCTGCGTTAATTAAGTACTAACTATTTAATATTTAAATCACTAATAAGCTGTACTGTACTACCGTAACGTGTGGATTGCGGTATTAGAAGCTTGCCCAAGAAGTTGGTGTTTAGTATAAAAACCAAAGAATACAGTGATGGAATTAACAAAAAGAAAAACTATTTAAGGAGTGACATCACACCATGAATGATTTATTCAATAATCTCGCTTTCGTGTTTCCTGGGCAAGGATCTCAGTCGGTGGGGATGCTGTCAGAATTGGGGGCAGGTCGGGCTGAAATTAAACACACTTTTGAAGAAGCTTCTTCGGTTGCGGGTATAGATTTATGGCGCTTATCGCAGGAGGGCCCGGATGATCAGCTTAACTTAACAATCAATACACAACCGATAATGCTGGCTGCTGGTGTGGCGGTGTGGCGGGTATGGTGCAATGAAACTGACGTTCGTCCTAGCTGGTTGGCAGGTCACAGCCTTGGTGAATATACGGCATTAGTTTGTTCCAATGCAGTGTCGTTTCAGGATGCTGTCAAATTAGTCATTGAAAGAGCACGATTAATGCAGGAAGCTGTGAAACCTGGTGCAGGCGCAATGGCTGCAATATTGGGGATGGATGCCCCCGACGTTGTTAATCTTTGTTTGGAAATATCTGGTGAACAGGTCGTCGCACCCGTAAATTTTAATGCGCCTGGACAAATAGTCGTAGCAGGACATACAGAAGCAGTAGATCGGATGATTGCTATCGCCAAAGAGCATGGTGCCAAACGGGCGGTACTTTTGCCTGTCAGCGTACCTTCTCATTGTGTTTTGATGGAACAGGCAGCAGAAAAATTGGAGATTTTTATTCGGGAAATAACAATAAAAACACCCAAGATTTCTATCGTTCACAATTTTGATGTGGCATCCCACGCATCTCCTGAAGTAGTTATTAGTGTTTTAAAAAAGCAGTTATGTCATCCGGTTCGGTGGGTTGAGTCGGTGAAATTTTTGCATGAACAAGGTGTTGAGTTTTTAGTTGAATGTGGGCCGGGAAAGGTGTTAACTGGCCTGAATAAGCGGATTGCGCGGAGCTGCACAACTGCTTCTATTTTTGATGGTAAAACACTAGACCAAACTTTAGGACTGATTGCATGACAAACCAGATAACTTTAGTTACCGGCGCTAGCCGAGGAATTGGGCAAGCAATTGCTTTGCGATTGGCCGGTGCTGGAGGTTTCGTCATCGGAACGGCAACTACGGAAGAAGGAGCAGAAGCAATTTCCTCATCTTTTGAGCAAGCTGGATTGTCTGGTGTAGGCTTGCGACTGGATGTAACCGAGACCGCCTCCATTGATATTTTTATTAAAAAAATAACAACCGAGTATGGTGCACCCACTACGGTCGTCAACAACGCCGCAATTACTCGCGACAATCTGCTTATGCGGATGAAGGACGACGAATGGGGTTCGGTAATGCAAACTAATTTAAAGGCTATATTCAAGCTGTCTAAGGCTTGTTTAAGAGGTATGATGAAGGTACGTTACGGTCGTATTGTTAGCATTACTTCGGTCGTTGCGGCAACTGGTAATCAGGGACAAACAAATTATTGTGCGGCCAAAGCAGGGGTTATCGGGTTCACTAAAGCTTTAGCAAAGGAAGTCGGCAGCCGCAATATAACCGTTAACACAGTTTCTCCTGGGTTTATTGATACCGATATGACTAGCGGACTTCCTGAGCCGCACAAAGAAGCGTTATTGGCTGCTATTCCCCTGAATAGGCTGGGTTTGCCCGAAGATGTTGCTAATGCTGTTGCATTTTTGTGCTCTCCCGAAGCTGCATATATTACTGGAGAAACAGTGCATGTAAACGGTGGAATGTTTATGGCTTAAAACGCTATGTGAGAGTGGTAATCCTAACAATGTCTGACCAATGTGGTCCTGTCTTTTCTTTTGCATAGCCGCCTAAGAGACGAGTTGCAGGCCACTAGATCGATTTTCTTGAGTAAACTATAATTTAATTGTAATAACGTATCTAACTGTTAATAAATAACTTTTCTAATTTATAATCCATTCGTTTAAAATAATTTTAAAAAATGTTTTTAATTCTTGAGTTTTTAAGAATAAAATTAGCCTTGCTATTTATTTCGCCATAATAAAACTAATTGAGGAAGAAATATTATGAGTGACATTGCGGAACGTGTAAAAAAGATTGTTAGTGAACAATTGGGCGTAAAAAACGATGAAGAAATTTCAAATGAAGCTTCGTTCGTTGATGATCTAGGCGCTGACTCCCTCGATACTGTCGAGTTGGTCATGGCGCTTGAAGAAGAATTCGAGTGTGAAATTCCCGACGAAGAAGCAGAAAAGATTACAACGGTTCAACAAGCAGTTGACTACGTCCAAAGTCACTTGTAATCGTATCAATTAATCTGGCGGGATTACTCAACATTTGTGTGGGTTCCCGTAGGAATCTCCTTTAAAAAACCTTAAATCACCGAGAGCATACTTTGAGTAGTAGGCGAGTAGTTGTCACGGGGCTTGGTATAGTCAGCCCTGTTGGCCTTAATGTTAAAGATTCTTGGGCGAGTGTTATCGCAGGAAAGGGCGGTATTACATCGATTGAAGCCTTTGTGAATACTCAGTTTCCAACCCGGTTCGGCGGGCTTGTCAAAGATTTCGATATTAGTGAATACATTCCACACAAAGATGCAAAACGTATGGATGGGTTTATCCATTATGGGATCGCAGCAGGGTGTCAGGCAATTGAAGATTCTGGATTAGAGGTTAATGAATCTAATTCGGAAAGGATGGGGGTTGCAGTTGGCGCGGGAATAGGTGGAATATCAGGCATTGAACAAGGACACAATGGCTATTTAAAAGGGGGTCCGAGAAAAATTTCGCCGTTTTTCGTGCCAGGAAATATTATCAACATGATTTCGGGAAATCTGTCGATAAAGTATGGTTTAAAGGGACCGAATATCGCCATTGTAACGGCATGTACCACTGGTACTCACAATATTGGTGAGTCAGCTCGAATCATTCGTTGTGGAGACGCAGATGTAATGATAGCTGGTGGAGCAGAGATGGCGAGTAAGTCGGTTACTTCAATGGGTGGGTTTGCGTCCGCGCGTGCTTTATCTCGCCGAAATGACGATCCAGAGACTGCAAGTCGTCCCTGGGATAGAGACCGAGATGGATTCGTGCTTAGTGATGGTGCAGGTGTCGTTGTGTTGGAAGAATACGAACACGCAAATTCCCGTGGTGCAAAAATTTATGCAGAATTGATCGGATATGGGATGAGCGCTGATGCTTATCACATTACCCAACCAGTCGAAAGTGGAAGTGGTGCGGCGAGATGTATGAATAATGCTTTAAAGTCTGCTGGGCTCAACTCTGAAGCTATTGACTACGTCAATGCGCACGGCACCTCAACACCTGCGGGTGATATCGCTGAGACAAAGGCTTTGAAAATTGCTCTTGGCCAGCATGCCTATAAAACCACTATTAGTTCCACTAAATCGATGACGGGCCATATGCTGGGTGCGGCAGGGGGTATAGAGGCGATTTTTTCGGTGTTATCGATTTGTAATGGAATCATTCCCCCTACCATTAATCTGATGAATCAAGACCCGGAATGTGACTTGGACTTCACTCCGTTAACTGCCCGCGAGAAAAAAGTCAAAATTGCTATGTCCAATTCATTCGGGTTTGGCGGGACTAACGGGACTTTGATTTTCAAGGGCGTTTAGAAATTATCTTTCGTCATCCCTAATTTAAAAGATCCGTGGTTGGTGTTGTCGAAGGTTTTCTGAAAACGACGGATTTGCTGTAAACAATCTGGATCGAGTATATTTCTTGATCAAATTGAAGAAGAGTTTTCCAAAAGGTCACTTGTAGGATTTGTTTCTAATGGGCGATTTCCGCTTTACGTGGATGTTGTCGTTAAATACAGTAATTATTCGTCTTACAATGATCGAAAATTCTTACTTAAATTGAGTTTACTACCCTCGCTATGATCATTATTCTCGGATTTCCTATTAGTATTTCCATTTCTATCTATCGGTACCCGACTTAGATCGATGGTTTTGATAAATGGCAAGAAAACCTCCCAAATCGAAATTGCTGACCGTGGATTTCAATATGGTGACGGGCTTTTCGAGACGATCAAAGTCAAAAATGGGGTACCTTTATTTCTGTGCAAGCACCTGGAGAGATTGATTCGTGATTGTAAAAAACTAAGCATTCCCTTCGAAGATAAGGCACTTTTGAAGCATGAAATATCGGTTTTAATACAGGAATACGGTAGAAATGGTGTATTAAAAATCATACTTTCCCGTGGAATAGGAGGCCGTGGTTATCGTCCCCTCGGGAAACCTCTACCTACGAGAGCACTTAGTATTCATCCCAATCCTGTTTACCCCGAATCATTCGAAAGACAAGGTGTCAAAGTTATACTTTGTCGAAATCGCTTAAGTAGCAACACTACTCTTGCAGGGATAAAACACCTTAATAGACTAGAACAGATCCTTGCAAGTCGAGAATGGAATGATTGTGACGCACAAGAAGGATTAATGGTCGATCAGGCCAACCGCATTGTTGAAGGTACAAAGAGCAATTTATTCATAGTAAAACACGGAATTATATACACTCCTGAAATTGACAATTGTGGTGTTGCGGGCGTAGTTCGATCCATTGTTATGGAATCGGCTTTAGAGCATGGTTTAGAGATAAAAGAAACTAGAATTAGAGTTGAGGATGTTGCTAGCGCGGATGAACTCTTCTTAACTAATAGTGTAATTATAATATGGCCGGTAAAACAGTTTTTGGAAAAAGTTATTGGCGTAGGCCCCGTAACCCAAAGAATACAAAATTGGTTATTCAAAACCATTGAACTGGAGATAGGAAAATGATTCTCCGTTGGATTGGATTAGGAACTGTTCTAATAAGCTTTGGTTTAGGGTGGGCGTGGATGGCTTACGAAAGCGCTATCGATAGCGCTATAAATACAGAACAACCCGTTAATTTTGAGATCAACAAGGGCGATAGCCTTAAGCGCGTTGTTACAAATCTCGTTTCTAAAGATGTGCTGACTAAACCATTTTATTTTAATGTCTTAGTCCGATTTGAAAATGCAGCGGGCCGTCTGAAAGCGGGTATGTATAGAGTTTTGCCTGGGATGACCTTACGGCAACTTTTAGCCATGATCATTCAAGGGAAAGAACGTCAATTTTCCTTGGTTTTCATCGAAGGATGGACTTTTGATAGAATACTGAAGGTACTTTCGGAAACGCCTCAGCTGACCCAAACTCTTAATGATAAAAGCCCCGAAGACATCATGGAACTTATCGGTGTGGGCAAACAACACGCGGAAGGGCGTTTCTTTCCGGATACCTACTTTTTTACCAAAGGCACAACGGACCTCCAAATTCTGAAGCGGGCCTACTATAAAATGGAACAGGCCCTCAATTTGGAGTGGGAAAATAGAGCTGATGGTTTGCCGCTGCGAACGCCTTTTGAAGCATTAATTCTTGCATCTATTGTGGAAAAGGAAACGGCTCAAGCAGATGAACGTCCCATCATTGCTGGGGTATTCACTCGGCGCTTACAAAAATCTATGCTATTGCAAACCGATCCTACGGTGATCTATGGGATGGGTAAACATTTTAATGGTAACCTGAGACGAAAAGACTTACGCGCAGATACACCCTATAACACTTATCGGCGTAAAGGTCTCCCACCAACCCCAATTGCTATGCCTGGTGCAGATTCAATCTATGCAGCGTTGCATCCCAAAAAGGGTAACAGCCTTTATTTTGTTGCTAGGGGTGATGGAAATCATGTGTTTTCTTCTACTCTGAAGGATCACAATCGAGCCGTTGCGCTTTTCCAGAAAAAAAAGAAACGTCGGTGACATTGGGGAAGTTCATTACCCTTGAAGGAGGAGAGGGTGCTGGAAAAACAACAAATTTGGAATTCATAGCCAAATATTTGGAGGCCCATGGAAAACATGTGACAGTATCGAGAGAACCTGGGGGGACGCCTATTGGTGAAGATATCCGTACACTTCTTCTGAAAAAGGACAAGCAGTCAATTTCTAAAGATACCGAACTATTAATGATTTTCGCCGCCCGCGCACAACATGTTACTGAAAAACTTCTTCCCTGTATCAAGGCAGGTCAATGGATCGTTTGTGATAGATATATTGATGCGAGTTATGCCTACCAAGGGGGAGGGCGAAATATGAATATTCAAAAGATCAATGTGTTAGAGGAGTATTTTGCTAATCAACTTAAACCAGACCTGACTTTATTGTTTGATGTACCAGTGGATATTGGCATGAACAGGGTGCGCCAACGGAGCGCTCCGGATCGCTTTGAATCTGAAGAAATGAATTTTTTTCAATCGGTTAGAGATAGCTATTTGTCCCGGGCTTTAGCGTATCCAGACCGAATAAAACAAATCGACGGTTCCCAATCGCTGGAGCTTGTCCAATTGAAAATCACACAATATCTCGAATCGCTCTTGTCGTTTTGATGGGCACACAGGTTTTAGCTTGGCATCGCCCTTACTGGGAAAAATTGTCAGCCTATATTCACACTGGCCGTTTACCCCATGGTTTGATGATAACTGGAGTTGCGGGCATTGGGAAAACGATCTTGGCGCATTTCTTTGCACGGTCTTTGCTATGCGAAGCCCGAAAAAAGGATGGAAAACCCTGCGAAGAATGCAGAAGTTGTCACCTAATGGACGTACAGAGTCACCCGGATTTTATACCCATAGAGCCCAGCAAACCTGGGGGTGTTATTTTAGTCGAACAGATCCGAGAATTAATTGGGAAACTATCGACAACAACTCATTATGGCGAACATCGGGTGGTAATGCTCCATCATGCGCATCGACTTAATTCTGCCGCGGCAAATAGTTTATTGAAAACCCTAGAGGAACCAGCTGACGGGACACTAATTATATTAGTGACCGAATCACCTTCAATGCTTCCGGTTACTATCGTGAGTCGCTGTCAAAAACTGAATTTGCCATTACCTGATTTTACTCTTGCTCTCGACTGGTTGCGAGAACAGGGTATTAGGGAAAACCTGGAAGCACTTTTTGAAATGTCGGGGCGTGCGCCATTTAAAGCGTTGATTCTGTCAAAACAGGATTCTGTGGAAACCAAAAATGGATTTGATGAGCTTTTGTTGCAACTGGTCAAGAATAAATCCGATCCTGTTTCAGTAGCCGAAAAGTGTTCAGATATACCCGAAGAACAAATCATCGATTGGCTCACATTGCGGTTAGTCGACATGATCCGTATTGCTAGCGATCCTGGTGTTAAGAATCTTGCTAATCCGGTTTTACGAGCTAGCTTGCAACAACAGGTACAAAGGCTAAACTTACAACATCTGTTTCAATATCTTGATCAGCTCGTGTTGGCCAAGCAGCGGTTGGTCAATCAAGCTAATAAAAAGTTAGTATTGGAGGAGATTTTTATTAATTACCAGATACTTATATCCAATATCTAATATTTTAGTATAAGTCTATATGCAAGAGACCACTAGCTCTGGGAGTCGTCAAGGAATCTTGTCGTTATCCATCAAAGATAAAAATGCGCTTTATTCAGCCTATATACCCTTCATCAAGAATGGTGGATTGTTTATTCCTACCAAAAGGGAGTATACGCTGGGTGAAGAAGTTTTTATGTTATTGAACCTTATGGAGGAGACAGAACGTCTCCCAATTGCCGGTAAAATAGTATGGATAACTCCAAAAGGAGCCGAAGGTTATCGCGCTACAGGAATTGGTGTACAATTCAGTGAACAAGATGGGGGCTTGGTCAGGAATAAAATAGAAACCTATTTGGCTGGTGCGCTGGAATCGGATCGCTCCACTCATACAATGTAATGTCCTGATCGTGTTCTACGATGTTTAGTGTCATAAACTGGTAGCTCTGTTAACCGATAACTGTAAAGGGTGTGCTAATCAGAAATTCGATTAGTCTATTTGTTTACAGAATTCTACACGTGGCTGTACAGCCATATGAGATCGTGAAAATCCAAATTTACTTTTAAATAACGCCTGTGCTTATTGATTCTCATTGCCACCTCGATCGAATTGATCTGAGCCTTTTTGATCACGATTTTTCTGCATTCATGGACTGTGCGTCTCGGGATGGAATCGAACACATGGTGTGCATTTCGATCGACTTGGATGCCTTCCCGTCGATGTGTAACCTCGTCGAAGGATATAAGAACGTCTCCACTACAGTAGGTGTCCATCCGAACCAAAAAACAGACCAAGAGCCAAGCCAACAGGACTTAGTCAAATTGGCACAAGACCCTAAAATTATTGGTATTGGGGAAACTGGATTGGATTATTTTCGAAGTGAAGGAGACTTAGGCTGGCAGCAAGATCGATTTAGAACTCACATTAGAACAGCACTTGAAACAAACAAACCGATCATTGTCCATACGCGTGATGCCAAACAAGATACCTTAAAAATATTGGAAGAGGAGGGTGCCGGGGAGGTTGGTGGGGTGTTACACTGCTTCACAGAAGATTGGGATATGGCTTATCAAGCCTTGGATCTTAATTTCTATATCTCGTTTTCTGGTATTGTGACCTTTAAGAACGCAAAGGCCGTTCAAGATGTCGCAAAAAAAATTCCGGATGATCGATTTCTAATTGAAACCGATTCACCGTACCTGGCACCGGTACCATTCCGCGGAAAGCCAAATTATCCAATTTATGTTCGCTATGTAGCGGATCAGATCGCCGAATTAAGAGGTATTTCCAGTTCCAAGATCGCTGATCTCACAACGAAAAATTTTTATTCCCTGTTTAAAAGTTAGTTACACTACCTAAGATAAACACTTGTTAGTTTGTGACAGCTAGCAGTAACCTCCACGCCCAAATTTTCCTACGCACTATTACCGCACTTCGCTAATTCGAAAGTTGCAAGAAATGTGGACACAAACAATGAGAGTTAGGTTAAACTACGAGTGGTTACCGATTTAGTAACCTAATGTGTAAAAAATAGCTTGTATGTCATTCATATTTCAATGAAAATAAAGTTAATTTGGGTATATACCGTAGTAGTGATTAGTGGGTGTGGTGGCCCTAAACCAATTTTGTATCCGAACGAGCACTTTTATGCGGCTGGCCAAACTTTGGTTGATAGTGATATTGCGGCTTGTAAAGTGAAGGCTGATGAGTTCGGCGCGACGCCTGGTTCCGGTAAAGCTGAGGGGACTGCACGAAGTACTGCCGTTGGAGCAGCCAGTGGTGCAGCAATAGGTGCGGCCGGGGGTGCTGTATCTGGTTCAGCTGGGCGGGGGTCGGTCTTCGGATTGGCTACAGGCGCGACAGCGGGTTTGATTCGAAGTTTATTCAGGACTCCCCAACCAAATCAGACACATGTTCGATTTGTAAATCGGTGTTTACGTGACCGTGGATACGATGTTATCGGATGGGAGTAATTTGTCGTTTTCAATCCTCTCTACTCTCCACAGCTTACCGCTAAGGCTTTTTGAAGCTGTTCAGTCGTATTATAGAAATGGGGTGAAAAGCGTATACCTGACCCCCTTTTTGCACAGATTACCTTGTTTTTCCTGAGTGTATTGAATAAAGCTTCGTTTTCAATTTCGTTGTGGCGAAAGAGAACAATACCAGAACCAAGCCCAGTATTAGCAGGATTAAGTAACGTCAACTGCCGCGAAGCATTGATGGCCTCCTTCAAATAAGAAACCTTTTCCAAAATCGCGTTTTCCACCTTATCCATTCCTGTTTCTAAAAGCAACGACAAACTAGCCGATAGTGCATGAACCCCGAGCAAATTTGTACTACCGCACTCAAACCGACGAGATGTGTGGGCAACTTCCCAAGGTTGATTAGCATAATTATTCAAATTCTCAACCATGTGCCAACCATATTGATTTAAATTTAAGCGGTTACGGGCTTCCTCTGTAGTATAAAAAAGGCCCAATCCTTCAGGGCCCAACATCCATTTATGTCCATCGGCCATGACGAAATCAGCCTGACAAGCTTGAACGTCAAATCGGACTGCACCGATACTTTGAATGGCATCGACACAAAACAGAATATCCCGTTGCTTACAGAACTTTCCTAATTTTTCCAAATTGACTCGCAACCCCGAGGCGAACTGTACTGAACTAATCGTCAATAACCGGGTATTTCGATCAACCAATTCAAAAAGTGCATCTTCAGCAGATGACGAGTGTTTCAAATCGGCTTCACGAAATTCAACACCTTGATTGCTTAAAGATTGCCAGGGAATTCGATTAGAAGGAAATTCCTCGTTGCTCGAAACGATATTATCTCCATCATTCCAATCGATCCCATAAGCCACAAAGGACAACGCTTCGGAAGTATTTTTGACCAATGCAATATCGTCTTTGGATGGTGCTTTGATCAATTGTCGCAATTGTTCGCGCAATCGTAATTCTTTTTCGAGCCAATTGCTGTAGTAGAACGTACCACATTGTAGATTTTCCTGAGCGAAATTTTTTACCGCCTCAGCACTGCGCTGAGGCCATGGTGCGACAGCAGCATGGTTCAGGTAAATTAAATCTTCTTGCTGTTCGAAATCGGGGTGTGGTTTTGAAGTCATAGGAAATGCCTAAGCTTATTATTGCGTATAATATATATTATGTTAAATAGCGGGTTTAGTGTCTACATTACAATTTCGATAATCAACGATACGCTGAGATCAATAACAAATAAAGAATCTATTTGTGGTGGATATTTTGTGTGCTTAGTGTTTATGCCAGTTTATCAGTCGATGCTCAATGACAAATTGTTTTCACTACCAAACAAACCTAACCCATGCGGGATGGTTTCAACCGGTGAAACCAATGAATCCATGCAAACAACGGTTGTAAGACTCATACGAAACTTTCGTATGATTATAAAGGGAGGCACCTTGTTATAGGTACCGTGTTGCGCCTAATTTAATGTAGGCTTACAAAGTATTAGGCTAAGATATATTGAGGTATGTCTTGCCGATACTATAGGTATCCAACCTTCTAGAATTGTTGCTATTTATTTCCCCAAAACCACGACCAGCTGGTTTTATCTTCGGTGTGGCCCCGTTTATCTAGCGGAACGAATTCACGGGCTTTTTCGCCGAGATATAGTTGCCGTGGGCGCCCGATCTTCTGATGTTCATCTTTCAGCATTTCCTTCCAGTGGGAAATCCAGCCAACGGTACGACCGATTGCAAACATCACTGTAAACATAGAAGTCGGGAAACCCAAAGCCTTAAGGATTATTCCAGAATAAAAATCAACATTTGGATAGAGTTTCTTTTCGACAAAATAATCATCTTCCAACGCAATTTTTTCAAGCTCCATGGCAAGTTCTAGCTGAGGATCTTCAATCCCTAATACGTATACGTCCAAAACCTCATAACATGTTTCACGCATAACGATTGCTCGTGGATCGTGGTTTTTATAAACTCGATGCCCGAACCCCATCAATCTGAAATTGTCATTCTTGTCTTGGGCTTTTTTTATATATTCGCCGACTCTTTTTTTAGTACCGATCTCCGCCAGCATTTTTAGTACTGCCTCATTGGCTCCGCCATGGGCTGGGCCCCATAGGGAAGCAATCCCCGAAGCAATACAGGCATATGGGTTGGCACCTGAGGATCCCGCCAGGCGTACTGTTGAAGTCGATGCATTTTGTTCATGATCGGCATGTAGTACTAAAATACGGTCGATCGCCCGTGCCAATATTGGATTGATCTTATAGTCCTCTGACGGAACAGAAAACATCATCTGCAAGAGATTTTCCGAGTATGAGTATTCGTTTCTAGGCATTGGGAATGGTAACCCTTGCGAATATTTGAAGGCATATGCGCCGATTGTGGGCATTTTAGCGATCAATCGGTGCGCAGCCAATTGGCGTTGGTCCGGATCGGTGATGTCAGTTCTGTCATGATAGAAAGCGGAGAGAGCGCCAACAACACCCACCATGATTGCCATCGGATGGGCACCCCGCATAAAGCCTTTGTAAAAAGAAATCAGTTGTTCGTGCAACAATGTGTGGTTGCGGATATCACTATCAAATGAGAACTTCTCTTCCGGCGTCGGGAGTTCACCATACAGAAGCAAATAGCAGGTTTCCATATAATCGCTATCTTTGGCGAGGACATCTATCGGATAGCCTCGGTGCAGTAGGATCCCTTCCTCACCATCAATAAAGGTAATATTAGATTTGCACGAGCCGGTCGATGTAAAGCCAGGGTCGTACGTCAGGACACCTGTACTATTATACAAACCACGAATGTCAATCAGTCGATTCCCCATTGTGCCTGTACGCGATGGCAAATCCCAGGACTGACCCGTTGAATTATCGGTTAAAGTAAATGTATCGCTGGGCGACTGTTTATTCTTCGACGTGGTACTCGTATTCATTTTAAAATGCCTCTAAAAACTACAAAAGCTAGATGTAAAAAAGAGGATGCTACTCAGTGCCTTTAAGCCAACTAAATAATATACACCTTTTATAGCATAGCTGATTGAATTTAATATGTTTGTAGATTTTAAACTCGTGTTAATGACTACTGGTATAACTAAAAATTTGATTGCTTTGATGAGATAAGATGGAGATGTTCAGCAGATGCTTGATTTCCATCCGGCGGATCAACGAGATAATAAGGTGCTTAATCTTGTAATAAAAGCATGCGACATTATGATATTTCCATTTTAATGGAGTATTATTCAATAAAAACAGTTTATTAAGAGTTATATTGAGTGTAATTTATTGCCATTGCCACGGCCCAATAAATTTGTGTTCAGGGGACATCACATGTTCTCAACAACCATCGCAGGGCAGCTTATTTGAACGCCATGCTTTCATATGGCCTTCGAGATGCTGGATGGAGGCGAATCCCTCCTCACGAAGAATAGACGCTGCGGTTGAAGCTCTACCACCCCGTTCGCAATAAACCACAATTTCTTCTTTTTGGTCGACCTTTAATGTATCAAGACGCCCTTTAAGTTCAGTATACGGAATATTGAGCGCTCCTGGAACATGGCCACTCGCGAACTCCTTTGACGAACGAACATCTAGGATCAATGGTGCAGTTTCCAAATCTAAACGATTGACAAGGTCAGATTGAGAAATTACGGGAAAGTCAGTGCTTTTCGAACATGCAACGGTTAGTCCGAAAATTAAGAAAAAGATAAAACCTATTAAAAATTGACGGTTCAAATTAGAAACATCTATTTTGTGCATATTTGTTTTCTCTTGAAGTAAAATACGAATATTGAAATTCATACCCAAACCCTAGCAAATCGTTATTTTATTTCCACAGTGGTGAGATGAACACAGAAAACTCTACCCGAGCTGGCTCAACACAACATCGGCGTCAATATAATCAAAATCTATTCTTTGATAGTCACCGTTTTCTTGGAGAATAAGGCTTGGAAAACCACCAGCTCCAATCTGCTGTCCTAACGAAATTTGTTTGAGTAATTTTTCTTGTGTTTGATTTGCTTTCAACTCCATCCTAAACCGAGGCACATCCAAACCAATAGTAGCCGCCAATTCGCATAGGATACTTGTGTCCGAAGGGTTTTTTGCACATAGATAATAGGCCTTCTGTATAGCCAACACCATGGCATTTTCATGTTCGCCCCCCTGAAATCCTGCGGCAATCACAGCCCTACATGCTGGGTACGTAGAACGGCGAGGTTTACAGACCTGCCAAAAGTCAAAATTAAACTCCGTTCCTGGCACATGGGCTTGTATAGTGTGCCAAATCGAGCGAATCTTAAGCTGCATAGCTTTTGGCATTGGCTCATCGGTATCAGGCGCAAGACCTCCAAGGAGATAACGTATTGTTAAATGGGGTTCGACCCTGGAGACAATTTTTTCCCACGTAGGGCTAAATGCCCAACACCAACTACACATCGGATCGTGTATGTAATAAAGAATTTTTTCGTTTGAATTCACGCGCTATCGAATTATTCTAATCTACCAATAACAATATAGTAAGATAATACATCGTTTATTTCGACGAAATTACCGTGGAATTTAGGTTGTACTCTGCCCCATACGACATAGTCAGCTGGTTATTCCTACGCTTACTCGCAATAATCTATTTTTCGGCATTTGCTTCAATGGCTGTGCAAATCGATGGATTAATTGGTTCAAATGGAATTCTCCCAATTGAAACCCGGCTTGCGGAAATACAGGGGGCCGTCGAAGGTAATAGAAAATTCTGGCTGTTCCCTACTCTATTTTGGTTCGATGCTTCGGATCTAGCGCTCAAATTTGTTTGTTACGCAGGGATGGCAGCTGCCCTCTCTGTGTTCTGTAATATCGCCACTCGGAGTGCTCTGCTTTTGTGCTTCATATTTTATCTTTCGCTGGTTTACGGCGGGCAAGTATTCATGACCTTCCAGTGGGATTTTTTGCTGTTGGAAACAGGCATACTGGCAATATTTCTCGTGTCCGGATCGCGAATTATCGTTTTTTTATACCAATTTTTGCTAGCTCGGTTCATGTTCATGGGAGGTTTGGTTAAGTTAACCAGTGGAGATCCAACTTGGGCCAACTTAAGTGCCCTATTCTACCATTACGAAACCCAACCATTACCCACCCCATTAGCTTGGTATGCACACCATCTGCCAGAATTGTTCCATCGATTTTGCGTAGGAGGTGTATTTATCATTGAATTGATTGTACCTTTTCTAATGTTTATTCCCCGACGCCCACGTTTATTTGCGGCTTGGATGACTATCGGCCTGCAAAGCACGATTATTCTGACCGGCAATTACAATTTTTTTAATTTGTTGACAATCCTCTTGTGTTTGTTTTTATTCGACGATAATGATCTTGCTAAGATACTTCCCCAAAAATTCATCGATTTAATTCGTGTTAAAAATACAGTATCAAGTTTAGCAGCCACCGTCTCTGCGGGGATACTTGCTAGCCTAATATTCTTAACATGTGGTAGCTACATTTGGGTCCAAATCTCTGGCGCGCGACTTTTTATGCCATTTGTGACTTTAGTTCGTATCGCTTCGACCTACTCGCTTGTTAACCAATATGGTCCGTTCGCAACTATGACCAGACGGCGTCTTGAAATCGAGGTCGAAGGTTCGAGCGATGGCAGGAATTGGTATGCCTATAAATTTAAATACAAACCCGATAATCTTAAAAAAAACCTTAGATGGATTATCCCTCACCAACCTCGCCTTGATTGGCAAATGTGGTTCGCAGTCTTAAGACCGCCACAAAAAAACTCCTGGGTTGTACGATTCCTTTTTAAATTGAAAGAAGGGTCTCCAGCAGTTATAAGACTGTTAGCAAATAACCCATTCCCCCGTCATCCGCCCAAATATATTCGGGCTAGCTTGTATCGGTATACTTATTCATCTCCCGAGCTAAGAGCCAGTACCAGAGAAATTTGGGAAAGGAAATATATCGGAGAATATTGGTATATAAAATAATAGCTTGAAGATTGAATTTAATAAGATAGATTAATAATTCTAGGTCACAAGTTATGAAGTAACTGCAAGTTTTACGTCAATAAACGGAAATGTCGTTTTAGACGCAAGAATTATTGACCAAGAAAATATATCAAAATTAATCTATTATACAATAGATTAAAGACCCCATTTAAAGTGCTTTCAGCAGGGTAATTTAGCATAGGGGTCAATTCCAAATAAAAAACCAAAAGATCACTAGATTAATTTCCTCTCCTTATGTAGAGCGTTCTTATATAGCCTACAATGATATAATCTTTCCACTAAAAACCAACGCGTTGAGATAGAAGGCTAACAACTAAAACCCACATTTTACCTATCAAATTAAGCTCAATGCATCTGTTAAAAGGTAAACGAGCCTTAGTTTGCGGAAGCAGCCAAGGCATTGGTAAGGCAATTGCTCTTCATCTAGCTAATTTAGGTGCTGAACTGATCCTTTTGGCGCGAAATAGCGATGCGTTGAAAGGGGTAGTGGGTCAATTGGATAAGGACCTGGATCAAAAACATGAATTTTTGACCGCTGACTTTTCCGAGCCCAATCAATTGCAGATAGCATTAGCCGACGGTCTGCGGGGGAAAACCGTAAACATTCTCGTCAACAATACCGGTGGACCTCCTGGAGGCCTAATTCACGAGGCTAATCCAAAGGACTTTATCGTCGCCTTTTCACAACATCTTATTTGCAATCAATTACTTGTTCGGTCAGTTCTTGGTGGGATGAAACGCGAAAGATACGGCAGAATAATTAATATTATTTCGACCTCGGTAAAGCAGCCAATAGCCGAACTAGGCGTATCTAACACTATCCGCGGTGCTGTTGCCAGTTGGTCCAAAACAATGGCGAACGAACTCGCTCCTTTTGGT
>Ga0114933_10002105_pt1 | contig 21172 bp, 13 predicted proteins | sample 4SBtaG_FD_89691 | JGI IMG/M metagenome (GOLD analysis project Ga0114933, IMG submission 89691) | Deep subsurface microbial communities from Kolumbo volcano to uncover new lineages of life (NeLLi) - 4SBTROV12_W25 metaG | ecosystem: Environmental > Aquatic > Marine > Volcanic | place: Kolumbo... | reverse complement strand
GTTTGGTGTTCCTTGATTAATTCTTGTTTCCGCTCTTTGGTGATCGTCATCTGCTACCGTTGAATTCCTCGCCAAAACGAGTGCCCGTTTTTGTCCCGGACAATCCTACAAATACTTGGCTTACTACCTGCCAGCACCGTTTTCTTTTGCGGTACGTGACAAGCTAATCCTACAAAATTTCCTAGTTAAACGACTTAAACCATCTAGTCACTACTAAGCAACTAAGTGTACCACTGATCTGAAGCCACGCAACCGCCTAAAAACAGAGTTTTAGGGCCGTATCTTCATAGTTGTACTCAATGCGATCACGCCCCAACAGGTGGCGGAAATAGAGATAAACTGGTCCTTCGCATGTGGAAAACCACTTTCAAAGTATTCCTGAAATGCGTTTGCCCTTGAGGATACATGCCAGGTGCCATCTTCAAGCTGATTATCAAGCAAAAAACCTTTCGCTCGTTCTACCGCTGTATGCCGATTGGATAACCTTCCGACAACACGTAAGGCCGTAAGCACCTGCCCTGTTGAATAGGCATCGGACTCAAGCGTACTGTTTTTATCCAGTGGTGTTTGATTCCACCCACCATCAGATCGCTGGTTTTGCAGCAGTACATGAATCGTGCGTTCAATAGCGTCGCTGACATCCTTACTTCTTTCTAAGCGTCCTCTGGTAGCAAACAACTCATCAGAAGTTTGAATCTGCAACCAATACAAAGCGAATAGATGGTAGGCCAAATCTTCAGTCGTTTGGGGTTCAGCTCCAACAAGCCAGTCCTCAACAACGGTTAAATCCGGCGAAGTATCTAACCTTGCTTGATATAACCGCATACCTGCAACTGCTAACGCCGTCGCTGTAAAGTGACTACCTTCCATCGGTGGACGCCGCATCGTACGAATGGTCCAGTGGTCTACTGTTATAGACTTGTTCAGGTAAGTGAGCAGCGGTTCAATACTCTTGGGATCCTGATATGGGGAAACGGCATACTGAACTAAGGCGTATCCTGCCGTAAACGGGCCGCCGGGAACACCTTTTCCTTTTTCAAGCTCTTCACGCCTGTCCCAAAAGAACCGGTCGGTATGCTCGTCTTGTATTTGATACACCGATTCATCGACTTCGATACCAACATGCGATGCCATTCTCAAGGCATACACCGGCAGCGATTGGTGGTGACAGCTGAAACAGTCGCGCTCTTTTGTATAGGTATGGGAGCTAACGGCAATTTGCTTTGTTGCGCGCGTAAGTCGATCGAGCAATTCATCGGCTCTAAGATTATCAGAAGACAGCAGCAACAACTGGGACAATGACAGCGTAAATAAGGACAGCCTAAATATTGTCGACCTGTGTATTCGAATTGCCATGATGCACATGATACCATGCAGGTGTGCTGAATATCAGCGATACAACGTAAACCGGTTTCGCGAGGGATTAGACTGATGCGTCACCCGTTCATTTATCTCCTTTTCCTATCGACATTAGTTGGTTTCATGACTGAACCGATCCAAGAAATAGAAGCTCAGCAGATCAATGCGGGTTATGACCGCCCTACCCCGTTTTCCAATCAAAGTCGCAGTGTCGTGTTATCACGACATGGAATGGTCGCCACCAGCCATCCGCTGGCTGCACAAGTTGGTGTCGACATCCTACAACAAGGCGGCAATGCCGTTGACGCTGCGATAGCCGTAAACGCCATGCTCGGTGTCGTAGAGCCTATGAGTTGCGGGATCGGCGGTGACCTGTTCGCCATCTACTGGGATGCCAAGAAACAAAAACTGTACGGCCTTAACGCGAGTGGACGCAGTCCGTACGCGGCAACACTCGAGCATTTTCAAGAACTTGGGTTGGATTACATCCCCATCACCGGGCCACTTGGCTGGTCTGTACCCGGCTGTGTCAGCGGCTGGGATAAACTGCAACATCGATTTGGTAACCTTGCACTTTCTGATGTGCTGACGCCTTCAATCCACACAGCGCGTGAAGGATTCCCAGTAACTGAAGTCATCGCTGGTTCCTGGAGAGGATCTGAATCAGCACTCAAGCAATATGCTGACTCGGCCGCTACCTTCTTGCTAAATGGCAGTCGCGCACCGGGCTTTGGAGAGATATTTAAGAACCCCAACCTAGCTAATTCCTATCAGTTGATCGCTGAACAGGGAGCAGATGCTTTTTATCGAGGCGCCATAGCTAAAGAGATTATTCGTTACAGCGAAGCACATGGTGGCCTCTTTAGCATGAAGGACTTTAAGAACCATACCGCTGACTGGATTGATCCGGTTTCTACAAATTACCGTGGGTATGACGTTTGGGAGCTACCACCAAACGGACAGGGTATTGCAGCCCTTCAAATCCTGAATCTGCTCGAACCGTACGATGTACGAAGCATGGGGCCTGGCAGCCCTGATTACCTGCACCTGTTTACCGAAGCTAAGAAACTCGCCTTTGCAGATCGAGCCAAGTTCTACGCCGATATCGATGCATCAGACGTACCTGTTGCCGAACTCATCTCCAAAGAATACGCCAAACGACGAGGTACACTTATCGATATGGCTCGGGCCGCTGATGATGTCCCGGCAGGTGATCCACGACTGCAGCACGGTGACACCGTTTACCTGACAGTTGTGGATAAGGATCGAAACTGTTGTTCGTTGATTCAAAGTAACTACTACGGATTCGGTTCAGATGTTGTACCTGGAAACGTCGGGTTTGCACTTCAAAATCGAGGTGCACTATTCGCACTCGATGAAGACCATCTAAACGGACTGGAGCCGCATAAGCGGCCTTTTCATACCATTATTCCGGCTATGGTCACGAAGGATGGCAAACCCTGGTTCTGTTTTGGCGTAATGGGCGGTGACATGCAACCACAAGGTCACGTGCAAGTCCTCATCAACATGATCGACTTTGGAATGAATGTGCAGCAGGCTGGCGACGCCGCTCGAATTCGCCATATCGGTAGTGCACAACCAACTGGCAAGCCAGCCGATGGTAGTGGAGTTGTACACATCGAAACCGGGATCTCGGATCCTATCGCACAGGAATTAGAGAAACGCGGGCACCGCATCGTTAGAAGTGTCGGTGGATTTGGTGGTTATCAGGGCATTTTGATCGACCACGACGCTGACGTGTTACATGGAGCTACTGAGCCAAGAAAAGACGGAGCTGCAATCGGCTATTAATGGTAGCTACATTAAGTCAATCCTTGCTTTCATAGAGCACACTTTGAAAAACTCAAACGGCGAAACAAACATGACAGAACGCAATCGCAGAACTTTCCTACATCAACTCGGTCTTGGCACTTTGGGGCTACTCGCAGCAGATCAGGTTTCAGCAGCGCTGGCGCAGGCACCTAAGATCAAAGCCGGGCAGATTGGTACGCGACATGCGCATGCCTCCGGTAAGGTCGGAACCATGCGTAAATTCACCGACCTTTACGATGTTGTCGGTGTCGTAGAACCGGACCTTGATCGCCGTAAAGAACTGGAAAATGCCAGTGCATATAAAGGCGTGAAATGGATGACAGAAGAAGAACTGCTCAACACGCCCGGGCTGCAACTGGTCTGTGTGGAAACAGAGGTTGGAGATTTGTTAGACGTAGCGGAAAAATGTGTCGATGCCGGTATGCATATCCACTTGGATAAACCAGCCGGCGAGGACTTTGAACAGTTTACAAACATCGTAAACAAAGCGAAGAAACAAAAGCTCATTATTCAAATGGGTTACATGTTTCGATATAACCCCGGCTTCCGCGTCTTATTTAAAGCGGCAAGCGAGGGATGGCTTGGAAACATTCATGAAGCGCATGGTGTTATCAGCAAGACAGTTGGTCAATCCACCAGGGATATGCTGGCCGAATATAAAGGCGGCACCATGTTTGAGCTTGGCTGCCATCTGATCGATTCACTAACCGTTTTCATGGGCGCCCCAAGTAAAGTTACTCCGTACGTTAGACACACTTACCCGGATCGCGACAACTTGGCCGACAATATCATCGGCATGTTTGAATACCCGCGAGCAACAGCCACGATTCGCAGTTCGCTTATGGAAGTAGATGGATTCCGGCGACGTCAAATGGTAGCGGTCGGCGAATACGGTACGATCACTATTCGACCCCTTGAGGCACCGGTCGTCGAAGTCACGATGGCGAAGGACACCGGTGACTTTAAAAAAGGCAGCCACCTGATTGAGGTGCCCAAACTGGGTGGCCGATATGACGGTGACTTCCTGGAATTGGCCGAGGTGCTTCACGGGAAACGTGAATTCCCATTTAGCTACCAACATGATTTGGCGGTCCAAAAAGCCATTCTGGACGCGAGCGGATATTAGATTCTCAAATGTAATGACTTGCTGCACGGAGCGCGGCTGATAAGCAATCCGCCACAGAATTCGCAGCAAACTTCAAGGTATGTGACATTTACCGCTGACAGTCTGTTGTCATACCTTCCTTGCACAATACGGCGAGCGAGTCTCTCTGTATTGTGCAAGGAAAGGTCATGGGCAGCCAACTGAAAAAGCGTCCGCTAGCTGCAGCACTAGGTTGCTTTGCCTGTGGTATTATCCTTGACCGATTCACTGGCATCGGACCATCTCATTGGCTGAAAGCATGTACGGGGTGTCTGGTCGTAATACTCGGTGACCGTCTGTTGCGGCGGTCCTGGAATCGACTTAACGCACGCGATCGCCTCACAACACTGTGCTCACAAGTTGCCGCTGTTGTTCTGCTGATTTCGCTCGCGGGATTCATGCACCATTGGGATTGGAGTATCTATTCACGTAATCACCTGGCGCTCAGGCTTGGTTACGACCCATCACCCTGTCATTTCAAGTGTTTGGTTACTCAGCCAGTAAGTTATGCGCGGCAAGTCAAAAGCACATCGTGGCAACAAGATGGAAAGACAAAAGTCAGTGTGCAAATTCAATCCGTCAAAGAAGCGCGCGGTTGGCGCACCGCCGATGGCATTGCGACACTCTGGATCGGCGGTAATGCAGCGTGGTTGAGGACAGGCGATCTGATTGAATGTTGGGGACATGCCTGGCGGGTAAACCCAAATCGCAATCCGGGAGAAACAGATTTCTCTATCGTTATGAGACACCGGCGAGAGAATCTGCAAATCAAAGTCGCATCTGAAGAGTCCATCCTACACTTGTCGCACAAGCGCCCCGGCTTAATAGCACGTCTTCATCAATACTCATTTGATCGTGTGCAACAAAGCTTCAAACCGGAAATTGCGCCAATTGCCCAGGCCCTGATCCTGGGCAATCCGAGTGCCTTAGCAACACATCGCGACAAATACATCGCAACGGGAACGATTCATTTGTTTGCCGTATCGGGACTTCATGTAGGGTTGATTGCCTTTTTTGCACATTGGTTACTTGCGATCGTTACCGGTAGACCGAGACTAATTGCCGTTATAGCCATTATTTGGAGTTATGCGGTATTCACCGGGTTACGTCCGCCGGTCATGCGAGCCGCGGTATTAGCAACAGCCGCAGTGCTCGCATTTAATTCACACAAACTCGTCCAAAAAGATAACATCTTGTGTGCAGCAGGAATCATTGTGCTTCTATGCGATCCATCATCTCTGTTTCAAGCCGGAACACAGCTTTCATTTCTCGCCTACTTCGTCGTTTCACGCTTCACATTTATCCGGCATCGTCACATAAACAAAAACGGAATTGAACGACTTATTGTAGATCATCAAAGCCTGCCTATCAGCGCAGCAATGACGGTGCGGCGAGCAGGCATTGCTGGTATTTGGACTTCACTGATCGTATGGTGTGCCACGTTACCGTTTGTGCTCACGAAATTCCAAATCAGCTCCTGGTGGTCTGTAATTTTGAGCGTTGGATTAACTCCGCCGCTGGTTATCGCTCTGCTCACTGGACTGACGAGCTTGATACCAATGCCTGTAAGCATGAATTCTCTTTGTGTCGATACGTGCACCGCGTCACTCGAATTGATTCAGACGACAACAACCTGGTGTAGTCGTATTTCGTGGTCGCGATTCTCAACCGCTGGTACATCCTCAGCACTGCTAGTGCTGCTTTATGCATGTTTGCTGGTTTCCAAATCTACATGGACCACCTGTTTGAGACGAATCACACGCACCCTGTTCGTGCTTACATATGCGTACATTGTTTTAAGCATTCTCACAGCCGGTCACTTTTCTCATTCACCGACTGTCGCGAATCGCATGAGAGTCCGATTCATTTCCGTTGGCCACGGTTGCTGTGTACTGATTACCTTTCCAAACGGTTCGAACTGGATGTACGACGCCGGTGAACTGGGAACTGGAGAGCAGGCAGCTCAGTCTATACAGTCTGTTCTCTGGCACGCCGGTATCACAAAAATTGACACACTGGTTATTTCGCACATGGACAAAGACCATTTCAATGCCATTCCACATTTGATTCAGCGGACGCCCATTGGACGCTGTGTCGTCGCCGACGCAACGGTTCTGATAAGTCGTAAATGGCACGGATTTTCGAGCATCCTGAAGAATTCCGGAATTCGAATCGAACAGTGTCATAAAGGATCGGTCTTCACGCCTAGCACGGACACGAAAGTACAGGTTTTGTTTACGGGAAGAGACCTTATTCATTCGAACGACAATGCTCGAAGCACGGTGCTGGAAATACAGATTTACGGTCATTCTCTCCTGCTGGCAGGTGATATCGAGGGGGATGGCCTGGAAGCACTCACTCGGCAAGCGATCAATCCGACTACCGTTCTGCTCGCGCCACATCACGGCAGTCTCCACAGCTCACCAGAGAAATTCGCTGCCTGGTGTCGGCCGAGTCTCACGATTGCAAGCACAGGTCGGCATACCCTTCCAAATCGCGTTGTCACGGCATATTCCGCTAACCATCAGGGGTGGCCCGGTCTGTTACTGTCAACACACCGCCATGGCTGCATTACCGTGGACTTCACACCCGACGGCATACGGTGCAAGCCCTTGATTCCCAATGGCATGGATCAACCCATGCGCTAACGGATAATGCTGATTCAAGACATTTCAAAACGTGACTTACATGTCAATTCGAATTACATCGCGTAATTGACTGCGAGCACGGTGCAATCGGCTACGTACCGTGCCAACAGAAATTTCGAGAATCTCAGCAATCGTCTCGTAATCCAAATCCTCCATTTCGCGCAGGATTATCACTTTCCGAAATGGTTCGTCCAACTGTGCAACCGCCTCAAGAACCTGTTGTTGTAATTCATCACTCTGAAGTTGCGCTTCGGCAGCAGGTTGAGTGTCTTCAATCTCGTCCGCAACCTTACTGTTGTCATGGTGAATAGACACGGTCGGCCGTTTGTTTCGTTGTTTCGTCATGGCACGATTAAATGCAATTCGGTAAAGCCATGTGAAGAAGTGCTGCGGATCTTTTAGCGTGTCAATCTTGCCAAGCATTTGGATAAATGTGTCTTGTAAGACATCCAGTGATTCATGTGGCGAACCGGTTACCTGAATCATGCAGCTATACAAACGATCCTGGTATCGTTCGATCAATTGACCAAGCGCATCAGCATCCCCTGCCTGAGCATCTCTTACCAGCTGCGCGTCATCTTTCACGTTGAATACCGATCTCAGTTAGTGACCCTGTAATCATCACAAGCACCTTGAAATAAGTCAAACTGAATGGATTGCCATAGAGGTTCTGCATGTTCGCGGAATCTAGAATCAACGGTATGATAAGCACCAGACGTATGTTTAATCACTTCCAGCATTTTTCCAACGTAATTTGACTATGCCACGCCAAATACTCAGGTCACGGACTCTTCACAGAATCCTGTTTTCAGTGGTGCTTGTCAGTGTGACAGGATTCGCCGCATGGACTCCTTGTTCAGCACAAATCCTGATGCAACTCAATAAACGAGCAATCACCATCGTGAGAAAGCCAAAGCCCATGAACAAGATTCAGTATCCTCAGTCCAGACGCGAACAACTTACAGAGGCGTACCACGGCACCTCTGTACCCGCACCCTATCGCTGGTTGGAAGATGTCAATTCGGATGAAACCAAGCAATGGGTTAACGATCAAAACGAAGTGACACATGCGTTTATAGAGGGCATTGAAAGCCGCCAACCAATTCGCGAAAGGCTTGAGTCCGTTTGGAATTATGAGCGATTTGGCATGCCTGTGATTCGTGGCAATCGGGTTTTCTACAAACATAACGACGGTCTTCAAAACCAAAGCGTGCTCTACTGGGCTGATAGTCTCAGTGGCGAACGACGTGTACTTATCGATCCGAATGAATTGTCTAACGAGGGGACAGTTGCATTAGCATCCTGGAGTGTTAGTCCCAATGGCAAGCTGCTGGCATACGGATTAGCGCGAGACGGATCCGACTGGAGAGAGTGGTATGTTCGCGATATCGAATCCGGAGAGGATGCACCCGATCACCTCAAATGGGTTAAGTTCTCGAGCGTCTCATGGAGCCCTGATAACAGCGGCTTCTTTTACTCGCGTTATGATGAGCCACGCACGAATGAGAAATTTACAGGTTCAAATTACTATCAAAAACTCTACTTCCACCGCTTGAGTGATGAACAAACCGATGACCAACTGATCTATCAACGGGAGGACGAGAAAGAGTGGGGATTCAGTGGTTATGTAACGGAAAGCAGTGAGTACCTGATCATCTCTGTTTGGAAAGGCTCGGGGAATAACAATCAGCTATTCTACAAGTCACTCAAAGAGTCAGATTCAGATGTCGTCGAACTCATTAATGAATTTGACTTCGAATACAGTTTCATTGGTCATGATGCGACAGATTTTTACTTTATGACGGATGATGGCGCTAAGAAACGACGTGTAATCTCGATTGACATTGAGGATTCACACAAGGATCAATGGACAGAGATTATTCCTGAATCAAGCGACACGTTAGAAGTCGTTAGCCTGTTTGGGGATACCATTATTGCTAGCTATTTGCACAAGGCTCATAGCCGCGTGCTTCGCTATTCAACTTCTGGAGAGTCATTGGGCGAGATTCAGCTTCCGGGAATCGGGTCTGTAGGTGGATTCGGTGGTCGCCGCGATCAGAAGGTCAGTTTCTTCTCATTCTCCAATTACACGCAGCCTTACACGATTTACCAATACGATATCGAGTCGAACGAATCGAGTGTTTACAAGAAGGCAGATGTCGAAATTGACTCTGACGACTTTGAAACCAAACAAATACTGTACACGAGTAAAGACGGCACAGAAGTGTCCATGTTCATTTCTCACAAAAAGGGACTGACGCTCGATGGCAGTAATCCCACCATTCTCTATGGTTACGGTGGATTTGATATTTCATTAACTCCTGGGTTCTCCGTAACAAACATGGTCTGGATGGAAATGGGCGGTGTTTATGCAGTTGCAAACATCCGTGGGGGCGGCGAGTACGGCAAGGACTGGCATGAAGCCGGCAAGCTTGAGCGACGGCAAAACTCGTTTGACGACTTCATTGCCGCAGCAGAGCACTTAATTCAGGAGAAGTACACTTGTACAGAACGCCTTGCAATCAAGGGCGGAAGCAACGGCGGATTACTGGTCGGTGCCGTAATGTGTCAGCGTCCGGAGTTGTATGGTGCTGCGTTACCCGCTGTCGGGGTGATGGATATGCTGCGTTATCACAAGTTTACGATCGGCTGGGCCTGGGTATCTGAATTCGGGTCTTCCGATGACGAGCAACAGTTTAAATTCCTGCACAAGTACTCACCACTTCATAACCTGACGCGAGGCACTCGCTACCCAAGTACAATGGTCACTACATCGGATCACGACGACCGTGTCGTACCGGGGCATAGTTTCAAGTTTGCAGCTGCCCTTCAGCACGCGCACAAGGGTAAGAATCCCGTGTTAATTCGGATTGAGACAAACGCCGGTCATGGAGCAGGCACAGCAACCAGTAAACGCATTGATGCCGCAGCTGATATCTTTGCATTTCTAACTCGTGCACTTGATTTCCAACCGCAACTGCCAAAATAACAAATCACACACGTCACCGATCGAACATCACTGTAAAGGCAATCATCATGCGACTCGGATTAATCAACTCGGCCTGGGTTCAAGCAAACCAGCCCACCACTTTCGGATTGCAAAAGACCAAGGAAATTGGCTTTGACTGCATTGATATCTTCATCGACCCGATGGTAGACGATGTAAAAGAACAGAAGTTAATCAAGGACGAGTGTGACCGATTGGATTTGCCGATCGTTAGCGTATGTTGTGTTGCCGTCGGACTTATCGACTTCAATCCTGCTGTGCAACAATTCCATCTAGAGAGATGTAAGCAATATCTGGATCTGGTTTATCGATTCGAAGCAGAAAATTTATTATTGGTCATCGGTGAGTACATTTGGAATCAGGAGGTAATTCCACCTGAAGAACAATGGAATACTGCAGTTGAGAATTGCAAAATCCTTGGAGATTACGCAGCTAATCTTGACCTTCAGATTGCATTGGAATTGGAACCATTTCCACTGTCTCTACTAAATGACGTTACTTCGATGGTTCGATTTATCGACCAATGCGATCACGATGCCGTGAAGGCCAATATTGATGTTTCACACTTGTTACTAGCTGACGTCGACGCGCATGAAGTGGCACGTTTTAAAGACAAGGCAATTCATGTGCACATCTCGGATTGCGATGGCAACGTCCACGGTGACTTACCACCTGGTCGCGGAGTCGTTGACTTTGATCCGTACCTAAGAGCCATCAAGGACTTAGACATGGATGGCACGATATCTATCGAACTCGAATACTCTCCGGAACCTGACAAAATCGTTGGATGGGTTGAAGAGGCGTATGTCGAAACCGATAAGCTGATGCAGGCGATAAACCTTCGTGGGTAACGATATGACGCTTAACCATCTATGTAAAATGCCAGATAACAAGTCGATACCGATCGGCTGTATCGGCTCGGGATTCATCATGGCTGACTGCCACATTCCCGCTTATCTCGATGGTGGGTTAAATCCTGTCGCTATCTCATCACGGACACCGGCCAACGCACACTCTGTTGCAGAGAGACACGGTCTCATTGCATTTGACTCTTATCAGGAGATGCTGGACAACGCTGAAATCGAGGTCGTGGATATTGCGGTCCCACCAGACGTTCAGCTGAGCGTGATCGATGAAGTCGTAAAACGCAAAGACAAGATCCGCGGGATTTTGGCGCAAAAGCCGTTAGGAGTAAACTTCCAACAGGCGAAAGAGATCGTCAGCAAATGTGAATCGGCCGGGATTGTTCTTAGTGTCAACCAAAACATGCGATTTGATCATTCCGTTCGTGCTTGCAAAGACCTCTTAGATCAGGAGTTAATTGGAGATCCGGTCTTAGCAACGATCGACATGCGTGCGATACCACATTGGATGCCGTGGCAGCAGCGTCAGGGTTGGGTCACGTTGCGCATCATGTCGATCCATCATCTCGATACACTGCGATATTGGCTTGGCGATCCAATTCGCGTCTTTTGCAGTACACGCGAAGATCCGCGTACCGCAGAGACATTTGAGCATCAAGATGGAATTTGCCTTTACATTCTTGAATTTGAAAATGGTGTGCGTGCCTCGGCGTGGGATGACGTATGGGCTGGCCCCAGCAACGAAGGTGCTGCCGCGGATATCGGCATCAACTGGCGAATCGAAGGCACAACAGGAATGGCCCGCGGCACGATTGGATGGCCTGAGTATCCTGAGCCAACGCCAAGCACTCTGGATTACACAAATACGACGCACGGTGACACATGGATCAAGCCTCGATGGGACGAAGTTTGGTTTCCCGATGCCTTCGTCGGAACGATGGCGCAGTTACTCGTTTCATTGGAATCCAACACGAAACCAGAGATCTCCGCACTGGACAATCTTAAGACGATGGCATTAGTAGAAGCATGCTACATTTCCTCACAAGAACATCGCGTGGTGGAAATGAGTGAATTACTCAGTAACTAGAATTGCCGGCGACTAACTTGAGACCCGTCTCAGCGATTCATCCGTTAAATGTAACGGTTAATCAGGTTTTCAAGAAATTCCTGACGACCGCTCACATTGCCTGTAATCTCACCCTTTTCGAGCATGTATGCTTCAAGAGTTTCAAACGAGGCATTTCCAGATTCAATTTCAGCACCAACGCCGGAATCCCAACTGCTGTAACGATCCTTAACAAACTGGCACAATTCACCTTCCTCGCGAATGGCAGCAGCAATTTTAAGACCTCGAGCAAATGCGTCCATGCCGCCGACATGAGCGTAGAACAAGTCGATAGGCTCAAAACTCTCGCGGCGAACCTTGGCATCAAAGTTCACACCGCCTGAATTTAGTCCACCGTATTTCAGTAGCATGAGCATCACTTGAGCAGTCAAGTAAATATCGGTTGGGAATTGATCGGTGTCCCAACCGAGCATCAAGTCGCCCGTATTTGCATCAATGGATCCAAGCATGCCTTGTGCACCAGCATAGTCCAGTTCATGCATCATCGTATGACCGGCAAGCGTTGCATGATTCGTTTCAATATTTAATCGAAAACGCTCTGTAAGGTCATAGTTACGCAGGAAGTTAATGCAGGCAGCAACATCAGAATCATACTGGTGCTTTGTGGGTTCTTTTGGCTTTGGCTCAATTAAGAATTGGCCGGTAAATCCAATTTTATTCGAGTGATCTATGGCCATATGCATAAACTGTCCCATGTGATCCAGTTCACGCTTAATATCGGTATTGTAAAGTGTTTGATAACCTTCCCGGCCACCCCAGAACACGTAACTCTCTCCGCCAAGTTCGTGTGTCACTTCCATGGCTTTCTTGACCTGAGCTGCAGCATATGCAAAGGCATCTGCATTACAACTGGTGCTTGCACCATGCATGAATCGTGGGTTACTAAACAGATTTGCTGTACCCCACAGGAGCTTAATTCCAGTGCGTTCCTGCTCTTCCTTTAGTACGGCAACAACGGCATCGAGATTCGCATGCGACTGAGCTAGTGATTCACCTTCAGGTGCTACGTCGCGATCATGGAATGCGTAAAAAGGAGCTCCGAGCTTTTCCATGAACTCGAAAGCTACTCTGGCACGATTACACGCATTTTCGACAGAATCTGTGCCATCTTCCCAGGGACGCACCATCGTCGGGCTTCCAAACGGATCCAGCCCGTTGCCACGAAAAGTATGCCAGTACACAACACTGAATCGAAGATGCTCCTTCATCGTCTTCCCTTCAATCACCTCGTCCTCGTTATACCAACGATATGCGAGAGGGTTTTTTGATTCAGGGCCTTCGTATTGTATCTTGTTCACTTCCGGGAATGCAGACATGCGTAACTCTCAGTTTCTCTGTCGTATGGCTCGAATAGTATTTTCGCCAACTCACTGTTTGGCGTCATTTTGTCAATGTGTCACAAATTATCGGCGGTCGCAACCACCAGTAATACCTTGCGGCGTTTGTAGGTGCGTGGGCGTGTCAGTCTGCCATAATGCGAGTTTCAAGCTGCGAGGGTGCCGGTTCCGCTGCATCAGTGTGTTCTTTCGCAATGGCCGTCAACTTCTCAATAATCTCAGGGTATTTTTCGGCTAGATTTTGAGATTCTGAAGGATCCACATCCAGATTAAACAGCAGTGGTACTTCGTGCGTGACCGGCTGTGGTTGCCCATATGCGTTTTGCGTCATGAAGTGCATCTTCCAGCTATCGTGTCGGATCGCCATGAGTCGGTAACCGCGATAATAGAAATACGTCTCGCGGTCACCCTTACCTCCTGTGAGAATCGGCATCAGGTTAATGGAATCCAAGTCACGGTCATTGGGTAAATCGATTCCGGCGATATCGTGTGCCGTTGCGTAGATATCCATCGTACTGCTGATTTCAGCCGAGACAGATCCCGCTGGAATTGTGCCGGGCCACCATGCAACCGTCGGCTCCCGCATACCGCCTTCCCAGGTGCTGCCTTTCCCATCCCTTAACAATCCTGCTGAACCGCCATGATCGTTAAATATCAGCCATGGTCCGTTGTCGGAGGTAAAAATCACTAGCGTATTATCATCAAGGTTGTGCTTCCTCAACGTGGCTAAGACCTCCCCAACACTCCAGTCGATTTCCTCAATCACATCACCATACAACCCTCGGCGACTCTTTCCTTCAAATTTCTTACCTCGAAACAAAGGTACGTGAGGAAGGCTGTGCGGCATATATAGAAAGAACGGTTGATCTTTGTTCTCACGGATGAAACTGACCGCTTCTTCGGTATAACGCCGCGTGATAGTCGTTTGATCCGCAGGCCGCTCGACGATTTCTTCATTCCGCATCAACGGAACGTTCCAGTATTCGACTTTTGGATTCCAGAATATTTCGCGACCCCTTGGTGTATCGGCAACCCGATCCATATCGTTGGAATAAGGGATGCCGAAGTACGAATCAAAACCGTTGCTCGTTGGAAGATATTGCGGCAGGTGTCCAAGATGCCATTTACCGATACACGCTGTAGCATAACCAGCAGATTTAAGTTGCTCAGCAATCGTGAGCTCCGCTTCCGGAATACCCAACGCAGAGTCCGGGAATAATACGCGACGTTTGTTACTGCACATTCCATTTCTCATTGGCAGTCGACCCGTCATGAGAGCTGCACGACTAGGAGTGCATACCGGTGCAGCTGAATAGAACTGTGTTAGTTTCATGCCTTCCTGAGCCATGCGATCAAGCTCCGGAGTCGCAATGGTCGGATGTCCAAAACATCCCAAGTCGCCATACCCGAGGTCATCAGCAAATATGACAACGATGTTGGGTTGCTGCTTTGCTCCCGCAAACCCCGTCATGCTGATGGTTGCCAAAAACACAATGAGGAATATTCGAATGTTGTTCATAAACGTGGCTAAACCTATCTAAGAGTTAATTGGATTTGGATTTCATTTTTCTGGCGATATACCAGTCTGCGAACTTTGGGAATAACTGAAAGAGAGCAAAATAGAATCTCGCTTTGCGTGGAATAATAATCTCCGGCTTTCTCGTTTTGCACCCCTTGATGATCTTCTTTGTCAGCTTGGCCGGATCAATCAGATTAAGTCGGATTCCCGCACCAGGTTTGGCTGCGGACTCCGGCATATCATTGTCCACTTGATAGCGTGGGGAGGGATCGTCACGGGCAATAGGTCCGGGACATACGAACATGACATGGACGCCATCGCTTTTTAACTCGGGCCGGAGTTGTTGGGTGTAGGCCGTGAGCGGGTGCTTGCCAATGGCATATGCACCAATAAATGGACCTGCAGATTTTGCTGCAAGCGAGCCCATATTTATCAGGTGACCTCGGGAGTCGATCAAATATGGCATGGCTTGAATAGTACAACGCACTGTCGATAAGAAGTTCATGTCTATCGCATTCTGGCACTGCTCTACAGTCAGCTCTTTGGCCGTACCACGGTCACTCTTGCCAGCGTTGTTTATCCAGACATTGATTTGTCCGTGTTCAGATATAACCGTTTGCACGAACTGTTCGACAGACACATCATCGGTTACATCACAACGAACCGTAAACAGCGAGTCGCTTCCGAGATCTTTCTTTGCTGCATCCAGCCGACCTTCATCCCGGCCGGAGATCACAACAGTGGCACCTGCACTTAGAAAGCCTCTGGCAATCTCTTTTCCGACACCTGAGGAGCTGCCAGTGATCACCACCACTTTGTTATTCCAGTGAGTCATGAGAATTCTGGCATGCAGCTCGTGTATTGGGGGATCGGATGCTAAAGGTGCAGGTCAGCTGCGGGAACAGGGCAGATTCCAATTCAAACAACAATATTCTTTAGTGAGTATTCTCTTTAGTGAGTATTCATTGTTCGATAGTCTTTAGTGTAGTTTGGCAATCGCGTTCCCTCTATGCTCATCCACAAGGGGATTCGCGTAAATCCCACCGGGAGAAGCTTACAATCGGTCAAATCGAGTGACTTCCCAACTCACATCAGGAGTTTGATTTTGACCACCAATTTCAAAACGCAAATACTTACGTGGAAAGTGGAATCGCGTATCAAATGCACCTTTGATCAGGATTTCACAGGTTTCCGGACCGGCATTTCCGGAATTCAAATTCTCAACATGTTCCAGATCACGGGCAATCGTCTCAAACATACCGTCAACTGACCAGGTTTCGAAGGCATGTAGTCGCTTAAGTGGAGTACCATTGAGTTCCACAGCAAATACCTCGCTATCCCGCACCGAGACGACGTATCGATCTTTTTGAAAGGTTGTAACGAGTACTTCGATTTCATAACTGTGGATCCCGCTATTATTCCAGGCGGATTTGGCATCGTTAAACAGCAACTGGTCGACATCAGAGACGCCATCGCGAATGAAGTAAATCGCCCAACTCGCTAGAATAGTAACGATCCCCAGAATATACAGCCAACGCCGTGGTGAGGTCGTGCGATTTACGGTGCTTTGGGGTTTCATCAGTTGTGCTTGGGTGTATATATAGAACTTCTAATCTGAATAATCTTCTGGAGTTAATCGTACGTGAACGTAGCGACAACGTCGAACCCTGAATCAAGTAAGCGTGCACGAACAAAAATCGTGGCAACCGTCGGTCCTGCTTCCATGGACAAGCTCCAGGAGTTATTGCTCGCGGGAGTGGATGTATTTCGTGTCAACATGGCTCATGGTACACGTAAACAGCATCAGGAAATCGTCGATTCGATTCGCAGTTTAAGCGAGTCACTTGATATACCGGTTGGTATTCTTATCGATCTGGCAGGTCCAAAAATCAGGCTCGGTGAGCTTTTCACCGATCCCACCGATTGTATCGTGGGGGAACATTACACAATCACGACTGCTGATGAGGCAACATGTGCTACTGAAATGACGACGAATTACGCCCCTCTCATTTCAGAGCTAAGCGTCGGTGACTCAGTTATGCTTGCCGACGGCACTGTAGAAATGACAGTCATTGAAGAATCGGAAACAACCGTGACCTGTCGAGTTGTTGAAGGTGGGATCCTCCGCAGCAGACAGGGGATAAATCTACCCGGAGTAAACTTAAGCATCCCCGCACTTACTATTCAGGACAGGGATAATGCTGTTTGGGCGACAAGCGTTGACGCCGACTTCATTAGCCTTAGTTTTGTGCGTGCACCACTGGAGATTCTTGAATTAAAGGCGTTGCTGGAAGAGCACGGCAGTCAGGCAATGGTGATTGCAAAAGTTGAAAAGCGCGAAGCGATGCAGCGGCTTGATGAAATCGTGCTTGCCTCAGATGCCGTCATGGTCGCCAGGGGTGATCTGGGTGTTGAAATCGATGTGGCAGAAACACCCATCGCACAAAAACGCATAATCCAGAAGTGCCATGATTACTCGCGACCTGTTATTGTGGCGACACAAATGCTCGACAGTATGCAACATTCCACCCGGCCAACGCGGGCGGAAGTGACAGATGTTGCAAATGCACTTCTTGATGGAGCTGATGCATGCATGCTCTCAGGTGAAACGGCGATCGGCACTTACCCGGTCGAAACCGTATGCATGATGAATCGAATCATGCTAAACACTGAAACGACCTTGCACGATCGCAAGCCCATTGCCAAGGCACTACTGGAAGAGGGAGTCCAGCCAGTCACATCAGCAATCGTCTACGGTGCAGCTCGTGTCGCTGAACAGCTTGGAGCCAAACTGGTAGTTGTGGCTACCCGTACCGGAAACACGGCTCGTATTAAGGCAAACCAAAGAGACTTTATACCCACTGTAGGTGTGAGCCGTGATGAGAAGACGCTGCGGCAGCTCTGTCTCTACTGGGGTATTATCCCCCTGGGCGGCATGCCAATCGGAAATGGGCAGGAATTGCGAATTGCCGTTGAGCAGTGGGGCAAGCAACAGGGATTACTTGAACGAGGTGATTCCATCGTCTTTGTTACGAGCAGCACATTTGGCCCACTTGGCCATGACATGGTATTCGTTCACGAGATTGAAGACTAAGGGCGGATTAACATTCCAGAGAATGTTGACTTACAATTCACCCAATGCATCATCAATTTCTTTTAAATACACATCGTCATATCGTGCCTTGGCATTAAATGTGCCGAGTCCCAATTTACCTTCGGTAATATCATCCCCGAATTGATACGTAGCCATCTGTTCATCACCGACCTTGAGCGTCGCCAGATTATTCTCATCTAACAACAGGGTCAGTGCATAGTCGGTATTGGCAGCAATCGATGCTCGTGTTTCTACCAACCGGCTGAAGCTGCCATTTTTATATTCACCGATTGTCCAGATTTTATTTCCGATAAAGGTGCCGGCAAACTTGAAGTCGTTTTCGGTGTGGTAGTCGAATACGATCATCGAGTTCGTCCAGTAACCACTGGCTTTCAATGCGTTGATCGTCGCGCCGAATTCAACATTCTCAGGTAATGCTTCACCTAGATTAATGACGGCGATACCGTTTGTACCTTTGTTGGGTGACGTATGGTATTGTGCATTCTCCACCGCCCAGACACCGGAAACTGCTGTGAAATCCTGAGCTTCGCCATCATTAAAATCGTCTGCAAATGGAATCCCGGGTGCGACCGTCACGTTCACAGTGCCAGTAGCTTGTTGATCTGCGTCATCCTTCACGATGTACTGGAAGGAATCGACTCCTCGGAAATCGGTTACCGGGGTGTAGTCGATCGCGTCGTCAACACCATCGGAATCTGTATCAACCAGAGTAATCGTCGCGTCCGTGCCCGACACGGAAATGACTTCATTTGTCCGACCATTCACTTCAACATCATTAGCCAGCACGTTGATTCGTACAGATTGATTTACGAGCGTTTGAGAAACATCCGGGTTCGCTTCCGGACCCGGAATCAGCGCTTTGAGTAACACATCGTCAAATGACGCACGGCCATTTACCGAACCTAGTCCGACACTTCCATCATTAATAGCAGCATCAAACGTATACGTTACTTTTGTGTCACCGTCGACCTTGAATGTAACTTTCTTACCTTCGAAAATGGTCGACGTTTCATAATTGTGTTGGCGTTGGATGGATTCACTGGTGGATGCCAATACATTTAGCTGGCCATCATACGTTCCGACGATCCATTTGCCTGACCCAGCCAGTCCACCGGCGACTTTAAAATTCTCGGGCCCTTGATAATCAAACACTTGAAATGCATTCGACCAGTATCCACTTCCACCAGGAGCTGCGTTCAGGACTGCATCAAGTTTAAATTCACTTGGTAAATCTTCACCGAGATTGATCGTTGATACAGCACCACGTCCCTTTTCAGGTGTGAGATGATACATGCCGTTGCCGATAGTCCATTCGCCATCTCGAGGCGAGAAATCTTGAGCCACGCCGTCTTCGAAATCTTCGGAAATAGGCATTCCGGCAGCAACTGTCACGCTGACACTACCCGCATCTGATTGCCCTGCAGTGTCCTTCACTACATATTCGAACGTGTCAATTCCTCGAAAATCATTCGATGGTGTGTAGTCGATCGCATCGTTAATCTGATCGTCATTCGTATCAACAAGTGTGACCGTACCATTTGCTCCGGACACGGAATCGACCGCATTCGTTCTGCCGGTGATTTCAACATCATTCGCCAACAAGTTGATACGTACGGTTTGACCAACAAGTGTATTTGCTGAATCATCGACAGCTTCAGGACCTGGAATCAGCTCTTTAACAAGTAAGTCGTCAAATGTCACACGAGCATTTACCGATCCAAGCCCGACTCTCCCGTCGTTAATACTTCTCTCGTAGGTGTATGAAAGCTTCGTTTCCCCATCAACAATCAAGGTCACCGTTTTACCTTCGATGCGGGTTTCCAGTACATAATCTTGACCTGCGTTAATCGACTCTGCAGCTGTTACAAGTTGCTGCAATGCACCATCAAAAGATCCGATCACCCACTTATTCCCACCAGTGAGAAATCCGGCAAGTTTAAATTCTTCGGGGCCCTGGTAATCAAAGATATGAAATGCGTTACTCCAATAACCACCGCCGGATTTTGCCATCGTCGACGAAACTATCTTGAAATCACTCGGCAATGCATGACCAATGTTAACCACCGATACCCCCGGATTGCCCTGTGCCGGGTTGAGATGGTATTTATCATCACCAAACGACCAGTCGCCAAGCTCTGGGGTAAGATCTTGTGCAGAGCCTTCATCGAAGTCTTCGGAGATTGGCATCGCAGCAGCAACGGTGATACTGACATTTCCGGTATCTGACTGGCCGGCTGAATCTTCAACCACATATTCAAAGACATCCACACCACGGAAGTTATTCGACGGTGTATAGTCTATCGAATCGTCTTTACCATCCTGGTCGGAGTCGACAAGATCGACGGTGCCGCTAAAACCTGAAACCGATTTAAGCTCGTTCGTACGACCCTCAATCACAACGTCGTTGGCAATCAAATTAAGCCTAATCGTTGATCCGACGAGCGTTTGTGATTCATCGTTTAAGGCTTCAGGGCCGGGGATAGTCTCTTTTACAACAATGTCCTCAAACTGAGTCTTGGCATTATGTGCTACCAACCCAACTTCTCCGACATTTTGCGACGTGTCAAAACCAAAATTCAGAACGGCTTCACCGGCGACCACGAGCGTGGCCTTATTATCTTCAAGGAGCACCTTCATGTCGTAGTCATGACCGTGTTCCAAGTCGGATGACTGAGTTACGAGATCATGCTTGCTCCCTTCAACTACTTCACCAATTGCATAACGATTACCGCCAACCCACATACCGGCATAGTTATAGTTTTCCGCATCCTGGTAGTTAAAAATGGCGAATGCATTCTTGGCATATCCACCAACATTTTCAGCTCGCACGGTTGCATGGATTTCCAGATTTTCAGGTAAATCCTGACCAATGGTAACGGTGGCAATATTTGACTCGTTTGGCGAATTGGCGACGAATCGATTATTCGCAATACTCCAGTTTCCGGTTCGAACTACAAAATCTTGCGCTTGCCCGTCATTAAAATCTTCTTCTATCGGAAGTTCAGCAGCGACAGTAACCTTAACCTCACCAACATCAATCTGGTCATTACTGTCTGTTACCGTGTAGGTAAACGTATCCACACCTCTAAAGCCATTAGATGGTGTGTACTGGATGGATTCCGGATCGCCGTCCTGATCCGTATCGACTAAGGCAAGTGTGCCATCACCACCCTCTGCGGCTGACACTTCAATCGTGGTTCCTTCAGCGGCAACATCATTTG
>Ga0114933_10002101_pt1 | contig 21201 bp, 15 predicted proteins | sample 4SBtaG_FD_89691 | JGI IMG/M metagenome (GOLD analysis project Ga0114933, IMG submission 89691) | Deep subsurface microbial communities from Kolumbo volcano to uncover new lineages of life (NeLLi) - 4SBTROV12_W25 metaG | ecosystem: Environmental > Aquatic > Marine > Volcanic | place: Kolumbo... | reverse complement strand
CGATGACCATGTAGGGCTGCTTGCCTCCGGTGCCCTCGCCGAAGTCCGTCAGCTGGATGAGGTCCACGGGCTGGTAGTTGGCGTCGAAGATCGCGATGTACAGGTCGCCGGCGTCGCTCTCCCCGAGCGCGGCGTCGCGGCCGACGGTCACGACCCAGAAGTAGCCGTCCCGGTAGATGGAGCGCGCGGGCCACCAGAAGTAGAAGTCGCCCTCTTCACCGTACAGCGGCTGGCCGTGGACGAGATCCGCGTGCTGTCGCAGGTCCTCGTCGAGGTAGTGGGTCTCGAGGTGGGTGGTGGTGTAGCCGGACTTGAAGTTCGTGTACCACTCGTTGTTCGGATCCCAGACCCAGCTCCCGCCGAAGTTCAGCGGCACCATGCCCACGTCGTTGTCTTCGGGCTCCAGGCGGTCGTAGCTGCCTTCCGCGTTCTGCTTGTAGAAGGTGGAGGTGTCGCCTTCCTCGACCACGCCCGGATCGGCGCCGAAGCCGCCGACGCCGGTCAGGTTCTCGGTGCAGATCGCCGCCGAGTCGTTGTGGTGGAAGTAGGGATCCTCCTGGACGACGGTGTGCTCGCTCACGAGGTTGAGGTCCGCGTCGAAGCGGAAGATGACCAGGGTGTCGTCGTGGTAGGTCGTCGTGACGCTCGAGCCGTCCAGGTAGCCGCCGTCGTCGCAGGGCACGAAGGCGTGGTCGGTCAGGTCGGTGCGCCCGGTGAGTCCGCGACGCGTGAGGTGGTCCTCGACCAGGTCCTCGTCGAGCTCCGAGGCATAGAGCTCGCCGCCTCGCGCCATGACCAGGGTCCATCCGAGGGCGCCGTCCTCGGTCTCCCGCGGCAGGACGCGTGGCCAGGTGCCGTTCCCGGAGATCGCCACCGGATCCCCGATCTTGGACACGAAGTCGGAGGCGTCGGCGTCGGCGGACAGGAAGGCGAAGAGGGTCAGCATGGTTGTCTCCTGAGCCCCCCGATCATGCCCCAAGATCACCTCCGGCTGCCGCGAGCCCGGTTCGTCGAGCGTTACAGTCCATTCCATGCTGCTGTTGCTGGGCGCCCTCGCGTGGGCCGTGCCGACCAAGACCCTCGAGGCGGAAGTCGACCGCCGCGTCCTGCTCGTCGATCCCTCAGGGCGCCAGATCGACTGCAGCCTCGTCGCGGTCCAGGACGAGCGCCTGGTGGTGCGCCTGGACGATGGAAGCCTCGCCGCCGTGCCTCGCGACGAGGTCGCCAACATCGTCGACCTCGGCCCGGCCCCTCCGCCGCCCGAGGTCATCGAGGTCGTTCCGGAGGAGCCCGAGGACGACTTCGGCGAAGAGGCCCTCGACGAGGGCGCCGAGGACAGCTTCGACGTCGACGAGGCTCTGGACGAGCTCCTCGTGGACGATGCTGCTGCGGCCGTCCCGGTCGAAGCGGTCGAGGTCGTCGAGGAACCGGTCGCGGTCGCGGTCGAGCGAGCCGAGCTGCCCGACGAAGACGAAGCGCTCCCCGAGGCCGACGGCTGGGAGGACCCCGAGCCCGTCGAGGTCGTGGCCGAGGTCCCGGTCGACGAAGCCCCCGTCGCCCCCGTCGAGGAGGAGACCGTCGAGGAGGAGACCGTCGAGGAGGAGACCGTCGAGGACGGCGTCGCCGACGTGGGCGTCGAGCCGACCGTCGAGCCGCGGCGGGACCCCCAGGCCGACAGCGACCTCTACTACAAGGGCCGTGCGGACGGCGCGTCCGCGGCCGCGGGAGGAAGCGCCGCGCTCCCGATGGGCGTCGGCTTCGCCACGGGCTGCGCGGGGGGCTGCATCGGGTGCACGGGTTCGACCCTGGCCTTCGCGCTCATCGAGCCCGACGTGCCAGCCGGATCCTGGCAGGACGAGGAGGCGCTGTACCAGCAGGGCTACCTCCAGGCCTACCGGGACACCTGGCAGAAGGAGCACGCGCGCAAGGCCTTCATCGGCGGGGCCCTGGGCACCTCGACGCTCGCCCTGTTCACCCTCGCGATGTACGCCCAGCTCTGACAAAAGGGGACACCCCTCCGAGCGGGGCGTGTGCTAGAACACCCCATGGTTCAGCGCCATCGCGATCCCCGGATCCGTCTGCGCGCCCGCATCCACCGGGACGGGCCCGACCGCTTCTACATGGGCTTCTCCGAGAACATCTCCTCCGGTGGGGTGTTCATCGAGAGCGAGTGCCCGCCCAGCGTCGGCGAAGAGGTCCACCTGATCGTCGGTCCGGAGGCGCGGCCTCTGCACGTGGGCGGGATCGTGCGGTGGCACCGCGTGGACGAGCGCGGGCACGCCACCGGCTGCGGCGTGCAGTTCACGGACCTCGACGAGTCGCGCCGGAGCACCATCGCGGACTTCCTCCGCCGGGCACCGAACGATCCGCTGCTCCACATGACGGTCGACGAAGCGATGTAGATTCCGCGGATGCTGTGGTTCACCCTCGCCTGCGGTCCCAAGAACATCGATGACGTCGAGGTCGGTCCCACCGTGGGCTGGCACGTCGAGGAGGGCTGGTCCGGCAGCTGCTTCCGGGCCCCCGACTTCGCGTCGATCGAGGACGCCGAGCTCCGCACCAAGATGCAGGGCGACACCATCAGCGCGATGGTCCTGCAGTGGGAGGGCAGTCGCCAGGACGGCGTGAAGTTCGACGCCGAGATGGCCGACGCCGTCGGCGAGTACCTGAGACCGCACCTCGACCGCGTCCAGCGCGTCTCCACGGAGAACCACGCCCAGTGCGTCGAGGTCATGGGGGCCGGCGCGACGACCTCGGCGTGGGGGCGCTGGCTCGAGGACCTGCACGACGAGCTGGCGCACGAGGCCTGTCCGACACCGCTGGAGGACACCTTCCACACCCTCGACATCCGCACGGGCTGGCAGGCGAACGTCGAGATCTGCGAGGGCGCCGCCTACGTCGTGCGGGGGGCGGCCAAGGAGGAGTTCCGGCTCTCCGCGGAGGCTCCCCTGATCACCATCGACGGCGACCCGGACACGCTCCCGCCCGAGGGCGCCTACTGCCGTGAGGTCGCGGGCTGCTCCTGGGGCATGCTCGTCGGGCGCTTCGACGGCGAGGACGGCAGCGTCGAGATCTTCCCGATCGGCTCGGAGCGGAGCTTGACCGCGTCGGTCGCGGGGACCCTGTCCATCGCCATCAACGACGACGATCACTCCGACAACTCCTGGCAGATCGTCGACGGCGTCCAGGACGGCGTGACCGTGGAGATCCGGCCCGCTCGCGACTGATCTGGAATCATTCCAGATTCTTGTTGCCCGGGGTTTCGGGGGGTGCTACCGGGAGGGTCCCAACCCACTCGGAGAGAGTCCCCATGTCGCTGAACGGCACCAAGACCCACGGAAACCTCAAGGCGGCCTTCGCGGGCGAGTCCCAGGCCAACCGCCGCTACCTCTGGATGGCCAAGAAGGCAGACATCGAGGGCTACCCCGAGATCGCCGGCAACTTCCGCGAGACCGCCGAGGGCGAGACCGGCCACGCGCACGGCCACCTCGACTACCTGGCCAAGGTCGGTGACCCCGCGACGGACCTGCCGATCGGCGACACCGCCGACAACCTGGCCGCCGCCGTCGCCGGCGAGACCCACGAGTACACCGACATGTACCCGGGCATGGCCGCTACGGCGCGCGAGGAAGGCTTCGGCGAGATCGCCGACTGGTTCGAGACCCTCGCCAAGGCGGAGAAGTCGCACGCGGGCCGCTTCCAGGCGCTCCTCGACGACATCGGCTAGGCGCCCGTGAGCAACATCTCGTACCAGCCGACTGACGGGCTCTGCTACGACCCGTCCGAGGCGAAGTACTGGGATGCGGACGCGCTCGCCAAGGAGGTGGAGCGCGTCTTCGAGGTCTGTCACGGCTGCCGCATGTGCTTCAAGTACTGCGACAGCTTCAAGGACCTGTTCAAGGTCATCGACGTGCACGACGGCGATGTGCGTCTGGTGACCGAGGCCGAGACCGAGCAGGTCATGGACGCCTGCTTCCAGTGCAAGCTGTGCGAGGTCGAGTGCCCGTACACACCGCACGACAACCACGAGTTCCAGCTCGACTTCCCGAGACTGGTTCATCGCTACACCGCGCAGCGGGCTCGGCGCGAGGGCGTGCCTCTGCGGCACAAGATCCTCGCCGACGTCGACAAGACCGGCTTCCTGGCGCGCATGAGCTTCGGCCTGGCCAACTCGATGAACAAGGTGAAGCTGCACCGGATGTTCATGGAGACCTTCCTGGGCGTGCACCGGGACAAGCTCCTTCCGGACTTCGCGTCCCAGACCTTCGAGGGCTGGGCCGCCCGGAACGACAAGCTCAAGAAGACCGGCGAGGTCGTGCTCTTCCAGACCTGCTACGTCCAGAACAACGAGCCCGAGATCGGCGCGGACACGGTCGAGGTCCTGGAGAAGAACCAGGTCGACGTGGCCTGCGTGCCGGGCCTGGGTTGCTGCGGCATGCCTTCCTGGGAGAAGGGTGACCTGGACACCGTGCGCGAGCGCGCTCGCCACAACCTCGACATCCTGATGCCGCTGGTCGAGCAGGGGGCCAAGGTCGTCGGCATCAACCCGACCTGCACGATGATGATGCGGAGGGAGTACCCGGAGCTCCTCGAAGGCGAGGACCGTGCTCGGGCCGAGAAGCTCGCCGAGGCCATCCGCGACGCCGGCGAGTACCTGTGGTCCCTCCGCAAGGAGGAGCGCTTCAACGTGGACTTCAAGTCCACCCCGGGCAGCGCCATCGCCTACCACGCGCCGTGCCACCTGCGGACCCAGCGCGTCGGCTTCAAGGGCCGGGATCTCCTGCGCAAGATCCCCGGTTGCATGCCCAAGAGCACCATCGAGTGCTGCGGTCACGACGGCACCTACGCCATGTCGGTCGAGGGCTTCGAGCCCAGCCAGCGCATCGGCAAGAAGGCCTTCGACGGCATGAAGGAGGCCGAGGCCGAAGTCTGGGTCACCGACTGCCCCCTGGCATCGCTGCAGTTCGAGCAGCACGCGGGCGTGAAGCCCATGCACCCGATGTCCGTCCTGGCCCGCGCCTACCGCGAGGACGGCTTCCCCGAGAAGGTCGAGAAGTGAAGCCCGTCGAGCGCTCCGAGATCCTGGACTACCTGACCTATACGGACCGCCGACCGGGCATCCGCACGGGTGTGCTCGGGGCCAAGCGCCTCCGCCGCATCGTGCAGGGGCCGCTCACCTGGCTCTTCGAGAACCGCGACACGGTGCGCTACCAGGTCCAGGAGATGATGCGCGTCGAGCGGCTGGTCCGCGAGTCCGACATCGAGCACGAGCTGAAGACCTACAACGAGCTGCTCGGAGGGCCCGGCGAGCTCGGCGTCACCTTGCTGATCGGCCTCGACGACGAGGCCCTGCGCGACGAGAAGCTGCACGCCTGGCTGGGGCTGTTGAACTGCTTGTTCGCGGAGCTGCCGGACGGGACCCGGGTGCCGCCCACGTGGGATCCGCGCCAGGTCGGCACGGATCGACTCAGCTCGGTCCAGTACCTGAAGTTCGACGTCCGCGGGCAGGCCCCGGTCGCCATGGTCTGCACGAACCCGGACCCCTTGTTGCCCGAGCGCGCCGAGCTCACCGAGGAGCAGCGTCGGGCGCTCGCCGAGGACCTGGCCTAGGCGCCCGAGTCCTCGTACGGGAAGACACGCCGGGCTTCCCAGACCAGCGTCAGCCCGGCGCCCGCGAGGAAGAGCACTCCGGCGAGGATCAAGCCGACGACACCGTCGAGGGCTGCACACGCCGCGCCGCTCGCTGCCAGTGTGGCGAGCGTGCCGACGAGCATGCCTACGGTGCGATCCTGGGGGCATTGCGCCTACTCCTCGGCAGGCGGGTCGAGCGAGACCGGCTCCCAGGGGGTGATGAACAACTCATAGAGGGGCCGCGCCGCCTCGCGGACCTCGGGGGCGACGCTCAGGAGGATGTTCTCATCCCTCTTGGAAGCTGCGAGGAGTGCGATCCGAACCTGGACCCAGCCATCGCCCGGAAGCTCCGCGGTAAACGCAGCCGCCTCGGTCGCATGCCCGAGCTGGGCCGACACATGAAAGAAGTGCATCACCCTGCCCCAGTCCGACTCCAGGAAACTGGGGTCGGAGAGAGCGCGGTAGACCGCGCGAGCGGCAGCAGCGAAACCCAACACCGGGAGCTGTGCGCAGCCGCGGGTGAAGCTCCGAATCGGCCAGTCCGGACCGAGTTGGCGCGCCCGATCTGCCCACTGGACTGCCTCGGCGTGGCGATGCGCCAGGTGGAGGAGTCGGGCGAGGTTGGAGCAGGCAAATGCGTTGGTCGGGTCGGACTCTGCGGACTGAAGGTACGCGGTGTACGCGCCAGCGCCGTCGCCGAGGTCGTCCTGGAGGATCACGCCGAGGTTGTTGAGAGCAAAGCTGTCGGAGGGATCGTGCTTCACGGCTTCGCGGAACGCCTTCGCGGCCTCCTCGGGGCGATTACGGTATTCGACGAGCAGCACGCCGAGGTTGAACCAGTCCGTCCCTGGTTTGGGGTTGGTCCGGACCGCTGCCCGAAGGGCCTCCTCGGCCTCATCGATGCGGCCCAGTCGTAGGAGCGTCGCGCCTCGGTTGCCCAGGGCCGCCGGATCTCGGCTCAGCTCCCACGCGGGCAGCGACTCGTGAAACCGCCCGGCTCGGTACAGCGCGGCGGCGATGTCGAACCAATCGGCTCGACCTGGCAGATCGGCCCATGCCGTCACGGCCTTCCGCACCGTAGCCAGATCCTCCGTGACCATGGCGCGGTCGAACTCGAACGCCGCGGCGTTGACGTCTGGGATCACAGCGTCTGCGCTGTGGCGAGTGCGTGCCCACGAGCAGAATGCATGAAGCCGGCCATCTCCGGCGTGCGCGTAGGCCCATGACTGGGCACCGGAGACGTCATCGTCGGTCTCAAGCCAGCCGTCTGCGCGCGCTTGGGCTCGGAGCTTCATCAGCTCCTCGCTGTAGTCCACGACGTCCTGCGCACGCGCAACGCGCGCCTCCTCGAGCGCCGGCAGACCCCCCTCTCCGCGTCGGGCCCAGCGAAGCCGGGACTCAGCGTCGAGGCTGGGGTGCCCACCGATCAGAGACCAGACCTCTTCTTGTGAAAACCCAGGCCACTCCTGGCTATAGACGACACGCTTGGCCTCCTCCAGGATCCGAATGCGCTCGGATCGGGGCTTGAGTTCGATGTCCTCCCCTTCGAGGTCGAGCAGTGCAACGAGCTCTCGGCGGAGCGCATCGTCCCGGTGAATCGACTGGAGCTCAATGTGCTCCAGAGCGGCCGCCAGCTGTGGGTCCTCGACGGCCTGGGCCAGCGCCAAGCCGGTCTCGATGTCACGGGCGCCCCCCATTCGCCCCGACAGGTGCGTCATCGCGTGACTTCGACGCTCCTCGGGTGTGTTCATGAGGCGCAGGAACTCGACGAACCACAGGAGCTTCCGGCGCAGGCGCCGGCTGTTGCGCATCAAGTACCAGATGTTGAAGAAGCGCTCGGCGACCTGGTAGCCGGTCTTCTTGGTCAGCCCCTCCGCCGTGGCCAGCGGGACCTTCTGAACGCCCCCGAGCTTGCAGAGACGCTCCAGCTGACCCGACACAGTCTGCGACTTCAAGTCGAGCGTTCGGGCGAGCGCTGCCGATCCGATCGGGTGCCAGTTCACGCAGAGCGCGTGCACGATGCGCTGGTTCTGCGCGGAGAGCTCCTCGAAGCGGTGCTTGTAGAGCGGCGTGCACAGATCCAGCAGCCGGTCGAGGTCGGTGCGCACGTCGCCGCGAATCCCTTGAGCGTGCACAGTGAACAAGAGCACGATGGTGCGCGGGTTTCCGCCGCTCAGGATCCGAATGGGCTCGATGCGTTCGGGGTGGTTCTCGGCGAGGTCCCGCACCTCCTCGACGTCCGTTCGGTCCGCCAGGCGACACATCAGCGCACGGGTCTCCTCCAGATCCAGCCCGGCGAGCTCCTCGACGGCGAAGAAGTCGTAGAAGGCCTTGTCGTAGACATAGGTCGCCTCCGAGGCATGTGCGCTGGCCCCGATCAGGACGATGCCGTCCTCGGAGAGCGCCTTGCGCAGGGCCCACTGCTCTTTGTCGATCCGGTCGAAGACGAGGTCGATGTTGTCGACGAGCAGAACCAGCCGGCGGCCCCTTCGCTCGCCCTCGCCGCGCAATGCGGCCAGCGCTTCAGCGGCGCGGTGCGCCTTCGGCACAGTCTCCAGCCGCTCGATGAGTTCGTCGAGTCGCTCGGTGCCTTCGCCCGATGTCTCCATCGCGTCGGCAACGGCGTCGAGGCAGTTCAGCCAGAAGCCAGCGAGGTCTCCGATGTCGTACTGCTCCTCCGGAAACACCAGCGGAAGCCACGCGGCTGCGAGCTCCTCGTCGTCCTCGATGGCGAAGCGTAGCCGATGGAGGAGCGTGGTCTTGCCCATGCCGCGTTGCCCGAGGACCAGACGGTGTTGGAAGCTCCCGGTCGTGCAGCCGCGGCGCAGGTCTTCCCTGAGTCGTTCGAGCAGCTCTTCGCGCACGCAGAAGTTGCCACAGAGCTCATCTCGAGACAGTGATCGCGGGTTGTAGACGGCGATCCCTTCCAGTCGGAGCTCATTCACCGTGGTACCGCTCCCACCAGGCCCGCAGGAGCGGGGACCGGAAGACCACGCGCTCGCCGACCCGTACGACGTAGCCGTCCGTCGTCAGCACGCTCAGTGTGAACTCCAGCGCGCGCTTGCGGTCCCGAGTGTCCGGGACGGCGGCGCTCATGGCCTGGGTCAAGGTGTCGAGCGATGCGCCGCCCGGCTTGGCGCACGCTGACAGGGCGACCTCAGCCCACGCTGCGCGCTCGGGCCCCAGCTGCTCGTCCAGCCGCTGATACCACCCCTCGAAGTAGCTGCTTCGCTTCGTGATCAGCGTGTGCAGAGCGGAGCCGACCGCGGCCTTGTCGATTGGACCGGCTTGTTGACGGAGCTCGGAAAAGACGAGCTGCAAGAAGTACGGCAAGGCCCAGCCCAAGCGCTCGACGATCTCGTCCTTCACTCCTTGCGACAGCTCAAGCGAATAGCTCCAGCTGAGGCGCTCGAGGAAGCTGTCCGCGGTCTCGGGATCGAAGGCGTCGACGCTCAGGATCTTGAGGTCGTTGATCGTCGGCTGGAGGTTGTGGAGCTTGGCCACGGTGTCGAGGCCGATCGATCCAGCCAGGAGCCACCGCACATTGGGATGGCGCTGGCGCTGGTGCCGGAACCAGTTCAGAAGCCGTCGGACCCGAGTGGCGCCGTCATCGGCTTTCAGGAGCTCCAGGACCATGACTGGGAGCTCGTCGATCGCGACCACGAGTCGCCGGTCGAGGTTGCCCAGCGCATGGGTGAGGTTCTCGCCAAGGTCGCGCCAGCTCGCGACCGGCGTGCCCACCTTGAAGCGGATCGGTCCTGCGGAGACACTCTCGATGTGGGCTAATGCGGCCCCCGCAGGGCCCTCCTTCAGCCAGCGCAGCACGGTCTCGCCGCCCGTGGCGTGGAGGACAGCGTCGACTAGCTGCTCGATCAGCCCGAGCTCGTCTACCGCTCCGCTGACGTCCAGGTAGACGAAGGAGAAGTTCTGAGAGGTGGCGACTTCGCCGAGCTTCAGCAGGATCGACGTCTTGCCTACGCGACGGGGTGCCAGGAGCAGGAGGTTGTTCCCGTCCAGATCGGAGAGGAGCTGGTGCATGAACGCGCGGCGCCCGAAGAAGTCGTCGCCGCGCACGGGTGGTCCCGTGAGGTTGTTGAGGCGCGCGTCGTCGTTGCGTAGGTCCAGGGCGTCCATCTACTTCGTCCTTGAAGCACTTCACTTCTAAAGTACTTCGTGAATGAAGTAGCGTCAATCCCAGGCCCGCTTCTTGCGGATCAAACGGGCGTTGCGGCCCGTGGGGACGAGCATGCCCTCGTGGCCGCGGCGGATCTCGGCGGCGTTGGCCTCGTCCGTGTCGATGTGCATCTCGAGCGCGTAGCTGCCCTTGACGCGGATCAGCACGTCGCCGAAGACGAGATCGCGGCCGGGGCTGTCCACGGCGACGTCGACGACGTCCTTGTCCTTCACCCCGTAGATCGCTGCGTCGGCGGGGGTCATGTGGATGTGCCGGCGGGCACAGATGAGACCGTCCTCCAACATGAGCTCGCCGGCGGGGCCGATGAGCTTGATGCCCGGGGAGTTCTTCGTGTCGCCGGAGTTGCGGACGGGGGCGTCGATGCCCAGGAAGAACTCGTCGGTCCGGCTGACCTCGATCTGGTTGCCTCGGCGGACTGGGCCCAGGATGCGCACACCCTCGATCGAGCGCTTCGGGCCGACGACCGTGAGGGTCTCCTCGCAGGCGAACTGGCCGGGCTGCGACAGCGGGTTCCGCGGCGTCAGCTCGTGGCCCTCGCCGAAGAGGGCCTCGACGGACTCCTGGGTGAGGTGGATGTGGCGGGCGGAGATGCCGATCGGGATCGGCGGCAGGCCGCTGGGCAACAGGTCGCGGCCGGCGCCCACCGCCGCGGCCTGGCGGGCGATCTCGGCCTCCTCGTCGGTCTTCACGACGAGCAGCTTCACGCGGGAGTGGTAGTGGCTGATCTCCCAGACGGTCGCGTCCCGCGAGACGGTCGCGTCGCGGTTGCGGTCCTCGTCCAGGCGCGCGCCGAGGAAGTCCAGGCGCTGGCAGGCCCGGTGGCGGACCAGCGCCGAGTTCTCGCCGATGCCCGCCGTGAAGACGATCGCGTCGACCCCGCCCATGACCGAGGCCAAGGCGCCGATGTGCTTGCGCAGCCGGTGCGCCAACACGTGGATGGCCATGCGGCAGGGCTCGTCGCCCTCGGCCGCTCGATCCTCGATGTCGCGGAGGTCGTTCCCGATGCCCGACAGTCCCCACAGCCCGCTCTCGCGGTTCAGCACGCGGTCGGTCTCCTCGACGCCCAGCGAGCGGGCGAGCTCCAGGACGACGCCCGGGTCGAGGTCCCCGCAGCGCGTCCCCATGACGAGGCCCTCGAGGGGCGTCATGCCCATGGTCGTCTCGACGCTGCGTCCGTACTCCACCGCGCAGGCGCTGGCGCCGTTTCCGAGGTGGCAGGTGATGATCCGCAGGTCCTCGAGGGGCTGCTTCAGGTGGTCGGCGGCGGCGCGGGAGACGAAGGCGTGGGAGGTGCCGTGGAAGCCGTAGCGGCGGATGCCTCGGGCCTCGGCCATGCCCGCGGGCAAGGCGTAGAGGCGGGCTCGCCGCGGCAGCGTGGCGTGGAAGGCGGTGTCGAAGACGGCGACGTGGGGGACCTTCGGGAGGAGCTCCCGCGCGGCGCGGATTCCGGCCAGGTTGGGCGGGTTGTGCAGCGGCGCGAGGGGGAAGAGCGCCTCGATGGCGGTCTCGACCTCGGCGTCGATGCGGGTCGGGCGGACGAAGCGCTCGCCTCCGTGGACCACGCGGTGGCCGACGACGCTGACCTCGTCCGTGATCAGGCGCGGCAGGGCGGCGGCGAGGACCGCGCCGTGGTCGGCGCCGGGGACCTCGAAGGTCTCGTCACCGTGACGCCACAGGGCGCCCTCGGTGCCGAGGCGCTCGGCACGAACCGAGGCCACGCGGGCCCCCGCGCCGTCCACGACATCGGCTTTCAAGCTGGAGCTTCCGCAGTTCAGGACCAGGACGTGCACGACTCACCCTCCGATGGGCCAGTGTTAACGGAAAAGGGTGCGCCGAAGGCGCAGGGGAAAACGACGAGTTTTCCCCTTGGGTAGATGGAGCACGTGGACTACCGACCGCCGACCGAGCTCGAGATCCGGATCTGCCGACGGCTGATGGAGCCCTGGTCGACCCTGCTGGATCCTCGTTTCCTGAACATGGAGCGCATCCCGACCGAGGCGCCCGGACCGCTGCTGTTCGTCGGCAACCACACGCTCTACGGGATGCTCGACATCCCCCACCTCTACCTGAAGCTGCTCGGCGACCACGGCATCGCCTTGCGGTCCATGGGCGACCGCGCACACTGGAAGCTCCCGGCCTGGGGTCAGTTCCTGGAGCGCTTCGGCGCGGTCAGCGGCGATCGGGACGTCTGCGGCGAGCTGCTCGCAGCCGGCGAGCCCGTGCTGGTCTTCCCGGGCGGCGCGCGCGAGGTCGCCAAGCGCAAGGGCGAGAAGTACACGCTGGTCTGGAAGAACCGCTTCGGGTTCGTGAAGCTGGCGATCGAGCACGGCTGCACGATCGTGCCCTTCGCGATGCTCGGCGGCGATGACGCCTGGGACATCGTCTGGGACGCCCAGGACCTTCAGGCCTCTCCGATCGCGGGGCTGGTCAACGCCTTCTACGACGGGATCGGGGTCCCCCAGGACTCCATGTTCCCGATCGCCAAGGGCCTGGGCCCGTCGATGCTGCCCAAGCCGGTGCGGCTCTACTTCTCGATGGCCGAGCCGATCGACGCCCGGGAGTACGCCGGACGGAAGGACCAGGAGGCCCTGGGCGAGCTGCGCGATCGGGTCGCCGAGGGCATCTATTCCGAGCTCGATCGCCTGGCCGTGGAGCGGAAGTGGGACCCGCCGCCGTCGCTGAAGCGGCGGCTCCTGGACCGCCTGCTGAAGAGCCGCCTGGGCCGCCGCTGATCCGGGACGGAGCGTCCTCCCCGGGGGGCCCGCATTTGTCAAAGCGAGGTCACGCGGAACGGGCTATGGTGCGCGGCCATCCCCCCTGGAACGGAGACCAGCCATGCGCATTGCCAGCTTGCTGATCCTTCTCCCGCTCGTCGCCTGCGACAAGAGCAAGAAGGACCTCGACGGTGACGGCTACATCGGAGCCGAGGACTGCGACGACGACAACGACGCGGTGAACCCCGGCGCGGACGAAGTCTGTGACGGCATCGACAACAACTGCGACGGCCTCTTGGACGAGGGCGACGCCACCGACGCGCCCACCTGGTACGGCGACGCGGACGGCGACGGCTTCGGCGGCGAGACGCTGGTCATGACCGCCTGCGAGCAGCCCAGCGGCTACCTCGATGCGGACAACGCGGGCGACTGCGACGACCTGGACGCGACGGCCCACCCCGACGGCGTCGAGATCTGCGACGGCGTGGACAACGACTGCGACGGCCTGCTGGACGGCGACGACGACAGCGTCGATCTGGACACGGCCACGGTCTGGTACACCGACAACGACGGCGACGGCTACGGCGACGACGCTTCCCCCGTCGAGTCCTGCAGCCAGCCCGCCGGCACGGCCGCTGTGGGCGGTGACTGCGACGACAACAACTCCGCGCTGAACCCCGAGACCCTCTGGTACGCCGACCGCGATGGCGACGGTTGGGGTGACGAAGCGACCACGCAGGCTTCCTGCGAGGGCGTCAACGGCTTCGTCGCCGTGGCCGAGGACTGCAACGACGAGAACGCCTGGGTCAACCCCGACGGTCAGGAGATCTGCGGCGGCGAGGACGAGGACTGCGACGGCCTCGAGGACGACGCCGACGACAGCACCGACATCGACACGATGACGAGCTACTACCGGGACGGCGACAGCGACGGCTACGGCAACGAGGACGGCACCGCCGCGGTGCAGTGCGACGCTCCCAGCGGCTTCGTCGCGGACGCCTCGGACTGTGATGACACCCTGGGCGACGTCAACCCCGACGGCACCGAGGTCTGCGACGACGGCCTGGACAACGACTGCAGCGGCGATGCGCCCGAGTGTGGCCTGTCCGACGGCGACACCTCGACCGCCGACATCAGCATCTCCGGCCCGGCCACCTACGACTACTTCGGCTGGTCCGCAGCGGTTGGCGACTTCAACGGCGACGGGACCAACGACATCGCCGCCTCCGCCTTCTACGCGGACGGCACCGCCTGCAGCTACTGCGGCACCGCGTACGTGTTCAACGGCCCGACGACGGCGACGTCCTCGGGGGATGCTTCGACGACCTTCGAAGGCACGTCGACCTACGACTACGTGGGCTACTCCATCGCCGCCGGCGACCTCGACGACGATGGCTACGACGACCTGCTCATCGGCGCCTACGGAGTCGATGACGGCGGCTCGACGTCCGGCTCGGTCTATGTGGCCTACGGCTCGGCGAGTGGCTGGACGAGCGGCGCCGCGGCCGACCTCCCCAGCCTCTACGGCGACAACTCCAGCGACTACATGGGGACCGCGGTGAGCGTGGTCGGCGACGTCAACGGCGACGGCTACGACGACTTCACGGTCGGCTCGCTGTACAACGCGGACGGCGCCTACCGCGGCGGCCAGGTCTACCTGATCGCGGGCTCCGCGACGCAGATGTCCGGGAGCACGAACGTCAGCAGCGAGGCGCTGGCCACCTACACCAGCAACACCACCTACACCTACATCGGTGGTCCGGGCAGCGGTGGCGTCTTCGGCGACCTCGACGGCGACGGCTACGACGAGATGGGCATCACCAGCGGTGACCTCGAGTCGGACTACGGCGGCGTCTACATCAACTACGGCGCGGCCACGGTCACCGACGTGGACATCGAGGACATGGAAGTCCTCATCACGGGCTCCACCTACTACGGCTACCTGGGTGACTCACCCACGGCCTCGGACGACCTGGACGGCGACGGCTACGACGACCTGATCGCCGGCGAGTACTACGGCGGGAGCAGCGGTGCGGTCTATGTGGTCTACGGCTCCTCGACCGCGATGGCCGGCGAGTACGACATCGAAGACATCGCCGGTACCTGGGGCACGGGCGAGACGGGCGGCGACGGCTTCGGCCATACGGTCGCGGCGGGCGACCTCAACAACGACGGCGAGGTCGACCTGACGGTCGGTGCCCCCTACTACGAGGGCAGCTCGGGCAACTACAGCGAGGGGGCGGCCTACGCCTTCTACGGCCCGCTCACCACCGGCGAGCTCGACCTCGAGGCCGCAAACGCGACGCTGACGGGCACCGAGAGCTACGGCTACCTCGGCTACCGCGGCGGCATGGTGATCGCCGATGTCGACGCGAGCGGCGTCGAGGACCTCGTGGTCACCGGCTACTACGGCAGCAACAGCTACTACGGCGGCTTGTACGCCTGGTACGGCGCAGGAATGTAGGCCGGAAACCAACACACACTTCGGAGAGAACAATGTCTGGAACCCTGATCGGGCTGTTGGCCTTCATCGCCTGCAACCCCGACAAGAAGGACCTCGACGAGGACGGTTACGTCGGCGCCGAGGACTGCAACGACGACGACGCGTCGGTCCACCCGGGCCAGGACGAGGTCTGCGACGGCATCGACAACGACTGTGACGGCGGCATCGACAACGGTGCGACCGACGCGACCACCTGGTACGCCGACGCCGACGCGGACGGCTTCGGTGGTCAGCTCACCCTGGTCGACTGCGAACAGCCCAGCGGCTACCTCGCGACCTCGGACGACTGCGACGACACCGACGCGGCCGTCAACCTGGACGCGAGCGAGGTCTGCGACGGCATCGACAACGACTGCGACGGCCTGGTCGACGGCGACGATGACTCGGTGGACCTGAGCACCTCGCAGACCTGGTACGCCGACGTCGACGGCGACGGCTACGGCCAGGACTCGGTCAGCGAGGAGTCCTGCAGCCAGCCTGACGGCTACGTGCTCGAGGGCGGCGACTGCGACGACGGCGACGCCACCTACAACCCGGCGACCCGCTGGTACGAGGACAGCGACGGCGACGGCTACGGCGCGCCCGACTACTACGTCGAGAGCTGCGAGGCCGTCAGCGGCTACGTGCTCGACTGGTCGGACTGTGACGACCTGGACGCCACCATCAACGTGGACGGCTTCGAGGTCTGTGACGGTGCGGACAACGACTGTGACGGCCTGACGGACGACGAGGACGACGCCGTCGACGTCACCACGATGACCGACTGGTACATCGACGCGGACGGCGACGGCTACGGCGACGAGACGGCGACCGCGGTCACCCAGTGCGCCCAGCCTTCCGGCACCGCCAACGACAACACGGACTGTGACGATGCCGAGGGGACCACCAACCCCGGCATGGAAGAGATCTGTGACGACGGCGCCGACAACGACTGCTCGGGCGACGCGCCCGAGTGCGGGATCGGTGACTTCGACACCGACGACGCCAACGTGTCGGGAACGGGCGAGGGAACTTCGGAGTACTACGGTCGCAACGCCAAGTTCTTCGACTACAACGGCGACGGCACGACGGATATCGCCGTGGGCGCTTACGGCGTCGACGAGGGCGGCACGAACGCGGGTGCGATCTACGTCACCTACGGGCCGGCCACCTCGCTGAACGCCGAGGACGCCGATGTGACGCTCTACGGCGACGAGACGTACGCCTACGCCGGCATGTACATGGCGACGGGCGACGTCGACGACGATGGGGCGGATGACCTCATCACCGGCGGCTACTACGCCAGCTATGGCTACGGCACCGTGTGGGTCACCTACGGCGGAACCACCAGCGGCGACCTGAGCGACGTCTCGGCGTACTGGAACGGGACCGACAGCTACGAGTACATGGGCTACGCGGTGGCCTCGGACTTCGACCTGAACGCCGACGGCATCGACGACATCGCCTTCGGTCAGCCCTACGACGACCAGGACTACTCCTCGAGCGGTACCCTCCGCATCGTCTACGGCAGCACCACTGCCTGGAGCGGCGCCCAGGACCTCGGCGACGCGGACCTGACGATGTACGGCATCGGCACCTACGCCTACGCCGGGCACATCAACGGCCTCCACGCCGGGGATCTCGACGGCGACGGCACGAACGACCTCGCGGTCCACCAGGGCTCGAGCTCGTTCAGTGGAACGTCGGGGCTGTACCTGTACCACGGCAGCACCAGCTCGATCGCGGACCTGAGCGACTACGACGCGGTCATCGGGGGCTCGAACTACGCCTTCGGTCGGCCCGCGGTCATCGAGGACATCGACGGCGACGGCTACTCGGACATCCTGGCCGGAGAGCCCTACGGCTCGTCGTACTACGGCAACATGTACGTGCTGCTGGGCACGGCCAGCGGTTGGGACGGGGCCTACGATGCGGCCTCGGACTCGAACTGGATGGCGACGGGCTCGGTCAGCTACGACTACATGGGCTTCGATCTCCAGGTCGGCGACCTCGACGGCGACGGCAACAACGACGTGATCGGCGGCTCGCCCTACTGGGACGACAGCACGGCCGGGACCTACAGCAACGGCAAGGCCTGGATCTTCACGGGTCCGCTGTCCGCCGGCTCCTGGACGGATGCGGATGCCAACGCCTCGGTCGCGGGCACCGGCCAGTACAACTACGTCGGCTACGACGGTCTCGAGGTCGCGGACTGGGACGGCGACGGGGTCGATGACCTGCACGTCGGCGCCTACGGTGCGGAGTCCTACACCGGGCTGTCGAACATCTTCTACGGCGGCTCGATGTAGCCCTGGTCCCGCTTCCGCTGGACCTGCCCCCACACACCGCCCAGGTCATCTCCGGAGACATCGACGGAGACGGTCTGGGTGAGGTGGTGCTCGTGGCCCGGGAGCCCCAGGACGGGGCGCCGGACACGGTCACGCTGACGGTCGTGCACCTCAGCGCCGAAGGGCGTGTCGAGGGGCGCGACCGCATCGCTCTGGGCAACACCGCCCAGCGTTTTCATGCCGGCGAAGGCGCGCTGTGGATCGAGGACGCCAAGGGCGTCCGCGCGGGCGAGGTCCGGGTGCTCGAGGTCCGCGGCGACCTGGCCGGGCTCGGGCCCGCGACGCCTCGACCGACCAAGCTCGTTCGGGACCTGGGCGCCGGAGATTGGGTCGTACTCGAGGCCGACGGGTGGCTCCGCGCTGTGACCCTCGAAGGAGAAGCGCGGGGGCAGATCGTCTCGCCCGGCACAGCGATGCTGGGAGGCGCGGGGAGTCAGGGCGGCCACACGCCGGAGATCACCATGCGGGGTCCGACCACGGCCTGGGCGGACCTCGACGGGGACGGGCTGATCGACGTACTTCGGCCAGGCGGCACCACGCTCGGCGTGCACTTCACGGGCCCGGATGGCATCGGCGCCCGCAGCGCCGACTGGGAGCTGCCCTACGAGCTCTTCTCCCGAGACGACGGAGACGACGAGAGCTTCCGCTGGATCACCGACGTGCACTTCCTGGACATCGACGGGGACGATCGCGATGACCTGTTGGTCCACTTCATCCTGAGCGACTCGGGCTTCTTCGGCTCGACCTCCGAGGTCCAGTGGTTCCACAACACCGGCTCGGGCTTCGAGGAGCGCGCCACCATCGCGATGGACTCGGCCAGCGGCGAGAGCTACCTCCGCGACATCGACGGGGACGGCGACCGCGACCTGCTCGTTCCTCAGGTCGACATCAGCTTCTCCAACGCCGCCCAGGCTCTGTTGAGCCGCAGCTTCACCGTCTCGCTGATGGCTTACGCCTACGACGAGGGCCTGGCCACCACCCCGACCGTGCTGCGCGAGGTCCGGGTGTCGCTCGAGGACTTCGACGTCGCCTGGACCCTGGACGAGGACCTCGACGGCGACGGCATCGAGGATCCCGTGGTCTTCGAGGACGGCCAGATCATCGTCTTCGGGAGCGCGACGGGCAGCTACGAAGAGACCCATCGCTGGCGCGTCGCCCACTCGGTCGACGAGCTGACCTGTGCGGATCTCACCGGTGACGGTCTGCCGGAGGTCATCGCCTGGGCTGCCCACGAAGAGCGGGCGACCGTGCTCCTACTGAATCACTGACCTCGCCAGAAGGTGAGGTACTGACCCGCGGGCTTGATGGCCTCGGTGCGCTCGCGGTTCTTCTTCGAGGGCATCACGTAGGTCGAGAACGACAGGTTCTCGCTCGCGAGCACGCCGCCGGGGAAGACCCCGTCGATGACGGAGAGGTGCATCTCCTGCACGTCGTCGAGGGCACCCTCGGCGGCCTGGGCGCGGGCCTCGGTCACCGCCTGGGCGTGCAGACCGTCGACCTCGGAGCCGCGCAGCCCGAAGGCTTCGCTGATGTTCAGGAGCTCCTTCTCCTCCTCCTCGAAGGGCAGGATGAGCTCGCCGGAGCGGGCCGCGAGCAGGTCGGCTGCGAAGAGGTCGGCGGCGATGCCGTTGTACTGGGCCGGCGCCCGGGCGATGTCGACCTGTGCGGCCGAGGTCTCGCTGATGTCCTGGTCGGAGCCGTTGATCCAGTTCACGTCGACCAGATCGGTGAGGTGGCCGTGCAGCTCCTCCCCGGGGACCTGGCGGACGACCAGGGAGTTGTCGACCCCGTTGATCCGGACCGGCTGGTCGGCCAGGACGTAGACGACGTTGCGGGGGTCGGGGCCGTTGAAGACGGACAGGCGCATCGGCACGATCGGCTCGTCGGACCAGAAGCGGAAGGCCATGCCCTGGACGTGGCCGTCGAAGGTGGAGCCTGCGGGGCGGGAGGTGTCCGCGGTGCGCATGCCAGGGTGAGGCGTGGCGCCATCGGCGCCGCCGACCTTGGCCTTGATGGCCACGAAGCACCAGCGGTCCTTCACGTAGTCGCGGACGACCTCGTCCATGCCCTCGGGGTATTGGTAGTCGTTGTCGGCCATCCAACCAGCGAGGGCCTTGGGCGAGCCGGCCTCGAGCACGGCGACCTCGTACATGCCGACGGCCTCTTCGCGAACGACGCGGACCTCGGTGTAGCCCAGGGCCTGCTCCATCTCCATCTCGGGGACCTCGGCGGACTTGAGCATTCCGGGCATTCCGCCCCAGGAGCTTCGGGACGCCATCGCCGGCATCGGGTCGTAGATCTCGACGTTCACCTGGGGCGGGTCGACCGCCGCCTCGATGTGGGCGAAGGTGTCGTCGTCGATCTTGCGGATCGCCGGGGGCGAGGGGAAGGGGATGAGCATGCCGAAGTCCTCGACGTTGCCCACGAAGCCGGGACGGAGCGCCATGGTCTCCATGCCGCCCACCCCGGGGATGGTGCGATGGGAGACATAGGTGCGCTGCGCACCGGTTCGTTCGATGGTGGGGGTGTCGACCCCGACCAGGTGGATCGGCGGCACCATTCCACAGGGATCGGCCAGGCCGAGATCGGTGAGGGCCAACAGCATTCCGAGCATTACCAGCGCTCCTTGGGCAGGGACACCGCCGCGGCGACGGGGCGCAGGGCGTCCTCACGCCGGACGTTCTTCTTCGCCGGCATGCGGTAGGGGGAAAAGGTCAGGTTCTGGCGGGCCAGCACCTGCTGTGGGAACACACCATCCAACACGGTCAGGTGCATCTCCTTCACGTCGTCGAGGGCTCCGGCCACCGCCTCGGCCTTCTGTGCGGCGAGCTCGACGGCGTGCATCGCGTCGATCTCGGCGCCGCGCAGGGCGAAGGACTCGGAGATGCGCAACAGCTCCTTCTCCTCCTCCTCGAAGGCCAGGGACAGCTCACCGCCGCGGGCGTGGCGAGTGGCGAGGAGATCGCTGGCGATCAGGTCCCGCGCGATGTGGGAGAAGGGGGCCGGATCCCGCAGGGTGTCCACGTGGTCCTGGTTCTGCTTCGACAGGTCCTTTCGGGAGCCGTTGTGGTACTTCACCGGGAGCGGCTCGGTCAGGTTGGCGTAGACCTGCTCCCCGTCGAGCTGTCGAACGACGAGGCTGGCAGGGACGTCGTCGATCTTCAGGGGATCGTCGGAGAGCAGGTACACCACGTTGCGGGGATCCTCGCCGTTGAAGACGCTCAAGCGCATCGGCACGACGGGATCATCCGACACAAACCGGAAGCCCATGCCCTGGACGTGGCCGTCAAAGGACGAGCCCTCGGGCCGGTCCGTGCTGGCCCTTCGCATGCCGGGCCGAGGGTCGGCTCCGGCGGCCGCGCCGACCTTGGCCTTCACGGCGACGAAGAACCACCGGATGTCGACGTAGTCCTGGACCACGTCGGACATGCCGTCCGGGTATTTGTATTCGTTGTCGGCCATCCAACCAGCGAGGGCCTTGGGCGAACCGGCCTCGAGCACGGCGACCTCGTACATGCCGACCGCCTCCTGGTTGACCACCCGGACCTCGTCCAGGCGCAGCGGCTCCTCGCGGACGCGCTCTCGTCGGGCGACGCTCGGGGCGAAGTCGGCGTCATCTGCGACGGACATCTCCATGTCGTAGAGGTAGGGCTCGTAGAGGTGGACGTTGACCTCGGGCGGATCGACCGCCGCCTCCAGGTGGGCGAAGGTGTCGTCGTCGATCTTGCGGATGGCCGGGGCCGAGGGGAAGGGGATGAGCATGCCGAACTCGTCGACATCCCCCACAAACCCGGGTCGAAGGATCATGGTCTCCACGCCGCCGATGCCGGG
>Ga0114933_10002100_pt1 | contig 21204 bp, 23 predicted proteins | sample 4SBtaG_FD_89691 | JGI IMG/M metagenome (GOLD analysis project Ga0114933, IMG submission 89691) | Deep subsurface microbial communities from Kolumbo volcano to uncover new lineages of life (NeLLi) - 4SBTROV12_W25 metaG | ecosystem: Environmental > Aquatic > Marine > Volcanic | place: Kolumbo... | reverse complement strand
GGTGGAACCAAGGTAGAAATGGGATGGAATCCAACAGGAGATGGTGGGGCAGTGGAGGTCTAATGGCGGATGACGCTAGTAAGATGGCGCACACTACGGACGCTTTCAAGAAAGGGACAACTAGTGCATCTACTTTAAGGCCTTGGAAAGCCTTCCTAGATATGGAAATATTAAAGACAGGCCCTAGTCCAGCAGTTCGACAAGCATTTGAGAGAACTTTGGGACCTATACTCAAATTTTTGCAGGCAGCCAACCCTTACTTGTTGGCGTTTGAGACTGCTTCTATCTCAGGTAGTACTTATGACCCCGAAAGGGCAAATAGGAATAATTCTCCCCAGGAGAATATTGATAAGTATACCTCTATGCGGGACAGTATGTTCACCACAGAGGCGGGTATGGCGTACTACCAGAATTTGATTGATAAACAGCAGCAGATATTGGATAAAATGCCAGATAAGGCGAATGCTGATGCAGCCAATCAAGCATTAGTATGGGCGGATGATGGGCAAGGCAAATCTTTAGGGATTAATGTACACAATACCGGGGAATTGGCAGATGCTACTGCTGATAAGATAGAAGGAAAAGGTGCGCCAAGAGTCCAGAAGGGTTTAACCCAAGATCTTAATATTGCGGCAGACGCAGAAGCTACTGCTAGACAGGGGGTTCGAGAGCTTATCACTTCTGGGGAGATTAATGCCCAAAACCTTGCTCAGTCTTTCGCAGGTTCTTTAGCAAGTAAAGCTACGGATAAAGCAGTAGATGCAGTTTGGAATTGGGGTTCGAGTATGTTTGGTGGGTTCTTTGGAGCTGCAAACGGTGGTATCGCCCCAGGGGGCTTCAGAGCTTTTGCAAATGGCGGAACAGTAGACAAGCCTACCTTAGGTTTAATAGGGGAAGGCAAGTATAATGAAGCAGTAGTACCGCTGCCCGATGGCAGGTCTATTCCTGTAATGGGAAGTACTGGAGGTAATACTGAGAATAACGTTACAGTTAATGTTAATATTGATAGCGACGGAAGTGCTCAAGCTAATACGGATTCTGGAATGGACGGGGATAAAGCTAAACAACTTGGTTACATGGTTTCTCAAGCGGTACAAGCTGAACTAGTAGAACAAAAACGACCTGGAGGACTATTAAGTAGTTACTAATTATGGCAAATTTTAACACAGAAGTAAATATTAATCCAGACCGAGGACTTAAGGCTAATCAGGAGCCTAAAGTTCTTAAAGCTACATACGGGGATGGATACGAGCAGCGCGTAGCCAGCGGGATCAATAATCTCCCAGAGACTTGGAACTTGACTTGGAAGAACCGTACTTCGGCAGAAGCTAATAAGATTGTCAAGTTTTTAGAGGATCAAGGAGGCGTAACTGCATTTGATTGGTACCCTACAGGGTATGATATATCTAGCACTACTACTAGCGCTACTACTAAGAAACTTGTAGACACTACTCAGTACTTTACTAACAGATTTTTGAATACTACGGTTACAGACTCTGGAGGGACTACTACTACAGTAACTGCCGTAGACAGCTCTACTCAGTTATCTTTAGCCGCAGATATATTATCAAGTGGAGAAACATACACTATTTACCCATATAAGAAGTATGTATGTAGCAAATGGAGCACCCAAGAAACCCTATCAGGAGTTAGAACTATAACAGCAACATTTACAAAGGTATTTGAACCATGAGTGATAAAATTACATCAGATGTTCACGGGTTTGAACCAGGGGCGGTTATTGAGTTATTCGAGTTAGACCTTTCTACAGGTACTGCCCCAGACTCAGAACCGGTTCTTAGATGGCACTCTGGCCAGAACGAGAACATGCAAGAAATTGTGTGGCAGGGGAATAAGTACGCGGCCTTTCCTATTGAAGCAGAGGGGTTTGAGTTTTCAGGAAAGGGGTCTATTCCAAGACCTACACTTACTGTAGCTAATATAACTTCTATTATAACAGGGGTTGTAACTGCTTATGATGATCTAATTGGTGCAAAAGTTACCAGAAAGAAGACCTTTGCTAAATACTTAGATTCATATTGTTATACAAGTGGGTACCCAGTAGGTGGAGTATGTACAGGGGAGTCGGGGTCAGATCCGAGTCTTAGTAAGGCAGACTGTCTAGATGCCAATAAAAACGGCTCTGCAGGCACTTGGACTGTATACAATCAGACTACTTGCGAAGCTGCAACTGGGCCAGGCATATGGTATGCATCAGCCTTGGCCGATGATACTGCTCATTTTGCTGAAGAAATTTGGTATATTGATAGAAAGGCAGTAGAGACTAATACTCATATACAGTTTGAACTAACTGCAGCACACGACATTCACGGAGTTAAACTACCTTCAAGAACAGTAGTTGCTAATTCCTGCCCTTGGCTTTACAAAGGTACTGAATGTGGATATGCTGGCTCTAGTTACTGGGATATAAATAATAATAGTACTACTTCAGCTAATGATGTATGCGCTAAAACTTTTACGGCTTGCGAGCTAAGATTCCCTGAATCTGTCGAGAGCCCTTTTGGAGGGTTTCCAGGAGCGGGAATCAATATGGGATGAATGAGAAAACTTTAGAAGATTTCAGAAAACATACAGAAAGCGAGTACCCTAAAGAGGCTTGCGGTTTTATTATTGGAGTAGGTAAAAAAGAAAGATACTTTCCTGCTAATAATATAGCGGAGCTTGCAGAAGAGCACTTCATTATAGACCCAGTATCTTACGCAGACGCAGAGGATACTGGAGACATTCTTGGCATATGTCACTCACACCCTAATGAGGGTTGTGAGCCTTCTGAAGCAGATAAAGTTGCTTGTGAAGCTTCTAATAAGCCTTGGCACATCTTAAGCTGGCCAGGCAACCGACTATTTAGTTGGGAGCCAGACGGGTATGAAGCACCAATAGTAGGTAGACAATTCAGTTATGGAGTTTTAGACTGTTGTACTTTACTTAGAGATTATTACAAAAAAGAGCTAAATATCGATTTTGTTTGTCACAGTGGTCAAGATGGCTGGTGGGATAAAGGTGAGAACCGATATTTAGAAAACTATGAAGAACAAGGTTTTGTACGGATACTTGATGAAAATGACATTAAAAAATATGATGTCTTTTTGATAAAATTAGTTTCACCTGTACCAAACCATGCCGCAGTTTTCATCGGCGACGATAAAATATTACACCACGTACACGGAAGACTTTCCAATAGAGAACTTTATGGAGGATATTGGAGAAAGCATACCACGCATCATTTAAGGCACAAATCATTATGTTAAAATCGGTAAAATTATATGGAGAATTAGCAGAGAAGTACGGGAAAGAGTGGTCCTTAGATATTGAGAACCCTGCCGAAGCTATTAGAGCTTTAGATGTTAATAATCCAGGATTTAGACAGTTTGTTGGCTCTTCTGAGCAGCGGGGCGTTGGGTACAAGGTTATGGTGGGTAAGTCCTATATTAAAGACTACTCCGAACTAGCAGATCCTTCTGGTAAGCAGGAAATCAAGATTGTACCTGTAGTATTAGGTGCAAAGAAGAGTGGTATAGCAATGGTGCTTTTGGGAGCCTTACTAATATGGAATCCTATGGGGTGGGGTGCTATGAGTAACATGGGGGCTATGACTGCAGAAACTGCTGCTTTATCAACAACAACATTAGGAGGGGTAACAGTAACCAATACTTATGCTATGATGGTTAAGTTCGGAGGAGCTTTAATACTAGGAGGTATTGCTTCTATGCTAGCCCCTACTCCGAAACCTGTAGAAACTAAAGAATCCGTACAGAATTATGCATTTAATGGTGCAGCAAATACAACAAGACAGGGAGTATGTATCCCCGTCTGTTATGGTCAATTAATAGTAGGCGGAGCAGTTATTAGCTCGGGCGTAGAACCGGAGGATTACACACCATGAGTGAGAAGGACTGGATAAGAGGATCAGGCGGCGGCGGAAAAGGCGGGGGCGGGGGCTCTCCTACAGAGGACGATGACTCGTTATTCTCCGCTTCAAAAGCACGAACAGTAGATTTAGTTTCTGAGGGAGAAATTGTAGGGCTAATAAATGCTGAAAAGTCAATATATCTAAATGAAACCCCTTTAAAAGATTCTGCAGGTAATTATAACTTTGAGAGCGTTACATATGCTACTCGTGAAGGTACTAATTCGCAGACATATATTCCAGGGTTTGCGGGTACAGAAACAGAAACTCCTGTAGGGATACAAGTAAAAATAGCTTCTCCAGGTGCTATCATCCAGTCCTTTAGCTCTACTACTGTGGACGCGGTGCGAGTTTTACTGTATACTCCTGCGTTATTAGACGCTACTAATGATAATGGAGACCTGCACGGGTCCAGTGTTGCTTTTAAAATATATTTAGAAAAAGATAATAACGGCTCTTGGACGGAAATGAAAAGTTCCTCCTTTGTGGGCAAAACTTCAAATAAGTATGAGAAGTCTTTTAGACTTGATATTCCTGCTGCTTGGAAAACTAGTGGGTTTACGCAAATTGCTATTAAAGTAGAGAGAATAACGGCAGACTCTACGTCTACTAAGCTATCTAACGATTTATACTTTGGGGCGTATACTAAAATTATTGATAATAAGCTAAGGTACCCTAATAGTGCCTTGATGGCTTTACAGATTGATGCTAGACAATTTACTAGTATCCCTAAGCGTGGGTACGAGATTAAGGGTGTAAAGATTAAGGTACCTAGTAACTATACTCCGTACGATCCAGGGCACTGCTCTTTATCAGGGTATAGGCGCAAGGACAGGTGCACGCAAGCGGGCGGCACTTGGACGGGAACGTCGCCTGGCGCAAATTTATACAGTGGTTCGTGGGATGGTACATTCGATACTGAATGGACTTGTAACCCTGCTTGGATTTTATACGATTTATGTACTGATGAAAGGTACGGACTAGGTAAATGGCTATCGGCTAATCAGATGGACAAATGGTCTTTATACGAAATTGGGAAGTACTGTGACTCTGTAGACAATAGTGGAAACTTTGTTGGAGTTGATGACGGTTGGGGAAATAAAGAAGCACGTTTTGCCGCTAATATCTACTTACAAGGTAGAGAAGAAGCATTTAAAGTATTAAACGATATTGCTTCAATCTTTAGAGGTATGATATACTGGCAACAGGGGCAAATCTCTGCTGTGCAGGACGCGCCCAAAGACCCAGTAATGAACTTTTCGGATGCTAACGTTATTGACGGTAAATTCACTTATGAAGGAACTTCTAGAAAGCAGCGACACAATGTTGCACACGTAACGTGGAATAACCCAGAAGATTTCTATAGACAAAATGTTGAGTATGTAGAAGATGCTACAGGTATTCAGAATAATAATAACCAAATATTCTCTACTGACGTAGTTGCTGTAGGTTGTACTACTCAAAGCCAGGCTCGTAGAGTTGGTAAATGGATTCTATATACCGAGAGATATGAAACTGAAACAGTGACTTTCTCTACTGGTATGGATGGAGCATCTGTAAGACCTGGAGATATTATTAAAGTAGCGGACTCGCATAAAGCTGGTGTTCGTTATGGGGGAAGAATTGCAGCAGGTAGCACAACTACTATTATTAAATTAGATGCGGCTACTCCGGTTACTGCTGGAAATACTTATAAGCTGTCTTTAATTAATACTGAAGAAGCGTGTATTCGTTCAGGAGATAAGCAAGCGGAGACTACTCAAGAGACCTGTTTAAATGCTCACGTAGACAATGAGTGGAAGCCTTACGTATGGGTTGAGACCAAAGACGTCAGCTATATGTCTGTTACTGAGGAAGTATCAGAAGTTACTGTTACTTCTGCCTTTGCTAACACTCCAACCGCGAACTATATGTGGATATTAGAAGAGATTGGCTCAGTAGAGGCCCATGACTTTAGAGTTCTATTAACTAGAGAATCTGGTCCAAATATTGTTGAAATTTCGGCTCTGAAGTATCACCCTGCTAAGTATAACTACATTGAGCAAGATATAGCATTCTCTAGTAAGTCCACTAGTAGTTTACCAGATCCAAGTGACCCTATACCTGCACCTTCCAATCTTAGTATAGATGAAGAATTATATGTAGACTCTATGGGTAACGTTAAAAATAGAGCAACGTTTTCTTGGGATGCTCCAAATACAGCGGGTACAGCAACTACTTATCCGTATATTGCGTCATATTATGTTGAATGGAGAAGAAAAACGCCGGCCCTTACAAACTGGACCTCTATGGGAGAAACTTCAGCACAGAGTATTACTATTGATGACGCTCCAGCAGGTACGCTAGAGTTTCGAGTTAAGACAAGGAGAATTTTCTAATGCTATACTCACCATTCACCTCTCTGGAGTCGGAAGTATTTGGCAAGCTAACTCCTCCTAGTGACGTGACTAACTTCACAATGGTAGCCCGAATTGATTTAGCCAACCTTAAGTGGGATAAAGTCACTGACTTAGACGTAGTAAATGGGGGCACATACTGGATAAGACACACAAGTAAGACCAGTGGAGTCACCTGGGCTAGCTCCTCGGACATAACAAAGAATGTACCCGGCTCCCTAGACACTTACTCAGTACCTCTTTTAGCTGGGTCATACCTTATTAAGGCTTTAGACTCTTCAGGGAATGAATCGGAAAATGCGGCTATCGTGTCCTCTAATGTGGCCGATATCCTAGGTCTTAATGTAGTACTTACGTCTACTCAGCACCCTGGGTTTGGTAATGGCACCTCTACAGGAGTAGGTGACCCTTCTAATACTAATGTTTCCTTTGACTCTGGTAATAATACTATTAAGCTAACTAATACTAGCCTGGGGGAGGGATATTACTATTTCACCGACCAGTCTATAGACCTGGGTCAAGTATACACTAGTAGAATAACATCTTCTTACTCTAGTACGGGATTTTCTGTAAGTGACCTATTCGACAGCTCTACAGGTAACTTTGACGCAAAGGCAGGGTTATTTGATGGAGCCGATATCTCGGGAACTAATGCCGCACTGCAGATTAGAACCACTTCCGATGATCCTTCTAGTTCCCCTACTTGGTCCTCTTGGGGATCTTTCTTCGTAGGAGATTACATAGCTAGAGGGGTGCAATTTCGTCTACAGCTAAAAACTGATAATCCTTCTTATAATATACAGGTAGATAGTTTATCGGTAACAGTTGATATGCCAGATACTATCAAGAGGGATATTAATGTACAGACAGACTCAGGTACGGGGAATGGGACCAAAGTGGTTACCTATGCTGTACCTTTTAAAACCGTACCTTCTGTGGGTATAACTACTATTAATGCAGGAGACCGAATATACTATAATATAACTAGTAGTACGGCTTCGGGCTTTACTATAACTTTTTACGATAATAACACGAGCCAGCCGTCGCAACAGACTTTTAACTGGCTAAGTTCAGGATACTAATATGGCAATACATGATTACAACATAGCAAACCAATCTTTCCCCGCAACTAGGGCGGATATTAATAACGTACTGACTGCTATTAAAAGTAGTAATAGTAGTGCAACTGCACCAACTTCCCCGGTATTGGGGGAAGTTTGGTATGATACTACTAATACCCTATTCAAGGTGTATAACGGTAGCGCCTTTGAGGAGATAAAGTCCGGTGATATAGTAGCTGCAGATTTAACTAGTAACTCAGTTACTACAAGCAAGATTCTAGATAACTCAGTTACTGCCTCTAAATTAAATGTTGCTGGAAATGGTACTACTTCTCAATATCTGCGCTCAGACGCGGACGGGTCTTTTACTTGGGCGACTCCTACGGATACTAATACTACTTATTCAGCAGGTGCAGGGCTTGATATGGTGGGCACCACCATCTCTATTGAGGCAGACCTAAGAGACGGGATTACTCATATAGGTAGGGACTCCAACGACTATATTGCTCTTAATACTGCCAATTTTGGGTTCTTCTTAGATGGTGGAGAGCGTTTCAGAATGGAGAATGACGGAGATATACACTGTGATGGTAGCGTAGTGGCGTACTCAGCAACTGTATCAGATAAAAACTTAAAGTCTGCAATATCCGTGGTAGACAGCGCTCTAGACAAAGTATCTCAACTTAATGGAGTAGAGTTTACACGTAAGGACAGTGGTGTAAGATCTGCAGGGGTGATAGCCCAAGATGTAGAGAAAGTCCTACCCCAAGCAGTAGTAGAGAGAAGCTTACCCCTACATACTGGGACAGAAGAAGTTTTTAAGACAGTAGAGTACGATGCTTTACACTCTTTATATATTGAAGCTATAAAAGAGCTCAAAGATGTAGTAGAAAAACAAGCACTAGAGATTAAAGAATTACAGAAGGGTTAAAAAATTTATCCCTTGACTTTTTTGATGGAATTTGATATAATAACAGTATAAGAAAAGGTCATTAAAATAATTAGGTGTGTACCTTTTAATCAATTAAAAGCGCATCCCAGCATAGTCGGGAATGTGCACAGTTTTTAGTAGGAATTTTATTATGGCAGCAGGTACGTATAATTTAAGTATTGAGCAGGGGTCTTCTTGGCAGCTACAGCTGGACGTAGATTCTACAGCCGGGAATGACCTAGATATTACGGGGTATACTTTCGCTTCCAAATTGGCAAAGTCTCATTACGATGAAACTCCGGTATCTATGACTTCTACAATTATTAATGCTACTACAGGTACTTTTAAGTTGACTCTCTCCCCTGCACAGACAGCGGCGTTAGATCCTGCGGTAGAATATATTTATGACGTTGAAATGACTTCTCCTGCAGGATTAGTAACTCGCCTTATCCAAGGCAGAGCTACTATTAGTGCGGGAGTTACTTCATGAGTGTAGTAGTATCGGTAACAGAAACCACCGGCAATAATATAACAGTAACCTCGGATGAGGTAGTAATAACAACCAATTCAGTAGCAATTGGGGGTGCAGGGGACATATCATTTACTCCTGTAGGCCCTATTACTGCTACGAATATTCAAGATGCTTTGCATCAAATCGCGGATCAACAATTCGTACAAGCTGCAGCACCAACCGGAGATAGTAATCTCGAAGAAGGTGACTTGTGGTATAACACAACTGATGATAAGTTAATGGTTTATCGGAACACTACGTGGGAAGAAATAACTATAGCAGCTCAATTATCGGAAAGCTCAGATACTGCAGAGTATTCTGATGTTACTCTTAATGGAGGGTATTTTTAAATGGCAAACGTAATTAAAATTAAACGCAGTACTACTACTGCAACACCTACCAGCTTAGCAGAAGGCGAATTAGCCTATTCTGAAAATTCCAATAATCTATTTATTGGTACTAGTGGTAGTAACGTAACTGTAATTGGCGGTTCTGAAGGAATCGCAGATGCAGTTGGAGCAATGGTCTCTGGCAATACAGAAACTGGTATTGCGGTAACCTATGATGATTTAGATAACACTTTAGACTTCGCACTTACAGCAGATCCTACGATCACTTTAGGTGGAGACTTATCTGGCTCAGCAACATTAACAAACTTAACTGACGCAACATTAACTGCGACAATTGGTTCTAATGCTGTACAAAAAGCAATGGTACATACTGATGTCATCACTGGACAAACTGCTTTAGCAGCTAACCCAGATGGCGATAACGACTATGTATTGATTTATGACAATTCAGCTTCGGGATATAAGAAAATTGCAGCTAAGTACTTAGGTTCTAACTCTTTAGCAGAGCTAGATAACGTTGGTACTGATACAGCAACTTCTGGCAATATGATGATTGCGGATGGCGTAGACTGGGAGTCAGTAGCTATGTCTGGAGACGTTACTATGAGTTCTGCAGGTGTTACAGCTATTGGTTCTGATAAAGTTCAAGCAGCTGAACTAGGTGTTACGGCGGGTACAGCAACAGCTTCTAGAGCGCTAGTTGTAGACGCAAATAAGGACATCAACTTAGGTACTGGTGATATCACTGCTACTAACATTACGGGTTCTATCGCTACTGCCTCTCAAGGTAATATTACTACAGTAGGTACTTTAACAGGTCTTACAGTTGGTGGTGATGCTACTATTGCGGACGGCGCTAACGACTTTGATGTAGCTTCTCACGACGGTACTAATGGTTTGAAACTAGGCGGCGTACTTGTTACTGCTGACTCTGGTGAGATCAACGTATTAGACGGAGCAACAGCAGGTACTGCAGTAGCTTCTAAAGCTCTAGTTGTAGATGCTAATAAAGACATTAACTTAGGTTCTGGTGATATCACAGCTACTAACGTAACGGGTACATTGCAAACAGCAGCCCAAACTAACGTTACTTCAGTTGGCACATTAGACGGTTTAGCAGTTTCTGCTTCACAAACTGTTACAATGGGTTCAAACAGAATTACTAATGTTGCAGATCCTTCACAGGCTCAAGATGCAGCAACTAAGTCTTATGTAGACGCAGTTAAAACTGGTCTAGATGTTAAAGATTCAGTACGTGTAGCTACTACAGCTAGCGGTACATTATCTTCTGCATTTGCTAATAATTCTACAGTTGATGGAATTACTCTTGCTACAGGCGATCGTATCTTATTAAAGAACCAAGCTACTGCTTCTGAAAACGGTATTTATGTAGTAGCTGCTTCTGGTGCTCCAACAAGAGCTACAGACTACGATGAGACTGCTGAAGTTTCTGGGGGTTCATTCTGTTTTGTTGAAGAAGGTACTACAAATGCTGACTCTGGTTGGGTTTGTTCAAACGATGGTTCAATTACTGTTGGTACAACTTCTCTAAGCTACGCCCAATTCTCTGGTGCTGGACAAATTACTGCTGGCTCTGGTATGACTAAGACTGGTAATACACTTGACGTTATAGGCGGAACAGGTATTACAGCTAATGCTAACTCAGTACAAATTGATACTACATGGTCTGGACAATCAGCAATTACTACATTAGGTACAATTGCTTCTGGGACATGGCAGGGTGATACAGTAGGCGTAGATTACGGAGGAACAGGTATTTCTAGCTTTAGTTCTGGCGATATCATGTATGCTTCAGGCGCTACAACAATCTCTAAGCTTAGTAAAGGTACAGGCGGTCAATTTATGAAGATGAATTCTGGTGCAACAGCTCCTGAATGGTCTAACGAGTTGGACGGAGGTACGTTCTAAGTATACTTCTTGACAAACACCTCCAATCTAGGTATAATATTATATTTAGATTGGAATAATTTTTCAAAAAAGTTTAGAACAGAGGATACCATATGTCAACTTTACAAGTAAATAACTTAGATTCGTACACCGGAACTAAAATTGACGTGGACAGCACTTCTGACTTTAATATTGAGTCTACCACCGCCTCTTCTAGTGCGACAACAGGAGCACTTAGAGTAGCGGGGGGTATATCCACTCAAAATAATTTAAACGTTAGTGGTAACGCCACCGTAACTGGAACGCTAGAGGCTTCATTAGACTCCAGCGTTTTAGATGGCGGGTCTTTCTAAGTAAAAGTAATAGGGTGCTAGTCGCCCTATTCTCATAAGGAAACAGTATGAATCATATCATAAAACCAAAACGCAGTGCAAATGCGGGAACTGTTCCTACTACTTCTAACTTAGAAGCGGGTGAAATCGCGATCAATTTAGCAGATAAAAAACTATTTGTAAGAGATACGTCAAACAACATCCTAGAACTAACTTCAAGGACCTTAAACTCCTTGGAGGATATATACTTATCTGGTGAAACTAATAACCAGCCTATGCACTATAATTCATCTACCAGTAGGTGGGAGAATTATAATAGAGATATGGGCCCATGGACTACGGGGGCTAGTAAGTTATATTATAACGCAAATGGCTCTAAAGTGTCTATAGGTAAAAATACTCACTCAGGTACTTATAATCTAGAAATTGACGGATCTTTTAATAGTTCGGAACAAATTACACTTGCCTCGGGCAAGAAAGTCGGACCTAGTTGGTTCTTAGAATCAACTACTTTAGTAGATGAAAGCTACGACATACCCTGCACCTATGATGCAGAAGCTAGGGCAGATACGGCAATCGCCGTAGATGTGGTAGTTAAAGTATGTACCGGCTCTACATTTAAGGTTACAGACCTTATAACTACCGACTAATTAAGTCTTATATAGACTTTTAACATAACCCCCGCTATATAGCAAACACAGAAAAAGGGAGAGCCACATGGCCATTAAATTTAAACCGAAAAGAACCACCACCGCGAGTAACGTACCTAGTACCGCTAACTTAGAGGCTGGTGAAATCGCTATTAACTTAGCAGATAAAAAACTTTTTGTGAGAGATACTTCTAATAACGTATTAGAATTAACTACTCGAAATATAAGCTCTTTAGATGATGTTAATATAAGTGGTTTATCAAATAATCAAATTCTACAATATAACAGTTCTAATTCAAAGTGGGAAAATACCACTTTATCTAATATTTGGACTGAAGATGTTGCTTCAGGATTTATTTATAATACTTCAACAGTAGGAATTGGTACTTCTACACCAGATACAAGCTATAAATTAGATGTAAATGGAACTGTAAACTGTACTGCCCTATACGTTGGAGGAGCTCAAGTAACTGGAGGCAACCCTCCTTTTCTATTGACTCAACCTACTATTACAACAGATTATACTGTTGCTCCAAATAACAATGCTTCCTCTTCTGGAACTGTTGATATTGCAACTGGTATAACCGTGGAAGTGGACGATAACGCCTACTTAACCATATCATAAAGGAAATAATAATATGTCAACTTTAAAAGTAAATACTATTGATTCTCACTCAGGAAGTACTATAACTATTGATAGTACTGCTGACGTTTCAGTAGCTAGCGCTACTAGCGCTACTAGTTCTACTACAGGTGCCCTAAGGGTAGCTGGTGGTATTTCTACACAAGAAAACTTATATGTGGGGGGTAACGCAGTTATCACCGGCACAATGACCGCAAACGGCGGCACAATCACATTAGGTGATGCAAATACAGATAACGTTAGCTTCGGCGGTGAAGTTAATTCTGATGTTATCCCTGATGCAACTAATCTATACGATCTAGGCTCTTCTACTAAGAAGTGGGCTGAAATTCACGCAACTACATTTACAGGTGCTTTAACTGGCAATGTTACAGGTAATGTAACAGGTAATGTTACCGGCAATACTTCAGGGTCTGCAGGATCTTGTACAGGTAACTCTGCTACAGCAACTACTTTAGCAACTGCTAGAACTATTGGGTTATCAGGCGACGTTTCTGGTTCTGTATCTTTTGATGGAAGTGCTAATGCTACTATTATAGCTACAGTTGCTGATGATTCACATAATCACACTACAGCAAACGTAGACGGACTAGACACAGCTTTAGCAGCGAAAGCTCCTTTAGCTAGCCCTGCATTTACTGGTGCTCCTACCGCTCCTACAGCTGTTGCGAATACTAATACTACACAGGTAGCTACAACTGCATACGTACAAACTGAACTTACTGATTTAATCGGAGGAGCCCCAGGTACTTTAGATACTCTTAATGAGCTAGCGGCTGCTATCAATGATGACGCATCTTACGCTTCTACATTGACTACTTCTTTAGCAACTAAAACAGCTAAAACATCTAATCAGTCCCTAAGCTCTGCAGCTAATGCGATGACTATTAGTGGGCATACTATTACGTTAAATCGTGGTGATGGTACTACTGATATAGTTACAGTTCCTGATAACAATACTACTTATTCAGTAGGTAACGGTGGTTTAACAGAAATCAACTTTACTACAGCAGATAACGCTAAACTAGACGGTATAGAGGCTTCTGCGGATGTTACAGATACTGCAAATGTTGTAGCTGCTCTAACAGCAGGTACTAACGTTTCTATCTCTCCTACAGGTGTTATTAGCTCTATTGATACTAATACTACTTATGTAGTAGGCGACGGTGGACTAACGCAAGTTAACTTTACTACAGCAGATAATACTAAACTAGACGGTATTGCTACTAACGCTAATAATTATTCTCATCCTACAGGTAATGGTAATAACCACATACCTGCTAACGGTTCTGCGGGTCAGTTCTTAAAGTATACTTCAGCAGGTACAGCAGTTTGGGCAGCAGACAATAATACGAATACTACGTATTCGGCAGGCTCTGGTATGGATCTAACTGGAACCACTTTCTCAGTTGAACCAGACTTAAGAGACGGTATTACACATATTGGCAGAGATATTAATGACTACATCGGTCTAGACGCTACTAACTTTAGATTTGTGTTAGACGGCGGAGAACGCGTTAGGATCACTAACGCGGGGCACTTACATGCAGACGGTCAAGTTATCGCTTACTCTGGTACAGTATCAGATGAGAAATTAAAGACGGGCGTTGCAAACGTAACTGGAGCACTTGATAAAGTAGCACAGTTAAACGGTGTAGAGTTTACGTACAAGAAAGACGGCAGACGTTCTGCTGGTGTTATCGCGCAAGACGTAGAGAAAGTTCTACCTAGTGCTGTAACAGAAAAAGAAATGCCTTTTGAAGAAGGTAGTGAAAAATTCAAAGTAGTTGAGTATGACGCTCTTCACGCTTTATTAATTGAAGCAGTAAAAGAGCTTCGCGAAGAAATCAACATCTTAAAAGGAGATAAATAATGGCAGTAACATTAACAAGTACGGGAATTACGTTCTCGGACGGCAGTACTCAAAATGCTGCGGCAGGTGGGGGCACTACAGGATCTCACCAAGCCTTTAATAGTACAGGAATCTGGAACAGGCCTGCAGGAGTAGGGGCAGTAAGTGTAGCTATGGCCGCTGGCAACGGAGGCAGCGGAGGCAATACTCACGGCTGGGGCCCCAAGTCTGGAGGCAGCGGAGGCGTTGGAGCAGCATTGCCTTCCACCCTAGAAGCAGTGAATGGTAATATGACGGTAACGGTAGGAAGTAACGGAAATAGCGGAAATAGCGCCGCTTACTCCGGCAACAGCGGAAGCTCCGGAGGCTCTAGTTCTTTTGGTACTATTACTGTAAACGGAGGAGGAGGCGGAACCGCAGCCGGGTACAGCCCCGGCAGTGCGGGGGGCTCCGGTAACGGTCCTGTAGGGGCCATAACTCCAGTTGGAACTACGCCCTACGTTTTAGTAAGCTGGTAGGAGATATTATGAAACATTATTATAAAATAGACGAAAATAACATAGCCGTAGAAGGCTTATTTACTTTAGAGGATGGAGTAACGCCTCCTGCAGACTACAAAGAATCAGTCCCGCAGTATGAGACATACCCCGCGTTGGGTACCTTATGGGACGTGGCGGGTAATCAATGGAATATACCCGTACCTACCCCTGAGACCCGTAGAGCTCAGAGGGATGAGGAGCTAGCAATCTCAGATTGGACGCAGATGCCAGATTCCCCATTAAGTGCCTCAGACAAGGAGGAGTGGAGAGTGTATAGACAGGCTTTAAGAGACTCTATGGAAGGGTATGACGGTACAACGTTTGTGCCAAGATTAATTAGGCCTGATAGAGCCCAATAGACAATAAAAAACCCCAGTACCTTAATTAGTGACGGGGTTTTTTATTGTCTACTGTCTTTGCCAAACCCAATCGTCTTTGCAACGATCGGTAAGGTAGTCATCTAGTTTTGCTAAATAGATGCCTTCGGAATAGTATAAGTGTCTATAGTCATTTACTGGCTCTTGTTGAAAGGCACAGAACCATTTACTCCTATCAAACTTAAATATTAGTAAAGGGTGCTCTGCTTCGTTCTCTTGCTGTTCTCTTACCGTTTGCTCCCACCATTCCATAATTTGGGGGGTTTTTCCAGTAAGTAACTTGCTTGTAAGGTGATCATCTTTGTAATGCTTCACTTCTACACTATACTTCATTAGTTCTTTAGGTATATATACGTCACCCTTGAGACCGTGCTTCGCGTCTAGCGCACCACTAAGAGGTATCCTTTCCCAATTCCATCCCGTGGACTTTCTAAGCACTGCACAGCAGGCGGCTTCTGCTCTGGTACCCTTGGCTTTACTCTTATTTGCTACTGCCATTCTAACCTCGAAGTCTTTTTCTCTTTGATAACGTTTATCTTACTAAGCAAGGGGTGTGACCAACCATGCGAAACTAAGAAAGTATTCAGATCATGTTCTTTTAGCAGAACCTCAATCAACTTCTCTCTACCTTCATCATCTAGTACCCCAATAACTTCATCTAAGAATAATACATTAATTCTAGACTTAGATAGGGTACTCATTAACTTTCTAATTGCTAATAAAGTTGAAGTATTAACTCGTGCTAGTTCCCCACTACTTAAAGCAAGGATATCAATATCCCTACCTTCATCAGAGATGACAACATTAAGTTTATCATTAGTAACTACAAACTCTAACCCAAATCTACCATCAGATAATTCAGCTAAATACTGATTTACCAAATCTTCTAAGTCTTTAACTAAGTTCTCAATCTTATAAGCTACTAAACCATTAGTACTAAAAGCTTTCTTTAGCACTTCTAAATTGGCATACACATCATTGGTTTTCTTTAGTTTAGATTCTTCAGAAAGTAACTTTAACTTAAAATCCTTTACTTGAGCTACTAAATAGTCTAACTCAGTATTAAATTTTGTTATTTCATTATTTTGAGATGATATATCCCTAATCTCAATTTGTTTTTTAGAAATTTCTTCAGTAAACTTATTGATTTTCTCTTCTAGCTCTAACTTGTCTTCCGTCTCACTAGGCAGCTTATTATCTACAAGAGATGAAAGCTTTTCAAATTTTTCAACAACGGATTGATGATTTTTATAATCTGTTAATTGTTTTTTCAAATTTATAACAAGATTTTGTACTTCATTTTTTCTCTGGGTACTAATAGAGACCGTACCTTTTTGCTCCTCTACAAGTTCTTTTGTCTTTTCTGAGTCAATATCTTGTAGACAGGTAGGGCAAGTATCTCCTAGTTTTTCAATTTTTTGAAGAACTGTGTTAGCTTGAGAAATAATAGTCTTTAAGGAAGTGAACTCTTCGTTGAGTTCTGCTATACCTTCCGGTATTTCTACTTCTTTCGTAAGTTCTAATGCACTGAGCTCAGCTAATTGACTCTTGTACTGATTATTAATATTAATTTTATTATTAATTTCAAGTATATTGTCAAGTTTTTCTTGTACTAAAGCTCTTTCAGATATGATTCCTTCTGGAGCATTAGGTACTTCTAATAATTCCTTCTTAGTAGTACTTTTTATAGGATTAGTACTTATCCAACTATTAATAGTTTCTATACTACCTCTAATTTCAGATACTTCATTAGCTGCATCTTTATGAGCAGTTTTAAAGTTATCAAATAAGGTAAGATACTTATCTAAGTTTAACAACTCAATAAGGAATTTCTTCCTATTAGTGTCTGTTGCAGTTAAGAACTGTAAAGAACTCGTAGTGCTTTGATATACTAACTGACTAAAAGTTTTGAAATCCATACCTATTACGTTCTGAATAGACTTAAATGTGTTAGTAGCCGTGTGTGAAGAAATATCTTCCCTATCACAAGTTAAAACTACTTTAATACTAGACTTTCTTTCTATTGATATATTGTACTCTCTATCGTCTACTTCAAAGTCTAATGATATACTATACCCTGCTTTATCATTATTTCTATTAACAATATCAACTTTCTTAATACCTTTTGAGTTTTTATTAAATAAAGCTTCTTCAATTAATAGAGGTATAGAACTTTTACCTGTACCATTAGTTCCTACTAGTTGTACAATTAAGTCTTTTTCTAAATCTAACTCATTGTTATCTCCATACGAGAAGCAGTTAGACCATTTTAATTTTTTAAGTATAATCATGAAACACCCCTAAAACTTTTTTAACTTTCTTTTCATTTAATCCCATAATAAACTGTAGATATTCTGATAACTCGTCCTCTAAGGACATCTCGGCCGTTAGAATAAGTGCAGAGTCGTTATGTCTCTTTATTAGTTTTTTATCTAATAAATCGTTGTCTTTATCAACCTTTACTAACTCACTTACATCTCCTTCTAATTCATAGATAGTATGATGATAGTTAGTTTTAATCATTTGATCGGGGTGACTAACTGTCTGTCTAATAAGTTGTGGGAGCTTTAGTTTCATCCAAGACCAGTCCATAGTTTCACTATCGAATAACAGCACTCCTGTGTCTACAGGGTTTCTATGGAAAGACGTAGTAACCGGGCTTCCTGGGTAAACTATATTACCTTGTGAATTAGTATGCGAATGTAAATCTCCCGCAATAACTAACTCCCACTGCTCCAGCTTCTTCAAGTCAATCTCAGGCTGTACGTGTGGAGGAATTTCTCCTCTTACATGGGTGAACAAAGTTCTACCCTCGAAGTCTTTAGGGTCAAATTCTTTTAGTTTATTATATGGAATAAAGTCCATATCTTCTAAAGTATAGTAGTCATCAATGATTTCCACTAACGGGTTAATGGCTTTAGTCACGTCTTTCAAGTTTGATAAGAACGAAGTGTTTTTCTTTAGGGCTTCGTGATTACCTGGGTATATAATAGTTTTAACACTAATGTCCCTTATATACTTGAAATATAGACTAAGTTCATCCAGTGTTGGCATTCTATCAAATAGGTCTCCACCTATGACGTGTAAATCCACTGTATTCTCAAGTTTATACAACTCTTTAAAAAGTAACTCGTACCTATTAGTCGCCCACTCACGCGGTACACTTTTCTGCCCTAACTTAATGTGCCAATCGGCGCTGAACAAAATTTTCATTGGTTATTCCTTTATGCGTTAAAAAAGGCCTCACATATAGTGAAGCCTTCTTACTTTTTTACTTACAGTAACTCAGCTACTTCTTCTGCCACTTCGTCCGGAACATTGTCAGAACCACCGTTATCTAGAATTCTGGTTTCGATGAACTCTTTTTGCTGGTCTGGAGTAGGTCGGCTAATAACATCGTCAATGTTAGGAAGATCTTTAATAGCTTCTAGCTCTGCTTCATCTAATGGGCGAGGCTTACACTTTAATACTTGTAGTGTGTACTCAACATTAAATGGAAGTGGTCCAGTCTTTTGCTTCTTGAAAGCTAAGTCCCAACCTGTAGTAGGGTCTGTAGGATCACCTAAATCTTCCGCTGCAACCATTACTGCTTCAAATAATTTCTTTTTAAGGTTTAATACTTTAACCTTTCCGTCGTCTGGATCAAGGCATTGTACCGCATATGCCCAAGAACACTTCATGTCTGGGTGGTAGTGTCTTACCCAATCCTTTTCAATATTTGTAAATTGCTCTTTATCTCTGTCAAACCCTAAGCACTCCATAGGAACTCGCTTACCGTCTGCTGTTGTTGTCCAATAAACGTATCTAGGAAGAACATCCCCTACCATACGAACAACATTGTTACCTTCTTTATAAGTGTATGCGTCTACACTTGATTTTTTTGCCTTACCTGTGACATTTCCGAATTTTATTGCCATTATCTATTTCCTCGTAGTAAAATTTTATATTATCTTGCTCATCAAGTTCTAATAAAGGGTTGTCCTCTATACCTTGGTGAGTTATCTCTGTGTATTTTAAAGGTAAGGTTGTTATACCCGACCATTTGTAGTCTAAGTAATTCCTATAACTTGCTAGTTCCATATAGGCAACCATCTGTTCCAGAGTTACTTGAAGTTTATTCTTAAATAGTTCTTTAGGATTTAGTAAAAAACTATCTCCAACTATATCTTGTCTGTAAAGTCGGCTTATACTTTTCTTATTTTTAGGCATCTTAATACCATAAGTGTAGATAACCATCAACCTTATTGTATTTTTCGTTTTGCCCTTACTTAATTTAAGCACCTTTTCCCAGTCGTAAAATATCATCTTTAAATCTCTATTTTCGAATTTATATTATACCAACATTTAACCACTTTGTCAAGTGTTATTTTTAGGTAACTACCATATTTTCCCGCTACCCCAGCTCCACATTCGCCCCTGGGACCTTAGAGAGGTTAAAGTAATATAATCTACCTCTAGTAAACTGTGTACCTGGTCCTTTAAAAAAGGGCTGCCGTCCATTAAATCACTAATTAGCCGCTTCCTGTCTGAAACCCCTAGGTTACTTGCTTCAGTAGGGGCTTTGAAATGCATAGGTATAAAGTGTTTTAAGTCCTGGAGGTCTACCAGAATATCTATATTATTATCAAACAAGTATATAGTCTGTAGTACTGAATGCTGCGCCTTCCCTAAATAATTTGAAGCGTGGGGCACATTGTTCACTATATATTTAGTATAGTTAATACCATGGATTATTTGTTCTAAGCGGTCCTTAGAACCCCACACAGCGTCTGGGTACTGAACCCCTATATCATATGCTAAGGAAGATACAAACCTATCGTAGGGGTCCCTAACTACAGCCCAGGAGACTCCTTCCCCCTGCTTCCCTTCTGCTACAGTGTCCGCGAACTCCTTAGCAAGGTTATCTCGTATAGTGCTACAAGCATTCTTGTGTATTAACAAGTACTTTTGCTCGGGGGTACTATAAAATTCTGAATTTTGTATCATTTTAAGTCCTTTAATATTGTGTATAGGGTACTGTCTACCCACTCTGTTACTCTCCGGTCGTAATACTTCGGAGATTCAAATACTTCATCTGTATCTTTGTATTTACTGCTACTAACTGTGTCCATCCATATAGTATAGTCCGCGTTAAATATCTCCTGTACTGCGTGGGTGGGGCATATAAAGTCTACAACTACATCACCTTCTACCTCATGGGCTAGGCTGTGTAGCCTAGAGGCCTGTCGAACTCTGCCGGAGAGGCTAAAGTCCCAGTCATTATACATATTGCGAACTTCATCGGCGTTTATATGGAGGCACCCTAGGGATGCTGATAGCTTCTTAGCTAGGGTGGTCTTACCTGACCCCGACAGGCCCATAACTAGTATAATCATGCTGCCACCACCTTTATATCGTAACCTTGCTTGATATATACTGCTGAACGTGACTTAGCTTGTCTTGCAGCGGTATTACCCTTTAATTGAATATCTAAGATTACCGGCTGTACCTTGCCGGGCATCTTTCTAATAACTCTTCCTATCAGTTGTATTAGTAGTGGCTCATTATTAATTGGAGTACCCAGAATGAGGCAACTAAGCTCATTAACTGAAATACCCTCACTGAAGATGCTTTGCGATCCATATAGGATATCTGCTTCTCCATCTTTAATCTTTTGTAATAGTGGATCTCTTTGCTCATGTGGTAGCTCTCCTGTAATACATATCGCATTATTTCCGGTTAGGTCG
>Ga0114933_10002099_pt1 | contig 21213 bp, 14 predicted proteins | sample 4SBtaG_FD_89691 | JGI IMG/M metagenome (GOLD analysis project Ga0114933, IMG submission 89691) | Deep subsurface microbial communities from Kolumbo volcano to uncover new lineages of life (NeLLi) - 4SBTROV12_W25 metaG | ecosystem: Environmental > Aquatic > Marine > Volcanic | place: Kolumbo... | reverse complement strand
TCGACGGCGACCTCTGCTCCAACGTCTGCCTGCGAGCCGACGGACAGCCCTGCATGGACTCGACCGAGTGCACCAACCTCTGTGACCCGTCCCGCATGACCTGCCAGTCGTGCGTCGATGACACCATGGGCGGGGCCTCGGACACCGGCTGCACGGCGCCGAGCGCCCACTGCGAGACCAGCGGCATGATCAATACGTGTGAGCCCTGCGTCGACACGGGCGTGGGCACGGATGACGGCTGCGGCGGCATGACCAACACCTGCGAGGTCACGGGCACGGGCAACCGCTGCGTGCCTTGTCTCGACACCGGCGCGGGCACGGCGATGGACGACGGCTGTCCGGCGGGCACCGGCCTCTGCGACACGTCACCTGCAGGCGGCAGTGACACCAACGTCTGTCAGCCCTGCCTGGACACGTCGATGACCAGTACGGACGACGGCTGCATGGGTGCAGCCAACGTCTGTGACATTGGCGCGGGCGGCATGAACACCTGTGTCGAATGCCTCGACACCGGCACAGTCCCGGACAACGGCTGCATGGGCGGGAGCCCCGTGTGTGTGGGTGGCGGCGGCACGCAAACCTGTCTGCCCTGCGAGGACACCGACATGGGCGGCGGTACCGACGACGGGTGCGTGATGGCGACCCCGTTCTGTGAGGTGCCTACCGGGGGAGGCATTCCGAACTGCCGGGAGTGCCGTACGACCGCCGATTGCGCCGCGGGCACCTTCTGCAACCCGAGCGGTACGTGTACCCCGGGCTGCTCGGTCGACCCCGACTGCTCCGTGCCGACGCCTGCGTGTGACACCTCCACCATGACCTGCGTGGAGTGCACGACAGACGCGAACTGCAGCGGCGCGACGCCGGTCTGCGACACCCTGAACTTCGTCTGCGTCGTATGCACCGAAGCGGCCGGGACGCCCGACGCCGGGTGCACGGACCCGACCTTGCCTGTCTGTGTGGTGACGTCTGGCGTCGGCACCGCTGGCACCATGTGCGTCGAGTGTTCGACCTCCGCCGACTGCGCGGGCGGACAAGTCTGTGACCCCTCCTCGAGCACGTGTGAGAACTGCTTCGACAGCGGCACGGACCCGGACACGGGCTGCATGATGCCGACGTCGATCTGCGACACGAGCGCGACCGACGGCAACTGCGTCGAGTGCCTCGCGGACTCGGAGTGCGGCGCCGGCAACATGTGTGACCTGGGCACCAACCGTTGCACTGGGACTCCTGACAACGATGGCGACGGAGTGCCGGACGACGTGGACATCGACGACGACGACGACGGCATCACCGACGTCGTAGAAGGTGGAGGCACCGACTTTTCGGTCGACACCGACGCCGACGGAACCCCCGACTACGCTGACCCGGACGTCGTCACCTGTGACGACGCCGACATGGACGGAGTCTGCGACTCGCTCCCGGTCGAGGTCGACTTCGACCAGGATGGCATCCCCAACCACTTCGACCTCGACGCGGACGGTGACGGTGCACCCGACTCCACCGAGGGCCACGATGCCGACGGCAACGGTATCCCGGACACCCCGCCGCCCACGCTCTTCGCGGATGCCGACGGTGACGGGCTCGCAGACGCCTACGACCCCGACGGTGGCGGCATGCCGGCGCCGACTCAGGACACCGACGGCGACGGCTCACCCGACTTCCTCGACGTCGACGACGATGGCGACGGCGTGAACACAGAGTTCGAGGGGCCGGACCCGAACGGCGACGGCGGCACCGACGACGCTCAGGACACGGACGGCGACGGCACGCCCGACTACCTCGACACCGACGACGACGGCGACACCGTGCCGACGCGCTTCGAGGTCCCCGACCCGAGCGGAGATGGGGACCCCACCCCCGATGCGCAGGACACGGACGGCAACGGCACGCCCGACTACCTCGACCTCGACGACGACGGCGACATGATCAACACCGTCGACGAGGCGCCCGACCCGAACGGCGACGGCAACCCCGACGACGGACGTGACACGGACGGCAACGGCACGCCCGACTACCTCGATCCCGAAGGCGGAACCACGCCGCCCATCATGCCGACCGACGGTGGGCTCTCGGGAGGCGCGCTCTGCCGCGCCACCCCCGGAGGCTCTCCGAGTGCGCCGTTCGGCCTGCTGCTCGTGGCGGCGGTCGGCCTGGCGGTCCGTCGCCGACGTCGCTGAGCTGGTGCACGAGCCGCGGCCGGAGCGGTAGGATGGGTCCTCGATGGACCCGTCCACGGCGCTCCGGCTCGGCCCGTATGAGCTCCACGCCGAGATCGGCCGTGGCGGCATGGGCGTCGTGTGGCGGGGGCGGCATCGAGCCCGCGGCGTGCCGGTGGCGATCAAGGTGCTCCGCAGCGGAGACGAGGCCCACGACCCGGGCTTCATCGCGGACTTCCGGCAGGAGGCGCGCGCCGCTGGACGGCTGAATCATCCGGCGATCATCTCGGTGCTCGACTACGGCCTCCTCTCGCCAAGCCTAGAGCAGGCCTCCAACAACGCGCTCGTCGCGGGCCAACCGTTCATCGTGATGGAGTGGCTCGCCGGCAGCGCGCTCGACCAGCCTGCCGCCGCGCCCGGCTCCTTCGATGAGCTGAGTCGCTTGCTGCTCACGCTCCTCGACGCTCTCGCCCACGCGCACGCGAGGGGCGTCCTGCACCGCGACATCAAGCCGGCCAACGTGATGCTGACCCCCGAGGGACGGGCGCGCCTCATCGACTTCGGCATTGCTCGCCTCGACACCCCCGACCCCCGTGATGACGGTCTGGCCGGTACGATCTCGTACATGGCGCCCGAGCAGATTCTCGAGGGGCTGAGGCGGGATCAGGGCCCCTGGACGGACCTCTACGCGATCGGTTGCTTGGCCTACCGGTTGAGCGCCGGTCGGCTCGTCTTCGAACGCGATTCGATGGTGTCGATGATGCACGCGCACCTCGAAGATCCGGCTCCTCCCTTGATCGCCTACTTTCCGGTGCCGGATCGATTCGAGGCGTGGGTGCACTGTCTGCTCGAAAAGTCCCCCCGCGCCCGCTTCTCCTGCGCGGCGGACGCGGCTTGCGCGCTTCGTGAGCTCAGCGTCGCCCCTCCGGCCACCACGCCGGTCGCGGCGGCCCCGTGGGCGAGCCCCACCGCTGCCCCTTGGGAGGTGGACTCCCCGGCGCTGATGAACACGCTCGGCGCAGTGATCGATCGCCGCCCGGGCGCGACGATCCCTGCGCCCGCCCCGAACGGCCTGGAGGTCACCGGGTGGCCCCGCCCACCGCTACCGCTCACTTGGAGGCGCGAAGAACGCGCAGCGGCTGGGCTCGCGGGCATCGGGATCTTTGGCATGCGCACGATCCCGATGGTGGGGCGTGAGTCGGAGCGGGACGCGATCTGGCAGGCGATGCACCAAGCCGTGGCCGACGACGGCGTGCGGGTGGTCGTGCTGCGCGGCGCGGCCGGCTGCGGAAAGAGCCGGATCGCGCAGTGGATGATGGAGCGCGCCGAGGAGCTCGGATGCGCCCGAGGGCTGACCGCGTGGCACGGCCCGACCGCCAGTGAGATCGGCGGCGCGGTGGGCATGCTGGCCCGACATCTAGGGTGTACCGGGCTCGACTGGGCCGCTCTGCAGGCGCGCGTCGCGCATCGCTTGTCTCCCCTGGGCGCGAGCCCGGCGCAGGTGCAAGCGCTTGCCGAGGTGCTCCGGGGGGTCGCGCGCGAGAACGTCACGGCGCCGCAAGGGGGCTTCACCAGCGACGCGCAAAGGACGGCGGTGCTCGCGGACGCGCTCGCCACCCTCGCGGACGAGCGAGCGCTCTTCCTCTGGCTCGACGATGTGCAGTGGGGCCCGGAGGCGTTGCGTCTGGTGGAGCGACTCCTCCGGCAGCGGCAGCGCGCGATGCTCGTGGTGCTGACCGTCAGAGAGGGGGCGCTCGGCGAACGCCCGGATGAGGGCGCCGCGCTGGCGGCGCTCGAGGACGACGCCCGCGTCCGATTCATGCCGGTCGATGGGCTCGCCAGCGCCAGTTGTGGCCAGCTCGTCGAGGCGATGATCGGGCTCGAGCCGACGCTCGCGGACCGCGTCGTGCGGCGGAGCGGTGGCAACCCGCTCTTCGCGGTGCAGCTCGTCGGGGACCTGGTGGACCGAGGCATGTTGGAGGCCGGCGCAGACGGCCGATATGCGCTCAGCGCGGAAGCCAAAGGCGCCTCCTTCGCGCTCGCCGATGACCTGCACGAGCTTTGGCGCCGCCGGGCCGAGCAGCTCCTCGCGCACCTCGGCGCGACCGAAGACCCGAGCGTTCGTGACGCCCTCGAGATCGCGGCGGTTCTGGGGCAGGAGGTACGGGTCGCTGGCTGGCGTGCGGTCTGCGCGGAGGCGGACGTCGCGTGGTCTCCCCCGCTGCTCCAAGCGCTGCTCGCCACGGGTTGGGTCATCGATGTGGCGGAAGGCTTTCGCTTCGCACACGGGCTGCTGCGGGAGAGCCTCGAGACCGGAGCGCGCGAGCGCGGGGCCCTGCCCCGGCATCACGCGGCTTGCGCGCGCACCCTGGCGGCGGCCGGTCCATCGGACCCGGAGCACCTCGTCCGCATCGCCGAGCACGCCCTCGGCGCGAGCGATCTACGAGGGGCGATGTCCGCGTTCTTCGAGGCGACCTATGAGGCGCTGCGCCGCGGACAGAAGGGACGCGTCCGACGCTACGCGGCCCGGCTCACCCGCCTCTTCGAGGACCATGAGTCGTTGCGCGACGATCGGGGGCGGAGCGAGCTCCTCTACGTGCGCGCCGAGGCGGAGCGAGATCTCCACCCCGAGCGAGCGCTCCCCATGCTCGAGGACGCGGAGCGTCGCGCTCGAGAGGGTGGCCATGAGCTTCTCCTCGCCCGTGTCTTGCGCGCGCTCTACCAGCATCACCACCGTCGGGTCGCCGCCACGCGGGTCGCTCCGCTGATCGACGAGGCCGTGGCGCTCTTCGAGAAACACGGGGCCTTCGCCGAGGCCGTCGGCTGCCTGCACATCACCAGCCGGGACGCGCTGGAGCGTCACGCGGTGGAGGAGGCGCGCGTCATGCTGGCCTCCATGCAGCGGCTTGCGCAGCTGAGCGCAGAGCCCGTGTGCCAGGCCGAGTGCCTCGACCGGTCGTCGGACCTCTTGCGTCACGACGGCGAGACCGCCCGCGCGTTGCAGGCGAGCGAGGAGGCCATCCGCGGACTCGAGCGCTCCGGCTGTCTGGCGCGAGCTGCCAACGCGCTCAACGCAAAAGCGGAGATTCAGTGGCTGAACGCCCACGACCTCGAGGGCGCGTCCACCACGCTACGGGACGCCATCGCGCGCCAGGAGGCGCTCGGCTCACACGCGCTCACGTACTTTCCTCGCTACAACCTCGCCTCGATCGAGATCCTTCGGGGAGAGCTGGCGTCGGCCCGGAAGGGTGTCGCGTGGCTCGCCGCCAACACCGAGTCGCTCGGGAACCACGTCGTACGGCACCTCGTGCATCTGATGCAGGCGATCGTCGCTGCGCACGACGCCGACTGGCACGCCTGGGACCGGCACCTCGCTGCGGCACTCGCCGGCGATCTGGACGAGAGCTTGGTCGAGGAAGACCTCTTGCTATGGAAACACGCCGCACAGGTGGTACGGGGCGCTGGGCAGGGAGCGCGCGCCGGTCCGGCCGAGCACCAAGCTCAGGAGATCGAGCGCCGCATGAAACGCGCCTGAGCGGCTCAGGGCGCTCCCTCGACGACGTCGCGCAGAGAGAAGGAGGCGGGGCCGATGGCGACGACCACAGCGGCCGTCTTGGAGTCGGCGCGCATGGCGTCGGTGCCCACGGACTGCTCGAAGATCTGCTCGGCCAGCTCTCGGAGCCGTGACCGGAAGAGCATGATCGACTCGGGGGAGAGCTTTCCGACGATGAACCGGAAGTACTCATCGTCGCGTCGGAACCGACCCTTGAGGAAGAGCGGCAGGGACCGCGAGACGATCAGTCGCTCGATCGGTCCGTCTTCGTTCCAGACCACGTTGCTCGAAATTCGCAGCGCAAAACGTTTACCCTCGAAGAGCTCGATGATGCCCATCCGGTCGAGCTGCGTCAGCCAGACCTTCGCCTGCTGATCGGTCACCGCGTAGCGTCGACAGATGGAGGCGAGGCTGTGTCGATGAACGAGCATCCAGAAGAAGTAGAAGAGCTCGACGTCCGCCACGAGCCGCCGCTCCTGCGCGATGGTGAGGCGGTAGATCTCGGACGCGAGCTGAGCGCTCGCACGACGCGTCAGCTCGAGCAAACTCAGGCCGAGGGTGTCGCAGACCGTCTCGAGTCGATCGAGCGTGATGCGCCGCTGAGAGAACATGCGCTTCACGGTCGGCTCGCTCAGCCCGATGCGCTCGCCCAGCTCGCGGTACGTGAGGCCCCGCTCGCGGAGAACCAACTTCAACACGTCGACGATTCGCTCGGAGTCACGCATCTAGTATCAGTAAACGATACCACGGGTAGCGAAATGTGATTCCGGCGCAGCCAGCAATGGACGCATGCGCGGGGTGACTCAATGGTGGGTGCATGCAAGTCGCACGAGCCCTTACGCCCCCTTGTTGGGATGATCCCCACGCCTTGGCCCGAGCCGCCGCCGGACGCTCGGGGCTCGCCTTCCTCCGCGGCATCGCGTCGAGCGAGCTGAGTCAGCCGCCGATGGGGGACGTGTTGGCGATGCGACTGGTCGAGGTCGACGAGGGCCGGGCGGTTTTCACGTGTCGGGTCGATGAGCGGCACTTCAACCTGATCGGCACGGTGCACGGCGGCTTGGCTGCGACCCTGATCGACAGCGCCAGCGGGTGCGCCGTCTACTCGACGCTCGCGCCGGGAGACAAGTGGACGACGATGAGCCTCTCCATCGACTACCTCCGCGGCATGCCGGGCGCAGGCGAGGTCCGCTGCACCGGCACGGTCGTGCGCGTAGGCCGGCGAACGGGCGTCGCGGACGCCACCATCGTCGACGCGGATGGTCGGCTGGTCGCGCGGGGATCGAGCACCTGCCTCATCGTGCGCGCGGGATCCTGAGCTCGTCCTGCGGGGCGCCCGACCTCAGCCCGGGAGCGGCGTGCAGAAGACATCACCAGGCACGCTGAGGGTCGCGGTCGTGCTCCCGATGCCCGTGATGTCGACCTGCAGCTCGACGTCCACGGGTCCCGGGGTCGCGCAGTCGACGGCGATCGGCAAGATCGTGAAGATGCCGAGGGAGGCGCCGCAGTGGAGCCTCAGCCGAGCGCGGTCGATCACGTCCTCGGCGACCGTGGTGCGGAGCGTCGAGATGAGCTCCACACACGAAGGCGCGTCGGTCGACGTACGCACGCGGAACTGCAGCATCGGGCTGCCCTGCCCTCCAAAGACGATGCTCGCTTCGTCGCCGTCGGCGAAGGGGACAAACGGCCCCGCCGTCACCGGCCCGATCTGCACTGTGCCCACGCCGTGATCTCGAACGGGTGCGTCGCAGCTCTCCGCCAGCGGCGGCACGCAACCCGCGCCCGGCGCACAGACGGTGGCGCTTCCGGACCAAGTGCCGCCGGTGCACTCGAAGGTCCACTCGTGGATCCCGCTTTCGATCACGTAGGCGCAGCTGCCGGTGAGGTTGCACGCCCCACCCTCGTACGGCCGATCCGTCGGGCACGACGTCTCGGGCTCGCCGCAGGCCAGCGGGCCGGCGTCGAACGCGCCCGCGTCGGACGAGCCGGCATCGGACGAGCCGGCATCAGAGGCTGGGTTGGCGTCGCCGCAGGCGACGGACATCGAGGCGAGCAGGAGAGACAAAGACAAGCGCAACATGCCGCGCAGCCTAGCGTGTCGTTCACATTCTCGCGCCAGCGCGTTCCCGGCCGGCCCGGGCGGAAGCCCGTGCACCACGGGCGCCTAGGCAGCCTCGGCCGAGTACCTGACTTGGAAGCGAAACGTGCGGGTCGCGGTGAGTCGCGCGATGTGGAGGTAGAGGTCATCACCGGTTCGTTTGTGCTCCTGCCGGCACGAGAACACGAGCTTGATGATGTGACTGTCCAGCGTGTCGATCGCGGCCCTGCCGATCTCCGGCCACGGGAGGGCGGGGACCGCTGCCGGGCGCGCGTCCGAAGGCGGCATGCCGATCGTCACGTAGACCGCCAGCAGAGATCTCGCGTAGTGCGAGAGCGCGGCGCGCTTGTCCGGGATCACATCGAGGAGGCCGCTCATGGCCTGCGCGCTCGTGATGCCATGCAGGAGTGAGAAGTTCTGAAAGCCGACGTAGGTTTGAGCGAGCGTCGAACGCAGGGCCTGGAGCCCTGCCTCGGTGAGCACCAGGTCGCGGGTGATGGCGAGGAAGCTCGCGTGCGACGCGACGACCGCGGCCCGGTCTGCGATGTATGCGCCCTTGGCCCGAAGGCCCTGAAGTTCCCGGTCGGCGCGCAGCCGCGTGATGATGTGCATGAGGGTGCTCTCCTCGCCGTCAGGGCGCGGCTCCTCCGCTCGCTCGGGCGTCGGGAGCGTGGAGTGGAAACATGCCCAGTTCGCCAACGCCGCGGCGACGTCCTCGAGCTCACCGTGCTCGCGTGCGTACCAGGTCTGGATCATCGGATGGAACGCACCGCCATTGACGCCCTCCATGAGCGTGGGCAGGAACGTTTGCAGTGTACTGTCGACTCCGTGCTCCGAGAGCTCAGCCTCGAAGAAGCGCATGTAGCTCGCCTCCAGTGAGGCATCGCCGAGCGTGGCGCGCCAGGTGCCGCGGTCGATCGTCGCGTCGGATGCGAGGTAGGGCTCGAGCTGCTTGCTGTCCTTTGCGAACATGCGCTCGAGGTCGGCTTCATTTCCTCCGAGCCCATCGATGGCCATCAGGGTCATCGGGAGATGAGTGGAGAGTTGGCCGCGGTACCTGCCGCGGTACGCTCGGGCCTTCTTCAAGTATGGGTTCAGCATGTCTGTCCTTCCAGGGTCTCGGCGTCGATGGTGACGTCGTGAGAGCAGCGTGGTGTCGTGGTCGCGCCCGGTCCTCCCGACGGACGATAGATTGGAGCGGGGTCCATTCCTGCTCGCCTTTGTTTTTGAGATGGGGGGCTGGACATTCAACCAACTGTAGCTAAGCTGCTTACACACTCGGCGGGCCCAACCCATGCTCTTCTCCAACACCCACTTCACGATCGGCGTGCATGTATTGACCGCGCTCGCGGCCAATCGCGGCGAGGTCGTGCCTTCCGCGCGGCTTGCGGAGAGCGTGGACACGAACCCGGCGTTTCTGCGGCTGGTGCTCGGTCAGCTCAAGGAGGCGGGCCTGGTTGCGACGAAGCTCGGCAAGGGCGGAGGCTCCTTCCTGGCGCGCGGCTCTGAGACGATTCGGTTGACCGATGTGTTCCGGGCGACAGAGGGTAAAGCGGAGCTCCAGGCGCACCGCTGTGAAGGGGACGGGCACTGCCACGTCGCCAAGAGCATGGCCGGTTTCTTCGATGAGCTCTCGGGGCGCCTCGATGGCGCGATCGAGCGTGAGCTGGACCGGATGACGATCGCGGACTTGCTGCGGCGCGCCGAGTCGAAGACCAACCCAACGCCGGGCGCCTGATCTACGAGCCCATCGAGCAAGATGGGTCTCCCGTATCTCAAACTGTAAGTGTGTTAGTTACAAGCGTATATAAAGGACTCTGCAATGACCAACCGACTCGAAGGCAAGATCGCACTCATCACCGGCGGGACCACCGGCATCGGCCAGGCCACCGCGCGCCGCTTTCACGATGAGGGCGCCCACGTCATCGTGACCGGACGCAACCCGGAGACGCTCGAGCTCGCGCGCCAGGAGCTCGCTGGTGTGGCCGAGGTCGTGGCCTCGGACGCCTCGGACCCTGTCGCGATCGCGGCGCTCTTCGCGGACATCAAAGCGCGCCACGGCCGGATCGACGTGCTCTTCCTGAACGCGGGCATCGCGCAGTTTGCGCCCTTTGATCAGGCGCCTGAGGATCAGTTCGACAAGCTCTTCGCGCTCAACGTGAAGGGGCCTTGGCTTGCGCTCAAGCACGCCTCACCGCTTCTCCCGGAGGGTGCGTCGGTGATCGTGAACACCTCCATCGCTGGCCAGAAGGGCATGGCGAACACGAGCCTCTATGCGGCCACGAAGGCGGCCCTGAACGCCTTCGCACGCTCGGCTGCGGTAGAGCTCTCCGGCCGCGGGATTCGCATCAACGCCGTCAGCCCCGGGCCGATCGAGACGCCGATCTACGGCAAGCTCGGCATGCCCCAAGAGGCGGTCGACGACTTCGCGGCCAGCGTGCTCACGCAGGTCCCGCTCGGTCGCTTCGGTCGCGCCGATGAACTCGCGTCCGCGGTCGCCTTCCTGGCCAGCAGCGACGCGTCCTACGTGCAGGGGATTCAGCTCACCGTGGACGGGGGCGTGACGGCGACTTGATGGTTCGCCGGCCTCTCTCCTCGGAGCGGACCAACCCCGCTCCGGGGAGCCTCGGCCCGCTCAGGGCTCAGCCGAGGAATCGGCCCTGGCCTCTACGACAGCGCCGAGCAGCGCCTTGATGTTGGACGACTCGTTGCCTTGAGACTCGGCGAGCCGAATCAACGTGTTCATGCCGAGCTCCGTCTGATCGCCGACCTTTGAGAAGTGCATCTTTAGAAAGAGCGCCATGTCGAAGGGCGGGATGATCTGCGCCAGGCGTGTCGCGAGCCTCAGCACCCAGGGCCGGATCATGCGCAGCCCGAGCGGCACCTTCTCGCCGATCTGCTTGGCCGCGATGACAAACGCCTCCCGGGTCGCGCGGTGGTTCAGCGCCATCAGCGCTCGTTTTCCGCGCAGCTCCTGGAAGCTCCAGTGCGAGAGCTCGAGCGCGACGACCGCGAACTGGAGGACCGGGCCGCTGAAGGCCATGAGCGTCCGGGTGTCGTCGACGACCTTGCTCGGGAGGCGCCCAGCGTTCAGCGCGGCGGCCGCGGCCCGCGCTCGCTCGGACGGCCCGCTGAACGCCATCTTTGTCATCGGGGGCACCCAGTACGCCATGCCGGGCTTGGGCAGCAGGCCTCCGGGCAACGGGCCGGGGTAGCTCGACAGACCGATCAGCCCGCTGACGATTTGGGCCTCTGGCACCAGCTCCGCGATCAGCGCGTAGTCCTCGATGCCAGGGGTCAGGTTGATCAGGGTTGCGTCCCCGAGTCCCGCGGCGAGCTCTTTGAGCCAAGTGCCGCTTCGCAGCGCCGTCGAGGAGAGGCAGAGGAAGACCATGTGCCACTCCCGCTCGGCCACCTCTGACATGTCGGTCAGGACGTCGAACCCGTCGAATCGCACCGGCGCTTTGCGGCCCCCGCGCCGGTTCAGGTTGTAGAGGTCGAAGCCCTCGCGGGTCTTGGCGGCGTACTTCTCCCGCACGAAAAACGTGACGTCCGCGCCACCCTCTTGCAGGTGGTGGCCGTAGATCTGGCCAACCGCGCCGGCACCGATCAGGAGAATGTTCATCAGGGGTCTCTAGCAGAGTTCGGCTCTCGTGCGGCTCCGGCCTCCGCTCACAGGGTCCCCGGGTACCCGCCGAAGGCCTGCGTGATGGCAGGGGTTCGGCTGCCGCCGTAGGGGATTCGGTGACGGATGACCCGCGTGGGTCCCGGGTTGTCGATGGTGAGCGTTGCCACCTGCGTCGAGAGGCAGCTCAGCACCTCTGCGTCCGAGACCTGCCCGGCGAAGCCCCCAGGGAGACCTCCCCTCTGTGGCGTTCGGCGGGGAAGTCGGGCGCCGACCAGCGAGAGGGCTCCTTCGGCGTCGACGCGGACGCGGAGCGTGGCCGAGCCGCGCCGCTCCCGCGTCTCAGGGGCCATGCAGGTTTGCAAGTAGGGGAGCCGCGCGTCGATCAGCGCTCGGACGGCGTGCACGAGCGCGGCGGCCGGCCGGGTCGGCACGCGCACTTGGAAGCTCCGGACCGCGCGAATGGGCGTCGCCGGCGGGCCGCGATGAAGCGTCAGGATGCGGTCGACGACCGCTCCCTCCACGCAGCGCTCGAAGGCTCGGCGACGTGGGGTCGAACGAACCCGCGCGCGAAGCCCGGTGGACCGTGAATGTCGCAAACGAACATGCACGCGCTGCGGCGGCGTAGCGTCGTCGTCGGCGCACGCACGCACCCGCGCCGCCGAGCCGATCAACGTGGCCTGGAGCTCGGCTGCCGTGAGCCGCGCCGGCGGCGGCGGCGGCTCCACGGGACCGATGCCGTCGCCCGGCCGGAAGTTGTAGCTGGGCTGCACCATCGCGAGCTCGCGCGCGCTGAAGCCCGAGGTGCTCACCCAGGCCGCGAGCGCGTCGTGCCGCATGTCGAGCAGGTAGCTGTACTCGTTCTGCTCGTCGACCGAGAGCGCCAGCGCCCGGCCGCGGTCTGCCTCGATGAGGAAGCCCACGGCGCAGATCCGTCCGGCGTCATCGATGAAGCGTGGACGCCGCCCAGCGACGTGCTCGTTGTGTGGGAACTCGGCTTTCTCCGTATAGCGCTCGAGCGCCGCCAGGAGTCGCTCCCGCCGCGCCCTCAGTTCCGGGGGGAGGTGAGAGACGTCGCGCGCCTCGAGCTCGGCCCTCACCCAACGCAGGTGGGTCTGGAGCCGCGCGCGCTCGTCGGCATCATCGGCGCCGGTGGGCTCACGGCCGTACCGCTCTCGCCAGCTGAGGTTTCCCGCGATGGCGTTCACCTCGGAGACGGCGTCCGGGCGATGCGGAGAGGGAAGATCGTCAGCGACCGCGACGGCGCTGAGCAGCCAGAGACATCCAGCGGCGATGGCCGGGAGCAGGGGTTTGTGCATGCGGCATGAGACGCCGCAGATCCCCCTGGGTTCTCGCTTTTGTCGACCTCGATGTGCTTTTGAATAGGCGCCGCAGAATCGCCGTCACATCCCGCTTCGTCGTCGCTACCTACCTGCGCAGTCGACGACCTCGACGTCGTACGTGACGTCACCACCGCTGAGCCCGCTGATGGTCACGCGGTAGGTCTCGCCCGCCTCCGCGACCCAGCCGTCGAGACTCCAGACGACCGCCCCCGGCGGCAACCCCGAGGCGCCGCTGGAGGACGACGTCACCGCCATCGACATTCCGTCCGAGACCCGAACGACGCTCGCCTCTCCGCGCGAGACGCTGAAGCTCCGCTCACCCGGATGAAACGACCAGAGCCGCCCCGTCGTCTCGATGGGCGCGGGCCCTGGGTTCGGGTAGGCGACCCACGGCTGGAAGCTTGTGCCCCCGCCACCGGCGATGCCGATGCAGGTGGCCAGGAACGTCGAGCCCACGACCGCGGCGCTCCCGATGCCGATGCTGCCCAGGCCGTAGTAGAGCTGCCAGCGTCGGTGGCCCACGCCGGTAGAGCAGGGCGGCCGGCTGCAGTCCCGCATGAACTGGTCGATGCTCTCGGCTGGCCCGGCGGAAAAGAGGAGCGAGAGGTTCGAGAGTCTCGCGGCGCCCGCTCCGTCGGCCGTGTAGCAGGGCCAGTCCATCGCCGGCGTGTGGTCGAGCGCTCCAGCCGCGCTCATCATCACGGCGCACTCCTGCATGGCTGTGCGCTGGGAGGTGTTCTCCGTTACCGGTCCGAGCCCCGCCAGCCAGCGGTAGAGGTTCGCGCGCCGCACGACGTCGCCGTACGCCTGCTCGTCCAACGTTCCCCGACCACACATGCCGTCGGGCGTGAAGGGTGACGGCGCGTCCACCACGTGACCATCGTCCCAGGCTGCGCACACCTCTGCCGTCGTTCGCCCGGCGGGGTCGCCGGGGGACGACGCGACGCACTCGCCGCCGACGTCCATGAACCCATCGGCGCAGACACAAACGCCAGCCGCGCAGCGCTCGCCCGCGCCGCAGACGACGCCCGCACACGGGCCGGTCGAGCCGGCGTCGACCGGGGTCGCTCCACTGTCCGCCCCGGTCGGGCCCGCGTCGGTGGACATGGAACCGTCGGGTCGACTTCCCGCGTCCGTCGTCGTGGGACCGGCGTCGGTCGTCGTCGGCAAGCCGGCGTCGTCGCTGCCGGCGTCGTCATTGCCGAGCGTTCCCGTGCAGCCGCTCGCGGCGAACGAGAGAGCGAGGACAACCCACTTGAGGCGATTCATCCACTCACCGTACCCAAAGACGCCATCCGCTGCAGGGCGTGTAAGCGGGAGTAAGGATTCGTGGGCCGACCCCCCGAGCGCCCGGGCGTCGTCGGCTCTGCCTTCAACCGAGCCCCAGGTGCTCGGCCGTGATCACGGTGGGCAGCGGCGAGAACGCGAGGGTCCGCTCGAGGACGTTTCGCAGCTCACGCACGTTTCCGAGCCACGGGTGCGCTCGGAGCGCGACGACCGCGTCCGGCGAGAGCCGAGGGGTGGAGGCGTCGGCCGGCGTGAACGATCGGATGAAGTGGCGAGCCAGCGGGAGGATGTCGTCGCGCCGCTTGCGGAGCGGAGGCAACTTCAGCGTGACCACGTTCAGCCGGTAGAAGAGGTCCTCGCGAAACTTCCCTTCGTTCACCAGTGCACGCAGGTCCCGGTGGGTGGCGGCGACGATCCGTACGTTCACCTGAACCGGCCGGCTCTCCCCGAGCGGAAGGACTTCCGAGTTCTCCAAGAAACGCAGCAACTTGGGCTGCACCGAGAGTGGCAGATCGCCGATCTCGTCGAGGAAGAGCGTGCCGCCGTCCGCTGAGCGAATGACGCCGAGGTGCGCGGTGGTCGCTCCGGTGAACGCGCCGCGGGCGTAGCCGAAGAGCTGACCCTCGAAGAGGTTCTCCGGCACCGCGGTGCTGTTGAAGGTCACGTAGGCCTCGTCGCGCCGGGTGGAGAGGCGGTGTACCGCGTGAGCGACGACCTCTTTGCCAGCGCCCGACTCCCCGCTGATCAGCACCGTCGAGCTCGAGCGACCGAGTCGCGAGATGTCGTCGAGGAGCCGCAGCATCGCGCTCGACGCGGCGATGAACCCAGGTAGCTCCGTTGTCACCGATTCGGCCCTGTGGGGGAGGGTCGGAGAGGAGAGCGCGCGCAGCGCGTGCACCTCGAGACTCAGGGCGGCGGCCTTGACGAGCACGTTGATCGCCGCGTTGCGGTCAGTCGTGACGGGCGTCTCGACGCCCATGCGGAAGCGTCGCCCGCAGCCGTCGCCGAACTCGATGCAGAGGTGATCGCCCATCTGATCTGGCTCGCCGCCGACCACGCTGAAGCCCTCGTCGTCGTCGATCTCGGCGAGCGCGACGCCGCGACCGCCCGCCAGCTCGGAGACCAGGTCGACGAGCTCGGCGAGGATCCGGTCGGGCGAGAGCCCGCGGACGGCGACCCGTTCGACGGGCACGACGAGGCCGCTCAGCGCCAGGTCCGTGGGCCGCTCGCTGCGGCCGCGGGCGTGACTCGCCAGCACGTCTGCGTGCTCACGCTTCTGGAAGCGCGTGAGTGGAATGCCGAGCTCCTCCAGCTCCCGCGCGGACCGCTCGAGCATCGCGTCCGCGGTGGCGTCGCCGCGCACGTGGAGCGCTACGGCGAGCGCCCGGCGCAGCCTCGCGGTCTCGGTGGTGTCGCCGCCGCTGATGAGCGTGTGAAAGGCCGCCTCGAACTGCTGTTTCGCCTCGAGGGTGCGCCCTTGAACACTCAGGAAGACACCCACGAGGTGACCACGGACGGTGTCGAAGAAGGGCGAGGGCAGGCGGTCGAGTGCCCGATCGACTCTGCGAACACACAACTCACCTTGCTCTATCTGCCCGAGGTAGGCGTGGGACGCGAGCTCGAGCAGGTTGGAGAAGAGCTCGAGCCAGGGCCGGACGCGCGTTGCCGAGGCGAGCTCCGAGGCGACCCGAAAGAAGCGGATCGACGCCTCGTTGTCGCCGCGCATCTGGGCCGCGAGGCCATCCAGAAACGACGCGCAGGCCTCGACCCACGGCAGAGCGTCCGCGCCGAAGCGCGCCTTGAAGTCGCTGGCCAGGCGCTGCACGCCCTCCACGCCGAAGTGATGGAAGGTGAGTCGGGTCTGCACCATCAGCAGGTCGGCCGGAGGCCAGCGCACGCGGTCGGCGATCTCATGGGCCTCCTCGACAACCCGCTGCGCCTCTTCGAAGCGGGCGAGGCCATGGAGGACCTCGGCCTCCACCGCCGCCCGTTCGACGTCGTCGTTCGACGGAGCGAGGCGACGTTCGACCGTGATCTCGCGGGCCCGCCGCACGACCTCGAGCACCTCCGTGCGAGGGCTGCCCACCATGTGCTTCACCATGCCGAGCCGGCCGCGCGCTCGTTGCTCCTGGCTCGCGAAGCCGACGCGCTGGGCCTCACCGACGATGCGCTCGTAGCGCTCGGCGGCTTCCGTCAGCCGCCCACAGAGAAAGGCGGTGAGGGCGAGCGAATCGTCGGCCAGCAGCCGTGCTGCCGCCCCGCGAGCCCCCGTGAGGTCGTTCCGGTGTCGAGAGACGAGTTGACGCATGCGAGCCAGCTCGCCCACGTGAAACGCGCACTGCAGCTCCGCGGCAGCTGCGAGCGCGCGCGCGTCCCCGTCGGAGCTGCCCGTGCTCGCCCTCGTGGCCGCCGCGTGTCGGTGCACCCGCTCCGGTGAGAAGACGTGACCGAGCGGGGAGGCGAAGACCAACGCTGCGAGCGCATGACCCCACGCGGCCACGCGCGCCCCGGCGGGGGTGGCTGCGTTGGCCTCCAACTCCGCGAGGACCCCAGCCAGGACCCGGCGAGCGGCCGGCGCGTCGCGCTGGCCCAGGAGCGCGTTGAAGCCCGTGACCGTCAGGGAGAGCCCGCGCCCCGCGCGGTGGTCGAGGGCGCCCGAGTTGAGGCTCGTCAGCAGGAGATCCTCCGCCTCCTCGAATCGCGCCTCCATGGAGGCCTCGAGCGCAGAGAAGAGCGGCAGCAGATCAGCCGTGAGAGGGGCCTCCGAGGCCGGCGCGGGCGCCGGGCGCGGCTCTCGCTGGCGATCTGCCACCGCCTGGAGGAGCAGGCGGGAGCCGCGGCGCGGCCGACGTGACTCTGGGGCGTCGTCGGGTAGCTCCCAACGGTAGATGGTCAGCGGAGAGACCCCGACGAGCTCGGCAAACGCCTCTCGACTCAGCTCGCCCCGCAGCTCTCGAATCCACGCCCGACTGAAGTTGTCGCTCACGCTTCCACCCAACTATCCACTTTGGATACGTATTGGAACATTGTTGGATGGGTTGGAAGGCGTGGCAAGGGCGAGGAGACCCACGACTTTGGATATGACACGATGTTGCGGCCCTTGCGGTCGCTGGCACGACGAATGCTGATGAGTGGCGTAGGTGAGACAAGCTCGCCGCATCCAAAGGAGATATCCAATGAGCATCATCAGCCGTTCGATTCAGGTCACCGCCAGTCCTGAAGACACCTGGCGCGTCGTCCGCGACTTTGGCGGCGTGCATCGCTGGCACGCCAAGGTGGAGAGCTCCCCGCTTCTGAGCTCGAACAACGAGGGGCTCGGGGCGAAGCGGCGGTGCGAGTTCTACGACAAGAGCAGTGTCGTGGAGGAGATCATCAGCTACGACGAGGGGGACCGCTTCCTGGAGGTCTCGCTCAGCGAATTCTCCATGCCGCTCACCCAAGCGACCGCGACGATGAAGGTCGACCCCGCCGAGGGCGGCGGTGCCGAGGTGACGCTCTCGATGAATTTCGGCGTCAAGTACGGCCCCATCGGATGGGTGATGGACCGCGCGATGATGCGTCCGATGATGGGCAAGATGTTCGGCCAGGTGCTCGACGGTCTGCGCACGCACCTCGAGACGGGTCAGCCGATAGGCGAGGGCGGCACGGTTACGGCTCAGGTCGCGATGGCGTGAGCTGGGCGAAAGAGACGTGATTCGGGGTTGACATCGGGGCCGATCGGACGGGGGATTTCCAGCCGGGTTACACGCCCTGGTCGGAGCTCACTTTTTGTGAATCGTGGCGCGGGAGGCGCGTCCGAATCGCACACTGGAGGCTCCCACCGCATGACGACAGACATCCACCGACCCACGGCGCTCCTCTTCGCTGCCCTGCTCACCGCGTTGCCCCTCGGCGCTTCAGCCCAGGCTCGCCGGGTCGTGCCGTCACCCGTGGATAGAACGCCCCTTGTGCCGGCCCCTGCTCCGCAGGTCCAGGTCGCGCGGGGCGACGGTGTTTGCCCCGCGAACCAGGTCCCGATGGGAGTCGCCCAGGCGCAAGCGCGTCGCAATGAAATTTGCCAGCAACTCGGAGAGTGGTTCATCGCGCGGCTCGCGAACGGCGGCTCGATGGATGGACCGGGCTATGGCTGCCAGATCCGAAGCGCCGATACGCGGTCGTTGGGGCACACGGTGTGCGCGCCGGCCCCTCGCGTCTTCACTCGCCCGCACCGGCCGCCACACCCTGCGCAGCCCTCCTACGGCCCGCGCATCGATCCGCGGGCGGTACCCAACCACTACGTCGCGGTGCACCCGAGGTGGCGAGATCAGCTGATCATCTTCGCCGACGGCACCTACCAGCGGGCCGACGGAGACACGGGGCGCTGGCACATCGATCAGAACGTCTTGGTGCTCGACTGGACGCGCTGGGGCACCGCCTACCTCACCCTTCAGCCCGACGGCAGCTTCGTTGGCGCGGATGGCTTCACACTGCGCGCGAGCCGACGTCGCGCAGAGGCCGCGTTTGAGCCCACCGGCAGCTACCAGGCCGTGCACCCGCGCTGGCACGACGCGCTCTACGTCATGGCCGACGGGACCTACCGCCGCGGGCGTGGCGACACCGGTCACTGGCATCTCGTGGGCCAGACGCTCGTGCTCGACTGGGATCAATGGGGCGTGGCTCGCCTGCGCCGTCAGCCGGACGGGAGCTTCCGCGGACCCGACGGTTTCACGCTCACGCCGATGGTCGAGCGCGCGCCGCGTCGGGTCTATCGTGGAGCCGACCGCTACCGTCGGGCGCGCGGATCACGCTTCCGCGGCGCTCGGGTGCAGCGACGCCGCTAGGCTTTACGAGAGGTCGAGGATGGGCCAGGCCTTCGCCCTGGCCTCTTCGCGCAGGGTGCGGTCGGGGTTGACCGCGTGGGGCGAACCGAGCGAGCGAAGGAGCGAGAGGTCGGAGCGGCTGTCAGCAAACCCCGCGCACTCGGAGAGCTGGACGTCGCGGTTCTCGAGGTACCGCATCAGGAACTCGACCTTCCCCTCCCCGTAGGCGTAGGGGCGAAGCAACCGGCCCGTCGCCACTCCGTCCTGCATCTCCAGCTGGTTCCCGATGTGGTTGGGCACGCCGAGTTCGAGCGCGACCTGACGCACCATCGGGGCCCCGCTCGCGGAAAGAAGGAGTGTGTCGACGCCGCGCTCGTCACAGCGCCTCACCAGCTCCCGCGCCTGCGAGAAGATCCTGTGGCGCACGTGCCGCTCGAACGCCTGCTCGACCATGCGGTCGATGTGCTCCCTCGGCATGTCCCGTAGGTGAGAGGCCGAGCCCTGCATCACGGTGTCTGCGTCGATGTAGCCCGTCCGATGTTTCACCCCCCACCACGCGCCCCGGACCAGCATCGTCCAGGGAATCTGTCGCCGGCGCACCAGGTGGTAGCCAAACCAGAACGCCGTCGAGCCGTCGACGAGCGTGTGGTCCACGTCGAGCACGGCCAGTCGCACGCCGTCGAGATTGAGGTTTTCGAGGCTCATCGGTGCTGCGGCTTACCAAGCTCTGGACCGATGGCACGCCGACGACGCCTCCGTCGCCGATTTCGCTTGGGCTCGGGGCGAGGGTAGAGTGGCGCGATGCGCAGCTTGGCGTTGTTTGCTTTGGTGCTGATCGGTTGCGGCGACCCCAGCTACGACCTCCTCGTCGATCTCAACACGGACCTCCGCCCCCGGCTCGACTTCGAGCACATCCGGGTGAGCGTCATCGAGGCTCCAGACCCGGAGCTGATCGGCGATCAAGACGATTTCGTTCCGGTCGCCGACGACGACTTCCTGACCTTTCCGGGGCGCCGGGTGGGCGAGCTGCTCAGCATGCCGGCCGGGAGCTACGTGATCCGGCTTCGCTTGATCGACGCGCGCGGCATCGACGTGGCCACGCGGGATCTCGGCGTCGAGCTGAGTGCGAGCCGGGTCGTCCGGGTGCGCATCACGAGCGACTGCCTCGACGTCTCTTGTCCCGGGGCAGGTGACCCCGCCGATCGCACACAGTGCCTCGGCGGCCGCTGCGTTCCGCCCGACTGCACCGCCGACGACCCAGACTTGTGTGGGACGCCCGGCTGCACCTCGGACAGCCAGTGCGAGGCGTCGGCCCCCTGCGCGCAAGGCCGCTGCATCATGGGCGAGTGCCTGACGTCCCCGGACGACGCGCTCTGTGCGCCCGACTCCTACTGCGACATCACCGAGGGCTGCACCGTTCGACCGGTCATCCCGGACGCCGGCCCGCCCGGGGTCGACGCCGGCCCCGTCACAACGGACGCTGGGCCGACACTCCCCGACGCCGGCCCGCCTGGGGTAGACGCCGGGCGGCCGCTCGTCGACAGCGGGCCGAGCTGCCTCCCGGCGGCGTGTGACGACGGAGACCCGTGCACGGAGGAGAGCTGTGTATTCGGTGAGTGTCGATCGCTGCCGCTCTGCGGCTCAGGCGAGTACTGCCGGTCGGGGACCTGCAGCCCGGACCCCACGTTCAGGCTCGAGACGAACGAAGCGGGCGACTGCATCGACCTCGGCGTCCCGCACTCGAGCGGATCGGACTTCGCCTTCCGACGCACCGTCACCGGGCGTCCAAACGCCATCGCGCAGCAGTACAACCAACAGCTGAGCTGCCGTACGGGACTCGAAACGGCCGCGGCGCACATGCTCGACGGCAGTGGTAGAGAGCAAGACACCTTCTATTCGGGCGCGGTCGAGGAGTGCTGGGACGGCATCTACGGGCGCTGGAGAGCCTACGTCGAGGTCGATGGCGAGCGTTCGAACCTCGAAGAGGCCGTCTACTACAACTCGAACTGCTCGAACGTGCGTACTTGCAGCCTCGCCCGGTCGTTCTGCTCGCCCTGCCGAGACTGTGATCTCGACAACGGCTACTGCTACATGGGCACGACGTGCGCGCCCGATCCGACCCTCGCGATCGCCACCTCCGATGGCCCCGGGTGTGTTGACCTCGGCGTCGCGCATTCGAGCCCTCCAGCGCTTTCGATCACCATCACCGGCCGCCCTCTCGCGAGCACGACGCAGCTCAATGAGCACGTCAGCTGCGGCTCGGCGGAGGTCTCCGCGGAGGTGCGCACGCTCAACGCTAGTGGCCGGGTGACGGACGACTTCGCTACCGGCGCGGCGCCCTGCGACAACACGGTC
>Ga0114933_10002097_pt1 | contig 21233 bp, 15 predicted proteins | sample 4SBtaG_FD_89691 | JGI IMG/M metagenome (GOLD analysis project Ga0114933, IMG submission 89691) | Deep subsurface microbial communities from Kolumbo volcano to uncover new lineages of life (NeLLi) - 4SBTROV12_W25 metaG | ecosystem: Environmental > Aquatic > Marine > Volcanic | place: Kolumbo... | reverse complement strand
GTGGACGAGGGTGTGGACCACCGCAGCGCCGCAGTGCGAGGCCGGCATCAAGCCGGGGTACCCGGGGTTGGGTCGCGTCTGGAGCACGTAGTCGCGGAAGCTCAGGCCCAGCCGCTCGCTGTAGAGCGGGAAGTTCTCTCGGACGAGCTCCGTGGCGACCAGCCCCGGCAGGAAGCCGTAGACGGCCACGCCGGAGTCCTCCCCGACCTCGGCCGCGACGCTGACCATGAGCGAGCGCAGCGCCGCTTTCGAGGCCGACATGTCCGCGGCGAAGGCGATTCCGCTCGGCGCGACCATGTTCAGGATCACCCCGTGCCCTCGCTCCAGCATGCCGCCCAAGACCGCCTGGATGGCCACCAGGCAAGCCCGAACGTTGGTGCCCAGCGTGTAGTCCCAGTCCTCGACGGAGAGCTCGCGGACGGCTCGCACCTCGAACTCGACCGCGTTGTTGACGAGGATGTCGGGGGGCCCGAGGGTCTCCTCGCAGCGCGCGAGTCCCTCTTCCAGGACCCCCTCGAGGCAGATGTCACCGACGAGCGGGAGCACGGTCCCACCTGCTGCGCTCAGCGATTCGGCCACGTCGTGGACCGAGGCCCGCTTGTCCAGGATGGCGACCTTGGCGCCCAGATGAACCAGCCCGGCCGCCACCTCGCGACCGATGCCTCGAGCGCCGCCCGTGATGAAGGCGACCTGGCCCTTCAGCTGGCCCGGCGCGAGCGAGAGGCGCTCGACGAGAAGCTCGACCGGGTCCCCCCGGACGTCGAACAGTTCTTCGCCGGCGAACTTCCTGTCCCGCATCGTTCGCCAGTCTACCCCGCTTCGAGGAAGTCGAAGACGTCCGCCCAACACCGGAGCGCAGCCTTCCGCCAGACAAAGGCGTGGAAGGCGTGGGGCATGCCCGCGTAGGACCGGCCCGTGACTTCGACGCCGATCGTGGCCAGCGCTCTCGCCAGCCGAGCGCTGTCCGCAGCGATCGGATCCGCGTCTCCCCAGGGCACAAAGGTCCGCGGCCACCAAGGCAAGGCAGTCGCGCCCTCGACGAGCAGCAGCGGGTCCGCGAGTCCCGCCTCCGGAGCGGGGTTGTAGCTCTCGCAGGTGTGCGAGATCACGTCCTGTTCATAGAACCGCACGCGCCCCCGGTAGCGCTCCGGCTCGCTGGTCTGCAAGAGCCCACAGAAGGGCACCAGCGCGGAGGGCCGGACCCTGTCCATGCGCGCATACGGCTCGGGCCGCTCCGTGCAGGCGGCGAGCGCGGCGACGACCGCCAGGTTCGCCCCCGCGGACTCGCCCGAGAGCACGAAGGTCGAGCGGCTGCCCTCGTGCTCCGAGCAGTGCTCCCAGATCCAGCGCGTCGCCATGCAGGCGTCGACGGCCGCGGCGGGAAAGGGATGCGCCGGTGCGAGCCGGTAGTCCGGGAGGAAGCAGGCGTATCCACGCCGGGCGAAGGCGAGACCCATCAGCCAGTGGGTCTTCCGTGACAGCGCACGGAAGCCGCCGCCGTGAAAGTAGACGACCACCGGATGCGGCCCTTGCCCGGGTGGCAGGTAGAGGTCGACGCGGTGCTCGGGCAGGGGGCCGTAGACGAGGTCCTCGACCCGGCGGACGTTGTGGTACTCGGGGCGCGCCCAGGGGAGCAGGCCGCCGCCCTGGGCCAGGCGCTGGAAGCCCTCGTTGGCCACGAGGCTGACGACGCGTCGACGGAGGTGAGCCACCCCGAACCCTATCGGGCTTCGAGCACCTTGCGCAGGCGAGCCTCGAGATCGACCAGCCGGGGATCGTCGCGCTCCTGACGCGCCCGAGCGACAACCCGGACCATGTCCTGCTCCACGGCCCCCGTCTCCCGCTGGAGCAACTGGAAGCGGGCGAGCGTGTCCTCGAGCAGCCGCCCCCCCACCCGGGCCGCCCAGGGCAATGCGCTGGCCATCGCGAAGACGGCGAAGTCCTTGCTGCCCCGCGCCTCGAGCTCCGACGCGAGCTCCAGGGCGTCTCGCCCGGCCCCCTCGACATCCCCGCGCTCCAGCCGCACCAGCCCCAGGTTGAGGCGTGCCAGACAACGCCGATCCCCGCTCCAGAGGCGGGCAGCGCGTGCGTAGCCATCCTCGGCCTCGTCAAGGCGTCCGTCGGCCCGCGCCAGCTGCGCTGCCGCGTTGGCCACCGCGGCGTGGGTGTCGTCACCGTCCTGAGGACCAAGCCGAGCCACGGCCTGGGCCAGGTAGCCCACCGCCCGCGGATCCTCCTGCTGTGCGGCCACGGCCGTCCGCATGACGAGCAGGTTGATGGCGGCCTCGCCGTCGGCGTAGAGGAGGCCCTCCTCCAGCCGCCTCTCCGCGTCGTCCCAGTCCCCGACGCACTGGGCCAGCATCGCCGCCTCTCCGAGCAGGATGGCCAGGCTGTTCCCACGGGGCGGCCGCCTCAGCGCGTAGTCGAGGAGCCGACGGGCGTCGCCCAGCCGACCGAGCCGGCGCGCGGCTTGAACCGCCATCCAGAGGCGCTCGTGCCCCTCGGGGCTGCGGGCGAGCTGGCGAGCGTGCACCGCCATGGCGCGCGCGTCGAAGCGCTCGAAGGCGGACTCGAGACAGATGCCGTGGAGCTCCGCGCGTCGTGGGTCGTCCTCATCCACGAGCTGCCGGTCGAGGGCGACGAGCGCGTCAGCGGCCAGCTCGCCGCGGAGCGATCCCTCGGTCTCGCGAACCAGCGCGACCAGAGCCTCCGAGGCCGCGGCGTCTTCCCTGGCGCCCAGCAGGTGGCGTGCGCGGGCCACGGGATCCGACACGATCTCGGCAGCGATCCGGTGCCACCGCGCGTCCCTCGCCTCCACCCGGGCCCGATGCTCCAGGGACCGGCGAAGCACCGGGAGGAGCGCGAGCCTCGACCCGGACTGACGGATCAGTCCGTTCGCCTCCAGCGCCTTGAGCGTCGGGCGCGGCGGAGGGAGACCCGCCGCCCAGCAGCCTCGACCCAGCTCGCGCGCACCACAAGGGCTCATTATCGCAAGGAGTTCTCCGATTTCCAGATCCTCTTCGTCGCTCCCGAAGCGGGCGAGGGCCTGGGCTCGAAGGCGCTCCGGGAGCTGGTCGGCTCGGTGGCCCGGCCGCAGCACGACGCCGTGACGAGACGGGGCCAGCCAGGAGTGCTCCACCCAGTGGGCCAGGAGCTCGAGCAAAAACGCCGGGTCGCCATCGGTGAGGTCGATGACCGAGCGCAGGAGCTCTTCGGAGAGGGGGACGAGATCGCGCACCAGCGCGCGAGCGCTCTCCCTCCCGATGGGCTCCAGGTGGATGTAGCGGTCCGCGGCCGGGTGATCCCCGACCACCAGGACGAGGCCCTCGGGATCTGCCGGGGGGGCGCCGCCATCGACCACCGTGGCGAGGGGACCGTCGACCTCACGGAGACGCTCGGCGAGCTCCTGCACCAGGCGTGTCCGACCCGACTTGGGAGGGCCGAGCACCGAAACGACACGAACGCCACCGGCCTGGCAGCGGAGCGCCTCGGCCCAGAGCCGATCCATCTCCTCATCGCGGCCGACCAGCGGCGGCCTGCGCCAACGGAAGAGCGCGGGCCCGCTCCACTGCGGGCCCCGCCGCGGAAGGCGCCAGCTCGGGGGGAGCGCGCGTGGCGGCTCCGGCTCTGCGACGTCGTCGACCTCGGGAGGGAGGGAAGGCACTTCGAGGTTGAAGAGCCACGTGACCCGACCGGCGACGCCACCGGGCGGCGGACTCCCCTCGCCTCGACTCCGGCCCGCGACCTCCAGCAGCGCGTCGCGGGCGCACATGGCGCTGCGGAACCGTGCGGCGGGGGTCTTCGCCGTGAGGCGGCGGATCCAACCGTCCAGCCCCTCGGGCATGGGCGTCACCGCCTGGAGCGGTGGAAGCGGCTCCTGGAGCTGGCGGTAGAGTACGTCCTTCGGGGCGCCCTCGAAGGGCACGCGGCCGCAGGCCATCGTCCAGGCCAGGCAGCCGACCGCGTAGAGGTCCGCGCGCGCTCCCACCTCTCGGCCTCGAATGACCTCCGGGGCCATGAACGCCGGGGTGCCACAGACCTCGCGCGCGTCCCCGTAGCCACGAGCCACGCCGAAGTCTGCGAGCTTCACGACGCCCCGGTCGATCAACACGTTCTCGGGCTTGATGTCGAGGTGGACGAGCCCCCGGGCGTGGGCGTGCGCCAGCGCGAGGAGCAGCTCGGCCAGCGCATCGCGCAGGGCCTCCCAGTCCATCCACCCGGCCCTCTCTGCGAGCGAGCCGTCGTTGGCCAGCTCCATCGCGAAGAAGGGGGCCTCGGGATCGATGCCCAGCATGCAGGCGGCGGCTCGGCCCACCGTGCCGACATCGAGGACGGCGGTGATGTTGGGGTGATCGAGGCTGGCGACGGCACGGACCTCGCGCTCGAGGCGCGCCCCGCCCTTGCGCTTGAGGATCTTGACCGCCACGCCCCCCATCGGGCCCTGAGCCAGGCGGACCTCGCCCATGCCCCCCTCGCCGAGGCGCCGTCCGACCTCCCAGCGCCCGACCGGGACCGGGGCGCCGCGCCGATGAAGCCGTTCGAGGGCCCCCTCGCAACGCTCGACCTCGTCGTCGACGCCGAGCCGGACCCAGCCGTTGAGCGCCGCGGCGATGCAGCGCACCGCGAGCCCGTCCTCGCCGGCCCCCTCGGCGAGCGAACCCGCGTGATGAAGGGCCCAGGCGACGTCGCGCTCGGCGACGCCGCGGTTCTCGACGATCGCCAGGGTGCCGTCGAGCACCGCGCGCAGGTCCGAGAAGGCTCCGATCTGAGCCAGGACCGCGAGCCAGTTGGCCTCGACGGTCGCCTCGAAGAGCGTGCCGGTGCCGGCCAGGCCCGTGCGCACCGGCTCCAGGACGATGCGCGCCGCCTGCCCGTCCCCGAGCGCGAGCTCCGTCAGGGCGAGGTTGGCGGCGTTGACGGGCTGCTTGAGGCCGTCGTCGAGCTGGTCGCGGGCGACGCGGTAGGCATCCCGCGCTTCCTCCAGGCGGCCTTCGAGACGAAGGACCTCGCCGAGCGCGGCGTGCAGCCAGTACGAGCAACCGGGTGGCAGCGTCTCGGCCAGCGCTCCCCGCAACTCCTGTTCGGCCTGCAGCGCTTCTCCGAGCTGCACCATGACCTCGGCCCTCCACGCGACGGCTTGGGCCCAATCGAGCTCTTGACCGCGTTCGCGGGCGATGGCCGCCGCTCGGGTGTGGTGATCGCGGGCCTCGACCAGCGAACCGCCCTTGTGGAGCGCCAGGCCCGCCCCGCTCACCGCCTGGGACTCCAGGCGATGGGACCGCGCGGCCAGGGCGTAGCTCTGCAGCGCCCCGGCGGTGTCGCCCAGGTCCGACTGGATCCCCCCGAGGCCGAGCCAGGCCTCCGCCTCGTCGTCTCCGCTCAGCTGCCGGGTTGCGATCCGGTAGGCGTTGGCCGCGCGCTCGGCCCAGCCGATACGCGCGAGGTGGCGGGCGTGCTGGAGGAGGTCTCGGGACACCGCCCAAGCATAGGACCGCCGGACAGCCTCAGTTGTGGGCCACCATGACCCCGCCCGCGACCGGGGCGATGCGCTGGGTCATCGCCTCGATGAGCTCGCCCTTGTTGTCCATGACGTAGAGCGTCCACGGATCCTCGATCGAGGTGGGCTCGACCCCGACGCAGGCGAAGGTGTCGCCGGCGGTGTTGACGTCGCGGAAGCTGAAGTCGCCGTAGAGCGCCGGGCACTCGTGCTCCACGCCAGCGCGCTCCAGCCAGGCCCGCTGGAAGCCGTCCACCGGGGCCAGGCTGCTCCCGTTCCACTTCGCGGCCACGCCATAGATCGTGGCGTGACTGCGAGCCAGGGCGACCCGCTCGTCGTTGGCCTCGTAGACCGCCTCGACGAAGCGAGGCTCGAACCATCGGGCCCCGTGCTGTCCAGCACCCACATCGGGACCTCGTCGCCCTCGGCCAGGTCGGTCGAGGTCGTGACGGTCAGCGGGTTGTCCGCGTCGACGAGCAGAGGGCGCCCGTCCGGCGAGGCCAGCGTGGCTTCGAAGGCTCCGAAAGGTCTGGAGCCCGATCAGCCCCTCGTCAGCGTCCTCGGCCAACAAGGGACCCGGAAAGAGCTCCTCGGCGTCGGGGGCGTAGCCGGTCATCTCCAGCACGACCTCGCCCTCCCAGGGCTCTCCGTGCAGATCGGTCACGCCGTCGGCGGGGACCTCGAGGAGGATGCCGCCGTGCTCCAGGGTCGCGCCCTCGGCGGCCTCGAACTCGGTGCTCGCGCCGACCTCGACGAGCTGGAGCTCGACGGTCAGCCGGGCGCCCTCCTCGAGCCAGAGCATGCGGGCCTTGGTGGCCCACCCGTCGACCCCGCCGGCGACGATGGAGGCGTCACCGGAGGGCAGCCCGGCAAAGACGACGCGCCCGTTCTCGTCGGAGCGATGCACCGTGCCGCGCACTGCGATGGCCACGTCCTCGAGCGGCTCGGAGTCCTCGTCGACCGCCAGGACCTCGACGCGGGCGGGCTGGCCCAGGCCCTCCCAAGGCGCAGCGCCGGCCTCGAGGATCGGCAGGGGGCCGGTGTCCTCGACGCGGCTGTCCCCGGTGTCCAGGACCTCGCTGTCGGCGATCTCGACCTCGGGCTCCGAGGGCTGGGAAGGGGTGCGGCAGCCCCCGGAGAAGAGGAGCAGCCAGGCGGCGGTCGCGCAGATCGGGGAAGACATGGGGGCGACTCTCACGCGAAACCGCCCTCGTGCCGGCATGACGCCGGTTTCAAAGGCCTAAGGCGCCTCGCACGCGAGGAAGTCTTCGAGCAGCTCGCGCTCCTCGTCCGTGAGCCCACCGCCGGGCGGCATGTCCTGGGCTTCGACGACCCGCGCGAGGATGCGGTCCTGGGCTGCGAGCACCTCGTCGAGGTCATCGAAGCTCACGCCCTCGGGGGCGCCGTAGCGGTTCGGCGAGCTGGCCGCGTGGCAGCTGTCACACCACTGGGCGAAGAAGGAGGCACCCCAGACCTCCCACGTCGGCCCGCAGCCGGAGTCCGTCGGCGCCTCCGCGCAGGCCAGTCCGAGCAGTATCGGGAGCATCGGCGAGAGCGTACACTCCCCTCGATGCACGCCTGGGTCCTGCTGCTTGCCTGCGCCGAGCCCACCGGCGACTCGGGCGTGCCCACTTCGGAGGCCCCGGAGCCCCCGACCCCGGAGCTCGACGCGGACGACGTCGCCGCCGGAGTGGAGGCGCTGCTGGCCGGCGGCTTCATCGATCCGAACGCGCTCATGGACGGCTACCTCGAGCGCATGTCCCACGGCGACGAAGACTGCCCCGGGGACCCGGAGCAGATCACCGACACGGTGGTCTACGGCTGCGAGACCTCAGACGGCTGGTACTACATGGGGGTCGCCGAGTACCAGGACACGCAGACGCCCTACTACGGCTACCGCGAGCTCGGTGGGGACTTCCTGATCCGGGACCCTCAGGGCGACGAGTTCGAGGTCGGCGCGGGCATGTCCATCTCCACCGAGCACGGCAAGGAGGAGGTCTCGATGATCTTCATGGGGACCGTGGTCTGGCAAGGGCGAGAAGACTGGCTGGCCTCGGCGAGCGCCATCCTCGAAGGCCAGCTTCGTCCTTACGACGACCAGGGCGTGCTGGAGCTCGATGGTGGCGTCCGGATCGGCAGCCGGGTCCTGGATCTGGAAGGCGTCACCTGGGACCCCGCGGCCTGTGGCGACCAGGCGAGCGGCGTCGTGGGCTTCCGCGGGCCGGACCAGCGCTGGTACGTCGCGGACCTGGAGTGCGGCTGCGGACCGCTGGACTTCGAGGGCCAGCACCTGGGCGAGGTCTGCATCGACCTCTCCGGCCTGGCGAGCGACGTGCGAGGGAGTCTCATCCCGTGACGCTCCTGATCCTGTGGGCCTGTGCCGGAGGGGAGCCCCAAGACGACTCCACCGCTCTCGAGGCGCCTCGGCTCCTGCGAAGGATCTCCCTGGATCTGCGTGGGACCCTCCCGAGCGTCGACGAGCTCGACGCCGTCGAGAAAGACCCAGAGCGAGTGTCGGAGTACGTCGACCTCTGGCTGGAGACCGAGGCCTTCGAAGAGAACCTCGTCGCGCGCCTGGGGGAGCGCTGGCACACCCGCGTCGACGTCTTCCCGGTGGAGTACCAGGACTACGCCATGGCCCCGGAGGAGGAGTACGGCTTCGAGCGGAGCGTCGGCGAAGAGCCCCTCCGACTGGTGGCGCGGATCGTGGCCGAGGACCGATCCTGGGACGAGGTGGTCACGGCGGATCACACCCTGGCGAACCAGACGCTCCTGGACATCTGGCCGCTGGAGTCTGTATCGGATTCACCCAGCGGTGGTGGCTGGACCAAGGCCCGCTACACCGACCACAGACCCGCCGCGGGCGTACTGACGACCAACGGGCTGTGGTGGCGCTACGACACGACTGTGTCGAATCTGAACCGAGGTCGCGTCGCCGCGGTCAGCCGCATCCTGCTCTGCGACGACTACCTGGCACGACCGGTGAGCTTCGCAGCGCGGGACCCCGACGCGGACCCCTCCTACGCGGTCCTGGAGGATCCGGCCTGCCAGTCCTGCCACGCCTCGATGGACCCGGCGGCCGCAGCGCTGATGGGCTTCTGGTGGGTGGTGCTCTACTCCGAGCCGGAGTTCGCGAACTACCACCCAGAGCGGGAGCGGCTCGGCGAGACCTATCTGGGCGTCACCCCCGCGTGGCATGGAGAGCCGATCGGAGGTCCCGAGGACCTGGGCCTGGCGATCACCCGCGATCCCCGCTTCCACGCCTGCGCCGTCTCGGCGATGGCGGAGAGCTACTGGCGCCGCACGCCGAGCTGGGACGACGAGCCGGAGCTGTCGGCCCTTCGCGATGCCTTCGGCGGCGCGGATCACCGGATCAAGCCCCTGATCGCAGCGCTGATGGAGGGGGAGTCGTACCGCCAGGCCGACCCACGGCTGATGCCGCCGTTCCAGCTCGAGTCCGTGGTCAGGGACCTCGTCGGGCTGGAGTGGACCGAGGACGGAGTCCGCATGCTGGACGCCGATCCCTCGGGCGTCCGTGTCCTGGCAGGAGGGGTGGACGGCGATGCCGTCGTGACCCCCCAGTCCCAGCCTGGGCTGACCCGAACCCTGGTCTTCAAGCGCGTCGCCGAGATGGCCGCGGCCAGCGCATCCGATACGGACCTCGAGAGCGCCGAGCTGTCGGAGCTGGTGTGGTGGCTGCACGGCCGACGACCGACCTCGGAGGAGCTCGAAGCGCTGGATGCGCTCGAGTCCGCCGCCTCGGCGATCGACCCGCAAGAAGGGCGCGCGGCCGTGATCGCGGCCTTGCTGCGCGACCCTGCCTTCGTGACCTACTGATGCGGCCCACCCGCCGCCAACTGCTGGGTGCCGTCGGCGCCGGGCTGGTGCTGCCGCAGTTCGCCCGCGCCGCGAGCGCCGACGAGCGCGTCTTCCTGTTCTTCTACGTCGAGGGGGGCTGGGACCCTGCCTTCGTCTTCACGCCGCTCTTGGGAACGAGCGCCTACCAGGAGAGCGGCGCGACCGAGGCGACCTTCGGAGCGCACACGATCGTCGATCACCCCGACCGCCTCGCCGTGCGCTTCTTCTTTGAAAACCACACAGACGACATCTGCCTGATCCACGGCATGGAGGTTCCCAGCATCACGCACGAACGCTGCGTCCGGCTTCTGCTCACCGGCGCGACCGGGGGGGCCGCCGACTGGCCGACCCGATTGGCAGGAACCGGGGTCGCGATGCCCCACCTCGTCCTCGATGGCCCGGTGTTCCCGGGAGACCTGCCCGAACGCGTCGTGCGAGTGGGCGATCAGAACCAGCTGTCGCGCCTGCTCGAGGGCCAGCTCGGCCCCTATGACGAGGGCCTCACGCCGCCGCCCCAGGACGTCCAGGCGCTGGTCGACGCCCACGTACGCGCTCGCGCCGAGGCCGCGTCCGGCGAACACGCGAGCCGCTACGCATCCAGCCTCGCCGGGCTCGAGCGGCTCCAGGCGGAGGCCGCGGGGCTGGACTTCGCGAGCCAGTCGCCGGGGTGCACGCGGGACTTCCCGGCGGACTTCGAGGTCATCTTCGACGCCTTCGAGGCCGGCATGAGCCGCTGCGTGATGCTGCGCCACCAGGGCTGGTGCAATCAGGGGTGGGACACGCACCAGCTCCTGCAGGGCCAGTCGGACAACTTCGAGGACCTCTTCAACACCCTCTTCCAGCTCCAGGATGCGCTGAACTCGCGTCCCGCCCTGGCCGAGCGCCTGGTCTTGATCGTGGCCTCCGAGATGGGGCGTCATCCAAAGCTCAACGCCTGGGGAGGCAAGGACCACTGGACCTGGACGAGCGCGATGTTGATGGGCAGCGGGGTCCGCGGAGGCTCGGTGATCGGCGGCCTCGACGATCAGGGGCGGGGGCGCTCGGTGGACCTCATGACCGGGGAGACCTCGGAGGGCGGGACGGCCCTCGGACCCGAGCACCTGGGCGCGACGCTCTTGAGCCTGGGCGGCGTCGAGGGCGGAGACGCCGCACCCATCCTCGCGGCGCTCGAGGACTGAGGGTCGCTCGAGGACTGAGGGTCGCTCGGGGGACCTCGGGTGCCATACTCCGAGCCCGGAGGATCCTATGTGGCTGTTGTGCGCCTTGGCCCAGGCAGATGAAGGACTGTGGCTGCCGGAGCAGATCCCCTCGATGTCGCGACAGCTCGCGTCGATGGGGCTGCGCATTCCGGCCGCCGAGGTCGCCGATCCTCAAGGCGACCTGCTCGGCTCCGTGGTCTCGCTCGGTCATTGCACCGCGAGCTTCGTCTCCGAGACAGGGCTGATCCTCACCGCCGGACACTGTGTCAGCGGCTACGTCCAGCAGGCCGAGCTGGCCGACGACGACTTTCGACGCGACGGCTACATCGCGGCCTACGGCGGGGCCGAGGCCTCGGCGGGGCCTGGCGCGCACCTCTACGTCACCGAGCGCATCGAGGACGTGACCGACCAGGTCCTCGAGGGGGTGAAGAAGCGGACCACGGACCTGGAGCGTCACCAGCTCATCGAGGCCAACACCAAGGCGCTGATCGCCGCCTGCGAGGAGCGTCCGGACATCCGCTGCGAGGTCGCGTCGATGTACGACGGCCTGACCTGGCGCCTGATCAGCAAGCGCGAGCTCAAGGACGTTCGCCTGGTCTACGTTCCGCCCGAGGACGTGTGGTTCTTCGGGGGAGACGAAGACAACTGGACCTGGCCTCGCCACACCGGGGACATCGCGCTCCTGCGGGCCTTCGTGGCTCCGGACGGCACGAGCGCTCCCTACGCCGCCGACAACGTGCCCTACCGGCCGGAGACCTGGCTGGAGATCGAGCCGACGGGCGTGCGCGACGGCGACTTCGTCTGGATGGCCGGCTACCCGCAGTCGACCTTCCGCCACAAGACCGCGAGAGAGATCGAGCACGCCGCGACCGTGCGCTACCCGAACGGCGCCTCGCTGTTCGGCGAGCTGATCGACATCTTCACCGAGCACGCCCAGGACCCTGACGCGGCCAAGCGGCTGGGCAACTTCATCTTCAGCACGGCGAACGCGCGCAAGAGCTACGAAGGCATCCTCTGGAACTTCGAGCGCTCGGGCATCGTGGACGCCAAGCGCCGCGAGTACATCCTCTTCCGGGGCTGGGTCGCCGCCGACAAGGAGCGCGAGAAGCGCTGGGGTTCGGACATCGACGAGCTCGACGACCACCTCGAGCGGCGCCTGGCGCAGTCCGAGTCCGAGCGCCTGATCGGCATGACGAACTGGTTCCCGCAGCAGCTCCGCGTCGCGCGCCTGGCCTATCGGCGCGCCGTCGAGGCCGACAAGCCGGACCTGGAGCGGAAGTCCGGCTTCCAGGACCGGGACGAGGAGGAGCTGTCGGCCAAGGTCCGCCGGCTCGACCGCACCTTCCACGCAGCCTCCGACCTGGACGTCACGCGCCTGGTCCTGGAGCGCGCAGCCGAGTCGGGGGTGGCCCCCATCAGCGACTGGCTCGCAGGGCAAGGCGGAATCGAAGGAGCGCTGTCCGCTCTCTCCGCGGACGACACCCTTTCCTCGTCCGAAGGCCGCATGGGGCTGCTGGGCAAGGACGCCTCGGCGCTGGAGGGGATGGACTCGGCCTGGATGGACCTGGCCGTCCGCATCGAGAAGGCGCAGGATCTGCGCAGCGGCTACGACGACGCCTACGCCGGCGCCTTGGCGAGGCTCCGGCCTCGCTACATGGAGGCCTACCTGGAGTGGAAGGGCTCGGACGGCGTCTACCCCGATGCCAACGGGACCCTCCGGGTGAGCTTCGGCCACGTGCTCGGCTACCGACCTGACGACGCCATCGAGTACCACCCCGTCACCAGCCTGGCGGGAGTGCTGGCAAAGTCCGGCGACGCGCCCTACCGGGTGTCCGAGGACTTCGAAGAGAGGGCGATGGGGGCCTGGGAGACCCAGTGGTCCGACCCGCTCCTGAACGACGTCCCGGTGGACTACCTGACGACGCTGGACAACATCGGGGGCAGCTCCGGCTCGCCGACGCTGAACGCCCAGGGCAAGCTCGTCGGCGTCGCCTTCGATCGCAACTACCAGGGTATGGCGGCCGACTGGGGCCACGACGAAGACCAGACGCGCAGCATCCACGTCGACATCCGCTACGGGCTCTGGCTCTTGTCCGGGCCCACCGAGGCGGTCTGGATCCTCGACGAACTGGGTATTCGCGAGGACTGAAGTCAGGCGGTGTCGAGCAGCTCCAACAGCTTGCCTGCCGACACCGAGCCCAGCGCGCCTGCTTGGGAGCTGCGCTCGTCGAACGACACACGCTCGTCCATCGGCCCGTCCCAGGACGACAACAGGACCGGCGCCGGATCGTGGAGATGCACGCCGGTGACCGAGGACGTCCCGTGGTCAGCCGTCACCAGCACCGCGACGTCATCGGGGCGCTCGGCCAGGCGCCGGAGCGACCGGCCCAGCGCCTGGTCGACGCGCTCCAGGTAGTCCCGCTTCAACAGCGGTTGCTTGTCGTGGGCCGCCACATCGGCGCCCTTCACGTGCAGGACGACGGTCTTCCATGTCGAGAGCAGGCTCTCGACCGCCGTGAACTTGGCGTCGAGGTCGGTGTCCAGACTCCCCGTCATCTGCGGGCTCGTGACGACGTGCATGCCCTGAAGCCGAGCCGCGCCCAGCACGGTGCGACATCCGGACACGACCGCGGCCGAGTGGCGCGGCTCGGGGATGTCGGCCACATCGTCGGTGTGGGCCGGTCCTCGGGTGATGACACAGTTCGCGGCCGGGAGCCCTTGGCTGGTCCGCGCCACGTTGACCGGGTGGTTCGCCAACTGAAGCGCGGCCAGGCGCAGCAGCTGGTTCAGTGCACGCGCGGTTCGCGCCGCCTCGGCCGTTCCATCGGCCGCTGCCGCCAGCCGGGGCGTCCACACCGACGACTGATTGCCTGGGTCGGTGTCCGTGATCGCCGCGGACAGGCCTTCGCCGTGCAGGACGACCGTCACGCGGTGTTCGTGCCCGGGGATGATGCTGCCCTGGATGTCGCCGTCAAGCGGCACCCGCTGCAGGCGCTGCAGGAGCTCCGCCGCACCACGAGTCCGGCCGGCCCGGCGGTCCGACAGGATCCCGTCGTCCCCGAGCGTGGCCAGGTTCCCGCGCAGGACCACGCTGGGCCGAGGAATGGACGCGCCCGAACCCATCGCATCCAGCAGCCCACGTCCCACGTCACCCACGCCGACGTTCATACCCAACAGGAGCGCCATCGCATCCGCCGTGTTCGGGTGGACCGCAGACCAGTCCAGGACGACCAGCCCCTGCTGCCCGACCGCCGCCAGCGCATCGAGCGTGGGTGTCGACGCGGCCTGGAGCGGCGTGAGCCCTTCCAGCGCGGGGATGGGCTCGTCTCCCAGTCCGTCGATGATGAGGTACAGGCTGCGCCGGGTGGCCTTCGACTCCACCGGCTCCGGCTCGGGGACCTCCCGGTCCACCGGGAACGCCTGCGAGAGGTAGCTGAGCGCCTCGGCGACCGTGATGTCCTCGTCGCCGCGCGCCAGGACCACCACCTCCTCGTTGTCCTCGGCCAGGTGCAGCAGGTCGTCGTGAATCCAGCGCACCGCCTGGAAGCTGTCCAGGTAGGGCTGGGCCGGGCGACGCCCCCGGTCGCGCTGAGGGAACCGGGCCAGATGCTCCGCGACGTCCTGAACAGCCAGCGTCAGGCCCGCCGTGTGAACGGCGATGCCCGGGGGGACGTAGCGATCGAAGGGCGGCAGCAAGTGGGTGCCCTCGACGATGATCGAGACGCCCTCGCGCAGCGCCCGACGGATGACGGCTTTGATCCCCACGGAGACCTGCTCCGCCTGCTGTCGGTATCCGGCCAGCACCCGCTCACGCGGGTCGGACAGGACACTGGCCCCTTGGAGAATTCCTCCGAAGCTGTGGTCGTGCAGCCCCGGGACCAGCTCCGGGCGCAGGACCGAGCGCATCGTCTCGCGGATCATGTCGGTGCTCGTGACGACGCGGATGCCCAGGCGGGCTCCCAGCTCCATGGCCAGCGTGGACTTCCCTGTGCCGGTGGCCCCCGCGATGAACACGACGACCGGCTGGTGTTCGTTCGCCAACCACCGGATCAGACGGTAGCGACGCGCGGGTCCGGCGCCGCAGACCTGCGTCAGGACACGCGCGACATGCCGGTCCAGCTGGTCCCGCTCGACCTCTCCCTCGCCACGCTCCGCCAGCCAGCGCACGATGCTCTGGAGCACACGCACACTGTCTGCGGTCGACAGCCCGATGTTCGACATCCGCCGCAGGAAGATGCCGTGGCTGAACGGCGCGAGGCCTCGGCGGCTGCGAACCCGGACCACCCCGGTCTCGGTCGGGGCCACGACCTCTTCCTCGATCTCGCCCAGCCGCTCACGTACGAGCGAGCGCAGCTCCGCGGACAGCTCCGCGGTCGTCACACGCTGCCGGCCCGCCAGGCGCCCCCGCAGTTCGCGAGCCAGGCCGAACGCCTGCTCCATCGGGATGCCACGCCGCAGGAGCGTCGCCGTGATCATTCCGGTCTGGAAGTTGTACTCGCCGTGCCGACTGACGACGCGGAGACGCTTCTTTTCACTGGCCATACCAGGAATCATGCCCGACCCGCCGCTGGAAGTTGAGTTGGATGTGCGACCGGGTCAGCCGTTAGCCGTAGCGGCCCTCGATGTAGGCGGCGGTGCGTTCGTCCTGGGGCGTGACGAACATCTCGGACGTCGGGCCGTGCTCGACGACCTCGCCCATGAGCATGAACACGCAGCGGTCGCTCGCGCGGCGGGCCTGCGCCATGTTGTGCGTGACGATGAGGATGCTGTACTCCTCGGCCAGCTCCCAGATGAGCTCCTCGACTGCGCGGGTCCCGTCGGGGTCGAGCGCCGAGCACGGCTCATCCATCAACAGCACGCTCGGCTTCACGGGCAACAGCCGCGCGATGCAGAGCTTCTGCTGCTCCTCGAGCGACAGCTTCGTCGCCAGCGAGTCCAGGCGGTCCTTGACCTGGTCCCACAACAGGACCTTGCGAAGCGCGGACTCGAGCAGCTCGTCTTGTTCGGCCTTCGTGCTCTGCCCCGCGTGCAGCGTGTGAGCGAACAGGACGTTCTCGCGGATGGAGAACGGCAGCGGGTTCGGGCGCTGGAAGACCATGCCGACCCGCTTGCGGACCTGCAGCAGCTCGACCTCGGGGGCCAGGATGTCGTGCCCGAGGATCTCGATGCTGCCGCTGGTGCGCACGTAGTCCAGGCGCTCGTTGATGCGGTTGAAGCAGCGCAAGAGCGTGCTCTTCCCGCAGCCCGAGGGGCCGATCAGCGAGGTGACCACGCCCACCTCGATGTCCAGCGAGACGTCGTGGAGCGCCTGGAACGTCCCGTACCAGAGAGACAGATCCTTCGTGCGGATGCTGTGGGTCGGATCAACCAAAGCGCCCCTCCACGTAGTCCCGGGTGCGCTGGTCCTTGACGGTGCCCGTGAAGAGCTCCTCGGTCCCGGCGATCTCGACGCACTCGCCCATGAGGAAGAACGCGGTGCGGTCCGCCAGTCGTCGGGCCTGCTGCACGAGGTTCGTGACGAGCACGATGGTCATGTCCTTCTTGAGGTCGACCAGCACGTCCTCGATCCGCATCGTGGTGACCGGGTCGACCGCGATCGAGAACTCGTCCAGCAGCAAGAGATCCGGCTCCTGGCTCAGCGCCCGGGCGATGGTCAGCCGCTGCTGCTGGCCACCGGAGAGCAGACTCCCCAGCGTATCGAGCCGGTCCTTGACCTCGTCCCAGAGGGCCGCTCGCGTCAGGCAGCGCTCGACCCGTTCGTCGAGCTCAGCCTTGTTGCGAATGCCGTTCAGTCGCGGCGAGAGCGCCACGTTGTCGTAGACGCTCATCGGCAGGCCGACCGGCAAGGGGAACACCACGCCGATGCGGCGGCGCAGGGCGTACACGTTCGCCCAGTCCTTCACCTCGGTCCCGTCCAGCTTCACCGAGCCGCGCACGTTCATGCCGTCGGTGAACTCGTCCATCCGGTTGATGGCCCGCAGGAAGCTGGTCTTGCCCGAGTTCGCCGGCCCGATGATTCCGAAGATCTCGTTCTCCTGGATCTCCAGGTCGACGCCGGAAAGCACCGTCTTGCCGCCGTAGTCGATGGCCAGGTCCGACACGCTGAGCTTCACCACTTGCGCCTCCCGCGCAGCCACATGCGGAAGCCGATCGACACGGCGTTCATGGTGAGGACCATGGCGATCATGACCAGGGCGACCCCGTACGGCAGCGCCTCGGGCACGTCCGGCACCTGGGTGCTGACGACGAACAGGTGCAGCGACATCGCCATCGTCTGGTCCCACACAGTCTCCGGCAGAAACGGCAGGAAGAACGCGGCGCCGGTGAACATGATGGGCGCGGTCTCGCCGGCGGTCCGGCTCACCTCGAGGATGACACCGGTCAGGATGCCGCTGATGGAGTTCGGCAGGACGACCCGGCGGATGGTCTGCCAGCGGGTGGCGCCCATCGACCAGCAGGCCTCGCGGAACTCCATCGGCACCGCCTGCAGCGACTCGCGGGTGCTGACGATGACGACCGGCAGGGTCATGACCGCAAGCGTCAGGCTCGCCGCCAGGATGCTGGTGCCAAAGCCGGCGAACAGGACAAAGGCTCCGACTCCGAACAGCGCATGCACGATGCTGGGCACACCCGCCAGGTTGATGATGGCGAGGTTGATTGCGCGGGTCACCCAGTTGTCGGGCGCGTACTCGCTCAGGTAGAGCGCCGCCGCGACACCGACCGGGACGCTGAACAGGAGCGCGAAGACGACCAGCCAGATGGTGCCGACGAGCGCCGGGAAGATGCCGCCCTGGGTCATCCCGTTCGTCGGGTCCGAGAACAGGAACTCCATGCTGATCATCGGCCCGCCCTTGATGACGAGCAGGGTCAGGATGATGAGCACGGGAAGCACCAGCAAGCCGGTCACGACGCCGAGGCCGATCTTGACGCGCTGCTCGACCTGCTGGTCCTGGAGCGTGCGAGCGGTGGGTCCGAACATCCCTCAGCCCTTCTTGATGCCGCGGACGACGACGTCGGCGGTCAGGTTGATGAGGAAGGTGATGAGGAACAGGAAGATGCCGAGGAAGAACAGCGCCTGGTAGTGCTCGCTGCCCACGGCGGTCTCGCCGAGCTCGGCGGCGATGGTCGCGGTGAGCGCGCGGACCGAGTCGAAGGGGCTGGTCGGCATGTTGATGCTGTGGCCGCTGGCCATCAGCACCGCCATCGTCTCGCCGAACCCGCGCCCGACGCCGAGAAGGACCGCGGCGACGAGTCCGTTCTTCGCGGCGGGGATGACGACGCGCCAGATGACCTGCCAGCGGGTGGCGCCCATCGCCTCGGCGGCCTGGCGGTATCCGTCGGGGACAGCCTTGAGGGCGTCCTCGGCGATGGTGGTCATGATGGGGGCAGCCATCAGGCCCAGGATGATGCCGGCGTTCAGGACGTTCAGACCGACCGGGACGTTGAAGGCGTCGATGATGAACTCGTTCATGATCGACAGGCCGATGAAGCCCCAGACGACGCTGGGGATGGCCGCGAGCATCTCGATGAGCACCTTCAGGAGCTCGCGGGTGCGGCCCTTGGCGAACTCGCCGATGAAGACGGCGGCGCCCAGGCTCAGCGGGACGCTCACGATCATCGCCAGGCCCGTCACGCTCGCGGTGCCGGCGATCAACGCGAGTGCGCCGAAGGTCGGGTTCTTCGAGGTCGGCCGCCACGCGGGGCTCGTGAAGAACTCGCCCCACTCGAGGCCGTTCGTGACGAACCCGATGCCTTCGCGGGACACGAACACGAAGATGCCGATGATCAGCAGGATCCCGCTGATGCCGCCCAGGAAGATCAGGCCCTGGGCGAGCTTGTCGACGAACCACGAGAGATCGCGGGCGGCCGGGTTGGCGGCCTTGGCCATCAGCTGGCGTCCTCGCCCCGGAGCTTCTCCATCAGCCACCGGATCTGCTCTCCGAGCTGGTCGGTCGCGTTCTCCAGGTCGCCGGCGATGGACCACTCCAGCACGATGGTGTTGAAGGGGACGAGCCCCAGATGGGGCCGCGGGTCTCCCGCCAGCGAGACGATGACGTGCTGCTTGCGGAGCGACCTCGCCAGATCCGAGAGGCCCTTGGGTGCCCCGGCAGCCAGGTCCATGGCGCGCTCGTCCAGGTACGCGGCCAGGTCGGGGTCGATGGTCTCGGCCGGAGACCACCCCGCCGAGCTGTAGTCGCCGGACTCCGGGTAGGCCCGGCTGGCCATCGCCTCGGCCAGCAGGCTCAGGCGACTGTTGCCCTCGTCCAGGAAGAGCACCTTGTACTGCTTGGGCGGCTTCGTCTCGCCGGTGGCGGTGAAGACGGCCTCCTCGCAGATGTTCTTGGCCTGGTCGCTCACCCGCTCCAGGTTCGAGAAGATGATGAGGAAGGCGAACATCCGGCGCAGGCTGGGTGCGTCGTCGGCCTTGCCCAGCGCGAGCATCCCCTTCCATGCGCCGTCGAGCTGGAGATCCACCCCGTCGGCGAGCGCCTTGGTCCCGCGCGCGAGGTCCGCGTTCTGGTCGACCCAGCTGGAGAGCGCCTGGCGGTACATCAAGCGCGACTGGTCCGCCATCTGTCGGATCAGGCTGGCGAGCTCGGCGGGCGGTGGGGCGCCGAGCTGTTCGGTCTCCCGAGCGATGGTGACGGCGTAGTCGCCGATGCGCTCGATCGCGATGTTCAACCGCAGCACCGAGCTGACGAACCGCAGGTGACCGGCGCTGGGCAGGTGCCGAGCGACGAAGCGATGGCACTCGGCGTCCAGCTCGCGGATGGTCCGGTTGATCGGGAAGTCGTTCAGCACGGCCTCGGCGGCCAGCGCGCGGTCGCCCTTCAGCAAGGCGTGGACCGCCATGCCGACGCCGTCGTCCACCCGCGCCCCGACGGCGGCGACGCGGCGACGGATGCGCTCGAGATCTTCGTCGAGTCGACGGCGGTGGACGGACATCAGCCGCAGCTCACGTCGGAGACCGGCGCGTAGCCCTTGTCCAGGATGATGCACTGACCGACGTCAGACAGGATCCAGTCCAGGTAGGCCTTGGTGCCGCCCGTCGGGGCGCCCGCCGTGTACATGAACAGCGGCCGCGCGATGGGGTACGAACCGTCGATGGCCGCCGCCGTCGAGGGGTTGACGCAGGAGTCGGGGGCGTCTCCGATGCAGGCCATCTTCACGTGCTCGTTGGCGTAGGCCAGGCCGCTGTAGCCGATGGCGCAGGGCGTGTTCTCGACCAGATCGACCACGTCCTTGCTGCCGTGCATGTCCCGCGTGCCGAGGCGGAAGTCACCGTCGCCGAGGATGGCCTCCTGGAAGTAGACGTAGGTGCCCGAGTTGTTCTGGCGGCTGACCACGACGATCTCGCCGCTGTCGCAGCCGGGCACATCCAGACCGAGCTGCGACCAGCTCGTCATCTCTCCGCCGTCCCCATAGATGCCCTTCAGCTGCTCGAAGCTCAGGCTCTCGACCGGGTTGTCCGGGTGCAGGAACACCGCCAGGGCGTCGAAGCCCACGGTGTGCTCGACCGGCTCGACCCCGGCCGCCTTCGCCTGCTCGATCTCCTTGTCCTTCATCTTCCGGCTGGCGTTGGCGATGTCCACCGTGCCGTTGATCAGCGAGGAGATGCCGGTGCCGCTGCCGCCGCCGGTCACCGCGATCGCCGTGTTGGCGTCGACTTCCTTGTAGGCCTCGGCCCATGCCTGGGCGACGTTGACGAGGGTGTCCGACCCCTTGTTCTGGATGACGGTGCGCGAGCCCTCCGCGCCCGGCTCGGGGCGGGAGCAGGCGACGAGGACGAGCGGGACGAGTGCGAGGGTCAGTGTCTTCATGCCGCCCATCTATGAGCGGTCTGTGTCGGCTCGAAGGCAGGTCGGTCACGACCCCCCGTCACGCACGCGACAGCTCCAGCCAGAAGCGCGCGCCGCCGAGATCGGAGTCCCCGACGCCAGCCCGCCCGTTCATCGAGTCGGCGAGGTGTCGGACGATCGACAGCCCAAGGCCCGTGCCCCCCATGCGACGACTCCGGCCCTTGTCGACCCGGTAGAAGCGCTCGAAGACGCGATCACGGGCCTCGACGGGCACGCCGGGACCGGTGTCGTGGACCTCGATCCGCCCGCGTTCGCCCAGCGGGACGAAGCGCACACAGATGTCGCCCCCGGGGGGGGCGTACTTCACCGCGTTCTCCACCAGGTTCGTCAGCACCTGTTCCAGGGCGCCCTCTTCGGCCAGCACCTGGGTGCCCGGGGCGACCTCGAGTCGGACGGTCTGCTGACGCGACTCCGCGAGCTTCGACAGCGACTCGCGGACCCGCCAGGCCACGCGGCCACAGTCGACGGGGACCAGCGCCAGCCGCTCGCCCGCGTCCAGGTCGGCCAGCGAGAGGAGGTCGACGATCAGCGTGCCGAGCCGCTCAGAGTTGCGTTCGATCGCATCGAGGAACGACCGCGCCAGCTCGGGCTCCTCGAGCGCCCCGTCCTGGAGGGCCTCGACATTCGTCTGGATGACGCTCACCGGCGTCCGCAGCTCGTGACTCACGTTGCTCACGAAGTCCTGGCGCACGGACTCCAGGCGCCGGAGCTCGGTGACGTCCTGAAGGCGGACGAGCGCGCCCTCGGCCATCGCGATGCGGCTCACCTCGACCCGGGCCCCGGCGAGGTCCATCGGACCGTCCGTGTCCAGCGCGGGGT